>Ga0193752_1002602_pt1 | contig 13315 bp, 10 predicted proteins | sample H1c1metaG_FD_144924 | JGI IMG/M metagenome (GOLD analysis project Ga0193752, IMG submission 144924) | Soil microbial communities from a riparian zone of the East river system, Colorado, United States - H1c1 | ecosystem: Environmental > Terrestrial > Soil > Riparian zone | place: USA: East River... | reverse complement strand
CCCCTGGGCGCCGCGCCGCCGCGGCCCGTCGAGCCCCAGGCCGAGGCCGTCGCGCGCCGGTTCCGGTGGCTCCACGCCCTCCGCCCCCAGCTCTCCGCGTCGGGCGGCGCGGCCCCCGAACTCACGTCCGTCTTCGTCGCGATGGCCGACCTCGGCGCCTCGCTGGAGGGGCCGGCGGCGCAGGCGCGCCTGGAGGGCTACGAGGGCGCCGTGCGCCGGCTTCAGATGGACCCCGAGGTCCGCGCGCAGCTCTTCGAGAGCACGGCCACGTCGGGCGGGGCCGCCATCGCGCGGGTCGGGGCCGCCGCCGAGCGGGCCGCCGCCGCCGCCGCCGCCGCCGCGACCGACGCCCGCTGGGGCGAGGCGTACGCCTTCCCAACAGCGACGAGGATGCGCGGCTCGACAAGGTCGAGGCGTTCTTCCACCCACAACGCGGCCTCATCGCCCCATTCCTCGCGGCTGGCGGGGCCGGCGAGCCCTCGCGGGGCGCCGCCGCCGCGCTCCGCCGCGCCGGGGCCATCGCCGAGGCGCTCTTCGGCTCGGGCGCGCTCGGCGTCTCGCTCGACTTCCAGCCCGACCAGCCGAGCACCAGCGGTCCCGCGCCTCCCGTGGCGGCCTACACGCTGAGCCTGCTCGGGCAGTCGCGCGGCTACGACATGGGCTCGCTCCGCCCCTCGCTCGCCGTGCAGTGGCCGGGCCGATCGGGCGCCGAGCTGGAGGTGGAGACGCGCGGCGAGCCCCTCTCGATCGAGTTCGCGGGGGACTGGGCCGTGTTCCGCCTGCTCGACCGCGCAACCGTCCGCTCCGTCCCCAACGCGTCGCGCGAGTACACCGTATCGTGGCCGATGCAGGGGCCGGGCTACACGATCCGCGCGGAGTACCTCCTCACGACGACGGCGGCGTCGGAGATGGTGCGGAGCCCGGCGAGGTTCTTCGCGCTCCGCCTGCCGTCCCGCCTGAGCCGCTAGCCGTGACCCTGGTCCCGTTCGTCTTCGGCAAGGTGCCCGCGCGCGGCGACTTCGTCCGCGCGGGCCACCGCACGCCGCTCCTCGACGAGTTGGACGGGTGGCTCCAGCGCGGCCTGCTCGCGCACCGCGCCCCGCTCCCGGCGGACGGCCCGCCCGTCGCCTTCGTGCTCGGCCGCCCCGGCGCCGCACTCCTGGGCGTGTTCGTCCCCAGCCGCGACCGCGCCGGGCGGGCGTTCCCCCTCGTCGTCGGGGCCTCCGCCGACGCGCCGCGCCCGGTGACGGGGCGGGACGTGACGGCGTGGGCCCCCCTGCTCACCGCCTCGGCCGCCTGCGCCGCCGGGGTCGCCGCCGACGCCCTCGCCCCCGACGAGGCGCTCCCCCTCCTCGACGTGCCGCCCGCCCCGACCCCCGAGGCCTTCCTCGGCCTCCATCCCGCCACCGTGTTCGGCGGCGAGGTCGAGGGCACGGTGCGGGCCCTGCCCGACGCCCTCCGCCCCTTCCGCATGGCCGGGGCCGCGCCGCGCTACGGGCTGGGCCTCCCGCTCCCCGCCGACCCCGCCGTGCGAACCGCCGCCGCGGGGTTCTGGCTCGACGCCGTCACCCGCGTCGCGGGCCCGCGCGTGGTGACGACGCTGCTGTGGGCGGCGGATGGGCCCCACGCCCGCCTCGCCCTCTTCCTCGGCCCGCCCACGCCCGACGCCCTCGGCTACCTCCTCGCGGCCCGCTCGGCCGAGGGGGTCTACGACCTGGACGCCGCCGCCTCGCCCGCCTCACCGACGGGGGCGCCGACGCTCCGCGCCCTCCTCGACCGCCTCTAAACGCCGTGGACGACCCCCAGGACCCCCTCGCCGCCCCGTTCCTCGCCCCCGTCACGCCCGACGCCCCCGCCGGTGAGGACCTCTCGTACAGCGAGGAGTACCAGCGCGTCCGGGCCGAGATGGACAAGGTGGGGTCCGTGAGCAGCGAGGTCGACCACGAGGCCGTCGTGAGCGGCGAAGGGGCGGGCGTGAGCGGGGGCGGGGTGGACTTCGAGGCCGTCGTCGACGTGGCCGGGCAGCTGCTCCGGGAGCGGACGAAGGACGTCCAGCTGGCCTCCTACCTCACCTACGCCCTGATGCGGGCCCGCGGCCTGGCCGGGCTCACGGAGGGGCTCGTCGTCACGCGCGGGCTCGCCGCGACGTTCTGGGAGGGCCTCCATCCCCAGAAGCCGGTCCGCCGCCGGAACGCGATGCAGTTCCTCGCCGACCGCGCGAAGGACTGGGTGAGCACCCAGAAGTTCGGCGCCGACGACGCGGAGGCGCTCGCCACGGCCCGTGGCGCCGTCGTCGCGCTCCAGGCCCTCACGACGGAGCAGATGGGGGAAGGGGCGCCGGGGCTCGGCGGGCTGCGGCAGACGCTGGACGACGCCCACACCCTCGCGGCGCGGGCGGCGGCGAAGGCGGCCGTGCCCCCGCCCGAGCCTGCGCCCGAGGCCGGCGCGACGCCTGAGCCGACGCCCACCGACCCCGCCCCCACCCCGTCGGCCCCCACCCCTGCACCGGCGGCGCCGCGCCCGGCGACCCCCGCGCCCGCCGCGTCGGCGGGTGCCGACGGGGTCCGGTCGGCGGGCGACGCCCGCCAGGCCGTGCTGCGCGCGGCGGCGTTCCTCCGCGAGCGTGACGCCGCCTCGCCCGCGCCCTACCGCCTCACGCGCGCCTTCTCGTGGGGCGGCCTCGTCGCCAGCCCGCCTAACCAGGCAGGGAAGACGCTGATCCCGCCCGCCGACGCCGCCACGCGGACGGCCATCGCGGGGGCGAGCGGGGACCCGCGCACGCGCCTCAACCGGGCCGAGGACGCGTTCGTCGCCGCCCCGCTCTGGCTCGACCCCCAGCGCGCCGCCGCCGAGGCCGCCGCCGAGGCGGGCCTGCTCCCCATCCGCGACGGGATCCACGACGACGTGCGCGGCCTCCTCCGCCGCTGCCCCGACCTCCCCACGCTGACCTTCAACGACGGCACCCCGCTGGCCGACGAGGCGACGCGGGCGTGGCTCGTCGAGGTCGGCGGGGCCCCGGCCGCCGGCCCCGCCACGGTGTCCGTCGCCGCCGTCTCCGTCGCGGCCGTGCCCGCCGGGGCGGCGCCCGGCGACGACGCCGTCGCCGCGGCCGTCGCGCTCGCCGAGGCGGCCGTGGCTGCGGGCGACTTCGCCGGGGCCGTCGCCGTGCTCCAGCAGGGCGAGACCGAGGACCGGACGGCGCGCGACCGGTTCCGCCGCCGCCTCCACCTCGCCTCGCTCTGCCTCCGCGGCGAGCAGCCCGCCGTGGCCCGCCTGCTGCTCGACCCCCTCGCCGCCGAGGTGGACCGCCACGCCCTCGACGCGTGGGAGCCCGCGCTCGCCGTCGAGGTCTGGGCCCAGCTCTACGCCGCCTGCACGGCGAGCGCGTCAGGGCCGCCGACGGCCGAGAAGCAGGAGATCCGTGAGCGCGCCGCGCTGGCGTTCGCCCGGATGTGTCGGCTCGACCCCGCCCGCGGCCTGGCCGCCCAACCCCGTCGGTGAAACCCCCGCAGGTGAAAACGGACGGCGGCGTTAATTGAGCGCCTCCACTACTTACCTTCATCGACCCTGCACTGTCGCCGCCGGGGAGCCGCGCCCGCGGGCCGACTCGACGCCCACGCGGCGCTCATCCCCCGAGCCCATGGCCCAGAGCTTCCAGAAGGAGAAGCCGCCCGCCCGCGTGAACCTCTTCCTCGAGGTCCAGGACGGCGGCGCCCAGAAGAAGAAGGAGCTGCCGCTCCGTACGCTCGTCCTCGGCGAGTACACCGGGCGCGAGGACAACACGCCTCTCGAAGAGCGCAAGCCCATCAGCGTCAACAAGGACAATTTCGAGTCCGTGATGAAGTCGATGGACGTCCAGGCGTCGATCGTCGTCCCGGACCACCTCAAGGGCGGCGACGAGGACTCCATGAAGTCGTTCAAGCCGGAGGACGTGGCGCGCCAGGTGCCCGCGCTGAACCGGCTGCTCGCCATGCGGAACCTCCTCCAGGACCTCCGCAACCGCGTCGTGTCGACGAGCGACTTCCGGAAGCAGCTCGAGGCCGTCGTGAAGGACCCCGAGGCCCTGAAGGCGCTCCAGGCCGACCTCGACAGCCTCGTTCCGCCCGCCGACGGCGCCGGCACGCCCGACGCACCGCCCGCCTCCTGACGCCCCCCATGCCCGAGCTTCAGACCCAGAACGAGGCCGCTGCGGAGGCGGCCGAGTCCGAGCGCCCGAGCGTGCTCGACAGCATCTTCGCCAAGGTCGACGTCACGCGGCCCGACGAGGCCGTGAGCGTCGGGGAGTTCGACGACGCCATTGCCAACGCCGAGAAGCCGAAGGGGGCCATGATGGCCGCGGCGCTCAGCGTGTTCCTCGACGCCGTGACGGCGATGGAGACCCCGGTCGAGAAGGTCGACAAGGGCCTCATCGACACCCTCATCGCGCAGCTCGACGACAAGCTCTCGCAGCAGCTCGACGAGATCCTCCACCACGAGCAGTTCCAGAAGCTGGAGTCGGCCTGGACCAGCCTGAAGTTCCTCGTCGACCGGACGGACTTCCGCAAGAACGCCAAGGTCGAGCTGCTCAACGTCTCGAAGGACGCGCTCCTGGAGTCGTTCGAGGACGCCCCCGAACTCACGCAGTCGGCGCTCTACCGCCACGTCTACACCAACGCGTACGACCAGCCGGGCGCCGACCCGTACAGCGTGATGGTGTCGAACTACGAGTTCGCCAACAACGCCCCCGACATCTCGCTGCTCCAGAACGTGTCGAAGGTGGCCGCCTCGGCGCTCTGCCCGTTCATCGGCGCCATCGGGCCGGAGTTCTTCGGCAAGAAGTCGATGGCGGACTGGAAGCGGATCCCCGACCTCTCGTCGCACCTCAGCACGGTCGACTACACGAAGTGGAACGCGTTCCGGGAGAGCCCGGACGCGCGCTACATCGGGCTCGCGTTCCCGCGGTTCATGCTCCGGCTGCCCTACGGGCCCGAGACGGTCCCGGTGAAGAGCTTCAACTACCGCGAGAACGTCACCGGCGACGACCACGAGAAGTACCTCTGGGGCAACGCCGCCTTCGCCATGGTGGCGAACATGTCGCAGGCGTTCGCCCGCGACGGGTGGTGCGTCCAGATCCGCGGGCCGCAGTCCGGCGGGAAGGTGGAGAACCTCCCGGTCCACCTCTACGACGTGGGCCGCGGGCGCCAGATGAAGATCCCGACGGAGGTCCCGATCTCGGAGACGCTGGAGTTCGAGGCCGCCAACCTCGGCTTCATCCCGCTCTCGGTCTACGAGGGCACCGACTACGCCTGCTTCTTCTCGGCCAACTCCACGCAGAAGCCGCAGCTCTACGACGACGCCGAGGCGACGGCCAACAGCCGCGTCAACGCGCGGCTGCCGTACATCTTCCTCGGCTCGCGCATCGCGCACTACCTCAAGGTGCTCCAGCGCGAGAACATCGGCGCGACGAAGGACGCCACGCGGATCGCCGAGGAGCTCAACACGTGGCTCAACACGCTCGTCACGAAGACGCCGAACCCGTCCGAGTCGCTCATCGCGAAGTACCCCCTGCGGCAGGGCGAGGTGAAGGTCTACGACCTCCCGGACAACCCCGGCTTCTTCCGCGTGGACATGAACATCATCCCGCACTTCCAGATCGAGGGGATGGACATCAACCTCTCGATGGTCAGCAAGATGCCGAAGGCGAAGTAGCGACCGCCTGACGCCGTCGGGAGGCTCTCCCGGTGGCGTCAGGCACAGGTCCTCTCGCCCCCTCTCCTCCCAGACCCCGCCTCCCCATGGCTCTCGAAGCCGCGCTCTTCTACACCGACGCCCAGGGCATCGTCGGCGAAAACACGATCTCCGTCCGCGCCGACAGCTCGGAGATCGTAGAGGTGCACCACACCGTCCACAAGCCGACGGACACCCAGTCCGGCCGCCCCACGGGCGCCCGGGTCCACGGCGCGATCAAGATCCTCAAGCGGATCGACAAGGCGACGCCGCTGCTGTACAAGGCGCTGACGCAGAACCAGAACCTCCCGAAGCTGGAGTTGAAGTGGTACCGGCCCGACCCCGCGGGGAACGGCGAGATCCAGCACTTCTACACCATCGAGTTCTCGGACGCGCTGGTCTCGAAGCAGGAGGCGTGGCTCCCGAACACGATGGTCCCCGAGCAGGCCATGTTCAGCCCGATGGAGTGGGTGGAGTTCAACTACCGCACGATCATCTGGCGGTACGAGGACGGCGGGATCGAGCACGAGGACGCCTGGACCGAGCGCAACGTCTAGGCCGGGCCGTCCCGGACGCTGATCCGCTATGGGCCCGGGCCTCATCGACACCCTCCTCGGCCGGTTTGCCGACGGCACACCGGTCGGGGAGGGGGCGCCGGCCGAGCGGAGCCTGCGGAGCGTGACGAGTCACCTCAGCTACCTCTTCAACACCCGCCGCGGCACGCTCCCGCACCTCCCGGACTACGGCCTCCCCGACGTCTCGGAGACCTATCGCGACGTCGCGAACGCGGCCGAGCCGCTCCGCGCGGCGATCAAGGAGGCCGTCGAGCGCTTCGAGCCGCGGCTGCGCCGCGTCCACGTCGAGTCGCGGGAGACGGACCCCCACGCCATGCGCCTCATCTTCCTCATCACGGGGGAGACGGCGACGGGCGAGCGGCTCCGGCTCGAAACGACGTTCACGACCACCGACCCCACCGAGGTCCAGCCCGCGCCGCCGGCCTGAGCGCCGGGCGCATCCGCCGCCCCCGACCATGCTCCGGCGCTACTTCGAGGACGAGATGCGGGCGCTCCAGGAGGGCGGGCGGGAGTTCGCCCGGCTCTACCCGGAGCTCGCCCGCGCGCTCCACCCCGAGAGCCAGGCCGACCGCGACCCCCACGTCGAGCGGCTTTTCGAGGGGTTCGCCTTCCTCGTCGGGCGCGTGCGCGAGCGGCTCGACGACGAGCTCCCGGAGTACACCGAGGGGCTGTGCCGGCTGCTCTACCCGCACTACCTCCGGCCCATCCCGGCGATGACGGTCGTGGAGTTCGCGCCGCGCCCCGGGCTCCTCCAGGAGACGACCGTCGTGGAGGCAGGGTTCGAGGTGCGCTCGGCGCCCGTGGGCGAGGAGCGGACGACGTTCCGGTTCACGACCACCGCGCCCGTCCGCCTCCAGCCCCTCCGCCTCGCCGACGTGCGCGTCGCGTGGCCCACGCCCGCGACCTCGACGCTCACCATCCGGTTCGACCTGGAGCGGGGGGCGGAGTGGAAGAAGCTCGCGCTCTCGCCGCTGGGCCTCTTCTTCGGCGTGGACCCCGGCGTCGCGGCCACGCTCCGGCTGTTCCTCTCGCGCGACCTCGCCGGGGTCACCGTGCGGTCGGGGGCGTGGAGCCACGAGCTCGGCGCCGCGAGCGTCCGCCTCGCCGAGCGCTCGGGTGAGGGCGGCGTGCTGCCCGCCGCCGACACGCAGTTCCCGGGCTTCCGGCTGCTCCAGGAGTACCTCGCCTTCCGCCCCCGCTTCGCCTTCGCCGACGTCCACGGGCTCGGCGGGCTCGCCCTGCCGGAGGGGGCGCGGAGCCTGGAGCTGGAGCTCCGGTTCGCCCGCGCGCTCCCGCACGACCGCCCGCTCACGGCCGAGAGCATCCGGCTGTTCTGCGCCCCGGCCGTCAACCTGTTCACGGAGTCCGTCGAGCCCGTCCGCGTGGAGCACCGGCAGTCGGAGTACCCCGTCGTGGCCGACGTGGCGCGGCCGAAGAGCGTCGAGGTCTACGACCTCGTCGAGGTGGAGGGGATCGTGGAGGCGACGGGGCAGCGGTTCCCCTACGCCTCCTTCCAGACGTTCGCCTGGCCCTCGGGGCGGTTCTACGAGGAGCTCTCGCGCCCGGGCCCCGACGGGCGGCGGCGCGCCTACGTCGCCGTCGGCGGCGAGGCGGCCGACGACGTGGGCAGCGGCCCGGTGACGCTCTCGATCACGGCGCGCTGCACGAACGGCGACCTCCCGCACGACGCGCTCCCGGAGGGCACCCTCTCGCGCCCCGGCCCCGGCGCGTCGAACCTCGCCTCGTTCCGCAACCTCGGCCGCCCCACGCACGCGCTCCGGCCCCCGCTCGACGCGGGCGAGGAGTTCCTGTGGCGCCTCGTGGCCTACCTCGCGCTCAACCGCGCCTCCATCGGGACGGCCCCGGCGCTCTCGGCGCTGCTGGCGCTCCACGACTGGAGCGGCGACCCCGCCAACCGCCGCCGCGTCGGCGCCGTGCGCAGCGTGGCCTGGCGACCCGCCGAGGCCCTCTTCCGCGGCGGCATCGTGCGCGGCGCCGACGTGGCGGTCGAGGTCGAGGACGAGCCGTTCCTCGACGACGGCGACCTCCACCTCTTCGGCGCCGTGCTCAGCGCCGTGCTGGCCGACTACGCCACGATCAACTCCTTCGTCCACCTCGACCTCACCGCGCGGCCGTCCGGCCGACACTTCCGATGGACCCCGCGCACGGGCACGCAGCCGCTCCTGTAGACGGCCCGCCCACGGGGGCCGCGCCGGACGTGTCGGCACCGGACGCCTCCGGTGCCGCCCGGCTGGCATTCGTACAGAAGGAGGCGCGGCGGATGGGGTTCGACCAGGCGCTGCTCCTGCTGGAGCGGGCGCTGGGGGCGGAGGCCTTCCGCACCGGCCGCCTCCGCGTGCGCCCCCGGCCGAGCCCCGCCTTCGCGGCCTCGGACATCGAGCGCGTCGACGAGGTGAACGGGGTGGTGACGGCGGAGGTCACGTTCATGGGGCTCTACGGCTCGACGGCGGCGCTGCCGCGCTACGTCACCGAGCCCATCGCGCACGACGAGGCCGACGCGCTGCGCGCCTTCCTCGACCTCTTCGGCGGGCGGGTCTACCGGCTCTACCACGATGCGTGGCGGAAGTACCGCCCCCGCGTCGCGTTCTCCGGCGGCGACGCCTCCGCGCCGCCCGAGAGCATCCCGTTCGTCTCGCTCGCCGGCGTGCCGCCTGCGGCCGACGGCGCCGGGCTCCCCATCTCGCCGCTCCGGCTGGCCGCGCTGGCGGGGCGGATCGGCACGCGCGTGCGGAACGCCGCCGGCCTCCGCGACCTGCTGGCCCACTTCCTCGGCCTGCCCGTCGCCGTCGAGGAGAACCACCCGCGGTGGGTGACGGCGCCCTCGCGCGGGAAGGTCGGGCAGCGCGGCCCGGGCGGCGTGAACCTCGGGCAGGGCGCCCTGCTCGGCGCGCGGATCTACGACGTGTCCGGGAAGGCCCGCGTCGTGTTCGGCCCGCTCGGCATCGAGGACTTCCGCTCCTTGCTCCCCGGCGGCTCCCGCGCCACCATCGCCGCCGGCCTCACGCGCTTCTACCTCCCCGACGGGCTCGACTTCGACGTCGAGCTCCGCCTCCGCTCGGCCCAGACCCACCCCCTCGTCCTCGGCAGCGGCCTGAGCCGCCTCGGCCGGAACGCCTGGATGGGGTCGACGGGGCCCGGCATCGTCTCCGAAGTCGTCACCTACTCCTGACCCGCCATGACCACCCGCGATCCCCGGAAGCTGCTCGAAAAGCTCGACGACCACCTCGCGCGCGGGCTGGAGGCCGCCGCCGGATTCTGCGTCGCCCGTGGACACTACGAGGTGACGCAGGAGCACCTCCTGCTCAAGCTGATCGAGGACGGCTCGGGTGACGTGCCCCGCATCCTCGCCCACACCGCCGTGGACGACGGGAAGCTCTGGGAGGCGCTCCTGGAGCGGCTGGAGGGGTTCCGCTCGGGGAACGTCAACCGCCCCACGTTCTCGCCCCAGCTCTTCGACCTCTTCGAGGCCGCGCTGCTCGCCGCCGTCGTCCACCACGACGCCGACCGCGTCCGCTCGGGGCACGTCTTCGAGGCCCTGCTGGCCGGCGACAACTTCCGCCTGGGCGGGCTCGACACCGCGCTCGCCGGGGTGCGCCCCGAGGATGTGCGCGAGCACTTCGGGACGTGGACGGCGGGCTCGGTCGAGGTCGACACGGCCTCCCCCCGCCGCTCGACGGCGGGCGCAACGGCGGGTGGCGGGGCCGGGCGCGGCGACGGGAAGGCGCTGGAGCGGTTCACGCAGAACGTCACCGACGACGCGCGCCAGGGCCACATCGACCCCGTGCTCGGGCGCGACTCCGAGATCCGCCAGGCCATCGACATCCTCTCGCGGCGGCGCAAGAACAACCCGCTGCTCGTCGGCGAGGCGGGCGTGGGCAAGACGGCCGTGGTCGAGGGGCTGGCCCTCCGCATCGCCGAGGGCGACGTACCGGACAGCCTGAAGGACGTGGAGTTGATCTCGCTCGACCTGGGCGCGCTCTCGGCGGGCGCAGGCATGAAGGGCGAGTTCGAGGAGCGCCTGAAGAGCGTGATCCGCGAGGTCACCGAGTCGCCCAAGCCCATCATCCTCTTCATCGACGAGGCGCACACGCTCATCGGCGCGGGCGGCGCGGCAGGCACCGGCGACGCGGCCAACCTGCTCAAGCCGGCGCTGGCACGCGGCGAACTCCGCACCCTCGCGGCCACGACGTGGTCGGAGTACAAGAAGCACATCGAGAAGGACCCCGCGCTGGCGCGGCGCTTCCAGCTGATCCGGGTGGAGGAGCCGAGCGAGGAGGTCGCCGCCGGGATGTTGCGCGGCATCAAGAGCAAGTACGAGACGCACCACCGCGTGCGCATCACCGACGAGGCCGTCTCGGCGACGGCACGGCTCTCGCACCGCTACATCTCGGGCCGTCAGCTTCCCGACAAGGCCGTCGACCTGCTGGACACGGCGGCGGCGCGCGTCAAGATGACGCAGTCGGCCAAGCCGGCCGCGCTGGAGGACGTGGAGCGGCGCCTCGCAGCCTTCGACCGCCGCCTGGAGGCGCTCGGCCGCGACGCCGCCACGGGGCTGCGCACGGCGGGCGCCGAGGAGGCGGAGATCCAGACCGACCGCGACGCGGCCGAGGTGGACCGCGGGGCGCTCGTCACGCGCTGGGAGCGCGAGCGCGACCTCGCGACCGCCATCGAGGCCGCCCGCGCCGCGCTGGCCGAGGTCGGGTCGGCCGGGGGCGACGGCGCCCCGCCGAGCGCCGAGGACGCGGCGGCGGCGGCGGACGTCCGGACGGAGATGAACGCGCTGCTGGCCGAACTCTCCGAACTCCAGGGCGAGAACCCGCTCGTGTTCGCCGAGGTGAACGAGAGCGTCGTCGCCCAGGTCGTCTCGGACTGGACCGGCATCCCCATCGGCGACATGGTGAAGGACGAGGCCGCCATGCTGCTCGCGCTGGAGGACCGGCTGGGCGCGCGCGTCGAGGGGCAGACGGAGGCCATCGGCGAGATCTCGGACTCCCTCCGCGCGGCGAAGGCGGGGATGGGCAACCCGGAGGCCCCGCTCGGGGTGTTCCTGCTGGCCGGCCCCTCCGGCGTGGGCAAGACGGAGACGGCGCGGGCGCTGGCCGAGCTGCTCTTCGGCGGCGAGCGCTTCCTCGTCTCGATCAACATGAGCGAGTACCAGGAGGCCCACACCGTGAGCCAGCTCAAGGGCTCGCCGCCCGGCTACGTCGGCTACGGCGAGGGCGGCGTGCTCACCGAGGCCGTGCGGCAGCGGCCCTACGCCGTCGTGCTGCTCGACGAGGTCGAGAAGGCGCACCCCGACGTGATGGAGCTGTTCTTCCAGGTCTTCGACCGCGGCATCCTCCGCGACGGCGAGGGCCGCGAGATCACGTTCGCCAACACCGTCATCCTCGCCACGAGCAACGTCGGCACCGAGCTCATGATGGGCGTGAGCCGGATGCCCGAGCGACCGTCGATGGACGACGTGCGCGAGGCCATCCACGAGGACCTCATCCAGCACTTCCCCGCGGCGCTCCTCGGCCGCATGAAGGTGGTCCCGTTCTTCGCCCTCAACCGCGCGGCGATGGGCAAGATCGCGCGGCTGAAGCTGGCGAAGATCGACAAGCGCCTCCGCGGCGCCCACGGCGTGCGGTTCGTCTTCGGCGACGCCGTCGTGGAGCGGATCGCCAACCGCTGTACGCAGGTCGACTCCGGCGCGCGCAACATCGACTTCATCATCGACCGCGCCGTGCTCCCTGACGCCTCGCGGGCGCTGCTGCAGAAGATGGCCGAGGGCGCGGCGCTGCCGGCCGCCCTCGTGCTCGGCTTCGACGACGCGGGCCAGTTCACGTATACCTTCACCGACGACCCCGACGCCGTCCTCGCCGAGCAGGCCGCCCGCGCGGCCGAGCAGGCGGCGGCGGCTTCGGCCGCCGCCGAGGCTGCGCCCGCCGACGACGCGGACGCGGTGGAAACCCCCGCCGACGGGACGCCGGCCGACGCGGTCCCCGCAGACGACGCGCCGACGGACGCCGCTCCGGCCGCCCCCGACGACGCGGAGACGCCGGCCTGAACCCGCCCCCGCCATGCCCCCCTTCCACGACAACGAGGCGCTCCTCTACTTCGAGGTGGCCGACCTCGCGCCCGAGACGTTCCTCGTCGAGGCGTTCACCGGGGAGGAGGCGCTCTCCCGCCCGTTCCGCTTCGAGATCAACCTCCGCTCCGAGGACCCCGACCTCAAGCTCGACGAGATCGTCGGGAAGCCGGCGGTCTTCGAGATGCTCGGACGGAAGGTGTTCGGCGTCGTCGCCGAGTTCACCGCCGCCGGCCACGCGGCGCACACCCACAGCTACCGCGCCGTGCTCGTGCCGCGGCTGTGGCTGCTCGGGCTGCGCGTGGACACCCGCATCTTCTTCGACCAGATGCCCAACGACCTCATCAAGCACGTGCTCGAGGAGGCCGGGTTCAGCTCGCAGGACTTCCGCCCCGAGCTCAGCGCCACGTACACCGAGCACGAGTTCTACACGCAGTACGCCGAGAGCGACCTCGACTTCGCCTCGCGCATCGCCGAGCACCACGGCATCGCCTTCCGCTTCGAGCACAAGGACAACCGCGACGTCACCGTGTTCTTCGACGACTCGAAGCAGGCGAAGCCCATCGACGGCGACCCCGACCTGTTCTTCAACCCCGAGGTGAGCCTCGCTTCGGAGGAGCCCGTGGCCTCCTCGCTCGTCGAGCGGGCGCAGATCGTGCCCGGCATCGTGCGCGTGAAGGACTACAACTACCGGACGCCCGAGACCGCCCTCCTCTCGGAGGCGCAGGTCGCCAGCGAGCCCGTCGGGTACGTCTACGAGTACGGGGCCCACCAGAAGGACACGACGGAGGGCGACCACATCGCCCGCGTCCGCAACGAGGAGATCGAGTCGTCGCGCCGCGTCCTCCGCATCGAGAGCAACCGGGCCGACCTCATCCCCGGCCGCTCGTTCAAGCTCAAGGGCCACTTCCTGAACCGCCTCAACGTGGACTACCTCATCGTC
>Ga0193752_1002601_pt1 | contig 13320 bp, 11 predicted proteins | sample H1c1metaG_FD_144924 | JGI IMG/M metagenome (GOLD analysis project Ga0193752, IMG submission 144924) | Soil microbial communities from a riparian zone of the East river system, Colorado, United States - H1c1 | ecosystem: Environmental > Terrestrial > Soil > Riparian zone | place: USA: East River... | reverse complement strand
GCGTCGTGGGTCTTGATGTAATAGGACTGACCCAAGCCCCGTGCCGCATACGCCCCGTCAGCCCGGTGGCCAGCACCAGCACGATCAAGCCGGCGTCCGCGAGCCGGCGCAGCGGCAGCCGCTGCGTTAAGCCGCGCGCGCGCAACACCGCGAAAGCGAAGCGGCCGATGGCGGCGGCGCCCGCGAGCCAGCCGAGCGCGACGTCGGTCGTGCCCGCGGTCCAGCGGAAGTCGAGCAGCTCGATCTCGCCACCCTGGGCGCGGCTCTCGGTCGCCTAGAGCTCACGCGTCACGAGCAGCGTCACGAGCGCGACGCCCAACGACCCGAAGATCGCGGCCCCAGACCACGCCCATGTCGCAGCGCGACCGGCATCGGGGGTCTCGGGCTGCGTGATGGCGCGCATATCAACGCGATCTCGAAGCGCGACGCAAGCTTCGGCGCGTTTTCGCAGCGGCCCCGCACGGCCGGTGCGCTACAAGCGCGTTGTGGTCGCTGACGGCGAACGGGGCACGCTGCGGGCTGCGCTCCTCAAGTGGTTCAAGAAGGCCGCCCGCGACTTGCCGTGGCGGCGGACGCGCGATCCGTATGCGATCTGGGTGAGCGAGGTGATGCTCCAACAGACCCGCGTCGATACCGTGCTGCGCTACTACGATCGGTTCTTAGAGAAATTTCCGACCACCCACGCGCTGGCGAGCGCCGCGCAAGACGACGTCATGGCGGCGTGGAGCGGGCTCGGTTATTACCGGCGCGCGCGGCTGCTCCACGCCGGCGTGCGCGAGGTAGTGGCGCGCTACGAAGGGATGGTGCCGCGCGAGCCCGAGGCGCGGCGCGCGCTGCCCGGCGTCGGCAGATACACCGCAGGCGCAATCGGCTCGATCGCATTCGATGCCCAAGAGCCGATCGTCGACGGCAACGTGGCGCGCGTCCTGTGCCGCCTTCATGCGATTGACACCGCGCCCGAGGACAAGCGCACACAGGCGTTTCTCTGGACCGAAGCCGAGGCGCTCGCGCAGGGCAAGGAGCCCGGCGCGCTCAACCAAGCGCTGATGGAGCTCGGTGCCACGGTGTGCACGAAGGGCGCGCCGCTGTGTGCCAGCTGCCCCGTGCAACGCTTCTGTGACGCGTACGCGCAAGGCCGGGTCGCAGAGATCCCGCGCGCCAAGACCCGCACCGCCCCCAAGCGCTGGCAGCTCGTGGCGCTCGTCGCGACTGCGGGCAGCGCGCCCAAGGTGCTGCTCACGCGCGGCGACGGGTCGCTCTTTGGCGGCCTATGGAACCTCCCGATGCTCGACGGCCACGGCCTCGCCGACGCCCGCACGCTGGCCGAGCAGCTCGGCGCAGAGCTGCAGGGCTCGCGCCCGCTCAGCACGGTCAAGCACGTGCTCTCCCACCGCGCGATCGAGCTTCAGCTCTGGTCGGCGAGCGCGGCCGGTGCGCCCGATACGGAAGCACGGCGTCTCGTCACGCCGAGCGGGCTGTCGGCGCTCGGCATTTCCCAGCTGACCCGCAAGGCGCTGACCGCCGCCGGTCTGTCGGCCGCCGCTGACCGAGCTCCATAAATTTTGTATATACACATTCAATGGCCATCGCGAAGTCGCCGCGAAGTTTGAAACGAGCGCAAGAGCCGCGGGCCGCGAAGCGGCTGGCCGTGATCAACCGCAAACGCCGCGATCCGCGCTATCGGCGTGTCCTGGGGCGCTTCACGCAAGCAGGACTTTTGTCCGCGTCGGAAGCGTTCGAGCCAAACCGCGATGCTCTAACCGTCGCCGACGTGCTCTGGGCTGGCGAGATCGAGCCCAGGCTCCTCGAGATCCTGCCGGCGCTGATCGTCAAACGACCTGCGCTGTTCACCTCGACTCAAGATCTGCCGACGGACCTTGCCGAAGCCGTGGCAGCGTTGCGCCGCAATCAAGCGCCGAGCGACTTTCGGGGACTGCCTGGAGCCGACATCGCGCGCTGGGTTCCGCTTATCGGTCACAAAAACAAACGGCCGAGCCAGCTGCGGTCGTTCCGATTGCAGGCTGATGACGTCGAGCTGCTCGACGAGCTGAGCAGCAGCTTGGGAATTTCTCAGACGGACGCCGTCCGTCGTGGGCTGCGTGCCCTCGCGCGGCAGTCTATGCTCGGCGCCGAACATGCGTAGTCTCTGGTCCAAAGAAGAAGCCGATGGGTACGTCGCCCACTATCGAGAGCGCTGCAACGCCGACATCGCGCTGCGCGTGTACAGCTCGCGCCTGATCGGGCGCGACCCGGCGCTCGTGCTGCACGGCGGCGGTAACACCTCGGTCAAGACGGTGGTCAAGGACGACCTCGGCCGCCAAGTCGAGGTGCTGTGCGTGAAGGGCAGCGGCTTCGATCTGCAGGACATGGAGCCCGAGGGCCTGCCGGCGCTGCGCCTCGAGCCGCTGCGCGCGCTGCGTCACCTGCAGTCGCTGACCGACGAGGACATGGTCAACGCGCAGCGCACGCGCATGCTGAACGCGAGCGCGCCGAACCCTTCGGTCGAGACGCTGCTCCACGCGTTCTTGCCGCACAAGTTCATCGACCACTCGCACGCGGACGCGATGCTGAGCATGCTCGACCAGCCCGAGGCCGAGAAGCTGTGCGTCGAGCGCTTCGGACGGCGGTTCGCGTTCGTGCCGTACGTCATGCCGGGCTTTGCGCTCGCCAAGCTCGCGGCCGAGGTCTACGAAAAACAGCCCGATTGCCAAGGGCTCTTGTTGCTCCAGCACGGCTTCTTTACGTTCGGGCAGACCGCCGAAGAGTCATACGTGCGCCACGTGCAAGCGGTCGACGAAGCCGAGCAGTACTGCCGCAAGCGCCGCTACTGGTCGTCGGGACGCGGCTCGATCCCGCCGGTGAGATCGCTCAGCTACGCGACGCTGGCGCCGATCCTGCGCGGGTTGCTTGGCCAAAGCGGCGACGTAGTCGGCCGCGTTGAATCGCCCACGCGCCGCTATGCGCTCGAGCTGCGCAACGCGCCCGAGACGCGCGCGTTCGTCGACGACCCGCAGGTCGATGAGTTTTCGCAAGTCGGCTGCGCGACGCCCGATCACGTGATCCGCACCAAGCGCTACCCGCTGGTGCTCGAGCTCGACCCCAACGCCAGCGAGAGCTCGATCCGCGAGCACATCGCCCACGCGCTGCACGGCTACCGCGAGCGCTACCGCGACTACGTGCAGCGCCAGATGGCGCGCAAAGGCATCGTAGTACGCCCGATCGATCCCGACCCGCGCGTGATTATCGCGCCGGGCATCGGCTTGATCGCCGCCGGCGCTACGCCGAAAGAAGCCGCGGTCGCCGCCGACATCTACGAGCACACGATCGACGTGATCCGCAACGCGAACGCCATCGGCACCTATCAAGCGCTGCCGGAGGCCGACATCTTCGATATGGAGTACTGGTCGCTCGAGCAAGCCAAGCTCGGCAAAGCACCGAGGAAGCCGCTCGAAGGCCAGATCGTGTACGTGACCGGCGCCGCGAGCGGCATCGGCGCCGCGACCGCGCGCCTCTTGGCGCAGAACGGCGCGACCTTGTACTTGGTCGACCGCAACGAGACCGCGCTCGCGAGTATCGCCAAGGAGCTGAAGGCGGCGAGCGAAGCGCTCGATCTCACCAACGAGCAAGCCGTGCGGCAGAGCTTCGACCGCGCGGTGCAGCGCTTCGGCGGCCTCGACGGCGTGATCAGCAACGCCGGCACCGCGCCGCAGTCGCCGATCGACACCTGCCCGACCGAGCTGCTCGAGTCGAGCTTGCGGATCAATCTCATGGCGCATCAGTTCGTGCTCTCGGCCGCGAGCGCCGTGCTCAAGCGCCAAGGCACCGGCGGCTTCTTGCTGGTCAACGCCAGCAAGAGCGCCTGGAACCCCGGCCCCGACTTCGGTCCGTATGCGATCGCCAAGGCCGCGCTGCTCGCGCTGATGAAGCAATACGCGCTCGAGCTCGGCGGCCGCGGCATCCGCTGCAACGCCGTCAACGCCGACCGGATCCGCACCGGCCTGCTCGACCAACAGGACATCGCCGCCCGCGCCGCCGCCCGCGGCCTCGACACCGACGCCTATTACAGGACCAACCTGCTGCAGCGCGAGGTCACCGCCGCCGACGTCGCCCAGGCTTTCTTAAGCCTCGCCCTCGCACCCGCCACGACCGGCTCCGTGATCACAGTCGACGGCGGAAACATCGCAGCGAGCCCGCGTTAGAGCGCACGTCGCACTCGGGCACACACACAGCTCGCGATTGAAAGCCGCGGCTCGATCCGATGTAATGCGGCAATGCTTTTGCGGCGTGCCCGACCCCTCCGCGTGCTCAGCGCGCTTCTGCTCGTCCTCACGATCAGCTCGAACGTCGCCGCGCAGGCCGCACCGGCAGCGGGTGCTGCCCCCGGCAGCGCAGCCGCTACGACCAAGAGCGAAGACGAAGCCCGCGCGCACTTCCTGCTCGGCCGCGCGTATCACGACAAAGGCCAGTTCGCGCAAGCCGCCGAACAGTTCGAGCTCGCGTACGCCGCATCCGGCCGCCCTGCTCTGCTCTACAACCTGTTCGTCGCTTACCGCGACGCCAACGACGCCAAGCACGCGGCCGATGCGTTGCGCCGCTACCTCGCGCTCGAGCAGAACGTCGAGAACCGCCCGCAGCTCGAAGCCAAGCTCGAAGCGATGGACGCCGCGCTCGCCGCGCAGGTGATCGAGGAAGCCGCCAACCCCCAGACGCAGCCGGCACAAGAAGAAGCGCAGCCTACCGATGAGCCGCAGCCCGTGCCGGTCTCGGATGTCGAGCCGATGGCCGAGCCCGAAGAGAGCTCGTTCCCGATCGGCCCGGTGATCGTGATGGGCGTGGGCGGGGCGATGATGCTCGGCTCGATCGCGACCGGGCTGATGGCGAGCGGCGCGCAGAGCGACCTCGAGAAGGAGTGCCCGACGCGCATGAATTGCAGCGCCGACCTCGAGGACACCGCGAGCAAGGGCGAGACGATGGCGCTGGTCACCGACATCCTGCTGTTTGGCGGCATCGCCGTCGCTGCGGGCGGCGCCGCGTGGCTACTGCTCGGCTCCGGCAGCAGCGAGAGCGCCAGCGCACGCGACGCGACGCATGCGAGCGTGATGTGCACCGATACCGCATGCGCCGCGAACGTCCGCGGCACGTTCTAGAACACGAGACGCGCGCCAACCACCGGCGTGAGGTTTCCGCCGCTGTCGCGGGTCAACGCGAAGCTCGGCCCTAACCCGCGCCCCGGGTAGCGATGCTGCGGACTGTCCACGATCCGCCTGCCTTCGATGATCCCGACGACGAGCCCCGCCAGCGTACCCGTCAGCGTGCCCAGCGCCGCGCCGAACAGGATGTGCTCGGGATCCTCGCTGCTGATCAACACCAGCGCGCCGACGATCCCGCCGACCGCCATGCCGAACACCGCGCCGTACAGCATGTCGCGCAGCGCGATGTTGCCCATGCCCGGTCGGTCGTCATCGAGGTCGATGAAGCCGAGCGTCAGCCCGGTAGCGCCGCCCACGAGCGAGCCGATACCGAGGCCGTACACGACCGGCTTCCAGTCGTCCGACTCGAAGCCGTCGTCGCGCGCGATCAGGTAGCCGAGCGATAGGCCGGCGAGACCGCCGACCAAGAGCCCGCGCCAGCCGTACGTAAACACCGACGGCGAGTACTCGGACTCGGGTCCGTAGTAGCCCGCCGCCTGCGCCTCACCCGCGAGCAGCAAGATGCCGAGCGCGAGCACCGTCGATCGAAGAGTAAGCATGCACGCGGTCTAGCAACGACGCGTGCATCGAGCCACTACGACAATTTTGCCATGCCAGCCGCTACAGGATGATGACGGCTTCGCAGGGGAATTCGGCGTCGATCGTGGTGTCGATCGAGTTCTTGAAGGTCTCGCAGGTCGTGCCGTTGAGGGTGATGGTCTTCTCGTCCTTGAGCGAGAAGCCGTCCGGGCCGTTGCACTCGAGCTCTGCGCCGTTGAACAGCACGGTGCCGGTGCACTCGAGACCGGGCTTGACGCCCTTGCCTTCAAGCGACAGCTCGCATGACAGCTCGGCGCCAATCAGCGTCTCGAGCGTGGCGGTGAGCGCAGCCGTGTTGTCCGGGTAGTAGACCTCGGCTGTGCCGGTCGCTCGGTCTAGGTTTGCGCCTATGTTCGCCATCTCCTGCAAGTGCGAGGCGGCAGCGTCCTGGCCGACGCTGACGACGTACATGCGCAGGTGCTTGGCCTGGCCCTTGAGCGCTGCGTTGATCGACGGCACGTAGTCGGTGACGGGGAAGAAGCCGCCGCCGTCACACGCGTTCGGATCGCCATCGGTCGCGAGCAAGATGATCTGCGGGCCGATCGGCGGGCCGTCGAGGATCATCGTCGGGTCGGGCAGGATGTCGACGACTTGATCGAGCGCGACGCCGGTCGGCGTGAACATGCCCGGCGGCTGCGCTTGCACGCCCGCGATGATCGCCGGCGCGTTGTTGAGCTCCGGTGCGATCGTGCCGAGCGGCAGCGGGCAGCTCGCCTGCGTGCCGAACACCGCGAGGCCGAAGCGCACGCGATCCTGAAGCTTGGGCACGACGCCTTCGGCGCCGATCAGCGCTTCGCGCACCGACGACCAACGCGAGGGCAGCGTGGAGGGATCCGGCATGCCGCCGTCCACCGCCACGGGCTCGCCGTACGGGTCGAGCATGCTGGTCGAGCCGTCGACCACCAGCATCACCGTCGGCAAGATGCGCGACGCGTTGATGCGAACGCCCGCGCACTCCATGTCCATGCCGCCGACACCGCCGAGGCCGCCCAGGCCGTCGTTGGGATCGGGGTTGTACATGCCACCCGCGCCGGCCCGTCCGCCGGCTCCACCCGTTCCACCGACTCCACCGACGGCTGCGGCACCGCCGCCGTTAACACCCGCAACGCCCAAACCTGTGTTGCGATCGCTCACTGGGTCGGAGCCGCAAGCTCCGACTAAAACCAGCGCGACCGACGCGACCAACACAGGCGCGTGTCCCGCGCGCCTTGTTCCCACTGTCATCGCCATAACCCGTCCTTCCAGGGACAAGCCTAACGGCAACAGGTATGCCACCTGTAAGGAATGCTACGTCGTGCGGCTTTTCGAAGGTGCGTCGCGGCTCGTCACACCCTCGTCTCACCAAAACAGCATTCACGTCTCACTTTAGACCGTCCCTAAAACAGGTCACGGCTCAGCCAAAAATTGCTCGATTTGCAGGCATTTTCGCGAGCCACAACTCGTACGCATATCGCGCCACGTCGAGCGGATGGGAGCTCTCAGCGGGTCGCGCGGACGACGCCGCCTTCGCGGAGGTCGAGGCCGTCGAGACAGGTGTGGACGGCCTTGAGCATGGTCTTCACGCCGGCTGGGTCGGCGATTGGATTGATCACGCAGACGTCGATGCCCTGCTCGGCATAAGCGCGCACGCGGCGGCGCACGACGTCGGCGTTGCCGACGATCGCCATCGCGTCGCACAAGCCGTCGCTGACGGCGGCCGCGACGCCCGCGCGATCCTTCGCCGCGAACTTCTCGCGGATCGTCTTGGCCTCCTCCGGGAAGCCCATCCACTCGAACGCCTTGTTGTAGCCAGGCGTCGCCGCGTACGCGCCGAACACGTTGCGCACGAGGTTACGGCCGGCTGCTTCGTCGTCGATCATCACGCAGTGCAGGCGGCTCACCACCTCGAGCTGCGCCGGATCGCGGCCGGCCTCCTCGGCGCCCTTGCGGACCTCGCTGAGCACGGCCTTGAGCGCGTGCTCCGGCACCATGTTCAAGATCACGCCATCGCACAGCGCACCCGTGAGCCGCAGCGCCTGCGGGTTGAGCGCGCCGAGGTAGATCGGCAGCTCGCCCACGATCGGCCCGCCGAGCTTGAAGTTCTTGAGCTTCAGCGTCTTGCCTTCGAAGTCGACCTTCTCGCCCTTGAACGCCTTGCGCAGCACCTCGACGTGCTCGCGAAGGCGCGTGAGCGGTTGGTCGTACGGCTGGCCACCCCAGTCGCGCACGATGTTCGGCGACGACAGGCCGAGACCGAGGATGAAGTTGCCGGCGGTCAGCTGGTTGATCGTCATCGACGCCATGGCGTGGATCATCGGCGTGCGCGTCTGCGCCGGCAGCACCGCGGTGCCGATGCGCATCCCCGGGCAGCCGGTCGCGATCGCGCCCGCGATCGCGTAGGCATCGCCGCCCGCGACCTCGGCCAGCCAGGTCTCCTCGATGCCGTGCTCGCGCGCGAGCTTGGCCTGCTCCACCGCCGACACCGCGCTGCCAAGCGGCAGCGACAAACCCAACCGAACGTTCTTCTGCGTGCGTTCCATGATCCGTGGCTCCTAGCAGGCGAGTGCTTTACGACGGGCCGCGAGGCTACACCAGACCGCTTCACAGATGTTTCGCTGACAGCTTGTCGCTTGATCCGCGGCTGCCGCCGCTCGTACGGTCGCGCCGTGAACGGCGGTACGCTCGCTATTCTCGGCTACGTCGCGCTGCAGCTGGTGATCGGCTACGTCGCGTCGCGCAGCATCAAGAACGAACGCGACTATCTGCTGGCCGGCCGCAAGCTCGGGCCGGGTCTGGTGTTCTTCAGCGTGTTCGCCACGTGGTTCGGCGCGGAGACCTGCATCGGCTCGGCCGGTGAGGCGTATGCGAGCGGATTGTCCGCGGTGCGCGCGGATCCGTTCGGCTACGCCGTCTGCTTATTGCTGATGTCGCTGCTGCTCGCAGCGCCGCTGTGGAAGAGCGGCTTCACCACGCTCGGCGATCTGTTCCGCGAGCGCTTCGGCCCGCGCGCGGAGAAGGTCGCCGTGCTGGTGATGGTGCCCAGCTCGGTGATGTGGGCTGGCGCGCAAGTGCGCGCGTTCGGGCAGGTGTTGACGTCGTCGTCGGGTGCGCCCGATGAGCAGAACACATGGCTCATGACCACGGTCGCGGCGGGGGTGGTGATCGTCTATACGACCGTCGGCGGCATGCTCGCCGACGCGTACAGCGATCTCATTCAAGGCATCGTGCTGATCACGGGCCTCCTGATGCTGCTGGTGTTCGCATACACCAGCGGCGACCTCGCGCACTTCAGCGCGATCAACGCCGAGCACCTCGCGTTGATCGCGCCCGGTGAAGGCTGGCTCGACGTGGCGGAGTCTTGGGCGGTGCCGATCTTCGGATCGCTGGTCGCGCAAGAGCTGGTCTCGCGCGTGATCGCCGCGCGCAGCCCGCAGGTCGCGCGCAACGCCTCGCTGCTCGCCGTGCCCTTCTATCTCATGATCGGCGTCATCCCGGTCGTGGTCGGCCTGCTCGGCAGCGTCGTCACGCCCGGCATCGCCGACCCCGAGCACGTCTTGCCCGCGACCGCGGCGCGCTACTTCTCACCCGTCTTGATGGTCGTGTTCCAGGGCTCGATCGTCGCCGCCATCCTGTCGACCGTGGACACCACGTTGATCGCCTCGGGCTCCCTCGTCGCGCACAACCTGTACCTGCCGCTGCGCAAGAACCTCAGCGACGCGCACAAGGTGCTGGCCAACCGGATCGCAGTCGCCAGCTTCGGCGTGATCGCATATGGCCTCGCGCTCTCGAGCGACAGCGTCTACGAGCTCGTCGAAGCAGCGAGCGCATTCGGCTCCGCCGGCATCCTGGTATGCACCTTGTTCGGCCTATTCGGCACCTTCGGCGGCGAACGCACCGCGCTCGCCACGCTCCTCACCGGCGTCGGCGTCTACGCCGTGCAAGCCCACCTGCTCGAGTCCACCCACCCATTCCTGAGCTCAGTGGGCAGCGCCCTCGCGGTCTACACAATGGGCGCATTGCTAGAGAGCCGAGCTGCGGTGCCTGCCGAAGCTGGAGAATAGGGAGGGGACGGTTCTCGAAAACTCGAAAAAGACTAGCAACCGTGACACCTCGAGGCCGATGGCCGGTCATGCCTCGCTACCGCCGTCAAATCGCCGCCGGCTCCGTTCAGCACATCATCTCGCGCTTCGTAGACCGCGAATTTCGCTTCGACTCGAGCTCGCTCGGGCCACGTGATGCACGCCGCGAGTATCTGCGCCGCGCCGCTCGCGCGCTGCACCGCGCGGACTGGCAGGCGTTCGGCTTCGCGCTCATGAGCTCGCATATTCACTGGGCGATGCGAGCGGGCGCGCAACCTTCGTCCGCCGTCATCAAGCCGCTTCACTCAGGTTTCGCGACGTGGCTCAACACTATCGAGGGCCGCCTTGGCCCAGTGTTCGCCGATCGTCATCGCAACCTCACGTTCGAGGGTGAGAGCGCTGCGCTGCTCCTCGCGTACATCCATAACAACCCAGTGCGCGCCGGCGTCGTCGCTGATCCTGCTGACTCGAGCTGGACGAGCCATCGTGCGTATCTCGGGCTCGCGCACGCGCCGCCGTGGCTCGACGTGCAGCTGGGCCTGCACCTCTGTGGGTTCGATGCCAGCGCAGCGGGGCGGCTGCGATTTCACGAGATGGTGGTCGCTCAGTCGAAGCAGGCGCGGCGGATCGACCTGAGCGGTGGAGATATGCAAGCTCGGCGCAACGCAACACGCTTGGCGCTGTGCGCGCCGGTCGAGATTTCCTCGCCGACTGTCGCGGTGACCGACGAAGGCATACGCATCGATGTATCGCCGCAGCTGCGTGGTTGCCGCGCGCGACCGAGATGGAACGGACATGCGAGCGTCGTGTTGCGCGAGGTTGGCCGGTTGACGGGCACGACGGCAGCAGGGATGCGATCGCGCAATCGCACGCAACGCGTGGTGAACGCACGACGCTTGGCGTTGGTCGTTTGGACGCGTGAGCTGCAGCGGCCTGCGGTGGAGCTCGGGCGCGTCTTCGGTCTTGCGAGCTCGACAACGGCTGCACTCATCGCGAGCGCGCCACCGAGCATGCGCGCTGCGGCGGCTGCGCTCGCGACGAGGTTGCGTGGGAGGGAGGCGGCTTGAAGGTCCTCTGGGTATCGAACGAGCACCCACGAATCGAGTTTTCGAGAACCGTCCCCTAAATCGCTGCCTCGACGGTGCGAACAATAACGTTACGCGCAGCGAAGTGGACGCCATGGCGAGCGCGGGCGGCACGACCGCTGCCGTGTTCGCCGACGATGCCGGCGAGCTCCGTCACGCGCTTGCAGCGATCATCGAAGGCATCACCGAATAAGACTCAAGCTCACGGGCTCGAGCCCGATGCGTCATCGCTCTCGCTGACGCCGAGCTCGCTCAACCTGCGGAACAACGTCCGAATCGGGATGCGCAACAGCTTCGCCGTGGCGGTTCGGTTGCCACCGGTGTAACGCAGCGCTTGCTCGATCAGCTCCGCTTCGTACGCGCGCAGCGCCGGCTTGAGCCCGCCGTCGGGCATGAGCGGCGGCTCTGAGGTCGCAGCTTGCAACGTGCTCGGGGCCGGCCCTGAGCGCTGGCGTGTCGGGGCATGCTCGTCGCGCACGTAGTCGGGGAGGTCCTGCACGCGCAGCGCGCGCGCCGGCGCGACCAGCGTCGCGCGCTCGATCGCATTGCGGAGCTGGCGAATATTGCCGGGCCATTCGTAGGCGCGCAGGCGCTCCATGGCGTCCGGCTCGATCGCTTCGATCTGCACGCCCCATTGCCGAACGCACTCGGCGAGGAAGCGCTGAGCGAGCGCGTCGATCTCGTCGCGGCGGTCGCGCAGCGGTGGCAGCTCGAGCGCAGCGGTATTGATGCGGTAGAGCAGGTCCTTGCGGAACGCGCCCTCGGCGACCGCGCGCTCGAGGTCGCAGTGCGTCGCCGCGACGATGCGGACGTCGGCGCGTAGCTGCTGGCTACCGCCGACGCGCTGATAGATCTTGCTCTCGAGCACGCGCAGCAACGCGATCTGGGCAGCGGGCGGCAGCTCGGCCACTTCATCGAGGAACAGTGTGCCGCGCTCGGCCTCCTCGAACAGGCCGGCCGTGCGCTTGTCGGCGCCGGTGAAGGCGCCGCGTTCGTGCCCGAACAGCACGCTCTCGACCAGGCTGGCCGGAATAGCTCCGCAATTGACGGCGCGCCATGGGCCGGCGCTGCGCGCGCTGTGAAGATGGACCGTATGCGCGAGGTGCTCCTTGCCGGTGCCCGTCTCGCCTGTGATCAACACGGGCATGTCGGTGCGCGCGGCCCGGCGCGCGAGTGAGTAGATCTCGAGCACGCGCGCGTTACGCAGCACGACATCGTCCGGCTCGGAGCTCGGTGGCTGCGCCGAACGCGTCACGACGAGGGCGATCCGCGCCGAGCCGATGCGGATGTCGTCGCTCGGCGACAGCGTTGCACGCTTGATGCGCGTACTGTTGACGCGGGTGCCGTTGCGCGAGCCGAGATCCTCGACGCTGACGCTGGCGCCCTGCAGCAGGAACCGCGAGTGCTGGCGCGACACGCTCACGTCGTCGATCTGCAAGTGGGACGGGAAGTCGCGGCCGACGACGAGCGGGCGGCCGGGCTGCAGCCGGACGACCTCGGTCGTACTGCCGTTGTAGACCACGAGCGCGAAGCGCTGTGGCACGCCCCCTTCGTCCAGGACGATCGGGACCTCGATCTCCGAGGTCAGCGTGACCGTCCTGCGGGGCTCGCTGACTTCTGCCTCCTTATCCTGGGTCATACGTGTACCGGGCGCGCATCCATCGGGTTGACAGTAGCTGGGGATCGGTGCGAAGCACATCCAACGTACGCTGTGGGTGCGCGGGGCGGCCAGCACGTGACTGCGAGCATCTTCTTTTTGGAGTCAGGGCAGCCGTGCCAATCCTGACTGCGCAAGAGCGGTTGGGCACCCGGGTCGTCGGGCGCTACCGCATCGATCGACTGCTCGCGAACGGCGGCATGAGCGTGTTGTTCGCAGCGCGCGATCTGCGCGCACATCGGACTGTGGCGTTGAAGCTGTTGCGCGCGGAGGACTGCGTCGAGGAACGCAGAAAGGCGCGCTTCCTTCAAGAGATGCGGCTCACAGCCAAGCTGCGGCACCCGAACGTGGTCGACGTCCTGGACCTCGGAGAGGACGAAAACGGCTCACCTTATTTGGTCATGGAGCTGCTGCACGGGCGCTCGCTGCAAGCGGAGCTGGATGAGCACGGCAAGCTCGGCTTCGAGCAGGCACTCGCGATCTTGTTGCCCGTGATGGAAGCGCTCCACGCCGTGCACGCGGCCGGCGTCGTGCATCGCGACGTCAAGCCCGACAACATCTTCCTGCACGTCGATCCGCGCGGTGCGACCGTGCCAAAGCTGCTCGACTTCGGCATCGCCAAGACCGCCGACACGACGGTCGCCACGCGCACCGGTGCCGTGCTCGGCACGCCAGACTACATGGCACCGGAGCAAGTGCTCGCGGGCAACGTCGGGCCGAGCGCGGACATC
>Ga0193752_1002600_pt1 | contig 13321 bp, 12 predicted proteins | sample H1c1metaG_FD_144924 | JGI IMG/M metagenome (GOLD analysis project Ga0193752, IMG submission 144924) | Soil microbial communities from a riparian zone of the East river system, Colorado, United States - H1c1 | ecosystem: Environmental > Terrestrial > Soil > Riparian zone | place: USA: East River... | reverse complement strand
AGAGTATGTCGGCATTCAATGCTGCGTTTAAAAAGCACGCCCAAACCACCCCATCGGCTTACCGAAAGGAGTTTTCCGGGAATGTAGACTGACTTTTACATCCTGATTTATACATCCGTCACACTTTGCCTCGTCGTTAGTAGGCTTCGGGACTGCTTGCGCCGTATTTGTAATAAAATATTTACAAAGGATGGCGATCTATAACATAAAGGCAATTTGAAAGGGCCGACGGCTGCAACGCCAGCCTTCTTGATAAAATCCCTGCGCCTTGTGATCGGCATCGACTCGGTGGCAAAGGCTTACAATATCTCGGGAACCCCGGCCATAAACGGACCATTCGAGATCAGTCCGTTTATACTTATCGATCCAGACAATACGATCACCGTCGTCAATCCACGAAACGACATGGGACAAGGAACGATCCACTCTGTGCCTGCCATGATTGCGGAAGAACTAAACGTTACACTCGACATGATCCGTATCATTCAAAGCGACGGTAAGAGTAAGTACGGTGCACAGACATCGGGCGGAAGCAGTTCGATTCGTAAACTATGGATACCATTGAGAACGGTCGGAGCCGCAACAAAGGAGATGCTGATCAAAACCGCAGCGAAACGATGGGGCGTTTCGGAGAATGAATGTTATGCATCCGAAGCAAAAGTCTTCAGAAAAGTTACCGGGACAAATTTCACATACGGACAACTCGTAGAGGAAGCGTCCAGGCTGGATATACCGCCTAACCCGATCCTTAAAGAGGAGAAAGACTTCACGATCATCGGAAAGGATTTTAAAAGAAAAGAGATTCCCGCGCGCACTAATGGGAAAGCAGTTTACGGAATCGATGTGAATCTACCGGGAATGCTTTATGCGTCGATACTACACAGCCCAATGATCTTTGGAAAAGTAGTAAGCATCGATGATTCCGAAGTATTAAAAATTCCCGGAGTCCTGCACGTCTTGAAATGCGAACGGAAGATGATTCACCGCGATGCGGAGTCGGTGGCAGTTGTTGCTTCCAACTGGTGGGCCGCCAACCAGGGAAGGAGCGCCCTTAAAGTAGAATGGGACAATACAACACTCGATGAAAAACTCGACACCGACGGATACTTCCGGTCCTGTTATGAATTCGTTCAGAAGGAAGGTGTCAACCATCGCGAGATCGGTATGAGGTGAATCTACCATGCGATCGGGACGCTTACCTGGAACAGCATCCCATCGCGCATTGCGAAGTCTGGCTTCGATCGCGTCAGGTAGCTCTGCCATGAAATTGTGTTTTGAATGGAAACACGATCGTTGATCCTGATCGGTGGAAAATTAACAGAAAGGGACGCCGATGTACTCAGTCCTTTTGTCTCAAAGACCACACGCTCCCAGACAAGCAAGTCGACCTTAAAACCACTTTGTTCATAAGTCAGCACAAAACGATTGGCAAGTTTCGCGGAGATGCTCAAGTCAAAGAACAACGCTGTGTTCTCCACCTTCAGGCGGCCGTTAATCGTCCAGTAGGCGACAACTGCTGTATAGTAATCCGAATCCTTGTCGCGAAAGCCGGATGTTTGTGACAAAAGATACCCGGCAAAGAACCGTAGTTTAAAGTTTGGATTGAATTGTACCTTCTTGAAAATCCCGGGCTGAAGGTAATTGACGATGGAATGAGAATCTTCCAGGTCCTGCGACTTGAAAAGAAAGAAACCGAACAACTTATTCTCAAAGAAAATATTTATATCCGCATTGATATTCTTATTGATGTAAGCGCCGGTAAACGGAAAGTATCCGGTCGAATTTAACCGGGGCGTTATAATGAAAGTGGTTGTTTTGACTGAATCAGATTTTTGAGCAATGCCCTGATGTGAGATCAAACCCGCACTACAAACGAGCAGTGTTACGATATGTATCCGTTTATGGAATTTGATCATATCAATTTACTCGTCTTTGTTCGTCTGCCGAACCCGATTTGATCTTCACGGAGCGAAGACTTGCATTGCCGATATTCCGGGAGTAGGTAAGCCTTATGTACTGATTATGCCAGTCATACCGGATATTGGAGTTGAGATTTTCCTGGGGACGGTCGGTGGCGATCTTCCACACATTTGTATATAGAATATCATCCATCGATAACTTCATTGTCCCTTTTTCTCCAAATTGTTTTTGAATGCCTGCGTTAAGGGAACCATACGGAAGAAACTCTGAGATACCATAGATCGATTTAGACTGGTAAAATCCCGAGAGCTCGATCGTCACCGCTTTGGGAAGCTTGATGATGTTGACCACGTTCAGGTTGACGCTCCAAAGGCGCATTGAAATGGGTTGTGGTAAGTGTGCTGTTTGAGCTCCCTGGTATTGAAGCACAATGTTGGTTTGGATGTCCCACCACGAATAGGCATTGAACGACCAGGTGTTTGAGAATGAAAGCGTGTTCAGGTAGGCGAGATTCTGCGAACGGAAGATCAAGCTATTGGATTGCGTATCATTCTCAGGCTGGAAAAGGTTAATGATCTCTTTTCTTGTGTGGTTGTACTGAAGAGAAATATTCCATTGACGATCATGGTATCCGAGTCGGATTGCATCTGAAAGAGCGGGCCACAGTGAAGTGTTTCCTGCCGAAAAAATATTCGGGCTCCAGAAGAAGACAAATGGCGCGATGTCGTTGTATGTCGGCCGCGATAACCGGCGTGAATACGAGAGCTGCAGGTCTTTCTCTTTATCGAGATTCCTCGTCAACGATAACCCTGGGAAGAAGTATCCATATCTCCGGTCTACCAGGTTTTGTTGTTGTGGCGTACTGATCGCAGTGTGTGTGTATTCGTATCGAAGGCCCGTATTAATTTGAAGCCCCTTGGTGGCCTGCCAGGTCGTGGCAACATAAGTAGCCCCAATGATTTCGTGGAGATCCGAGTAAGAAGTAAAGGTTGGGTCTATTGTCCATTCGCTGTTTTTCATCGTACGGACAAGGACATCGTTGGTGAGATAGGAAGTTACTCCTTTGAGCCCGGCTTCAATTGTGAAATCGGGCGATAATGAAAATCGGTAGTCTGTTTTTGCGACCAGCATACGAATAGGTGTATCCTTGTCGAGATCAATCATCGAGGATTGAGAGCCGTTGCCGGGTTCGTAGACAGCAACGTTGTCGTAGGATGAAGGATTGTTGTTGTAATAATAGAGATAATCGACATTAAGGCTGACCTCGGTTTTAGGATTCGGCGTCGCCCGTAGCCCGATCGAACCGGTGGCGTTCCTCCAAACGTTTGCCTCACGGATGTGCATTCTCGTAATGACGGTCGAATCGGCTGAAGGTCTGCTGACGTCATTGGTAACGGCGTTCAACTGCCAGTTCCTGGCGTTCCCCGTCACCAGCAGATCGAGCGATATTTTTTTTGTCGGTTGCCATTCGATACCAGCGCTTATGTTATGCTGGTGCGTGACATTCTCCCGGTGACTGTGATTGACTTCCGATTGAACGAAGCCAGGGACATTCACGCGCCTTTCGAGGTCCATGGTGTGAAGATTATGCGTACGCATAAACGAGTAGTCGCCGTAAAATCCAAAGTTTTTCTTACGATGATTTATGTTGACATTCCCGCCAAGCGTCTCTGCCCATTTGTAACCTGCGTTCAGCCCGATACTGCCGTTGGTTCCGTGGTCGGCATTTTGTTTGGTGATAATGTGGATAATCCCGGCATTGCCCTCGGCATCGTATTTTGATGACGGAATGGTGATGATCTCGATCCTGTCGACGTTGGATGCACTCATGCCGTCGAGCATCTGTACAACAACATCGGCCGGCATTTGCATTGTCTTTCCGTTGATCATCACGCGGACTCCGTACTTTCCATTTATCCCGATACTGTTATTCTGCCGGTTCACCAATACACCCGGAGACTTCTGAAGGACTTCCAGTACTGAATTACCCGATGATGTAACGCTACTTTGTACATTCACAACAAGCCTGTCGACCTGTTGTTCAAACAATGGTTTCTCTGCGTGTACAATCACCTCGCCAAGCTCAGTTGCTTGTTCTGCAAGAACGATGTCTGGAATAATTACATCCTCGGTCCCCACCACTACATTTTCCAATCGATATCGCGAGTATCCGACGAGCGACGCTGAAATTGTGTACGCTCCGCCTGGAATGTTGTCAAAGATGAAACGACCGTCGTTGTCGGCAATCACTCCGCGAACGAGTATCGAATCATGAGCCAGCAATAACAATACGGTAACTCCGGGTAGTGGATGTTCGTTGTCCTTTACAATTCCTTTGATCGATGATTGTGCAGCAGAGATTAATGGAACTAAACTGAAGATGAGGATGGTTAATAGCCTATGAGCGCTCATTCGAGAGACCGGGTTCCTTCTGCTTTTTGATTTTCGTAAAAGGTATGAGCATCGGTGCCGAGCGCTGGTAGTCCTGGTATTTTGTTCCGAAGTGTTTCACCAGGTCGTTCTCCTCGAACTGGATAGCGACCAACATGTATCCTGTGGTCATGACCGCAAAGAAGAGGTGCGCAACCGTCATAGTCGGCGCCGACCAGAATGCTATCATAAATCCGAGATAGAGTGGATGACGTACATATTTATAATAGAATGGCGTGCGGAACGGAAGGTGTTCATACGTCTTGCCTGTGAAATTCAGCCAGACTTGTCGTAATCCGAAAAGGTCGAAGTGGTTAATAAGAAATGTTGTGACGAGTACGATCCCAAAACCAAAAAGGCAAAGGATGGTGAGGAGCGATCGCACAGATTCAGATTCAACCTGCCAGACGACACCACCCATCGGTTGCCAGTACCAAAACAGGATCAAAAGACAGATGCTCGAGAAGAGGACGTATGTACTTCGCTCGATCGGTTCGGGGACGACTTTCGTCCACCATCGCTTGAACGCCGGTCGTGCCATAATGCTGTGCTGAAGTGCAAACAGGGAGAGTAAGCCGGCATTTGCGAGCAACGCGAAACCGAGCGGCGAATCCGGAATGCTGTCGATATTCTTAGGGACGAAAAGGGCGCTTACAAATCCGACCGCATAGCAGAATGTGGCAAAGAAAATCAGGTAGGCGACAACACCATAGACAAGGAAGATCAGTTTTTTCATAGCATGTTAGTTTCGGCCCGCAAAGATGAGATCGCGGCAAAAAATGCGATTTAACGCACGTTGCTAAGTCTTTAAATTTTTTTTTAAAGCTTAAAACACGGAGCGAACTGCTAAGAATAAGGTGATCAGGATCCCGGAAATCGAGATTATTTGAAACCGATACGTCGCGCGATGTCCTGGAACCCGGGTTCGGATTTCAGATCATAGAATTGGGGCTCGGTCATCAGCCACGGCATTTCCATATCGTGATTGGAGTAGGCCGTTTCCAGCCATTGAACAGCTTGTTTCTTGTCGCCGAGAGCGGAATAGATAACGGCGACAAAAAAGCTGATGGATGCCTGTTCTTTTTTTTGAAAACGAGTCTTTAGTTCTTCGGCGATCTGCAGCGCCTTTTTATGGTCCCCCGCTCTTGCGTACGCGGCGCCCATCCAACCGAGCATTCGCGGATAGCGGATACCCTCCAGGTCGATCGCTTTTTGAAAATAAATGATTGCATCATCGTATCGCTTCATGGTAAGAAGAAGCAGGCCGTGTGCATCGAGTGTACTGTAATTATTAAACATCTTCAGTCGCGATTCCGAAAAAGCAAGGGCCTCGTCGAACCGGCCATTGTAAATGTAGGAGTGGATCATCCTGCTGTTTGGATAGTAGGGATCGAGTTCGTTGAGACGTTCAGCCATGACCATGGCTTCTTTGTGTCGCATCGCGAAGTTCAGGTAGTCTGTATAAACTGCGAGGGCGTCGGAATGATTGGAGGTGATTGCCTGTCTGTACCAAACTTCAGCGCCTTCAAAATCCCAGTCGTGATACAGCGTATAGAAACCCATTAACATCTGGGCTTCATCCAGCTCGGGGTCGAGATCCAGGGCTTTGTCGAGTAATGGTTTACCTTTTTGTAGCGCTTCGATTGCGCTTAACTCCGCTCCAAAGATGGTTGCCAGGCCGATGTAGCTGTTTGCAAGGAAGGCGTATGCTCTTGCGTAGTTCGGGTCAAGTTCTATTGCCTGTGTGAAAAGCGCGATAGCGTTGTGCGTTCCCTTGTTCGTGTAGGTCCGGTATTCATATACTCCTTTCAGGTAAAGGTCGTATGCTTTCGGATCGTCAGTGTCGGCCAGCGAACTTTGTCCTTTTCGCGGTGAGAGTTTGGCGTGAAGTTCATCGGCAACTTGTTGGGCGATTTCCTTCTGGATCGAGAAGACATCTTTGAGCTCATGATCGTAGCTCTTCGCCCATACCTGTTCTTGTGTATTGCCGTCAACGAGCCGGACATCGATGCGGATCTTGTTGTCGCTTCGTTGAATACTTCCCTCAAGCAATGCGGATACTGAAAGTTCACTTGCTATTTCGCGTGCCGACAACGTGCTGGTCCGGAATTGTTCAACAGATGTTCTCGAGATCACGCGAAGGTCGGTCGATTGTGCGAGGTGAGTACGTATCGCTTCTATCACACCGTCGCTGAAATATTCATTGTGCTGATCTTCACTGAGGTTCTTGAAAGGAAGGATTGCAATAGAACGATTGTCGTTCTCTATCGGATTGGCTTTTTTGGAATAGCTGAGGTAAACGACAGCCAGGATCGACAGTGCCAATAGTCCAACGGCGGCCGTGATCAGCTTCTTTTTCGATGTAGGTTTGGTCGTGCTAAACGCAACAGGCGTTGGCTCTTCATTCAGCTGGGATAGTTTATTTTTTACTTCGCCTGGCGGAAACCCGTAGTAATCGGTAAAGCATTTGTTAAAGTAAGTCGGGCTGCCAAAACCAATCCGCTCCGAAACTTCCGCAGCCGTCAGGCTACCTTCTTTCATCAGGTCCATACCTCTTTTAAGGCGATGTTCGCGAATAAACTGGCTTACAGACTTTCCGGTAGCGACTGTGAGTTTGCGGTGAAGCACCGAACGGCTCATCCCGATATTCATGGCAAGTTCCTCCACACCAAACTGATTATTGGTGAGATTATCGTCAATATCCTTTCGGAGTTTTTCGACGAGAATGTTAGTAGCGCCGTCGGCGTGTTCCATAGATTGGCTGAGCAACCAAAATTAGCGACTTCGCCTCTTACTCCTGCAGAAGACTGGGTTATTATCGACGAAGCGGAAGATAATAAGCTATGATCAACCTTTATTCCGGATTTAAATGACTGTAATTTGTGGGAAGATTAGCATTTCCATGTATCTCCAAAATCTCATCGCCCGCTTTCTGAGCTACAACCATTGGGCTAACGAACGCCTTACGTCGTGGCTGCTGACAATCGACCGGAACATTCTTTATGAAGCGACCGGTTCAAGCTTCGGAACAATCGATCGGACAATTCAACATATTTTATCGGCACAGGTTTACTGGCATGCAATCATCGCCAAAAGCCAAATCGATCAGTTCAATCCTCCGGTAAAAGAGAATGCGGTCAACGAAATTATAGGTGAACTTGCTAAAAGCTCACAACAGTTCCTCACTGACCTTTCAATATTAACGGAAGAACAGTTGACCGAACGCATCCAGGTTTCCGACAGCGCTCAAAGTCGATACGAATATATCCTGCATGTCGTCAATCACAGTTCATACCACCGCGGTCAGATCGTAACGATGTGTCGTGCGCTGGGAGTAACAGGAGAAATCCCTGTGACTGACTACGACGCCTACTTGTGGTGGATTGAGAATATGCGATGATCGTCAGTGACTATCAATACTATAAGAGTAGGAAGGAATTGCACTTAGTAGGAACGATCCTGCAGCGCCGGTCCATACAGAATAATCCAACGACGGCTTGATGCCAAAGCTGATTGTCATCCCCATCGCGAAAAGAGTGAGTAACACGCCCGAGGCGACGGCGGTTATTCTGAGCTTGTAACCGATCAGTAACAATACAGGAATTATAATTTCCAACGCGGTGGCAATGATAGCCAGGATACTTCCAACAGACTCAGGAACAAAAGAGTTAACCGTATTGGAATAAGCTACGAAGCTTTCCCAACTGCCCCAATTTACACCTGGATCTCCGGGTGCACCCCAAACTCCGAAACGGTCAGCAACGGCGGAAAGAAATGATGCAGCTAACGCGATGCGTAAGAAGAGTTGTGACAAGCTCAATGTTCTGAAATTCATAATTCTTTCGTTGTTGATGACAGTCTCCAGTCCTCCGGTTTATCCTATGATAGGGTTTACCGGGGAAAGGTGAAGTCAAATCTACCTGGTTTTTCCCCGAAATAGATTTCTGATTTCGGGCGGGAGCGGCAGATATTTAAAGACTGCGTATATTTCTGGCTAAAGTCAAAAGCCTATTCTATGAAAAAACACTTATTTCTCACTGCGACTGCAGTATTAATGATGGCATCAGCCTTCGCATTCTTCCAGGCCCAGACCTGGAAAGTAGCAGACGGCTATTCGGTAAAATTCGACGGCGGCGATCCTTCCGGCGAATTCACAGGTCTTAACGGAACAATCCAGTTCGACGAAAACAACCTCGCAGCTTCGAAGTTCGATGTTACCATCGACGTAGCCAGCATCAACACCGGTAACGGTATGAAAAATACCCACGCCAAAGGTGCGGGCTGGTTTGACGTAGAAAAGTATCCGACCATCGCCTTCACATCCAGCGCGATCACGAAGACAGCGACAGGCTACGAAGCAAAAGGTACGCTCGCTATGCACGGTATTCAAAAGGAATTCACCATGCCTTTCACTTTCGCCAACAACACTTTCAATTCTGCATTTGAAGTGAATCGCCACGACTTCAAGCTCGACGATGGCAAGCACGAAAAGATGGTACCCAACATGAAAGTTACCCTGGTTGTTCCTGTTACCAAGTAAGGGTTGAAGAAATCGGTTTTTATCAGATCTCTGGTTGCCGGGATATTGGCTGCGATTGCAGCCAATATCTATAACCAGGTCTATTTTTTTGCCACCCAGGTCGACTTCTCCGCGATCGTTAATATTGTTACCCTGGTGAGCGTCAATATTTTTGTCTCCCTGCTCGCGGGGTTGCTTTATATGCTCTCGACATCGTTGTTCAAAGAACGAGGTGTCATTGTTTTCAATCTTGCGTACAGCATGGGATCTTTTGCATGCGTTATGATCCCGATCATGTTCACGCTTCCCCTTAGTCAGCCATTTCCCGAGTTGTTCCCCGGCCTTGCAGTTCCTATGGTGTTCTTCCCCGTTATCGCCTGGATGACAATCGAGCCGTTGTTTCCGAGTTGATTGATGAACATATCATGTTGACAGCCGTCACAATCATCTCGATCGGGTCGGCAATGCCAAACGCAAATCAACGGATCGAACAGAGATCATTAGTGATCATACCCAACCTTAATCTCATCAAACCATACATCCCCGGTTCCTGTGCCATCGATGCCAAGGAATAACATGATGTTGGGATGAGTGCCGGGATAGCAATGTAGTTTTTGACTGATCTCGATCCAGTCGTTCGTGCCTTTCACGATGCGATAAACATCGCTCGTCACGCTATACCCACTCTCGACGTTGGGATCTGCCAGAACCCATATCCACACACCATTGCCGGTCAGGCTGTTTGTCTTCACCTTCACAGAAACCGTGAGCGTGGAACCTACAGGAATATCGTTGGTGTTAAGAAGCTTCGGCAGATACCAGTATGCCACGCCGCTTCCGGCCGTCGCTCCGTGCATGGCAAGGGAATGTTCGCCTGACACCAATATATCTTCATCTTTTGTTCCCGTTTGTGTAGCGCCGGATTCTACATGGTATTCCCATTCAGCTTTCTCTTCGATCATACCCAATGGAAGTTCTGTGTGAATGGTGGGCACTGTTCCGCCCCACGCGGGATATGGTGTTGACGGATCGAACAATTCATCGAAGTACCAGTCTCTCTTTTCACCCTCTTCATTGTAAACCCAATCGGTGCCGTGGAACATAATGCTTTTGTATTCGCAGTTCGGGAGACGTTCGTCGCAATGTATACGCCTCAATGCTGCGTGACCCAGCTCATGGAATATCAGCAGTTCCCGGTGAGAGGGAGTGGCGCTGTCCCAGTATTCCTTCGAGATCTTTACGGTAGGAGGATCGAGTGTTGATGACCCAGCCGAGGGCGCGATCGTTGCACCTGCTACGAACGTGATGGGAATCGACGCTTGCGAAGGAACGGTGATGCCGCGCTTTGCAGCTTCTTCGAAGAAACGGGTGGCAAATATTTCAGGATCATCCGCTACCGGTTCATCATCGTTTTTACAGGCGAATGTGGCAAGCAGAACGAATATCAGGATACGTGATTTCATGTGAAATAATGAGACGAATGTTACTCCAATTGTGTTATAAATGCGGATTAATTTACATAACAGGTTCGGAAAGCGAGTGAGTGTGGACCTGTTTGCATGAAAAATCGCCCTAAAGAGGTATAAAAATGGTTCGATTTCATCATCGAGACTGGCACGCGATAGGCATTACTCCTGGCATGACTTATCAAGGTCGAACAGGAGAGTTATTTCATCCAGGCGCTGCCCGGGATCTTAGGGTCCTCGGTAGAAGTGCCCGTGTGGTAGCCGCGGTACACACACAGGAAGAGTTCAACTTATTGTTCAAACTAATTTTTCATCACGAACGCAGGATCGCTACGCGAAGCATCGACGCGGTGGAGAAGATAACCAGGAAACATCCTTATTTTCTTGAGAGTCACAAAACACAGTTGTGGGCGTTGCTCAATGATGATCCTGCGACAGAACTCAAGTGGCACCTGGCACAGATCGTTACGCGCATGGAATTATCGCCGGCAGAATTCCGGAAGGTGTGGTTTCTACTCACTCATTGGGTAATAAATCCTAACGAAAGCAAGATGGTTAGGGTCAACTCCCTGCAATCCCTGTTTGAGCTTACTGAAAAACTTCCCGATCCTTCGCTGATGCAGAGTTTCCGAAACACAGTAAGGTCAATTGAAAAAGAGAGAATCCCTTCTATCTCTGCACGGATAAAAACCCTCCGGAATAAGTATCTCCGGATCCATAAGCAAAAGAGACTTCTCCAATCAAAGAGAAGTCATCAGGTTGGGCAATGACAGGAATGTCCACGTGTTTGTCATGTCCCGAAAATTATGACGGCCAAAGTCAAACTTTTCCTGCGCACCCTCCATCATACGTACATGTCAATAAAAAACCCCTCAACCTTAATTCTGTTTGCGGTTTGTTTCACCGGCGCGTTTGCGCAACAAGTAGACACCGCAGCGGTCCGGAAGTGGCACCAGGATCTTGAGTTTGCCGTCTCTACACTGAAGGCAAAGCACGCCAATCTTTACCACAACATTTCCGAGAAAGATTTTGCTGATAAGGTCACCACCTTGCAAAGGTCTATCCCGTTGCTCACAGAAGTTGAGATTAACTTCGAATTCCTGAAATTATTTTCATCCATCGGCGATGTTCACACATCTTATACGGGAGGTTTGGGAAAAAAATGGCTACCGATCAGGGTTAACGTTTTTTCAGATGGCGTTTTCATTATAAGCTGCCCACGTGAACTCAATATGATCGGCGCGAAGATCATTTCCGTCGACGGAATGGAGATCAATGAAGTGATACAAAAAATTGGAACGGTCGTGCCCCACGAAAACGAGGCGGGCGTGAAAAGTTATTTTCCGCTGTTCTTTCCGAGGCCGATGATGCTCAAGTATCTCGGTATAATTTCCTCAACCGATAAAGTAACACTGGTTTTAGAGAAGGCCGGAAAAAGAGAGACTGTCTCCATTACTGCTGCTGATACAGCACCCGATGAATCCGCGTGGACAACGGTGAATCCAAAAATGAAACACCAACTATATCAAAAGAACCAGGAAAAAGCTTTTTGGTCTAAATATCTGAAGGATGAAAAGACCTACTATCTGAAATGCAACCGGGTAGTCAGTGAATCGGACGGATCCTTCGCAAAATTTTTCAAGGAAGCTTTTGACAGTGTGCTTAACCTGGATGTAAAGAAACTGGTGCTGGACCTTCGAAACTGCCGGGGAGGTGATGACCCTGAATATCGTCCTGTGCTCGCAAAGCTGCTCCATGCTCTGGAAGCAAAAAAACTAAACAACAAAGAGTCGTTCTATGTGATTATCAGTAGAGAAACGGCATCGGCGGCGCAACATCTCGTCAATGATATCGAATACCTGGCGAATGCGACGTTTATCGGGGAACCAACAAGTCAGAACGTACACTTCTATAGCGATTCGCGCGCGTTCAAGCTGCCGAACAGTCAAAGGGATTTCAGGGTCGCCGTGGGCTTCCTACAGAATTATGTTCCTTCGCCATTTGAAAAGAGAACGTCAAAGGAACCGGACATTAATGTAGGTTTTCGATTTTCAGATTTCGGTACAGCAGAGGATCCGATCATGAATTACATCAGGACCCATTGATAAAGAACGCGTTCTGATAAACCTTCACTACGTCCTGCAATTACCTCCCAAGTCTCATCGGATCGATGATAGCTGGCGACCACACTCTGAATCTTGAATCTGCGCTGTAAGTATTCCCGGCGGATGCATAGTCACAGAAAGTGATGTACTCTACTCTTGGACCTCTCTCGCCGTGACTCTCCATCTGACATTTAATCCGGCCTGTTACCCAAAATCCATTTTGGATTTCATTCACCGGTTCATATTCCAATACTCCATTTTTATCTGAAAGCGGTACCAATGCATCGTCGGTGTCTACAGATCCGAGACGCGTATCGCGCGATAACACGATCGGCCCTCGCGTAATGGCAAAGTACTTTTGATCCTTGTCTTTGTGCGCCACGGGGGTCATGTCCAGGCTGACTTTAACAACGTCGCCTTTTTTCCAGGTTCTCTCGATAGCGATCGTGTTATCAACCGCTTCTCCGTTCACGCTTACTTTAATCTCCTTACTAAATGCAGGTTTCCGGATAGAGACCATAAATGATTCTGCCTTTTTCAAATCGATCGTTATCGCAATCTCGCCCGAGCGCGGATAATCAGTTGACTGTTGAACGGATAGCGCCTGTTTCCCCGGAGTTGTTAGGTTGTAATTGCCTGGTGTAAAGAAATTGACATGGACCCCTTTCGAACTTTGCATCACTGCAGTCGATGGAAGCGTGAATAAACCTCTTGGACCACTGGCTACACAGCAATTAAGTCCCATGCCACATTGTTGTTCTCCTCTCAGTCGTTCACCAGACAATGGCGAATACTTGGCCCAGTCCGATCCGTCGACCAGCATCGAACCGAGTAACGCGTTGTAGTACGATGTTTCGATAGCATCTGCGTATCGTGTATCG
>Ga0193752_1002599_pt1 | contig 13328 bp, 11 predicted proteins | sample H1c1metaG_FD_144924 | JGI IMG/M metagenome (GOLD analysis project Ga0193752, IMG submission 144924) | Soil microbial communities from a riparian zone of the East river system, Colorado, United States - H1c1 | ecosystem: Environmental > Terrestrial > Soil > Riparian zone | place: USA: East River... | reverse complement strand
CGGCCTACTCCTCGGTGACGAAGGGGCTGCCGTACTTTTGGGCGACTTTCACGGATGAAGCCGGCCGCGAGATCGAACCCGATCCGATTCGCCAACTCGCAGTCGGCCGTGCGCTGCTGCGCGGGCCTGTGTACGCGGTGCTGGATCGCGCGGGGCCCGACGTGCAGCAATGGTTGCGCACTGGCCAGCCGAACTGCTTTTTGCCTCACGACCGGCTCGGGATCGATCCGTTTCGGCAGCGCTTTCCAGTCACGCTGCGTTCGGAAGGAACGGTTCGCGGGACCGGCGGGATTCGCATTGTCGATCGCAACTGCGGGACTGCGATCCCCGGGCTGTACGCGGCCGGAGACGCCGCGTCGCGCGAGACGCTGACCGGTGCAGCTACGGGCGGCGGCGCCCCGAACGCAGCGTGGGCGATGTCCAGCGGCACTTGGGCGGGGTGTTCGGCGGCTAAGTTTGCGCTCGCGCATGCGCAGCAGCCGTCTCGCGCCGGGCGCGCGCTCGGCCAAGTCGGTTTGCGTCGCGAGCGAGGGGATGAGCGCGAGACCCACCAGCTGATCGCGGAAGTCCAAGCCGAGGTCCTACCGATCGATAAGAACTTGTTTCGCTCCGGTGATCGCCTTCGAGAATCACTCGAGACGCTCGATTCCGCGTGGTTGCACGCGCGAGAGCACCTGGGTGGCGAAGGGCGAGCTCGAGTGCGTGCGCGCGAAGCTGCCGCGATGCTCGCTTGCGCACGCTGGAGTTACTGCAGCGCGCTCGTGCGCCAAGAGTCGCGCGGCTTGCACATCCGTTCGGACGCGCCCGCGCAAGACCCGCAACAGGTGCACTCACTCGCGAGTGCAGGGCTCGATGCGGTCGCAGTGCGGCCTTATCGCTATCACGAGGAACTGAATGATCGAGCTGCTGAGTGAGTCACGTTGCACCGGTTGCAATTTATGTGTGCGGGCATGCCCGACGAACGTGTTCGAAGCGCGTCCCGATGACATCCCCATCATCGCACGCCCCGACTCCTGTCAGACGTGCTTCATGTGCGAGCTGTATTGTCCGGTCGACGCGCTGTACGTGAGCCCGTTCGCGGACAAGCACGTCGAGGTCGATGAATCGCAGCTTGCGCAAGCTGCGCAGCTCGGAAGTTTCTCGCGCGAGATGGGTTGGAAGGCTGCAAAGCCGCGCGGCTCCGATTTGGATCCTAGTTTTCGCTTCCGACGGATCGCGCGCGGCGGCTGAAGGCAAGTGGCGCTCTCGAGCGCAATCACATGCCCTCGGGGTCCGCGCCGACTGGTCTTGCATTCGAGACAACATTTTCGTAGCGTCGCGCCATGTCGCTACGGTTCAACGCTCTCGGTACCAGTGATCTGCGCGTGTCCGAGCTCTGTCTCGGTACGATGACGTTTGGCGAGCAGAACACGCTCGAAGAGGCGCACGCGCAGCTCGATCGCGCCGCGGATTTCGGGATCAACTTCATCGACGCGGCGGAGATGTACCCGGTGCCCGCGCGTGGCGAGACGCAAGGCCGCACGGAAGAGATCGTCGGCGCGTGGCTCACCAAGCGTACGCGCGGCAACGTGATCCTCGCGACGAAGCTGGCCGGCCCAGGCCGGCCGATCGATTGGGTGCGCGATGGGAAGCTCGAGTACACGCGTCAGAACGTTCAGCGAGCCGTCGACGCCAACTTGCGACGCCTGAAAACCGACTACATCGACCTCTATCAGTTTCACTGGCCCGATCGATATGTGCCGCAATTCGGCGCGGTTGCGTACGAGCCTGCGCTCGAGCGGCCGAGCACTCCGACTGCAGAGCAAGTCGAAGCCGTCGCCCACGTGATCAAACAAGGCAAAGTTCGGCATTGGGGTTTGAGCAATGAAACTGCCTGGGGCGTCGCCGAGTTTAGTCGCGTCGCCGAGCAGCTCGGCGCGCCGAAGCCGATCAGCATTCAGAACGCCTACAACCTGATCAATCGCCACTTCGATGGGCCTCTCGCAGAGGCGACGCGACACGAGCACATCGGCTTACTCGCGTACAGCCCGCTCGCGTTCGGCCTGCTGTCGGGCAAACACGTGTCAGGCATTGCCGAGCGTTCGCGGTTCGCGTTGTTCGACACGTTCGGCGCTCGTTATCGGAAGCCGAATGTGGATGAAGCCGTCGCAGCGTATACGGCGCTCGCGCGAGAGCACGGGTTTTCGCCGGCACAGCTCGCGCTTGCGTTCGTGCGTTCGCGGTTCTTCGTGGCCAGCACAATCCTAGGCGCGACGAGCCTCGCGCAACTCGAAGAAAATCTCAGAAGCGTGCAGCTCACGTTGTCGCCCGAGATCCTCGCGCAGATCGACGCGATTCACGCGCGGTATCCCAATCCGGCGCCGTGACGTGCCCGGTTCGCGCGCGACGTATCTCGGCGTTGTCACCGGGTCTCGCTCTACAAAGAAATTATATGACGACGGATCAAATCCTCTTCCCCAACCGATTCATCAATCCCTCGCGCTACTACACCACGGGACGGCCGCTATATCCGCAGCGGCTCTCGCGACGCGTTGCGGCGCTCGTCCAGGTGTCGCACAACGACGCGGTGCTCGATCTCGGAACCGGGCCTGGGTTTCTCGCGATCGATTTTGCGCCGCTCGCGAGATCGGTCACGGCCGTCGACCCCTCGGACGAGATGTTGCAAGCCGCGCGGCAGAACGCCGAACGTGCACGGGTGAAGGTCACCTTCGTTAAGGGCAGCTCGTTCGAGCTCAGCCCGCAACTCGGCCGCTTCAAACTCGTCACGATCGGTCGAGCGTTCCACTGGATGGATGGCGATCAAACGCTTGCGGCGCTCGATGGCTTGGTCGAGCACGCGGGTGCGGTCAGCTTGTTCGGGGAGAAGTACCCGGAGGTGAACGAGAACGCTTGGCACAAGGAGTTTCAGGCGTTGATCGATAGTTACGCCACGAACGACCCCGCGCGTTCGCGCACGCGCGAGGCGGCGCCTCACGAGATCACGTTCTTGCGTTCGCGTTTCGATCACTTGGAGCGAATCAGCGTGCTCGAGGTGCGCAACACGCCGATCGAGCGTTTCGTCGATCGAGCGCTCTCGTTCGGAGCCGCCTGGGATGGCCGCCCTGGTTCGCGCGAAGATGACCTCGCCGGTGAGGTGCGAACGTTGATCGCGCGTCACGCCGGCCCGGATGGCAACGTGAAGGAGATCGTCGAAGGCCACGCGTTGATCGCGTTTCGGTCGAGCGACCTCCAGGATTGAGAGCCGGCAGCTCGGCCCAGACGCAACGAATCATGGGCCGCTCTGGCTCATTTTCTGGGGCGTCGCCGAGCTGCCTCCACGGCCGGGATCCCACACGGCTGAACCGGGTATTCAGGGATTGTCCGTGCCGCCGGCCGCCGCGATGGGACTCCCGGACGCTGGCCCGACATCCATCCAGAATCGTGCCGGGTCATGGAAACTCCGTGTCAGCTGTTAGTCATCCCGTGATCTGACCCAGCGGGTCGTGAGCACACGGCTGTCCAACTAACAGATGATTGGACAATTTGCCTCGGCAAGGCTTGGCACACCTGCTGCTGATGGCGGCAACCGCTGCGGGGTTTTACGCCGGCGCTCGACGCCGCTCATCCACCCGTGCAGCGCACCTAAGGAGAATCATCCGATGAAGAACTTTAGACGCGCCAGGATCGCAGTCCTGATCCTGGCGGCAGGCGCAAGTGCAGCCTTGGCTTGGAGCTCACGCGCCAGCGCTCAGAACGTGGACTGCGAAACGTTGCCCAAGCCGCTCGTGTACGGCGTCGGCGGCAGCGCACAGCGTCCGCTGTTCAGCAAGCTGGGCGCGAAGCTGGCTGCGTCCTCGTCGTCACTGACGGTGGTCTATGCTTCACCGGGTGCGTGCTTCGCGATGGATGCCTTCGATCCCGCGGAGGACTACAAGCTCACCGGCACCGCCAACTATACGCTCGGAGACGGCACGGAGAAGACGTGTCAGCTACCAGCGGCAGGCGTCAAAGCGACGTTCGGCAGCATGCAGGTCGGTCCGACGTTGTGTCCCAACGTGGAAAAGCTGTTCGACGGTGTCGGCGACTTTTTAGGACCTATCAGCACGACGAACTTCATCGTGCCGGTGCAATCGAGTCAGAACTCGATCAGCGCCGAGGCGGCCTACTTCGTGTTCGGCTTCGGCGATCAAGGCCAGGCTGCGCCCTGGACCGACAACAACCTGATCATCCGTCGCAACGATACTTCGGCGGTTCAGCTCTACGTCGCTCTCGCTGCCGGCGTGCCCGCCTCGAAGTTCAAGGGCATCGACGCGATGACCAACGCGAACTCGATCAAGTTCGTTGCCGATGCAACTGACAAAGAGGCTGCGATCGGCTTCGTCAGCGGTGAGAACGCCGATCAAAACCGCGCGACGGTCCGCACGCTCGCGTATCAACACAAGGATCAGAAGTGCGGCTACTGGCCGGACTCGACTCCGACCAAGTTCGACAAGATCAACGTGCGAAACGGTCAATATCACTTGTGGGGACCGACACACCTGTTCGCCAAAGTCGACGACAAGGGCGAAGTCATCGACGAGAGCGCGCGTAAACTACTCGGCTACCTCTCAGGCAGCGTGGCACCGCCCGACGACGTGAACGTGCTCGACGTCACGATCAGCAACGGCAACATCCCCGTGTGCGCGATGCAAGTGAAACGCGACGGCGACCTCGGTCCGCTCGCTAGCTTCCAGCCTGACGAACCGTGCGGTTGCTACTACGAGGCTAAAGCCTCGGGCAGCACGGAATGCAAGACGTGCAGCGGCAATGACGACTGCACATCCGGCGACGCCAAGGTCTGCCGCCACGGCTACTGCGAGGTGAAGTGAGATGCTTATTCACACGAGAAAAACTGCTTGGTTCGCGGCGCTGGCGCTGGTCTCACTATTGACCTGGACCGCTTGCGGCGACGACGACTCGTCGAACGACTCCGATGCGGGTGAAGATGCGGGTCGGGGTGGTCGCAGCGGCCGCGCAGGTCGCAGTGGCAGCGGTGGCAAAGGCGGGTCTGGCGACGACGACGACGCTGGGACTGCAGGCAAAGCCGGCGGCGCAGGCAAAGCCGGTGCAGGCGGCAAGGACCCAGGTAAGAACTGCGAAGGCCCTGAAGGTTGCTACAGCTGCGAGCCCAAAGAGACGCTGCAGTACTTGAATCACTGCACCGACTCGGAGTGCGAGCCGTTCGACAACGCGACGCGGCTGCCTCTGCTCAAGGACGGCAAGCTACCCGCCCTGCCCTGAACCGTGCGGCGTGCGCCGGAAGCCGATCGCTTCCGGCGCGCGTTCACGCCCTTGATCCGACTTAATGACCTGGAGTTCAACTTGAGACGTACTTGGCTGAGCCGCCTCGCAGGCGTCGTGTTCTTTGCGCTGCCGGGCTCGCTCCTGGCGCAGGCGCAGCCGGCGACGCCGGTCGCGCCGCCGTCCGCGGCAATCGAGATCGAAGACGACGTAGAGGTCGTGGCCACGCCCGCGCCAGCTGCAGCTGCAGGGCAAGCGCCGGACGCTGGCGTGCGCGCAGTCGAAGCGACGCCGCCGACGGCGCTAACACAAGCAGCGGTGACGCCGGCGCCAGCGGCAACCGAGGCTGCAGTCGCAGCTCCGCCGCCATCAGCCGCAAACGTCGCGGCGCTCGAGGCTCGAATCGCTGCGCTCGAAGCCGCCGAAGCGGCAAGCGCCGACGCCGCGCCCCAGCCGCCCCCCACGCCGCCAGGTGAAATCACAGAGCCTTGGCTCGGGATCAAGCTCACGGCGTATCTGCAGGCACAGTACGAGTCGAGTCAGGCCTCCGAGGATCAGCTTCAGCAAGGTGGTGAGCCGCTGAATCGTGATCGGTTCGTAGTCCGGCGCGCACGAGTGAGACTGGAGCGGAGCTGGCAGTACGCAGGCCTCGACCTCGAGCTCGACGCCAACACGGTGCGCGGCATCGACGTCGGGTTGCGACGCGCAGCCGGTGCGGTGTTTTGGCCGGGTCCCGATGCCGATTCAGTGCCCTACGTACGCGCGCAGGCCGGGCTGTTGGATCAGCCGTTCGGTTACGAGTTGCCGGCGGGCGCACGCCAGCGTTTGTTCGCCGAACGCTCCACCGCATCCCTCGCGTTCTTCCCTTCGGAAGCTGATGTCGGCGCGGCGATCGACGGTGGGTACGGCCCGCTGCGGTATGCGCTGGCGGTGCTGAACGGCCAAGAATCTGACGCCAGCTACCGCATTCTCGACGCGAACTCCGCGAAGGATCTGCTCGCGCGGGTCGGCGTCGAGGTTGCGCCGCGCGAAGACCTCGAGGTGCTCGCGGGCGTGTCGTTCGTCGAAGGCACGGGCTTTCATCCGGGCGGCGACGCGACGAAGAACACGCTCGTCTGGAACGACATCAACGAAGACGGCTCGAAGACCGACGCCGAGGTGTTCGGTGAACCGGGCAGCTCGGTCGAACCCTCGAAGAACTTCGATCGCTGGGCGATCGGCTTGGATGCCCGGGTTGGGTTGCGCACGACGCTGGGTTGGTCGCGACTGTCCGGCGAGGTCAGCTTCGCGCAAAACCTGGATCGCGGACTATTCGTCGCCGACCCAGTCGCTTCGAGCTTGGATGCGCGGGAGCTCGGCTACTACATCGCGTTCGTACAGGAGATCACGCCGTATCTGGTCGTGGGTTTCCGCGCGGATTACTACGACGGCAACTCGGACTTCATCGAGCGCCGGCGGGGCAAAGCGTTCAAGCAACCGCTGTCGCTGCGAACTTGGTCGCCCGTCGTCGGCGTGGTTCTACCGGGTCGCGCCCGACTGGCGCTGCAGTACGACTTCATCGACGACACGCTCGGGCGCGATCGGCGCGGCGAACCGGCTGACCTGAAGAACAACCAGTGGACCTTGCGACTGCAGGTGGGGTTGTGAGATCGGCGGTGCTAGTGCTGCTCGGCTTGCTGCTGATGGCGGCGTGCGGCGGCGAGTCCGGTACGCGCGGGCTCGATCAGCCGTTGTGGGTGACCGGTGCAGCATTCGAGTCGGGTGCCCTCCCCGGTCGCGCGCCGCTCGATCAACCCGCACCGAACGACAGCGGCGACAAGCCGAAGCTCACGCTCACGACGATCGAGACGAACAACAACGTCGTGCATCCCGGGCAGACCGGGAAGCGCATCTCCGGTCGTGCAACCGACGACGCGTATGCGGTTGCACTTCGGTTCGAGGATTTGGGCGATGGCTACTGGGTGAAACCCCTCGGTGAGGCCGACTCGGCGTATCCCGGCGAGCTCGGCTTTCGAGTGGATCTCGAGCTCGCGTCCAACCTTCCGCTGGGAAAACAGCGCTTGCTCTTCAGCGTGATCGACCGACAGGGGCGCGCTGGGCGCCAGCAAGCGCTCGCGGTGTGCGTGACCTCGCCTTTCGATCGAGCACTGAATGCGTGCGACGACAGCCAGCCGCCACCAGCTGCAGTCATCTCGCTACTCTGGGACTCGCCGGCAGATCTCGACTTGATCGTGCGCACACCCGATGGCGAGATCGTCGACGGGCGCCATCCGAGCACGCAGACCGGCGAAGATGCTGAAGATACCGATCCCGCGCAGCAGGCGATTTTGTACGCGGACCGCGGGCCAAGCTGTCTTTCGAGCGCGGGGCAGCGCGAAGATTTGGTCTGGGCGCAGGACGTTCCGCCAGGGCGCTACTCGGTGTTCGTAAATCTGTTCGACGCCTGCGGCGAACCGGCCAGCCATTTCGAAGTCAGCGCTTTCGCGCGCAGCCAGCGCGACGACGAAACGTATCGTTTCCGTGCCGCGGGCGAGCCGGTGCTCGGGCTGTTGCTGTCCGGCCAGGCCAACGGCGGCCGTGAGGACGGCATTCTGATCACGAGTGTCGAGTTCCCTTAGCGGGGAAGTAAAGGAAAGGAGTGCAGTCATGAACATCGTCGAAGGCATGCTGAAGGTCGCCCTGCTCGGAAGCGCATGGGTATTGTATTTGTTGCTGGCACTGTCGTTCGTTTCACTCGCCGCGATGTTGGAGCGCTGGCTCTACTTCCGTCGCCAGAATGATCCGACGCTGCGCGACCGCCTGACGAAGGCGCTCTCGAACGACGACTACCCTGCAGCCGAACGCGTCCTGCGGGAGAGTCCCGGTGTAGTCGGTCAGGTGCTGGCGGCTGGTCTGCGGTTCAAGTGCGGCGGCCCGGATGCGGTCGCGGATGCGATCGACAGCGAGCTCGGCGTCGTGCGGCCCGAGCTCGAACGCGGCCTCAACCTCCTCGGCACGATCGGCAACAACGCTCCGTTCATCGGGCTGTTCGGGACCGTGCTCGGCGTGATCCAGGCGTTTCAGCAGCTGGGAGCGGCGGGTGCGAACAAGGGCGCGGCGATGGGCAGCGTGATGAGCGGCATCGCAGAGGCGCTGGTCGCGACCGGAGTCGGCATCTTCGTCGCGATTCCAGCCGTGATCGCGTTCAACGTGCTGCAGAAGCGCATCGGCGAGCTCGAAACCAGCATCGCTGCACTCGGCAAGTTGCTCAGCGCGTATCTCAAGACTGCGCAGTCAACCAGCGTCGCAGGAACCGCGCGCGTTACAGCGAGCGCGGAGCTCGAGTCCAATGGCGCGGCGGAACCGGCGATCGGCCAGGAGCTCGCGGGCGAGGCCGGGGAGTAGCGATGGCATCCGTTCAATCATCCAGCGCGGGCCGTCGCGCTCCCATCAGCGGCATCAACGTCACGCCGATGGTGGACGTCGTGCTGGTGCTGCTCGTGATCATGATGGTCTCGGCGACCTACATCGTTTCGCAGAGTCTGCAGGTCGACTTGCCGAAAACGGCCACGTCCGACGACTCTCCCGCGACCGTCGCGGCGGTTACGCTGAACAAGGCCGGAGGCATCACCTACAACGGTGAGCCTGTGACCGAGCCGCAGCTGCAGCGCGAGCTGCGCGCGGCGTACGGCAAGAACAAAGATGTCAGCCTGGTACTCAGCGCCGATCGTGACGCGAGTCATGGATCGGTCGTGCACGTGATCGACGTGGCCAAGCTGATCGGGTTCACCAGCTTCGCGATCAACGTCGAGCGGACCGAGTGAGATGAGCGTGCGTTCCGTGATCATCTGGGGCGGCAGCCTGTTCGTGCATGCCGGCCTCGCGCTCTCGGTCGGAGCGATCTCGCCGGTGCAGGAGCAGCGCGCGCCGACCAAGATCGTGATCCGCGAGATCAAGCCGCCCAAGCCCGAAAAACCGGCTCCACCTCCACCCGTGGTTCCGCCGGTGGAAGCGCCGGCTCCAGCTCCCGCGCCGGTCAAGCCGAAGGCAGCCCCGAAGCCATCAGCGGCGCCCCCACCGAGCGCGCCCGCTGTTGCGGCTGCGCCGGCGAGCACTGGCGGGGCAGTGCCGAGCTTCGGGTTGACCTTGAGCGGCGGTGTGGGCAGCGGCGGAGTCGCAGTCGCTGCACCATCCGGTCCGCAGCCAACCGCGGCGACGGTCACGCGCACGCTCGCGCTCAAGGCGCTGGTGCGCGCGAAGCCGGCCGGCGACGTGTGCAGCGAAGCGTTGATCAAGCCCAAACCGCTCAACATGCCGCAGCCGGCGTATCCGGCACAGGCTCGCGAGGCGGGTATCGCGGGCAAAGTTCGGGTCGAGCTGCGTGTCGATGCGCAGGGCCAAGTGGCATCCGCGCGCGTGCTCGAAGGACTCGGTCACGGCCTCGACGAAGCGGCGCTCGAAGCTGCGCGCGGCGCACGCTTCGAGCCGGCGATGCTGTGTGGTCGGGCGACGGAAACGGTCTTCGTGATCGGAATGCGTTTCAGTTTGTAACCCCATGAAAGCTTTCTTGGAGACTTCTCGCTGGCTGATCCGCGGCGGTTTCGGTTGCTGCTTATGGCTGCTGGCACCCGGCCTCGTGTTCGCCCAGCCCGCGAACGCCGAACCCGCGTCGGGCCCCCAGCTCACGCGTGCGCCGGAGTTGGTGCAGTTCGTCGAGGCGCCGTATCCCGAGTCCGAGCTGGCACAACGTCGCAGTGCGGCGGTGGTGCTCGCGATCACGATCGCTGACAGCGGCGCGGTCGAAGACGTCCGCGTGAACGAATCGGCGGGCGCTGAGTTCGACCAAGCTGCGCTCGACGCAGCGCGGCGCTTCGTTTTCAAACCGGCCGAGATCGACGGCCAACCGGCGCGGATCCAGATCTTGTACCGCTACGCGTTCTCGCCACCGCCCGAAGCGCCGAAGTATGCAGTCTTCGCCGGTCGTGTACGCAGCCGCAGCACCGGAACCGGGATCGCCGCGATCGAGGTGCAGTTGTCCAGCGGGCAGCGTGCAGTCACGGATGCGGATGGCAACTTTCGAATCGAGCTGATCGAACCGGGTGAGCTGATCGTGACGCTGCAGGGTGAGCAGTTGCCGCCGCTGCAAACGCAGGAGACGTTCGTCGCGGGTCAGCAGCTCGAAGCGAACTACGACGTCGAGCTCGCGAGCGCTCGCCCCGCCGCAGAGCCGAGCGACGACATGGAGATCATCGTGAACGCGCCGCCGCTACGCAAGCAGGTGATCTCGACCGAGGTCAGTGCACAACAGGCCGTGCGCGTTCCCGGTACGCAAGGCGATGTGTTGCGCGTAGTCGAGAATCTCCCAGGCGTCGCGCGTGGTGCGCTCGGATCCGGCCAGCTGATCGTGTGGGGCGCCGAACCGCAAGACACGCGCGTCTACTTCGATGGCGTGCCGGTGCCGCGCCTGTATCACGACGGTGGGCTGCGCTCGATTCTGAGCTCCGACTTCGTGGAATCGGTGGATCTCGTCGCAGGCGGTTACGGTGCTGCGTTCGGGCGCGGCCTCGGAGGCTTGGTCACGATCGACAGCGCCGACATTGCGACGCAACGCGCGCACGGCAGCGTGTCGCTGGACGTGCTCGACGTACAAGGCAGCGTGAAGCTGCCGCTCGCGGACAAACTCAGCGCAGCGGTCGCGGTCCGGCGTGGCCACCTCGCCGATCTGCTGACCGGCACCGTACGTAGCGACATCGAAGACTACATTCCGATCCCGCGCTACTACGACGGCCAGGCTCGAGTGCGCTGGGAGTTGGATGCGCGACACACGCTCGAGCTCACCGGCCTACTCTCGTCGGATCGGTTGACGCGGAGCTCGCTGCAGGCCGATCCGACGCGCAGCGTGCGCGAGAGTCGCGAGCTGGATTTTCAGCGCGTGTATCTGAGCTATCGCGCGCAGGAGTCCGATGGCAGCACGATCAACCTCACCCCGTTTCTCGGCTGGGATGCGAATCGCCTCTCGAATCGCGTCGGCGCGGTCGCGACCGATTTGAACCACGACGCGGTGCTCGGCGGCGCACGCGTGAGCTGGCGGCGGCCGGCGACATCCTGGCTCACGTTCGAGGTCGGTGTCGACGCCGAGGTGTCACGGCACCTCTTGCGGCGCACTGGTTCGGTAGGTTCGCCCCCGCGCGAAGGCGACATTCGGGTGTTCGGCCAACCACCGCCCGATCGCATCAGCGCAGATGATTGGAACGTCACGTCGATCGGAGTCGCGCCGTATGGCGAGCTCGATCTCGCGCTCTTCGACGGTGCGCTGCACATCTTGCCCGGCTTGCGCTTCGATCCAGTGTTGCTCGACGTCAGCGAGCGGACCCCCGCGGAGGCGGAGCAGCCGGAGCTCGGCATCGCGACGCGTAGCTTCGATCTCGAGCCACGACTATCGCTGCGCTACGCGATCACGAAGCAGTTGGCTGCGAAGGCGGCATGGGGCATCTATCATCAGTCGCCGCAGCCCGACGATCTGTCGGCTAGTTTCGGCAACCCGTCTCTGACTCGGGCGCGCGCGATGCACTGGGTGCTTGGCTTGGCGTGGCAAGTGTTGGATGGCTTGTCGGCCGAACTGACCGGCTTTTATTCGACCTCGAAGGATCTGCCGGCACGCTCGCCGCTCTCGTCCCCGCTCGCGGGCCAGGCTTTGATCGCGCAAGGGCAAGGTCGTGCGTACGGTCAGCAGATTCTGCTCCGTCAGGAGTTCGGGCGGCGGTTCTTCGGCTGGATCAGCTACAGCTTCGTTCGCAGCGAACGTCGCGCTCGCGAGACAAGCGACTATCGACTGTCAGACTACGATCAGACACACGTCCTGACTGCGCTCGCGAGCTACGACCTCGGCGCTGGCTTCGAAGTCGGTGCGCGCGCACGGTTCGCGACGGGCTTTCCGCGCACTGACGTGATCGATGCGTTCTACGATGTGCGCCGCGATCAGTTCCAGCCGGTGTTCGGCGATCAAAACGGGCTGAGGATTCCGAGCTTCTTTGCGGTCGACTTGCGCGGCGCGAAGAAGTTTACGATCGGCGACACCACGCTCGACGTGTACGTCGAGGTGCAGAACGTGACGAATCATGACAACGCCGAGGAGATCATCTACAGCCCCGACTACAGTCGCAAAGACTATGTCACCGGGCTGCCGATCCTACCGATCGCAGGTGTCAAATGGACATTCTGAATCGAAGCGCTGCTTGGTTGGGGGTCATGTCGATCGTGCTCGTCGCGTGCGTGCCGGATCGGGACGACGACGAATCGCGGATCGATCGGCCGCGTGTGATCGCAATCCAGATGGAACCGGCCGAGGTCGGACCGCGCCAGAGATTCGCGCTGCATGCGTTGTATGCTGGCGGCGAAGAGGCTGATCTCGACTGGGCCTTTTGCACAGATCAAAAGCCGCTTTCGGAGCTCGGTCCGATCTCGCGCGACTGCATTGCGCCGAATGGCTCTGGTCTCGCCGAGCCTTTTGCGAACGGGCTCGAAGCCTCCGCGATGATGCCTGCAGACGCTTGCCGTTTGTTCGGTCCGGATCGACCGCCACCGAAGGACGGTGAGCCTGCGGGCCGCCCCGTCGATGCCGATCCTACCGGGGGCTACTATCAACCGCTCTCATTGTTCGACTACGCCGGAGAAGAAGCGAGCTTGTTCGAGGCGCGCGTGAGTTGCTCGCTGCCGGGCGTGACGCGCGAGCAGTTCGCGGAGTGGAACCAGCGCTACGTGCGCAACCAAAACCCGGTCATCGATGCGCTCGAAGCGGAGCAAGGTGGCGATGTGGTGGCTCTCGATTCGGGGGGCGAGCCGCTCGTAGTACAAGCTGGCCGTAAGCTATCGCTGCGTGTCTGGGCACCTGCATGCGACCGTGAGGTGAGCCCCGATGCAGCCTGCGGCGGCGCAGAGCCTTACTTGTATTTCGATCTCGGCACCCGTGAGTTGGTCACTCGGCGCGAAAACCTGCGTGCGTCGTGGTTCGCGAGTGCGGGCGAGTTTAGTGAGAGCCGCAGTGCGTTGATACGAGATCGCGACGGCTCTTCGAGCGACAACGTCTGGAC
>Ga0193752_1002598_pt1 | contig 13335 bp, 13 predicted proteins | sample H1c1metaG_FD_144924 | JGI IMG/M metagenome (GOLD analysis project Ga0193752, IMG submission 144924) | Soil microbial communities from a riparian zone of the East river system, Colorado, United States - H1c1 | ecosystem: Environmental > Terrestrial > Soil > Riparian zone | place: USA: East River... | reverse complement strand
GCTCTGTCTCCTCCATTGAAAGAAGGATTTTCCTCAGCCTTATTATAGACCAGGTGCCCATCTTTATCCGTGTAGGTCATCGATGCTTTTATGCGCTCTTCCTGTATCAACTTTCTTTTTTCTTCGAGAGCTATACGCTTCTTTTCAAATGCTTCGTGACGCTCTTCGGCTGTTGTCGTGACTTTCGTCGCCGCTTCGGTTTCAGCCGTTTTCTCATCCGTCTCCGCTTTTGGTGAGCAAGCCTGGCCTGCTACCAGTGTAATGGCCAGCAGTAAAATGTTAATACTTTTCATATTTATTATAGTGTTTAATTTAAAATGCGCGTTGTTGGGCCTGCCAATAGGTCGATGCTAACGCATGAAAACGTCAGCAGTACTTAAAGAAGACTTTTGAGAAGAGTTTGGAATGACCGATTTAGCGCGGTCTCACAGGGAGCAAATTTCTGACTGGAACTTTGAGCGGTTTGCCAAAACGGCCCAAAGGGTGGAATAACCTCGATTTGTCAGCAACTTCTTGTTCTAAGCGTTACTATGCAAACAAGATACGTTTAATTCAAGCGGGAAGCTAGTTAAGTCGTTATTAAGAACGGTTCGTTCGAAAAACATCCACTTCGTGTCCTACTTTATGATTTGGATGTCCTTTGTTACGTCGGTAAAGAAGTCTCTTATTTTTTTCTCTTTCGTGCTGTTGTCTGAATCCTTTATTTCTTCTCTCTCCGCATCGTATATTTTGCAAGAATCGTCCAGGTATGAATAAAACTCAGTTGTCTCTTTGGTTTTGTAGCCTTCTTCATAGTAAGGCTTATCGTAAACATAGTTTGTTTGCTTAACGATTTTCAAATTTAGATGCTTGTCTGTCCAATAGGTTGCGTGTATTTTTTGCGTCTCTCCGAATAGCCAGATGTCCAGCACCAAATAGTCTTTGTCCTTGGTATGAAAAGCAATTAATTGTCCGCCGTCTGTGGATTGGTCATAAAGTTCGAATGTGTCCGGGCGAAATGTGTTTTTAGTTTCTTCGAAGTCCTCAATTAAGATAAAATTTTTGTCGGCCGGAATATTCGTCGTTGATGAGTCAATCTTAGCAACTGTTGAATCCGGTGTGCTTGAATCTTTAACTGAACAACTTAAGAGTCCGTAAGCAGCGAACGTCAGAATAATTCTATTCATTGTCGACTAAAATAGTTTTTGTAAACTTATACCCATTCTATTTTAAATGCTTATCGAACCACGTGGCCATTTTTTCACGCTCGATATTTTCGTCGGCCCAACCGTGCTCTGCTCCTTGTTTCACAACAAGTTCAACTGGCAGTCCGGCGGATTTATAGCGCTCCACTAATAGTTCGGATTGCTGTATAGGCACTACCCAGTCGTTTGTACCATGAACGATGAATGCGGGCGCGTCATCCTTCGTTACAAGATATACCGGCGAAAACCGTTTCGCAGTCTCGGTCAGCTTTTTTGCATCCGGCGTTACGTATTGTTGCGTTGAATCATTCCACGACCTGAAGTCAAAGGCCGCAGCCACATCTCGGTCGAACGCCAGTTTTGGATCAGTGACTATGCTTGCACCCGCTTCTCCGAAGTTCAACAGGTCTGTTGGCGGATAGAAGACACACACGGCCTGTATCTTTGATGATACTTTTTCCACCGGATCCTTCGATGCAGCATCGCTCGTATCATCGGCTGTGGCTGCATACAAACTCAAATGTCCGCCCGATGAATTTCCATACATACCGATATGTGCCGGATCGATTCCGAATTTCTTTGCGTTGTATCGAACATATTTCACTGCACGCGTGATGTCTTTTGTGATCTGAGCGACGTTGTAGACTGGCTTCGACCCATGGAACGTGAGGAATACGGTATATCCATGATTCAGAAATTCCTTTGCCACGTTCAATCCATCGGGCAGCCATGCCTGCGACGAGAAATAACCGCCACTCATCAGCACCAGGATTGCTTTGCCATTAGGTTTGGTCGGCGTAACTTTTTCCATCACCAGCGCCATGCCATTCTTGTGACCATAAACCAGCTCTTCATGCGGGGGTTGAGCAATGGAAAAGAACGGGACCAGCAGTAGAAGTAAAAGCAATCGATTCATGAACGAGATTTAAGAGAAATCTAATTTAACCAGAATTGACCAGCTGCGAATGACATTTTTTTGACCCCCACCGATATCGCTGCGCGATGGTTGAATTTATCCAGCAATGCTTTATTGAATTTTTTTCTGGAATATATCCTTGGATTTAACGATTTTGCTCAGGTAAAAAGAAATAAAATGCCTTACAACATCGAATGGCTGATCAATAAATTCGATAACGGAGTAGAGCTTCGTTTCATTTTCTTTTGGGGACATACGAACTCTCACAAAGACCAGAAAGAAACAGTCGGAAGATTCATCTTTAGCCAGTGGTTTCAGTCTCCCTTCGTTGTCGACGGAATTGTTTACCCCACCACGGAACATTGGATGATGGCGTGGAAGGCGAGCATGTTTGCCGACAAAACTACATTCGACAAAATTATAAGATCGTCAAAACCAGGTGAAGCAAAGGAACTCGGTAGGCAGGTGCGAAATTTTGATGAGATTGTATGGGACAAAAGGAAATTCGATGTCGTAAAGATCGGCACCATTCATAAGTTCAATCAGAACCCCGAGCTATTGAAATACCTGTTAGCCACGGGTGATCAAATACTTTGCGAAGCAAGTCCGGTTGATTCGATTTGGGGCATCGGACTCTCGCACGATTCTAAGATGATAGAAGATCCGTATACATGGAATGGAAAGAACCTTCTCGGTTTTGCTTTGATGGAGGTGAGGGATTTTTTTAATGCTTTTGGCCGATTTGATTATATGGATAGCAAATTATTGCCACCATGGAAGGTTTATCCGGCTATCGATCCATTAGATATGCATTGGCGGATGGGCGCTGGAGAGCAGTATGTGTTGGAATTTGGAGAAGCATTTGAACGGCTGAATGAAAGAGAGAAGACCATTTACGAATTAAGTTATCCAGCCATGGGCGACTGGGCAGGATATTATGATGGTGCGTGGTGGAATAAGTAGCGCGTTCAAGATCCCCTTCTCCTTCCTTCACTTAGTCGCTTTTTTCAATATATAGTATCCATACACCTGGTCTATCCTCACTTGCTCAACGGCACCATTGTTCTCCACAAACTGATAGATCTGCTCATTATTGGTCCACTGATCATTGACATATTTCAAAGCCACAAGCTTATCGTTGTCATGTTGTACAAAAAGAGTTGTGTCGTTGTTGGTAACCGTTAGTCTCAATGATTTGCCACGAGCCGGTCCGTTAAAAACACCATTGAACTTCGCGAGGTCGCCGCTGTACGAGCTTGACTCGTCCGGATCTTTTCCGAATAAGTTATCTGCGATGAAATCCGAGACTTTTCCCGGAGAAACAGGACCGGTAGTATTCATCAATACGGTGATGCTGATCTTGTCGTCGGGGAAATAGACATTTGCTGATAAAAACCCAGGGATCCCTCCACCATGTTCGATGCGCCGCTTGCCATGGACTTTCGTGATCGTCAATCCATTCGCATATCGTGCTACCGAGCCGTCACTGAGTTTCGCGGGATTCAGCAACTTTTTATACATCTCTTCGCTGAGGACCTTTCCATTGTGCAAGGCATCATTCCACTTTGCAAGATCCTCGGCAGTTGAACACAAGGACCCAGCTGAGTAGGGCCAGGTGTGATCGATGTACGTTGCCTGCTGAAGGCCTTTATCGCCCATGTCGTAGCCGTGAGCTCTGTTCTTCGTCACTTTTGTTTTACTGCAATAATATGAATTAGACATTCCGATCTTTTCAAAGAGATTTTTCTGGACATATTCTTCGTAAGAGATCCCCGTTATTTTTTCTATGATCAATCCGAGGATGAAGAATCCTGAGTTGTTGTAGATCAATGCTGTGCCTGGTTCGAAGTCGAATGGTTCCTTCTCCACCAGGCGTAACAAGGTGTCGCGCTTCAGCTTGTGGGCAGCAATGCTCATGAATGCTTCCATTTCTGTGTAGCCCTTGATGCCGGACGTGTGATTCATTAATTGCTGGACGGTGACCTTGCGGCCTTTAGTATCAAACTTCACATACTTTGTAAAGTCGTCATCCAGCGAAAGTTTTCCTTGCTCAACCAACTGAAGGATGGCGACGCAAGTGAATTGTTTCGTAACAGAACCGATCTCAAAAGACGCGTTCACTGGAAGTTTCACATCATGTTCAAGGTCGGCATATCCGTAGCTCTTGAACAACATAGGCTTACCTTCCTTGTATACCGCTATCGAGGCGCCCGCGATCTTCGCACTGTCAAGCCACGGTTTTATCAGACTATCAACGCTTGTTTCGAGCGGAGACGAATCAGCCGTTTCAATTTTTGGTTGATTGCATGAGATGATGAGGAATACAGCACCGCAGAATGCGGCGGACCTAACGAGGAATAACATTGATAAATTCCTGCGAGCCGGTTGATGTCTCGAGGCGATTGGGTTTACTTTCTTCATAGATTGGGGTGTAACCTAACACAGTATTGATTTTAAAGACACAGACGCAAGTGGCAGGCCAGTTCTAATTTCCGTTCTGTTCACGGGAAAGTTCTTTGCCGTTCTCATACAGGATTGTTTCCTGGAGCTTTCCTTGATTATTGAATGTCTTCGTTACGCCGTGCTCTTTACCGTTTGCCATTTCTTGATATAAAGTAAGAATACCATTGGTGTAAGTCCATTGTCTTCCGTGTCGTTTGTAGTCTTTATACTCGTTTTCCTGACGCGAAACTTCATCCTTGAAAATAGAGTATTCATTTATGTAAAGTCCGGCCCCATTTTCCAACAGCTGTTTTCCTTCCTTATTCCAGTAATTATGAAAGAGCACTGTGCGATCCCTGGTTTCGGCTTCTAATTTCTTGATGCCATTCTCCCAAAATTTCAACCACGGACCAACTCTTTCAACTTCTCCGATAAATGTTACGAGTTCGTGTAGCTGACCGTTTTCATAGTAGTGTTTATACTCTTTCGATTTATCGGAATTGACGGTGATAATAGATTTTTGATTGCCGTTTTCGTACCACTCTTTCTGTTCGCCAGCCTGGAGAGCATTTTGAAAGTTGTTCAGTGATTTAATCTGGCCTGACTCGTAGTATGTTTTGAGTTCGCCTTCGATAACGCCGTTGAGTACATGGAATTCCGATTCAAGGTTTCCATTGGCAAATTTGGAAGTTAATTTCCCTGTAAAGTTAATTGGAAACTGTGCTCCGGTTTCGTCGACGCAAAATTCATTGGGATGCAGTTTTGCGTATTGCTCCATGGTCTGCACAGTCTGGGGCTCCAGCAAATAATACCTGGCGTCGAAATCCTCCAGTATTTTTAGTCTTTGATACAGATCGTTTCCGAATGAGTCTTCATTTTGTGCGTCGTCGATAAGGTGTTTATAGGTGAGATAAACCTGGTGCGCATTATTTACAAGGTCAAGCATGTCATTATCGCCGACAAGTTCGAGACCTTTCAGGATGGCAGGTACATATGTTGCATATCCATTGTAGTAAAATTGCACGAAGCCACCATTTTTTACTTGCGCGTCGAGACACCACCAGAAGTATAAAGCTTTTTGTCCACGAGAAAATCTCTTAACCAGTTCAAACTCTTCGTCGTTTGAATTGGCGATGCTGAGGGGTTCGAGTACGAGCCAGCAGAAGTCGAACCCTGTGCTCCGGAAAAAATCAACCCGCGAGATTTGGGGCCGGAGTTGGTTGTCAGGGTCAATGAGTGTAAACGGGTCCGGTTGAGTGGTGTGGTCAAGCTTCGACATATCGATCAGTTTGGAGAGATAAGTGCAGAGGCCATTCAGTTTCCTTCAGTAAATTCTTTCCGGATAAATTGAGAATAGTTTAACACTAAATTGCTCAAACCATTTGGATGGCTCAAAATTATATCGTCTCGTAATGTCTTCAGTCTCCCGGGACATTAACATTCCGTAGTTCTGACTCATCAGCATACCAGTTCGAAAGTCACCTGAATCCAGGAGGTCTTGAATTATTTCCAGCATCAGGTCATAGTCCACAGAAATCGGAGTCGCGAAGTCACTGCCTTTTATCCAATTGGTTCCTTTCTTGACCATTGGGTGATTTTGAAAAGTGCCGGAGGTTTGTAATTCATTGAATCTATCAATAGCTTTTTTTGCAGGCAATCCAAAAAAGAAGTTACTGGAAATTGAATTTATCAATGCGCTGTCTCCTTTTTCTTTCTGTCCCGTTTTGTAATAGTTTTCCGACAACAAGTACCATGATTCCGAATATTCGCCAAACAAAGAAACGGATCGCTCAAGCTTTTCAATAGCTTCTTCCATTCGTCCATTTTTTGTTAGAACTTTCCCTTTGTTCATCAGAGGTATAAAAAAATCATCGTCGTTTAAATTCATTGTTGGTCCAGCAGATCCGTCACCTTTCTCAAACCATTCCAGGAAGGAAGTGAAATCCCTGAATTCAGGGATCAGTAAAGACCCCTCATGTTGCCATAAACAAACCATCGGGAGATTTTCCTCTCTTCCAATTTCCCAATACAATCCGCAGTTGTCGCCTCCACCATCGTTTGTTTCTTCGATGGCCAGATAACCGGATGGCAAAAATTCGTGCTTGTCTTTCGAAATCGTAAATCGGCCTATACCTTCTGGAAACTTCATACCTGATGTGAAAGCTGGTGGGGCAATTTCCATATTAAATTCATCACTCCGCGCAGAGTCCGTAAAAAAATACCGGAAGCCAACATGGGTGCATTGATACGGTACAAGAGCCTCCAATTACATCGAACACCCGGGAAGGTGTCGTATGTTTTGGTTCCTGCCATTCTTGCTTCGGGAATTAGTGTGTCGCACTATAATGTAACTAAAGACCCGAATGCCTATTAAGTATCGTATTCTCCGTCCCAGGGTTTGTGAAATGCAATCGTTGAGCTTGGTTCCAATTCTACCACGTCATGTTCATAATTTGGGACTAAACCGAACACGACTCCATCGATTATGGTCTGAAATGGCTTTACTTCAATATCTGTATACTCGACATTTCCGAGTTCATTTATTTTATCCTCAAGCCACTTAATCATCTCAGCGTGTTTTCCATCATCAGTTGTTCCAGCGAACCAGTGAAGTGTTTCGAGATGGTTACCCTCATTGTCAAAAAGATATAACAGGACGTATTCTTTTCTTTCCTTCTCCCATTCGTTGGCCGGTATTCCAGACGGAAATACAAAGGTTTCGTAACCAAAAAACTGGCGGCCATCGGCCACCTTTCCTATATAATGGGTGTGATAATCCTCCATTCGTCGAATGGGAATTTTTTTCGGTATTGACATATCAATGGCAGGTGACAATTAGATATCCTGTACGTCTAAGATCGTAATTGCGTGTTGCACTCGCAAAGGCCAGGGAGCCAAATGGCTTCCATTTTTATATCGAACTTTTTTCTGGCAGATTTTGCAGGATTTGCCGTTTTCATACTACAAGAGGCGGGCTCAAGTCAGCGACGTATTTTAACATTATACGTGTTGAGTTTTGTAAATTTGATCATGGCAAAAAGCGATGGTAAAATTCTTTCTCCGTACCTCAAGGCATTTCCTGCTGATGTAAGAGAAAAAGCTACCTGGATCAGGGAGTTTATCTGGGAGCTCTACCCAGATGCCAATGAGTTGATTTACGATAACTACAACGCCTTAGCGGTAGGTTGGTCTCTCACCGACCGTCTGGGACATACCTTCTGCTCATTCGCCCTTGGAAGGTCAAGCCATAACGTGCATTTCGGATTCTATTATGGCGCCGAACTTAACGACACAAAGGGAATCCTCCTCGGCGAGGGAAATCAGTACCGATATATCCTTGTTGGAAAACGGGCTGACTTTCCTGAGGCCTATATAAAGAAGTTAATGAAGGACGCATATCGCGTGTCTCTGTCGAAGGTTAACGACCAGAAGCAAATCATTAACGGCGAAACAATCTTTAAGTCTGCTTCAGACACGAAACGAGTATCAAAAAAGACTTCGACCAGTACCAGATCTAAGAAGGCAAAAAAGTAGCCGGTATTTAGCTAAATGTCAGATTGCATTTTATGCCTGAGTATCTTCTGTTAGGGGTTTACAAACTGGACAAACCTCCTGTAGAAATACGCAAGAATCAACGCCGTCACCATTCCTTCAAAGGTATGATAAGCGGAGTCGTACCAGAACACGATCATTGGCATTTTGAACGTAGCGACCTCGATGATGCCGCCTTGCAACCCGTCCCAGAAGAACCCCACCATTGCACCAAAGACAACTGCGGTCCTGTTAAGGCTCCACTTATAGCGCTGAGAAGTATACTGATAGTAGATCGGAAACATGTACGCCTGGAATAGGGTGTAAAGAATGAATGCGAGGGCTATCAACGGAATGATGTAGCCTTCGCGCTGAATAGAACTGATGGTGCTTTTGAAAAAATCGCCCATAGCGATTTCATGGAACACGTAACCAAGATTGAAGACAACCAGGAAGGCGACTGTGCCGCCCACGAGAAAATATTTTTTCATGAGGTATTTTTTTTATTCCCCGGAAATCCCGGAGTTTAATCTTAGACGATTAAGCCTGGCAAAACGGTCGGGGCTGGAAATCAGGCTCCCGCGCCCGCGTCAAGAACATTCCGGATGTGGTCGAAATGGAAGAAATGAAGATCGCGCCCATCACATTCATATGGATCTATGGCTTTTCCGATCCGGCTTCTGAAGTTGAGGAGATCCTCCTTTGATGCGCCATCCTGATCGTGCAAGCCCGCCTTCAGCTTCTCCTCCTGGAAATTCTGTTTTGGATTGAAGAGCCCGTTGAGTTCCGAGCACTGGTGGCATGCACCCAGCTTGTTAATGAGTGAACAACGGCGTTCGAAAATTTCCTGTAAGTCTTTCCGCGCATCAAAGAGACTGTGTTTCACAATGCCTTCCGTTATGCCCATGATCTCTGCTATCTCCGAGATCTTGAAGTCGAATATCTCCTTTAGCAGCACGACGATCTGTTGTTCAAGAGGGAGGGTTTTTCCGATACAAGTGAGGCAGAAGTTGATGTGTTCGCGCAATTCGAATTGGCCATGGGGTGAGCGGCTGATTTGAATAAACCGCGTGAGGTGGCGATCGGGATCGCTCATTGATTCTTCGCGGGCGAGGTCCATTGCGTTGACTGGCCATCGCTTTCGAGCACGCAAATGATCTTTGGCAAGATTAGCCGCGATGGAGAAGAACCAGGTCTTCAGCGATGAATTCCCTTTGAACGATTCGAGCTTTGTGCTGGCCTTGAGCCACGTATCCTGCATAATATCTTCAGTGTCGGCACGATTGGTGGCGATACGGAATATGAATGATCGCAGCTGCTGCCGGTGGCGTTCAAACTCCTGGTGAAGATCGGCTGTTTGCATGACTAATGGTTGTAGGGTAACATAGCGAATCTTTCCCTGGCGATTTCGGGAATTTACTGAAGTTTGCGTTTATGGACCTGTGGAATATTAGATTTGTTACATGTTTAACAATTTTCTGAAAACCTCGGTCCGTAATCTGCTTCGTCATAAGACTTACACATGCATTAATGTCCTTGGCCTGACTGTCGGACTTGTCACCAGTATTTTTATTTTGGTTTGGATAATTGATGAGTTGGCTTTTGACAACTTCCACTCAAATAATGACCGCATTTTTAAAGTATTGGTCAACAACACGTATCCCGATGGAAAGATTGAAACGTATCCAGCGACTCCCTCTAAACTAAAGGATGTAATCGTACAGGAAATTCCCGAGGTTGAATTAGCAGCCCATCATAGTTATGAAACGGAATTGTTAGTAAAGCATGAAGCCAATTCGTACAACGAAGTCGGTATTTATGCCGACCCAACGCTATTCAAAATATTCAGCTTTCCCATTGTAAGAGGTAATGAGACCAAACCTCTAATAGACATTAAATCGATTGCTATTTCCGAAAAGCTCGCTGAAAAATTATTTAAGAACGACGACCCGATTGGAAAATCATTGAACCTGGGAGCAACTCACGAACTTATCGTAACCAGCGTTTTTGCTGATGTTCCTCAGCACTCAACCCTTCAATTTGACTTTGTTGCTTCGTTCGAGCTGTTCATAAAAGAAAATCCCTGGACACAGCATTGGAAGAGTGGGGGCACCCAAACGGCGGTTTTGCTGAAATCACCCGCCTTCGATGAGATTGTAAACCGGAAGTTTATCGATTTGATTAAGAATAATTGCCCCGATTGTTCCACCGTACCATTCCTATTTCCATATGCAAAGTCACGGCTATACAACGAATTTGAAAATGGCAAAAGCGCGGGAGGGAGGATACAACAGATTTACCTTTTTGGGGCAGTGGCTATACTGATTCTCATGATGGCTTGTATTAATTTCACAAATCTCTCAACAGCCAGAGCAGTCAGTCGAAGTCGCGAAGTGGGGGTTAGGAAATCAATGGGTGCTCAGAAAGGTAGCCTTATCGTGCAATTTATTTCCGAGTCGATACTTCTGAGTTTCATTGGACTAGCGATCGCCATTGTGATCGTGCAACTTCTTCTTCCCTTCTTTAATGAACTGACAGTTAAATCTATCCGATTGAATTTTGGTAGTCCATTGTTCATAACTGGGATTTTTGGTATTACGTTGATATACGGATTGCTTGCTGGAAGTTACCCTGCTTTTATCTTATCGCGATTTAATCCTGCTAAAGTCTTGAAGGGGAATACTCAACTGGGATTAACTGGAAATGCCTTACGTAAATCACTGGTCATAGTTCAATTCACAGCTTCTATAATACTGGTTGTAGGAAGCATCGCCGTGTACAAACAAATAGTTTTTATCAGTGAAAAAACTCTCGGGTTTGACAAAGACAACATTATAGTGGTTGACCAAAATGAGGGTATTATTAAATCATACCCGGCTGTTAAAAATGATTTAAGTCAATTAGCGTCAGTTAAAGGTATTGCCTTCGGAGGAAATAACATATTTACGATCCCCATTACGACTACAGACGCGGCCTGGGTTGGTAAGCCGGACAACTCTTCCATTCTCTTTAAAGTATATCGATGCGACGCGGGATTTATTCCAACTATGAATATTAAAATTCAAAGCGGAAGAAACTTTATCGATGCGAAAGATGCTTCCAACTATATTATTAACAAGAAGGCCGCGGAAGTTATGGGATTTTCCCTTGAGAATGCTGTGGGAAGCGAACTTGAAATGTGGAATGGAAAGGGAAAAATAATCGGAGTCACAGATGACTTCCATAACGATAACTTGAAGTTTGGCATTGAACCGCTGATATTCATGTATTCTGAGAATGTCGGCTCTCACTATTTCATTAAATTAGGAAGTGGACTACCCCTAAGGGAAAGTATAGAGAAAATCGAGAGTGTATTCAGGAAGCACAATCCTGAATATCCGTTTGAATATATTTTTCTTGATGACATTTTCAGCAAGGAGTATCAAACAGAGTCGGTTATTGGAAAACTATCCTTAAGTTTTACTGTTATTGCTGTTCTTATTTCATGCTTAGGCCTGTTTGGCCTGGCTTCTTTCACTGCTGAGAGAAGAACCAAAGAGTTAGGAATTCGAAAAGTGCTGGGTGCGTCCGTGGGAAGTGTAGTTATTATGCTTTGTAGTGATTTTACTAATCTTGTTCTGGTTAGTTTATTCATCGGCTTTCCAGTTTCCGGGTACCTTATTCGTGAATACCTGTCGGAATATGCCTTCCACACTGAAATCAATACGGGTATTTACATTTTTACTTCCGTTGTTATGATTTTTATTGTGCTGCTTTCTGTCGGTTACCAATCAGCGAAGGCTGCACTATCCAACCCGCTTGACTCTTTACGCAATGAGTAGTTGGAGGAATCGAGTCCGGTAAAAAACATGAAGCAGACCCATGGTCGCTTCACGGCAATAAAGCGGCCGCAGGTCTGCTTTGTTGGTGGCCCCGGCAGGGATTGTAAATGATTTGTAAGTAATTCATTTACAATTTAATCCGAAGGAGTTGAGAAAATCAATTCACCTAATCGTTCACTGGAGCAAGCCATGTTATCGCTACGCATAACTGTCTTGCAATCTCACTTCGTTTTGGAGTTTTGAAAATCACGCCGACCGAGTTCCGAAGTGAGGCGAAGTTATTTTGTTGACAAAAATACATCTTGCTGATGCTTATATTTCTTGGGTGTCCCCTACGAATGCGGCAGCATTCGTACATCTTGCCGAAACCACAATTCGGGTTTCTGATTTCTCAAATCCTAGCGCGTAAGATCGCGTTAAGCTTGGGTTGAATAATCCAAAGACCAATTGGTGGGAACAGCATTGCAACAGATTCAAGAAGGTGTTCTTTAAAGGATGCTTTCTTGCCTAATTCCGCTGACTGGATCAGAAGACCAATAAAGAATAACCCGTAAAAAATACAACAGATTGACAGGATGGCGAAAACTCCGTGAAGCATCATCTCGATCTCGATATTAAAACTCTGAACCTTACGAATGAAAAAATTAAAGAATAGTGATCCGATTATAAACCAGATGTAAGTAAAGGTTATCCAGAAAGTGATTTTAAAAAGGCTTACTGTAACAGAAGGTACTAGCTTTTTCATTTGCTTCACGATCGTCCAAATCCATGCGAAACTCATCGAAAGACCGATAAGAAATGCTCCGAATATTGTCGGGAAGTAAGCCGAAATCAGGTCCGGCACAGTGAAGAGAATTACTAGTACAGCTGTTAGAGGAGCCCAGGAAATAAGAAAAATTTGCCAATGCTTGAGTTGTAGCAGTAGTTTCATATGGAGTTATGAATTCGCTAAGATTCCATGTTCCAAAATGTCACGAATGCTTAGTTCTGGAGATCTTATTTCATGAAGTCGATTCGCGAAAGCTTCATCAAGGCACAGAATAAAAATATCAAGATCTATCATGCAGGTCTCAATACTGTGAAGTTCCCCTCTGATCGAACAATTGGGATCTTCGCATTTTCGATTTTTAATCGCATCGATTTTCAGCCTTAACTTGTCGAACTCAGATTCAATCATGAACGTGTTTCGAATCTGCCAGTTATGCTTTTTCGAGGGTTGCAGATTATGATTTCTGTCGACCACTAATATTTGAAAAACTGAATCGGGATCCCAAAAACCTACAATCCTTCCCAATGCTTTAGATACGGCGAATTGGACAAATGGAAATTCATCTTCATTGTTAAGTATTGCTTTGGGTAGCCAGTTGAAGTGCTGACGATCTACTGGTGTATTTCGATGATTCCAATCTATTTTGTGATATCGAAGCGCTTTGTGCAGTGC
>Ga0193752_1002597_pt1 | contig 13342 bp, 8 predicted proteins | sample H1c1metaG_FD_144924 | JGI IMG/M metagenome (GOLD analysis project Ga0193752, IMG submission 144924) | Soil microbial communities from a riparian zone of the East river system, Colorado, United States - H1c1 | ecosystem: Environmental > Terrestrial > Soil > Riparian zone | place: USA: East River... | reverse complement strand
GGCGACATTGCCAGTAGTCGTTATCGAAATCGTAAGCAGAACCACGGTAATCAGTGCATAGGTTGCCAGAAGTTTAGCAGGCGAGATATATTTCATCAGGAATGTGCCGACATACCTTCCCACCATGAATCCCACCATTCCAATCGCTCCCCAAACAAAAGCGGCTTCTTTTTCTCCCATGTTGCCAACAAATTTCGAAAATCTTATAAAGAAACTTCCTACACCAACCTGGGTTCCTACATAGCAAAACTCCGCGATAACAGCCCAGGTTACGTGACTATGACGGAACACCCTCATCGAAAACGAATGTTTTTCATCGCTGTCATCTTCTTTCACTTCGGGAAGTTTACTTAAAGCGAAGAAAATGAATACCAACGCCACGATCGCGGCAATTACGAGGTATACTATTTTGATGGTTGAGGCTTCAAAATTCAGGTAGCTACTCAATTGTTGCGGCGACATCTGACTCAGTTCCTGGTCGCTGTGCTCGATGCCTGACAGTATATAGTTTCTACCGATCAGCGGGGCAACAAAAGCCCCAACCCCGTTGAATGACTGCGCCAAATTCAGTCTTCGTTCTGAAGTCGATTTGTCGCCGAGTTTGGTAACGTATGGATTGGCTACTGTTTCCAGAAATGTGGCGCCAGCAGCCTGTATGAACAGGGCAATAAGGAAAAAAGTATAGCTCCTTGCTGAAGCTGCAGGAAGGAAAAGCAGGGCGCCAACGCTAAAAAGAAAAAGACCCGTTAGAATGCTCTTCTTATAACCGTATTTGTGCATCAGCCAGCCCGCTGGAAGCGCGAAGGCAAAATAACCCAGGTACACAGCGATATCGATAAACGATGACTCCGTGTCGGTCAGCTGACAGGCTTTTTTCAGGTGCGGGATCAGGATTGGGTTGATGTTGTGCAGGAACGCCCAGAGAAAGAAGAGCGTGGTAACCATCGCAAAAGCGACTGCATAATTTTTCTTTTGTTGTTGTTGCATGTCGTTAGATGAATTTACAAATCTGTAGCGAATTGTTTTATTGGACCGCAACAGTATTTACAAGAGTGCCTATGTTTTCAATCGTTATGGAAACCTGGTCCCCCGGCTGAAGTGTGAAATCATCCGGTGGTACAAGTCCTGTTCCCGTCATCAGGAAGGCCCCATACCTGAATGTACACTCTTTATATAACCAGCCCGCAAGTTCGGGCAACTGTCTTTTCATCCTGTCGATGGCTACCGATCCTTTGAAGACTTCTTTATTTCCCCTCGCTATAACAAGGATTATTTTTGTTGAGGGGTCGATGGGAGTGGAGGGCACATAAATGCAGGGGCCGATGGCTGCGCATCTTTCGTACATCTTTGCCTGGGGCAGATACAAAGGATTGTCTCCTTCGATACTCCGCGAGCTCATGTCGTTGCCCACAGTGTAGCCCTGTATTTTTCCGGAGGTACTGATGAAAAGGGTTAATTCGGGTTCGGGAACGTTCCATGTCGAATCCTTTCTAATGTACACATCTGTATTTGGAGCAGCCACGCGGTGTGCAGCAGCCTTAAAAAAAAGTTCGGGGCGATCGGCGTCATACACCCTTTGATAGCAATCTGCTCCGCCCTTGTCCTTTGATTCTTCCATGCGCGCGTCGCGGCTGCGCAGGTAGGTCACTCCGGCGGCCCAGATTTCCTGGTTGCCTATTGGCGCCTGAAGGTCCTTGCTAAGGATACTCTTCCATTCATCGTCGGTAATCGATTTGCTTCCTTTGATCTGTTGCTGCAGGTGCTCATGCAGTCCGTCTCTGTTAATCAGCTCGTCCCAGTCGCCATTTATGGGATGGGCTTTGTTCTCTTTTACAGCCAGGATTCCCCCGCCGGTTTTGTATACATGCATATGATTGGTGTGAGTATGTTATTTTTTTAAATTGTTCAGATCAATACCCAATACCTTTTGGGCAATGGCACGGAGGTCTTCGTACGAACCCTGCAGGTGACAACTGGTCTGCTTGTATTCATAAGTCGCAGAGGGTTCGAGGGCAATGCCTGGTGAGGAAGATTCGATCTCATAGAATGGCCCCATCTGCGTACCATCGGCGAGCGGCCCATCATTGTAGGCGTTGGCCACATCGCCCTTGTAGGGCTGCTTCTGAAGTTCCCATTTGGAATTTACATATTCTTTATCGGGTTCAACCGGGAAGAAAATCAGCGAGAGTACGTTTTTTTCAAAATCATAACTGCCCGCGACGGATTTGGCCACCTGTGGAGCAAGGCCGATCTTACTTCGGTATTTTCCATCAGCCCTGAAAAAAAGCACACTGTCCTTCACGTCGAGCCGGCCAGCGGGAATCTCTCCGAAATAATTATCCGTTATAAATGATTTTATGTTTTTCCTGGGACGGAAGGGTACAATGATTGTCGTTTTTTCGGAAGGTGTTAGCATGGCCAGCAGCCATACCGATACCAGACCAGTTTTTTTGTTCCACTCCTTCTTGCCGGTGTTCTGCAGTTTGTTGGCGGTTTCATACCCCACAAATTTTACACTCTCAGGTAATGAGGTGCCTAGTTTGTTTTCGAGTGCCCCTTTATCCAGCAGTGAGATGGTGCGATTTACATTAAGAGCGAATTGGGTGCCCGAATAATTAACCAGGGTGGCGGATTTTGAGAAGCTTGCTGAACTCGCTGATGAATTCACGATGTCATAGCTGACTGTGTCGATGAAGCCGGGGACCTGCCATTTTGAAATATTAAAGGAGTCGCCTTTTTTGAAATAGAGTGAGTACTGACCACCCTCAGGGCCAAGCCAGAATCTTTCTTCGCCGCCCACTGGGTTGAATGATTTTTTCTTTTCTCCCGAACTGATCAGGTTATAGTTGAGCCAGCCAAAACTGGTTCCCGTGTCTCCCATTGCGGTACTGGTCATCACCCTACCCTGGTAGTCTGCTGACAACAAGACTTTGCCGGTGCTGTCGGGACTAATGAGTTCCACTACTTTGCTGGTATGCTGCTTAAGGAAGTCCGCGTCGTAGGCATAAGTTCCTTTTATTTTTGAAGTATCTGCAGCAGCTGACCCTGATTCCTTTGATTGATTTTCTCCGCAGGAGAGAAGAGTGATCGCATAAATCCCTGCAAGCAATACAGAAAGCCGTATGTTCATGTGACAAGTTTGATTATAAAGATATACCTCTTTTCCAGGGGATGAAGTCATCGTGTTTCAGAGCATCTGCTTTTGCGATCACCTCACCGCCGGCCACTCTTATAACGTATTCGAATATGCGCTCACCCGCCTGCTCCACTGTTTCGAGTCCCGAAATAATGGTACCGGTATCGATGTCAATAATGTCCTGCATCTTCTGATAAAGCGAGGTGTTGGATGAAAGTTTGAGAACGGGCGCAACTACGTTGCCTGTCGGGGTTCCAAGGCCCGTGGTGAAAAGAACGATGTTTGCCCCGGCGCCTACTTCCGCTGTGGTGGATTCCACATCCCCGCCGGGGGTGCATAGTAAATTCAGCCCTGGTTTGGTGACCTTGCCGGGATAATCCATCACATCGGTTACAGGAGAGGTGCCGCCTTTTTTTGCGGCGCCTGCGGACTTGATTGCGTCGGTGATTAGTCCGTCCCGGATGTTTCCCGGTGACGGGTTGGCATAGAAGCCCGATCCGGCGGCAGTGGCTCTTTGATTGTAGGTATTCATCAGTTCAATGAACCTGGAAGCAGTTTCCTCCGAAATACAACGATCACTGAGTTCCTGTTCAACGCCGCATAGCTCAGGAAATTCTGAAAGTATAACGGTGCCGCCCAGTGCCACCAGCATGTCTGAAGTATAGCCGATCGCAGGGTTGGCTGAAATTCCGGAAAAGCCATCCGAACCACCACATTCCAGTCCGATGCAGAGCTTAGACAGTGGGGCAGGAGATCTGGAAATCTTATTAGCCTCCACCAGCCCCTGGAAGGTTTTCTTCACGGCTTTCTGCAACAGTTTTTTCTCATTGCCGATTTCCTGCTGTTCGAGGATGTATAGTGGTTTTTTCAGATCCGGATCTCTTTTTTTCAATTCCTCCTGCAGTATCGATACCTGGGCATTCTGACAACCAAGGCTGAGCACCGTGGCACCGGCCACATTGGCATTGGTGATGTAACCCGCCAGCAGACCGCAAAGCGCCTGGGCATCCTGCCTGGTTCCACCGCAACCCAAAGTGTGTGTAAGGAATTTTATGCCGTCGACATTTGGAAAGATCCTTTCGGGCTTCTCTTCAAATTCATCAATGAGCAGATCGGAATCATTCTCTTCCAATGCACCATTGCTATGATCCTTCAATAACTTTTGTACATATGATTCGTATGGTGAAGTCCGTGGTTGATAACCCAGGGCCTTTGTAAGTGCTTCCTGCAGCACATCAACATTTTTGTTTTCGCAGAACACCAGGGGTATGATCAGCCAGAAATTTGCCGTACCTACTGATCCGTCGGCACGATGATAGCCATTGAAGGTTCTGTTTGTCCATTTCGACACATCTGGTTGGTGCCAGTTTGTTTTTCTTTCTTTGAGGGAATAGGTTCCTGAAGCATGCATGATATTGGTTGTGGTAATCAGACCTCCCTGAGGGATCTCGGTTACCGCCTTGCCCACCAATACTCCATACATGATCAGTTCGTCGCCGGCTTTGAAAGACCGCAATGCGAATTTGTGTTTGGCAGGTATCTTGTCCTGAATGACGAGTTCTGTATCTCCGGATCTTACCACCGTGCCCTTTTCCAGTGTGGTTAACGCTACTTCGAGGTTATCACTTGGGTGAATTTTCAAAGTTTTCAGTTGCATGAAAAAAGTGTTGAGGTTAGGCCGATTTTCGTTTGATTCTATTTATTGAATATGGCTATTGTTATATTGGGTGTTGACCATTCTCCAGATTCCCCGCGGATTTTCATTTTTTAATTCCTCCGGCAGCAAGGCCTTTGGAAAGTTCTGGTAACACACCGGCCTGGTAAACCGATAGATGGCCTGGGTGCCAACAGAAGTGTATTTGCTGTCTGTGGTAGCAGGATAGGGGCCTCCATGAACCATTGCGGCGGTCACTTCAACACCCGTGGGGACATTGTTGACAATGATCCTGCCTGCTTTAAGTTCCAGAATTTCGAGCAGTTCACGGTGGTTGAGCAGATCATTTTCAGTTCCCCAGACCGAAACCGTCAGCTGTCCGGGAATTGCGGCCGCTATTCGCAGCAGTTGATTATTGTCCCTGGCTTCTACGTGGATGGATTCAGGCCCGAATATTTCTTCCCACAGCGATTCGTCGTCCAGAAAATTTTCTCCTGTTGATGAAAACATGTGTGGCTGCGCATATCCTTTTTTCTCTTCACCAGCTACCGCCATGAGTGAAACGGTGTTTTTGTCCGTCACTTTGCGGATACCCTTTGCATATCCCGAGTAGATCGCCTCGGTAAGCATCACCGCTCCCGGTGTGGATTTAATGGTTTCGGCAAATTCATTCATAAAGCTTTTGGATTCGGCCGACTGGTTGGAGACGATGATACCAGGGTTGGTACAGAACTGCCCGGCGCTGAGTGTGTTCGAGGCTGCGAGTGCCTTGGCTACTTCAGCTCCTTTCGTTTTTAGTATTTCCGGTAATACAAAAACCGGGTTTACACTGCCCATTTCCGAGTAAACCGGGATGGGTTCCATTCTTCTTGCTGCCGCGTCAAACAAAGCCTTGCCGCCCGCCAGCGAGCCGGTGAAGGACACCGCCTTGATGTCGGGATGTTCTACCAAACGCATGCCTGTTTGGTGCGTCACTCCCTGGATGAGGGAAAAAACACCATCGGGTAAGCCGGATTCTTTCGCCGCATTTACCAGTATTTCGGCAACCAGTTCAGAAGTGGCGGGATGGCCCGGATGTGCCTTGTACAGCACCGGGCAGCCTGCAGCAAGCGCCGACACTGTATCGCCACCGGCTACGGAGAAGGCAAAGGGAAAATTGCTGGCGCCGAATACCACCACTGGACCAATTGCCTGCTGTATTTGTCTTAGGTCTGGTTTGGGCAGAGGTGTCCGGTCGGGTATGGCCAGGTCGATGATGGCTCTCACCCAGGATCCTTCGCGCAGCAGGCTGGCAAATAATTTAGCCTGGTTAACCGTTCGACTGACCTCTCCATCGAGGCGCGGGCCTGGAAGACCTGATTCCCTTGTTGCCACACTGATCAGCAGGGTTCTCGAATTGTCGATGCCGGCAGCAAGTTTATCCAGGAAAACAGCTTTTTTTTCCGCGGGATATTTTCTGTAAACCGAAAAGGCAGCCGTGGCCTTCATCACCGCCTCATTTATTTCTTCCGTGGAGGCTTCGTGAAAGAGTTCCGCCTTGGTTTCCCCCGGGCCGGTGCCGGAAAATGTTTCTTTGCTTTTTCCTGATTTTGAATAGCCGATGAGTTGATATCCTGTGATTGACATTGTTGTGAAGTTGATCGTTCGTACTGAAAAATCCGGGCATACATAATTGAAACTACGGTCCGGCAATGGGCTACAAATAAACAAAGTTAACGGCAGGCAGGACATTCGATTCTTGTCTTATTATGGTACTATATTGGCATTTAATCGATTAAAATCATAACTTCATCGTCCATTGCTTGAGTATGAAACCAATTCTGCGGAAGATAGACACGGGTTATAAAAACCATTCCTTCAGTATCAGGGAAGACATTCATCCTTACCTGTACAATCATTGGCATTATCATCCTGAAGTTGAATTAACGTTGATCAGGAAAGGTAAAGGCGTAAGGCTTGTTGGCGATCACATTGGTCAGTTCGTGGACGGCGACCTGGTGTTGCTGGGAGCGAATCTTCCACATCTTTGGAGGAGTGATGAAATCTATTTTCAAGCCTGCCCCGAACAGCATTCTGAGGCCGTAGCTATCCATTTCAGGGAGAATTTCTGGAGTGGCGACTTCCTGTCCCTGCCTGAACTGCACAACATTCGCGACCTGCTCGAACTGGCCAGGCACGGTCTGCTGATCACCGGCAACACCAGGCGTGTGGTCAGCGAAAAGATGGAACTGATATTGAATGCAAATGACGCTTCCCGTATTATCCTTTTACTCGAAATGCTCGACTATATAGCGGGTACCAGGGAATACGAACTGCTCGCCAGTGTCGGATTCGCATCTACCTATGATCTTTCAAATACGGAAAAAGTCAACCTCATCTATAATTACACCTTCGGTAATTTCCAGAAGCACATCAGCATCGCGGATGCAGCGGCTGCGGCAGCCATGAGTCCCCATTCGTTCTGCAGGTATTTTAAATCACGAACCTTCAAAACCTACGGAAGATTTGTTCTGGAAGTGAGAATCGGTTATGCATGCAAGCTATTAATTGATAATAAAATGGGTGTTGCCAACATTGCTTTTGAATGCGGTTTCAATAACCTCTCAAATTTTAACCGTCAGTTCAAGTCCTTTCTGGGCAAAACCCCTCTTCAGTATGTAAAGGATTATACCGGAGGTATACGACTTATTGGTCATCAAAAACAGGTTTTCCGCGAAACTATGAGCTGAGCTATCTCGCCGATCCAGGAAGTTTCTTTTTTGGCTAATGAGGGCGAAATCTGCTCAATGATGCAACACCGATACGATTGAGTGACCGGATTCGGGTAGTTTCCGGTTTAAAATATCAGGTACTTTCACAAGCTTATCAATCATTAGTACTATTCATTCAACCTGGATATATTAATGAAAGAGGATCTTTATATTTACCTGTACCAGCCAGCATTTGAGGGCAATTGTTAAAGAATTGAAAACAGCATAGTCCAGTATACAAAATTCTATAATATCTGTAATTTTGTTTTGTTGAATTTTGCGCCAAAAATTATTACTACCTCTGTTTATATCGCAATCGTAGATTTTACACCTGCCTTTTCTAGGGCGGGTTTTTTTTTGTAATCCGGACAGCAACGTGATTCATTTTTCTTCACAATAGATTCGGTGGCATTACAAACCCTCTCAGTATAATACCGAAGAGATTTTTTATTAAAAGAAAACTCTTTGCACTGTCCAGTATGCCGCTATCAGGGCGATAGCGACGGAAACAGGAACTACTATGTATTTTCTGTACCCTTCTTTTTTTCCAAAAGGAATGATTGCCAAGGCATAAACGCCAAGGATCACCGCGATCTGCCCCAATTCAACTCCCAGGTTGAATGAAAGCACCGAGGTAAGAAATTTTTCTGGAGGCAACCCAATTTCATTCAATGCAGTGGCGAAACCCATTCCATGGATCAATCCGAATAAAAAAACGATTAGCACCCGCCAGGCTTTCAAGTCGCTGGTGATGATGTTTTCGACTGCAACAAAAAGAATGGATAATGAAATGACCGGTTCCATCACTTCAGTTGGCGCCACGATGATATTTTTCATACTGAGCGCAAGGGTCATGGAATGGGCAACGGTAAACGCCGTTGCCTGCCAGAGTATCGTTTTAATTTTAGCGCTTAACAAACAAAGCGCAACGATAAAAAGAATATGATCAACGCCTTCTGGGATAATATGTGAAATGCCAAGCTTCGTGTAAAACCATACCACATCATGCGTCGGAGCATCTTTCAGCGCATAGTTGATATTGTGTGCAGATGAAATAAGCGACGTCAATAACCATCCTCCGGTAAGAAATATTCCTTTTTGAAAAAGCCTCAAGGAGCTAATATTTAAAAAAGTAAGTAAAGCTAACTTTCAGGAAAAACGGCGTGCCAGGAGTGAAGTGAATTTCGGAAATGGGGAACGGTTCATTCTGCAACCTGCTTTCCGTATCGAATTGCGTCTCCTTCCAGCGTTTATTTAAAATGTTCACGATGGCCAGGTCAATGTCGAATTTTGGCCTCCCGTATTTAACGACCATGTCATTGATGAAATATCCCTTTGCCACTACCGCGTTGTTCTCATTTGCCGGCCGGGTTCCCATTAACCTGTAGCGAATTCCTGCCTCAAAGCCATTTTTTAGCTTATATGTCACTCCGCCGGCGCTGGTTAGCCGGGGTGCAAGCGGAAGATAATTCTCACCCTTAGGATCATCAACAGATCTGCCATGTGAATAATTTCCGTCGATGTCGATGAAAATATTTTTTATCGGCTGGTATCTTGCCGAAACATCGATGCCGAACCTCCTGGACCTGCCGCTGGGCTCAACAACACCTTCATCGCCCACGTACACAAATTCCTGGTCAAGATGCAGGTACCATAAACTACTGTTCAATAACAACGAAGGAGATGGTTTCCAGATCACCCCAATATCTGATCCGTACACAGCAGGAAGAATATCTCTACCCTCCGATTGCACGCTGACTCTTGCGTCGTTCGAATGAAATCCTTTGCCTGCGCTGAAATAGAATTGCGTTGACTTGTTGGCCTTATAGTAAAAATTTATTTTGGGACTGAAAGCAGCGGAAGTTTTTTCCGAGATTTTATTGCCTGCCAGCGCATCCTGATATCTGAAATAAAAATGATCCGTCCTCAGGCCGGCGATGACATCCAGCCGGTCGGTCAGGCGGACGGTTTCTTTTATATAGGCTGCGACATTCAACTGATCGACATTGCCGAGTTTTATTGCAGCTGTCAATACGTTTTTTTGTTTTGTACGTGATAATTCGGAGCCGTCGGTTTTATCGAAACGGGTATTGACGCCAATTTCTGTAACTATTTTATTTGCTCCGATAAAACCCGGTAGCGTGAGGCTTCCGTTGTATCCTGACAAGATCCTTCTTTCTTTTTGCCTGATCTGATCGCCATTTATGCTGTCTTTACTGAAAAAAGTAAAATTTGAATAAAGTTCAAAATCATACGATGTGAGATAAACCTGGTTCTTTAACAGCCCTCCATTTTTCAGATCCGAAGAAAGGATGATATTCATATTCTGTCGGCTGGTTTTCCCTCCTTCGTTTGGATCAATGGCGCCAAAGAAAGTAATCAGTCCTTCGCGTAGCGCGCGTTCAGGGATTTGACCTGAAGCATTCCATTTGCTGCTGAAAGTTGAAAGTGAAACCATCAGCTGGTTGTTTGCATCGATCTTACCAAAATATTTTCCAAAGAGGTTGAACCGGTTAAAATCCTGCGGATGGTCGAAATATCCATCGGTGTACATCAATTCACTGGCAATAAATGCGGATTGTCCTTTTTTGATCATGTCATCCTTCAACAGGTTCATCATTGCCACCGACCTGAAAGTATTAAACTGGCCGGCTTCCAGTTTGACCATATTGTTTTTGAGCACATTTGTTGTATGAAAGTCTACAAAACCTGCCGTGGTCAGATCGCCTTTGTCAGCAAAGTAACAGCCTTTCTGAAAATCGACGTCTCCGATTAATTCAGGAATGACGAAATGCAGGTCGGCATATCCCTGCCCGTGCGCGTGTGAGACCATGTTCACGGGTGTGCCGTCTACCGAAATGTTGATGTCTGTACCATGGTCGAGATCGAATCCCCTGAGAAAGATCTGCTCCGCCTTTCCACCTCCTGCATGCTGCCCGATAAATAGCCCCGGCACCATTGGCAATACCATTTGTGAATTATTGATAGGCCTCATGCGGATGTCGAGTTGACTGATTGGTTTGAATTGCTCGCCGGGATTAGTAATTATTGAAACAGTGGCGAGATCAACCGCGGCACGAGGTACACTGATCATTCCCCTATTGTTTTTGAACTCAAACGCATGTATCCAGCGTGATTGATATCCGATAGCAGAAATATATATGCTGTCAATTTCTTTTGAAAATGAGCCGAACGAAAAGTTCCCCGATTCATTGGTGACCACCGTTTGTCCGGAAGGCCTAACGAGCACTGTCGCGCCATCAATGGGAAGCTTTGTGCCCTCATTTATCAATTTCCCCTGTTGCGATGAGGCCCGCAGGTTCATTATGATTGTCAATAAAAAGAAAATAAGTAGAGTTTTCATTGCACCAGAGTCTATAATTTGCTTAATGCAGCTCTGCTGGCTTTTTCCAGCTGGCTTTGTATTACAGGGTTTTTCGATAACACCGAATTGAAAATATTTCTTGCAGAATCGCTGCTTCCTGTTTTGGAATAGATCAAGGCCGCCTTGCAAAGCAATCCTGGGTTTTTGCTGTTGGTTCTCAAAGCGGTTTTCAAATACGGTAATGCCTTTTGAAATTCTCCCATATTGTAATATACCCAGGCAACTGTTTCATTAACATCGATATTCAGAGGTCTTCTGTTGTATTCGATCAGCGCGTGTTTAATAGCATTATCGTAGTCAATGATTTTCAGATAAGCCATGGCCAGTTCACGGTCGGCATAGTGGCCGACAGACTGGTCATTGTCGCCCATTTTTGCAAGACTGGTCATTTCAGCGATCATTATTTTGCTCAAACGATCTGCTTCTTTTTTATTTCCCATCAATGTGTATAGGTCGATCATCTGATCCTTGAACTGTTCGGATAATGACGAAGAATCGCCTTGCTGCAAGTAATTCAGGGCCTTTGCGTAGTCTTTTTTCACAATGGCCATCCTTGACAGGCCTGCAAGAGCCGGAGGGTATCCTGGTCTCTCTTCGATAGATAAGATATACTGCATCTCCGCGTCGCGCAGGTCGCCGGTATTTTCATATAACTGCCCCAGTTGCACCCTGCACCATTCGGTGGTTTCATCACCAGGTGCACCGGCCTCAACTGCGAGCTTCATGGCGTCAATGGCTCCCGCATAATCGCCATGAATTTCCCTGAGATACGCAATTCGCGAATAAGAGCGCAGGTCTGGACGGATGGATACCATCTTGTCTGATGTCTCTACTGCTTTTTCATAATTTCCCATTTCTACATTTCCATCGACCAGTACGCCATACACGAAAGCGCTATAAGGATTGATGGTCTTTGCTTTGTCTGCAAAAGCAATCCCCTCCGCAAAATGGTGTTGAGACAGATAGAGAAGTGATTTCAGTGCGAGGGCATCGAAATTACTGGAGTCGATTGCGAGGGCGTCGTCCACATATTTCATTGCCGCCTTGTCGTAGTAAGCATAATCACCCGTTATCCTTCCTTCCTGGATAAATAATGAAGAGATGGAAACCTTCAATTTGACGTCGGTTGGATTCTTCTTAATGGATTCCGTCAGGAAATTTGCGTTGTTACGTACATTTTTCCATTCGACAGTGTTCGACAGCGGACCCTTCCTTTCTTTTATTTTATAGATAACAAATGCTTCCTTCTTCCTGTCTTCACTGTATTTGTATATGATAAAGCAAACCGCCACAATGAAGAAACCGATTGTCATTGCGTGGATCCTTTTCGGGCTGAATGCAGGCGTCTTGTTCATTGTATGTGAAATTTAAATTTGGTGGTAAGTTGTCAAGTAAATAAGCCTGCAGACTCTGCAGGCTTATTTTGGCATTCATCAATTTTTGATTACACGCAATGTTTGTATGATGGTTCCGTTCTTCACCGCCTTCACCAGGTACACACCGCTTGGCAAACTGGCGAGCGACAGATTCACATTGTAAAATCCTGGTTCCTGTCGTTTGTTCACCAGTACTTTGATCTGGTTCCCTCTGAGATTGTACACTTCGATGTTCACTTGCGAAGGAGTTTCAACCCTGTATCTTAACATCGTACTGTTTGAAAAGGGATTGGGTGGCGTTTGAACATATGGAAAGGATGTTCTGAAACTGGTGTCATTCTTCTCAACTTTCGTGGTGTACGTCAGCACGTCCAGGAGATCCTGGCTGGCAAGGTTCAGCCCATCAAAATCATCATAGGGTAACCCTATTGCGGCCAGCACTATTCCGCCAACCGCCTGTAATTCAATGCGGGTGACGTCATCTTCCAACCTTCGTCCATTTGGAAAGCCGTCCATGTTTGGAATAAACTGGAGGGAAGCATCGGTATTATAAGCGGGATCGGTTAAACCCAGCACAGCTGCTTGAACGAGGCCAAGCGAGCTAAATTTTTCGTCATCACGGGGAGTTGCGGGAACCGCCATATTCAATCTTAGCATGTCGCCACCGTTGGGAAGAAAATTATTTACAAATGGTTTTCCTGCCGCCAGCGGATTTCCGGATTTTCCAGTTGCCAATTGATAGGGAATCAGGTTTGGTACGCCAGTGTGGAAGATGGGCCAGAGATCTACCGAACGTGGCTTTCCCGGACCCGGCAATAACAGTTTGCCCGCGATGGCGTCGTCCAATGCAGTGCCAGTTACTGCTGCTGTTCCTTTGAGTGAGAACAATCCATCCTGTGTATTTCCAAAACCAAAGGAGCCGAGGGAATTTTTCTGGATGCGTAATGGTGCAAGTGCAGGAACGGCTCCCCCGAGCAATGCATCGTCCATGTATAATCCTAACTCGGGATTGTAATAGCTTTCGGTAAATACATCCTGTGG
>Ga0193752_1002596_pt1 | contig 13351 bp, 14 predicted proteins | sample H1c1metaG_FD_144924 | JGI IMG/M metagenome (GOLD analysis project Ga0193752, IMG submission 144924) | Soil microbial communities from a riparian zone of the East river system, Colorado, United States - H1c1 | ecosystem: Environmental > Terrestrial > Soil > Riparian zone | place: USA: East River... | reverse complement strand
CTCGGCACCGGCATCGGCCGCGACGATTTCGACATCGGCAAATTGCGCTACCACAAGGTCATCATCATGACCGACGCCGATGTCGACGGCAGCCATATCCGCACCCTGCTCCTCACCTTCTTCTATCGGCAGATGCCCGATCTGATCGAGCGCGGGCACCTTTACATCGCTCAGCCGCCCTTGTTCAAAGCGGCCAAGGGCAAGTCGGCGATCTACCTCAAGGACGAGCGTGCGCTCGACGAGCAGCTCATTCAGACCGGTCTCGAGGGATCGTTGCTGCGGCTGGGCGACGGCAGCACCCAGGCCGGCGCCGATCTCCGCCGCACCATCGACATCGCCCGCTCGGTCACCAATCTGGTGAAGCCGCTTTCGCTGTCGCGGCGCGTCACCAGCCAGGCGGTGATCGAGCAGGCCGCGATCGCAGGCGCGCTCAATCCCGACATCATCGCCGACCCCGAACTCGCCAAGGGCGCGGCCGATTATATCGCCCGCCGCCTCGACGCCGTCAGCCCGCCGCTCGAGCGCGGCTGGATCGGCGATCCGACCGACGACGGAGGCCTCGCATTCCAGCGCCGACGACGCGGCGTCTCGGAGCGCCACGTCATCGATGGCCCGCTGATCAAGAGCGCCGAGGCGCGCAAGCTCGACCAGCTCGCGCCCGAGCTTCAGGCGGTCTACCAGAAACCCGGTATCTTCATCGTCAAGGACAAGGAGACGACCATCTTCTCACCGACCGAGCTGTTCGCCGCGGTGATCGAAGCCGGCCGCAAGGGCGTCACAATCCAGCGCTACAAAGGACTGGGCGAGATGAATCCCGATCAGCTCTGGGAGACCACCCTCGACCCCGAAGCGCGCGCCCTGTTGCAGGTCCGGGTCAATCATGTCGACGAAGCCGACGAAATCTTCTCGACACTGATGGGCGATGTGGTCGAACCGCGCCGCGATTTCATCCAGGACAATGCCTTGAAGGTGGCGAATCTCGATGTTTAAAAAGCTCGCTGCGATATTGGCCGTTGCGCTTGCCTGCACGGCGGGAACATCCGGTCTTTCCGAAGTCCAGGCGCAGGCTGCTCCGGCGTCAACCGCACCAACCATACATCCGGGCACCAAGCTCAATTTCGCGGCCAACCTGGGCGGCTCCCAACTCGCGTCATCAGCGGTTGTCGGATCCGGGGCCGAAACCGGCTACACCTACCAATATGCGACACCCCAGAAGATGCAGATCGTCGTTTATGTCTACGACGGCGGACGACGGGTGCCGAACGGCAGCGACAATGCCGTGGTGCTCCGGCAGTTCAGTTCCGACTTCGACATGGCGGAGCAGCAGGTCAAGTCAGCGGGCTATACCAATTTCGAGCGCCAGGCCGTGGCTTCGACCTGCGCCTACGGCGCGGCAACGTTCCGCTGTGCCGTCTACAGCGCCTCCTCACCCTCGGGGCGTCTTTACAGCAAGATGCTCCTGACCGGCTACAATGGCTATTTCGTCAAGATCCGGATCGACTGGTCGCAGGCTGCCGGTCACTCGATAAGCGACGCCGATCGTACCCTGGAGTCGTTTGTAAACGCGCTGATGCACTAAAGCACCATCTGCGTCTGGGTCACGAGGGCCACCAGCTTGCCCTCGGCCGTGGTGATGCGGGTCTGCCAGACCTGAGTGCGCCGGCCGCGATGGACGGGCGTGGTCTCGCCGAACACCGTGGTGCCGACGGGTGCCGGGCTCACGAAGTTGGTCTTGCTCTCGATCGTGGTCGTGCCTTTGCCCTCGGGCAAATTGAGCACGGTGGCCGCCGCACCCAGCGTATCGGCAAAGGCCATGACCGCTCCGCCGTGCAGGATGTCGGGGCGGGTGCAGAGTTCCTGCCGCACCACCATCTCGGCCTTCACCCCAAGCTCGCTTGCCTCGGTGAACTTCAGTCCCAGCACCTTGGCGAAAGGCAACGGACGGTCATTGAGGAACTGAAGCTTGTCCATTCGTGGCTCCCTGGGCTGCGCGTGGCGACAACAGTCCCACGGGCCCGCCGCGCCGGCAATTACGCCTGAGGTAATCGGACGGCCGGCGGCCTGGTGCTAGTATCGCCTCATGACCGATCAATCCTCCGCCGCGAGCCCCCCCGCCCTCGCCCCCCAGGTCGAGACCTTCGGCCCCATGCTGCGCGCCTGGCGCCGCCGCCGGGGCGCCAGCCAGCTCTCGCTGGCGCTGCAGTCCGGCGTCTCGCAACGCCATGTCAGCTTCCTCGAATCGGGCCGCGCCCGCCCGAGCCGCGAGATGGTGGTGCAGCTCTCCAGCGCGCTCGACGTGCCGCTGCGCCAGCGCAACACCATGCTGCTGGCGGCGGGCTTCGCACCGGCCTATCGCGAGACCAACCTCGCCGCACCGGAGCTCACGCCGGTGCGCAAGGCAATCGAGCACATCCTGAAACAGCAGGAGCCCTACCCCGCGATCGTCATCGACCGGCTGTGGAACTTCCAGCAGGGCAACGCGGCCGCCCGGGACTTCACCATTTTCCTGTTCGAGGGCCCGCCACCGCCGCCACCGGCCGGCAAGGCGCCGAACGTGCTGCGCTGGCTGCTCGATCCCAAGGCGCTGCGGCCCAAGATCGCCAACTGGGAGGAGGTGGCGCGCCATCTCGTCTCGACGACCTACGCCGAGATCCTGGCCGATGGCGGCGAGCCCAAGGCGCTCGCCTTCATCGAGGACGTCATGGCCTATCCCGATGTACCCGCCTCGTTCCGCAAGCTGCGCTTCGAGGAGCGGCCGCAGCCGGTGCTGACCCTCGATTACATCGTCGGCGGCAAGTCGCTCTCGGTCTTCACTACCATCGCCACCCTGGGCACGCCGCAGGACATCACGCTGCAGGAAGTGCGCATCGAGACCTTCTTCCCGGCCGACGACCGCAGCGACGCGCTGTTCAAGAGCCTGGCGGCGCAGCGCTAGAGCCCTGCCCGTCAGAGCGGGCGTTCGTCGAGGAAACGCCGCAACACGTTGCCGGCCAGCCGGCTTATGTTGTTGTCGTAGTTGTTGTGCGAGAGCGCGCAGACCCAGGCGATGGATCCGGTCGAAAAGACACCGCCGCCATTGGCTGTCGGGAAATAGACCAGATCTGCGCGCACCTGGGCGTTCTGGTCGCCCATGATGCCGCGATGGAGCGTCCGCAGCTCTTCCGGCGCCGGCGTGCCGCCGTAGCCGAGGCGATCGGCGGTCGCGAGCCATACCGCGTCCGGTGGCGTGCCGAGCGTCAGTTCAAACCGATCAACCTCGACACCGGCCGCGCCGTTGCCGCGCAGGCCGAAGTCGCCGAGCGGCTTGTCGAGGTCGATGCCGTCGGTCAGCCATTTCAAGGCGGGTGCCTTGGCTCCTTCGAGCCAGCGATAGGGCGAGGAGTGTGTGAACACCTGGCCGTCGAAGCCGACGCCCAGCAGCCGCTGCGGCGGACGGCCGTTGCTGCGCCAGGTCGAGGAGGGCTCGCCGGTGAAAGCGAGAGCCGTCTCGCCCGCTTCGCCTTCCCAGGTGCGCAGGCCGGTCATGCCGCGGCGCATCTCGATCGCGTGCGGTTCGGTGCGGTGATACGCGATGCGCCAGTAGAAGCCGTTGCCGCCGAGATACATGTGGCGGCCGCCGCCCTGCTGGTAGGCGTCGAAGGCCTCCCAGATCTCGCGGCTGATGTATTCGGGATGCGAGCCGGTGACGACGCAGCGATAGGGTTTCAGCACCTGCAGACCGTGGCGATGGATGTCGTCGTCGGTGACGATGTCGTAGTCGTGGCCCATCTGCTCGAGCCAGTCGATGAAGTGGGTGTCGTTGCCGTAGTTGAACACGTTGCCACGCGGCCGCATGTTCAGGATCGGCCGCTTCGCCGTGCTGATGCACCAGCCGCTGCCGTCGGCATGGGTGTCGTAGGTCGACAGGCCGAGCTCGCGATGCTCCTGCAGATAGACGTCGTCGCGCGACAGTGTGAGCAGGCCTTCCAGCATCGCCTCGGCGTGCACCTGGTCCAGTCGAAGCGCGCTGTTGGCGTAGGCGAGGAAGGTCGCGGTGCTGGCGACGAAAGCCATCGGCGCGCGCGGCCGGGCGAGATCGGCCCGGACGAAGAAGCCGACGAAGCTTTCGACCGGTTCGGCGTCCGCCGGATGCGCCCGCAGCTGCAAGGCGTAGAAGCCGCTGCGCCAGTCCTTTGGAATCGTGAAGTCGATGCTGGGCGCCCAATCGGCGTCCGCCATATCGTCGCTGTGGAAATGAATGGCACCATATTGCATCGGCCGTTCGGTCCAGCGGTCGCTGCTGCCATCCCAGTTGGCGCCCGTCATGCCGCGCGCCGGCATCTGCCGCAACGTGCCGTGCAGCCGATTCGCCGACATGTCCGTGACGGTGCTGGCCGGAACGTCGAGCGAGAAGTTCCAGGCGGCGACGACGCGCGCATCTGCCGGCGTGATCTCATAAGAGTCGCATAGCCGGTGGAGTTCATCGATGCCGAGCGCGTCGGCGTAGAGGCGCGGCCGGTCGATCTTGCCGTCGTAGAACGCGGCAAACGACGTCGAGTCCTTGGATTGCGCGGCGATGACCAGTGGCGCGCCGTCAGGCCATTGAATCTTCGTCGGCCCCTTGGCCTCGACCGTGGCACGCCGCTCGCGGCCGCCCTGGGTGTCGAGACTATGGACCATGACGCGCAATACGCCCGCCTTGGCATCCCACGCGCCGCCGGCCAGTGCCCATTCGCGGACCACGAGCGGCTCAGCGGTCACCGCGCGCCAGGTCTCGCCTTTGGTCGAGAGGGCGAATTCGAGACGGCCTTTTGCGTCGAGGCCGAGACGCCAGCCGTCGCTATCGTCGTTCCCGCGCGAGATCAGGGTCTGCGCGCGATCGCCGGGCATCGTCGGCCATATGAATGCGCCGACCGTAAAAGACTGGAAATCGACGAGGACCGGGGCGTCGGCGATCACCGCGCAGGAGCCCGGCCGCAGCGGCTGATGCGACAGCGCCAGCTCGCCGTTGATCGAGGCCTGCGTGTCGGTGAGGCGCAGGCCAGGGCCGGCCGGATCGGGATCGGCGCAGCGTACGCGCACCAGCGTCGCTTCGGTGCTCTTCAGGGTGGCGCTCGAGAGATGAAACGAGATCTTCTCGCCGGCGGAAACGATCATCGGCCAGGCATAGCCGAGAACGGACGTCGTATCGGTCACAGCGCTTCCCTCAGGTGATCCGGCAGTGGTTTGCCGGTGAGCGCTTCCCAGCGCAGCTTGAAGACTTCCCACTCGGCCTCGGCGATCGAGGTGAAGAGCCAGTTGCCCATCAGTTCGATCGGCCTGCCGCGCTCGCGCGGCAGGCGGCCGAGTTGCCATTCCTTGCCCGGCGTCTTGACGACCAGGACGTAGCGACCGGCGCCGGTTTCGAAGTCGCCGGTCCAGCGCATGCGATGGAGCAGCTTCTGCAGCTCCTCGCCGTGCGGACCGCGCGGGGCGCGGCGGAACTCCTCGACGAGGTCGAGGCGCGTGGGGTCGACCGGCCAGTGGGCCGCTTCGGCGTAATTGACGAGCATGGCCGGGTTACGCCGTCAGCCAGCTCACCCAGCGCTCGCGCATCTTGGCGCGTTCGCCGGCGATCCACTGGAAATCGGCGATGACCAGCTTCTCGTAGTTGGCCGGGTAGCTCGGCCGGAACCGGCGCTCGGCTTCGGGCACCTGGGCGGCGGCTTCCTTGTTGTTGGAATCGAAGCTCACCTCGTTGCTGAACGGCAAATGCTCGGCCGGGTCCTGCACGAAGAAGTCGAGGAACTTGAGCCCGTTCTGCATGTTCGGGCTGCCCTTCAGCACCGCCCAGTTGCCGGTGTCCCGGATCGCGCCGTTCCAGGTGAAATCGAATTCGCCGCTCTTGGCGAGCGGCACGGCGCGGCTCGAATAGAGCATGCTCATCACCGCGTCGCCGCCGCGCAGGATCTGCATGGAGTTGTCGCCGCTCTTCCACCAGGCCGCGACGTTCTTCTTGATCGTGTCGAGCTTCTTGTAGGCGCGGTCGAGATCCATCGGGAACAGCTTGTCGCGCGGCACGCCGTCGGCCATCAGCGCGGCCAGAGGCACCCACCATTCACGGTCGCCGGTGTCGGGCAGCGAGCGCGGTCCGGGAAACTTTGCCACGTCGAAGAAGTCGGTCCAGGACTGCGGCCCGCCATTGGGGAAGGCCTTCTTCGACCAGGTGAGCGCCATGCCGCCCACGGTGCGGATGATGCCCTTCGACGTGCAGCTACCAGTCAGCGCGTGGGCCGCGATGCCGGGCATGGCCGCGCAGTCGAGCGTCTGCAGGATCTCGGCGTGCTGGATCAGGTCGGGCGGCGTCGCCGTCACGACGTCGAACGGCACATTGCCGGTCCGCGCGCCGGCGATCGCACGCGCCCATTGATCGGGAAGCTCGATGGCGACGGCACGCACCTTGATTCCGGTTTCGGCCTCGAAGCGCTTGTAGAAATGCGTCTGCAGGCTGGTGGTCATCAGCCCGCCGGTCGTGGCGATGATCACCTCGCCGCCCGCCGCCCGTGCGGACCTGAAGCTCGGGAGGACGGCGGCCGCCCCGGCGGCTGCAATCAGGCTACGGCGCAATATCTTCATCGCAACTCTCCTCTCGGGATACGCCGATCAACGGCGGCTCGAACGACGTTTCAGGAAATGCCCCAGGATCAGCGTCAGCAGGGTGAGGACGGTCAACATCGTGGCCACCGCGGCAAGCGTGGGCGATATGTTATAGTCGATGTCCTCGAACATCTTGCGCGGCAGCGAGCGATTATCGAGATTCGAGATGAAAAACGAGATCACCGGCTCGTCGAACGAGATGATGAACGCGAACAGGGCGGCGGAAACGATGCCGGGCGCGATCTGCGGCAGGGTGACCAGGGCAAAGGCCTGCAGGGGATTGGCGCCGCAGGACAGTGCCGCGCGCTCGAGATCGGAATCGAACCGGTAGAGCGAGGCGAGAATCGTGAAGACGACGAAGGGCATGGCGAGCGCGGTGTGGGCCGCCACGAAGCCGAACGTCGTGCCGGTCAGGCGCAACCGGTCGAAAACCAGGAACATCGCGATCGCCAGCGCGATGTTGGGGACGATCACCGGCCCGACGACCAGCAGCTCGAACACCCGCTTCAGCGGCAGGCGCCCACGTACGAGGGCGATGGAAACGAGGGTTCCGATGAGGGTGGCGGCAACGGCCGTGAGGATCGCGATCCGGACGCTGAACAGGGTCGCGCCGATCCAGTCGCTATCCGCGAAATAGGCGGCGTACCAACGGAGGGTGAATCCGTTGGGCGGGAAGCGGAGATATTGGTCGGGGCCGAACGACATCGGCACGATCAGGATGGTGGGCAGAAGCAGGAAGACGGTGACGCCATAGGCGATCGCCGAGACGACCAGCGTGCTCGCGGCGGGGCGCGCCCTTCTCGTCGCCGTTCCGCTCATACCTGGCCCACGAAGCGGTCGAGCCGGACGACGCGATTGAACGCCAGAACCAGGGCCAGGACGACCAGCAGCAGCACGCCGACCAGTGCCCCGGCGAACGGCCAATCGAGCATCTCCGTGACCTGCTGCTGGACCAGCGTGGCCAGCATCATCTGCTGCGGCCCGCCGATCAGGGCCGGCGTGACGAAGAAGCCGATCGCCAGCAGGAACACCATCAGGCAGCCCGACGAGATGCCCGGCAGCGACAGCGGCAGCACGACATGCCGGAACACCGAAAAGCTGCCGGCGCCCAGCATCTGGGCCGCGCGGACATAATCGTCGGGGATCGAGCGCAAGGCGGCATAGAGTGGCAGCACCATGAACGGCAGCAGGACGTGGCTCATCGCCAGGACGACTGCGCCTTCGGTTCGCAGGAATTGCGTGGGCGTGGCGATGATGTGCAGGCCGGACAGGATGTCGTTCAGCACCCCGTTGCGCTGGAGAAGAACCAGCCAGGCGTAGGTGCGGACGAGAACCGAGGTCCAGAGCGGCAGCAAGACCGCGAGCAGGAGGATGGCCAGCAGCAGACCGCGCGTCCGCGCCATCAACGCCGCCAGGGGGTAGGCCAGGAGCAGGGTGATGACGGTCACGAATGCGGAGATCCGCAGGGTTCGGCCCATGACGCGCAGATAGACCGCCTGGTCGAAGACCTTTTCGTAATTCGCCAGGCTGAACGACGGTACGAACAGGCTCTCGTGCAGCAGCATCGCCAGCGGCAGGAGAAAGGCCAGCACGATCATCGCCAGGAACGGCAGCGCCAGAAGCAGGCTCGCCGCCGGACTGTAACTGCGGCCGCCCAGCCGGAAGGAAGCGGGGCGCGCGCTCATGGCGCCGCATAGGCCCGGGCATGCCTGGCCTCCCAGGCAAGGGAGAGGACGCCGCCCGGCGTCGCCTCGGCGGCTTCGCCCGGCGTGGCCAGGCGGACGCGCAGCGTCGGACCCCGGGTCCTCACCAGCAGGGTCGTGACGCTGCCGGCGTAGATGGCGTCGTCGGCTGTTGCCGTCATGCCGCCCCCCGTCACGCCGTCCGCGTTCGCTTCGAGCCGGATATGCTCCGGGCGAATGGCGATCTGCGCGGCCTGGTCGCGGCGCAGCGCATGGGCGGCCAGCACCCGCGCGGTGTCGCCGCCTTCGAGTTCGACCTCCATCTCCTCTCCGGCGGCGGCATCGGCCTTGACCCGGGCCCGCCAGAAGTTCGTCTCGCCGATGAAGCCGGCCACGAAGGCGGAAGCGGGGCGCTCGTAGAGCGCTTTCGGTGCGCCCACCTGCTGCAGCTCGCCGAAATTCAGGACGGCGATGCGGTCCGCCATGGTCAGCGCTTCGGTCTGGTCGTGGGTCACGAAGATCACCGAGACGCCGAGTTCGCGCTGGAGGTGCTTGATCTCGACCTGCATCTCTTCCCGCAGCTTCTTGTCGAGGGCGGAGAGCGGCTCGTCCATCAGCAGGACCTTGGGATTGTAGACGATGGCCCGCGCGAGAGCCACGCGCTGCTGCTGTCCGCCGGACAACTGCGCGGGTGCGCGATCGCCGTAACCGTCGAGCCGCACGGTCGCCAGCGCCGCCCGCGCGCGTTCCTCCCGCGCCGCGCGTCCGACCTTCCGCATGCGCAGGGGAAAGGCGATGTTGTCGAGGACGCTCATATGCGGAAACAGGGTGTAGCGCTGGAACACCATGCCGAGATCGCGTTTGTGCGGCGGCATCCAGGTCACGTCCTGTCCGCCGATCTCGATCCGTCCGGAATCGGGAAAGTCGAAGCCGGCGACCGCCATCAGCAGGGTCGTCTTGCCCGATCCCGACGGCCCCAGCAGCGCGAGGAACTCTCCCGGATTCACCTCGATCGTCACGTTCTTGACGGCGAGAACGTTGCCGTAGCTCTTGCAGAGGTCGTGGATGCCGACGTGGCAATCGTGTCGGTCTGCGGCCGTCAAACGGGTTCCTTCCAACATGTTCCCGCATGATATCGCGATGTCGCCGGCGTCGCGATGCGCGATTTTCGCAAGGTCGCTCGCCGCGCTAAAGCAGCGGCTCCAGCGCCGCGCGCGTGGCCTTGCCTTCGACCACCGGCACGACCTCGAATTCCGCGACCTCGGACCAGTCGGCGATCCAGCGCTGGAAGGTCGTCACGTCGTCGGTCTCCATGAGCTGGAAGCAGCGGCCGAGATCGGCCGTGACGTAGCTCGCGACGAATTTCAGGCCATCCGGCAGGGCGCGACCCTTGTCACGCAGCTTGCGGTAGACCGCCTTGCCGTCCTGTCCGCGAAACTTCTCGACCACCATGAACAGCATGTCTGTCCCTCCGTTTGTTGGTTATGATGGCCGACAATAACCCGACAGGAACCTACATGAAGATCGCCATAGTCGGCGCCGCGGGGCGCATGGGCCAGATGCTGGTGCGCCAGATCGCGCGCACCGACGGCTGCACGCTGGCCGGCGCCAGCGAATCGTCCGGCAGCAAGGCGCTGGGCCGCGACGCCGGCGAGGTGGCGGGCCTCGACCGCACCGGCGTCAAGATCACGGCCGACAGCGCCGCCGCCATCGCCGCTGCCGAGGTGCTGATCGATTTCACTGTGCCGGCCGCCACGGTGGCGCATGCCGCGATCGCCGCCGACAAGGGCGCGGGCATGGTGATCGGCACCACCGGGCTCGATGCCGCGCAGACCGCCGCCATCCATGCCGCGGCCCGCAGCGTGCCGATCATGTGGGCGGCCAACATGTCGCTCGGCGTCAATATCCTGCTGGCGCTGGTCGAGAAGACGGCATCTTTGCTCGATCCAGGCTACGACATCGAGATCCTCGAGATGCACCATCGCCACAAGATCGATGCGCCCTCGGGTACCGCGCTGGCGCTCGGCCGCGCCGCCGCCGCCGGCCGCAAGGTCGAGCTCGACAAGGTCGCGCGCAAGAGCCGCGAGGGCCATACCGGCGCACGGCCGGCGGGCGAGATCGGCTTCGCCACCCTGCGCGGCGGCGAGGAAGTCGGCGTCCATACGGTGATGTTCGCGGCGGCCGGCGAGCGGCTTGAACTCAGCCACCGCGCCTTCAGCCGCGAGACCTATGCCTCGGGTGCGGTGATGGCGGCCAAATGGCTGGAGGGCAAGCCGCCCGGCCTGTACGGCATGAAGGACGTGCTGGGGCTTTAGAAGCAGTCAATCCCAGGCATGGGCATAGCGCGGCGCGCGCATGCGGGCGATGGCCGCCTTGAGCTGCTCGGCGAGATGATCGCGTTCATCGGGCGAGAGGAAACGCCCGACCACCACGCGATTGCCGCGCGAGGCGAGCACCAGCCGCTCGCCCGCCTCGACGCGCAGCCAATAGGCGTCGAGGCGACTCTCCTCGCGCTCGCCGTCAGGCGCCACGCGATCGACGATCAACTCGCGGTCGGTGAGCACCAGGGTCTCGCTGCGCCGCGCGTCGAGGAAGTTGCGCTTGAACAGGAACCACAGCAGCAGCACGTCCAGCCCCATGAAGCCGAACACCGGCCAGGCGCCGAGCAGGAAGAGCGGCAGGCCGATCGCGACATTGGCGGCGATCACGGCGCGCATCAGCCACTTGAAGCCTTCGGGCGACAGGCTGCGATGGGGGCTGAGCGAGGTGGCGAAATGGATCGCCTCGGAGTCCGGGGTCACGGGTGCGTCGGCCATGGCGCGAGACTATAGGCTCGGCTAGCGTCCTGCCATGCCCCTGATGAAGCCCGCTGCCGTTCATGCCTTCTATGCGCGTTTGCGCGACGTCCTGCCCGAGCCCAGGACCGAGCTGGAATATGACAATCCCTACCAGCTTCTGGTGGCCGTGGTGCTCTCGGCCCAGGCGACCGACGTGGGCGTGAACCGCGCCACCCGGCCGCTGTTCCAGACCGTCAAGACCCCGCAGCAGATGATCGCGCTGGGCGACGCCAAACTTACAGACCATGTGAAATCCATCGGCCTCTATCGCAACAAGGCCAAAAACGTGATGGCGCTGAGCCGCCTGCTGATCGAGCACCATGGCAGCCACGTTCCGCACGACCGGGACGCCCTGGAGGCGCTGCCCGGGGTTGGCCGCAAGACCGCCAACGTGGTGCTGAACGTGGCGTTCGGCGAGCCCACCATCGCCGTCGACACGCACATCTTCCGCATCGGCAACCGCACCGGCCTCGCCCCCGGCAAGGACCCGCTCGCCGTCGAGCTGCGCCTGCTGAAGCGCACGCCGCCGGAATTCATGCAGCACGCCCACCACTGGCTGATCCTGCACGGTCGCTATACCTGCAAGGCCCGCAAGCCGGAGTGCCCGCGCTGCGTCGTCAACGACCTCTGTCTGTTCAAAGGCAAGACGACGACGCTTTAGGCCGCGTCGGCCAGGATCTTCTGGCTTTCGTTATCGACCACGACCGGGGTTTCGAAATAGCGGATGTCGGGTGGGGCGCCGTAGCGCTCGGCGATATAGGCCTTCCATTGCGGCGTATAGACCGCCTCGGCGTCGGCGCGGGTCTTCCACAGGTAGACGCCGCCGCCAATGCGGCTTTCGCTGTCGAACAGATAGTATTTGCGCACCAGGCCTTTCATGCTGCGGTACTTGGGCGCCGAGCTCTTGAACAGTTCGGCGGCTTTCCGGGCATCGATATCGGCGGGCAGAGTGAAGTGCACGATGGCGGTGATCATCGGCTGAATCCTTCCGGTAGGCTCACGGCAACGGCGCGCTCCTCGCGCACCCGCCAGAGCAATGCCAAGCCTAGCACTAGGAAAACGAGCACGCACGCCACACCGAGCCGCGTCGAGCCCGTCGCCAGGGTGACGACACCGATAGCGAAGGGCGCCATCCAGGCGGTGGCACGGCCGGACAAGGCGAACAGGCCATAGAATTCGCCCGACATGCCTTCGGGCGCGAGACGGCCGATCAGGGTGCGGCTGGCCGCCTGCATCGGCCCCATGCAGAAGCCCAGAAGCACGCCAAAGGCCATGAACACCTTTTCCTGCAGGCTCCCGAACAGGGCCCGCCCTTCGGTCACCGGCTCGACGGGTACAATATAGAACACCGCATCCGCGGTGACGCCGACGATGCCGATGGTGGCCAGGATCACGCCGCACGTGGCCAGTTGCGCGGTGCGCCTGCTGCCCAGCCGATCATCGAGCCAGCCACCCAGGAAGGCCCCGGGGATGGCGAAGACCGTGAGCACGATGCCGAAGATGCCCAGCGTCACCGTGCCCCAATGGAAGGTCGCGGAGGCGTAGACGCCGCCGAAGGCGATGATGGCCGCGAGGCCATCGTTGTAGAGCATGAAAGCGATCAGATAAGTGGCGATGTTGCGGTAGTGGCCGAGCTTGCGCACCGTCGCCAGCAGCGAACGGCCGCCCTGGCGCGCGGCCTCGGCGACGGTGAGCCGGCGTGGCGTCCCGTCCGGAGTGAACAGGAACATCGGCAGCACGAAGACCGCGAGCCACAGCGCGGAGGCGGGGCCGGTCAGCCGCTCGAGTTCGTGGGTCGCGGCGTCGAGACCGAACAAGGGCGTGTTGTTGTTGGCGGCGAGACCGAACATCGCCGGCATGCTCGCGGCGAGCACGGCAAACAGCGAGACCAGCCCGCCGCAATAGCCGAGGCCCCAGCCGAAACCGCTCAGCCAACCAATGCGCTCCGGCCGCACGATATGCGGCAGTTGCGCATTGTTGAAGACGATCGACATCTCCGCGCCGACGGTCGCCACCACCACCGCCCAGCTGATCGGCCCGATCAGGTCGGGCCGGCCGGGATAGGCCCACCATAACGCCGCGCAGCCCAGGGCGAGCAGAAGCTGGAAGGCGAAAATATACGGTTTGCGCCGCCCGCCGGCGTCGGCCATCGCTCCCAGAAAGGGACTGAGCAACGCGATGATCACGCCCGAGGTCGATTGGGTAAAGGCCCACGCG
>Ga0193752_1002595_pt1 | contig 13355 bp, 6 predicted proteins | sample H1c1metaG_FD_144924 | JGI IMG/M metagenome (GOLD analysis project Ga0193752, IMG submission 144924) | Soil microbial communities from a riparian zone of the East river system, Colorado, United States - H1c1 | ecosystem: Environmental > Terrestrial > Soil > Riparian zone | place: USA: East River... | reverse complement strand
CGTCGCCCGAAAGCTCGCGCCGTTGTTCGCTTGAGCGGTGTCCTTGTTAGCGTGCGGTTGTACTGATAGTTTTTGGCAGGTGCCGAGTACTGCACGGGATGTGGGTGATCAGGCGAGTCCGCCCGCATCGCTCTTGCGCTTCGGCGGTTTAGTCGGTTCTTCGGACCCGATGCGGCGGTTGTTCGACCTGCTGCAGCGCGCAGCGAACTGCGATGCGACGGTCTTGATCGAAGGTGAGACCGGTACGGGCAAGGAAGTTTCTGCCCACGCAGTCCATCAGAACAGCGCGCGCGCACGTGCACCGTTCATCGTCGTCGACTGTGGGGCGATCCCAGGGCAGTTGCTCGAAAGTGAGTTGTTCGGATACGAGCGCGGTGCCTTCACTGGCGCGGTCACGGCGCGCACGGGAGCGTTCGAAGCCGCGCACGGCGGCACGATCTTTCTCGACGAAATCGGCGAGCTCAGCTTGGACCTGCAGCCGAAGATCCTGCGTGCGCTCGAGAGCCGCAAGGTGAAACGCGTCGGTAGTAACGACTATCATCCGATGGACGTGCGCGTCGTCGCTGCGACGAATCGCAATTTGCGAGAGGAGGTTCGAGCGAAGCGCTTTCGTTCCGACCTCTACTATCGGCTCGCAGTCTTGCACATCAAGTTGCCGTCGCTGCGCGAGCGCAGCAGCGACTTGCCTGCGCTCGTCGACGAAGTGTTGGGGCAGCTCGGCGTTGCAGACTCTCCGAACGCGGTGTTGATCCGAACTCCCGAGTTCCTCGACATGCTCGCGAAGTACGGTTGGCCCGGTAACGTGCGCCAGCTCCGGAACTACTTGGAGCGTAGCGTCGCGCTCGGTGAGCTGGTGGGGCCACCCGGCAACGAGTCGCTGCCGCCGTCGCGTTCGAGTAGCGATCGGCCTGGTTCAGCGCCGCCGATCGCGTTCGATCAACCACTGAAGCTCGCGCGCGAGCAATGGAACAACGCGTTCGAAGTGCGTTATCTGAAAGCCATGCTCGACCGCCACGGCGACAACGTCGCGGCTGCGGCGCGTGCCGCCGGCGTAAACCGTGTGCATTTCTACCGGTTGTTGTGGAAGCACGGCTTGCGCAACGATCCGAGCGAAGTGACGGGCGAAGAAGGCTGAGCCCCGGGCGGCGCCCGCGCTCTACTCGAACATCGCGCGTACGCCGATCGTCGGCAAAATCGGCAGCCCCGGCAGACGCCCGCGCTGCGTGAAATCGAACGAGTAGCGATAGCCTTCGCTGTTTTGTGCGTTGTAGACGTTGATCACGTCCAGGAACACGCTACCTCGCACGCGGCCGAGGACCCAGTCGCGATCGATTCGGACGTCGAGCTGGTGAAACGTGGGCAAGCGCGTGGTTTTGCCGCCCGAGTCGGGATCGAAATCGTCTTCGTCCGCGTCGTAGTTGGTGCGCCCGGTGGGATCGAGGATGTCTCCGACCGGGCGTCCCGTCGCGAGCGTGAAGCGCGCACCAAATGTCCAGCCGGAGACCGCGTAGCTGAGCGCCACATTGAGGACGTGCGTTTGGTCGAACGCGAACACGACGGAGCGCCCGCCTTCGAGGAACCGTTCGCTGCGGCTGAGTGTGTAGGAGATCCAGCCGAACAAGCCTTTCTCGGCGCGGCGGCGGAGTAAGAGCTCGAAGCCGTAGGCGCGGCCCCGCCCGTCCGATTCGAAGAACGGCCGTTCGACCATTCCGTCGTCGCCCTGCTGCAGCTGACCGCTGCTGCGCGTGATGTTCCGCATCTGACTGTAGAACAGTGTCGAGTCGATCTCGAACGCCGCCGGTAGCTGCAGCTCGGTGCCGACGGAGTTTTGCCAGGCGCGTTCGGGCTGGAGCTTCGGGTTCGCGATGCCTCGCGTCAGCTGAAACGGGAACGGGGGTTCGCTGAACTGGCCACTTGCCGCTTTCAGCTTCCAGCCTTTCAACAGCGTGAAGCGGACGACTGCGCGCGGATCCATCACCCAAGTCGAGACGTCTCCATATCGGAAGTAGTTCGCCCGCAAGCCGCCGCTGATCTCGAACGGGCCGACGCGCCAGACTTGCTCGAGGTACGGCGCCATCACGAGCTGCGTCGGGCTATCCGAAATCGTGAGCGCTTGTCCGTCTCCGCTCGGCCGAGGAACCGCGGGTAGCTCGCCCAAGCTCGGGACGCTCCCGGTGAGGTCGTACAGGAATACCGTGACCTCGCTGCCGAGCGTGGTCACGAGGTTGGGCGTCTCGGTGAGAATGAACTCGAGGCGTTCGCCGAGGCGCGTCGCGCGCGTGTTGGTTCCGAGCGTGGAATCGCCGGTGCTCTGGCCGGTCAGCTCGATCGCGCTCGGGCCCATTGTGCCGGACCAGCGCACCCGCAATGCGTGGAGGGGTTGCCAATCCGCGCTCACGATCACTTGGTCGAACGAGTAGTTGAGGCCTTGCGACGCACTCCCAGTGGTCGAGCCTGCACCCAAGTCTTGAGCGGCGGTCAAGCTGTCGCGCGAGCCGAAGAAGAACAATGAGAAGTTCAGGCGCGGCGTCAGTCGATAGTCGAGCCGCACTTGATAGTCGGTGTAAGCAAGTGTCACGTCGTCCGTGATGAGCGGCAGCAGAAGCTCGTAGTAACTGCGGCGGAATGCGAGCGCGAGGCTACCTTTGCCTTCGTCGAATGGAATGATCGCGAGCGCGCTCGCGCGTAGCAGATCGACTTCGGCTTCGAGCTGCAGGCGATCGGCCGGTGGCGGCGCCGTGCGAAGCGAGATGATGCCGGCGCTGAACTGGCCGAAGCGTACGGGATAGCCGCCGGGGTAGAAGTCGAGTTGCTCGACCAAGCGTGACGAGAGGATCGCGGGGCCCGCACCGAGGTGGTACAGGAGCGGCACCGAGAAGCCGTCGACGAAGAAACCTGTGTTTTGAAAGCTCGCGCCGCGCACGAGGAAGAACCCGAGGCCGAATGGGCTGCGCAGCACGCCGGGTAAGGTCGCGACGACGCGCAGCGGTTCGCCGAACGTGCCGGGGACCATCGTCAGCTCCTTGCCGCGCAACTTCACTTGGCTTGCGGCGCCTGCTTGAGGCTTATCGACGCGCGCTCGGGCGCCGAAGGCTGCGTCGTCGTCTTCGGGTTCGGGCCTTGAAGCTGGCGGCGGCGGGGGTGGGGGCAGCTGCGGTCCTGCTGCGGGCGCGGCACCCGCTTCCGGCGCTTGCACCGAGCCGGGCGGAACGATCGGAATCGGTTCGGGTGCGGGTGGTGGCGGCACTTCGAACTGCAAACGAATGCGTGCAGCGACGGGTGAGCCCTTTTTCGACGCAGGCTCGAAGCGCAGCTGGGCCGCAGCGGCGCGGATCGCGTCGTCGGCTTCTTGCCCGTAGGACACTGGCAGCTCGAGGTCCTGCGCGGTCCCGTCGGTGCTCACCGTCAGCAGCACGTCGATCGGTGTAGTCGGCGGTGGTTGGTCGCGCGGCCACGCGAGCTCGGCCGGCGTGAGCAAGCGCGGAGGTGTGACCGATGACTCGTCTTCCTGTGCGCCTGCGACGTCGGCGAAAGCGCCGATGCACACGAGCACGATCATGGGTAGCGAGCGAGGCATCCGGCGGAGCGCAGAATGGTAGCCGCCGCGCGCGCTCAGGGCACACGCAGAAAGATTAACTTACAGACTATCGCCACCAGGATGAGTGCGGAGAGGCCTAGGACGAGACCGCGCGCGGGCGGTCGGAAGCGCGAGAGCGTGAGGCCCGCCGGCACGATCGCGAGCGGCTGCAGAAATAGCCACACCCGGGCGGCCTCGCAGCGGATCAAGCCGGTGAGATCGATGATCAAGATCGACAGCAAACACGCGAACGTGATCACGGTCTCGCGAGAGTCCTCGCGGGCGAAGTGGATCACGAGCAGCGGAAGTACGAGGATGCCGCCGCCGAGAAAGAAGTCGAACGGGTCGTAGAGGGTCGAGAGGCCGTACGGACGTTGCAGAAACGCTGCGTAGCGAGCTTGGCGCCCGATCGCGGCCACGAAGCTGTCGAGCGGATGAAACGGCGTGAGCAGTGACAGCACGATGTTCGCACCGAGCCAAACCCCGAGGGCGATGACCGCTGCGCGCACCATCGCTCTGCGAACTTCGAAGTCCCAGCCGCGCGAGCGGAGCACGGCGAGCGCGTAGAGTCCAAACGGAACTCCGAGCAGCACGAACTGGTACGCGACGTTGGTCGCGACGAATGCGATCAGACCGAGCAAGATCGCTGCGGCAGGTTTGTCGAATGCTTTGTTCCAGACCAGCAATCCGAGCATCGTGAAGATCGGGTAGATCTGATCGAACGACGGCAGCACTACGAGCAGCGACGGCATGAGCGCGTAGGCGAAGCAGGCGCCGAGTCGGCGAAGCGGGTCGGGAGTCCAGAGCCCGGCAAACCAGTAGGCGACGATGACGCCGGTGCTTGCGAGGACGCCGATCAACGCGCCGCCCGCGCGTGCGGCGAAACCAGGTTCGAAGAGCTGTAAGAGCAACCAGTAGAACAGCACGGGGCCGGGCGGGTGCGTCGAGCTGTGGTGCTCGAGCCGCTTCCACGAGAAGTCGCGCAGAAAGTTCCCGACGTCGTCGATGCGAAGCGCGTCGGTGTAGTAGCTCGTGACGTCGCGCGATTGGACGAGCTCGTCGAGCCAGGCCCAGCCGCCCGGCTCGGCGCGAAGGCGAGCCCATTGCAAGAGGACTTCGCAGACGAACAGGCCGCCTGCGAGCGCGCGTACGTCTGAAGCGGAGGGCGGCGGGGTGCGCGACCACAACCAAGCGAGCGCGCCGATCATCAGGAGCGGACCGGTGAAGACCGCGAGCGTGTTGACGACGTCGAGCGAGCGCCACGGCCAGTGCCAATACGAGGTGCCGTTGACGCCGGGAAGCTCGAGGAAGAGCGCGAGGATGAAGGCCGCGCCGACGCAGAGCACTACGAGCACCTCGCGGCGTTTCGCGTGATCCACGTGACAACGGTACGCTCGCAGGGTTCGCCGGGGCAACGGTTGTCGCGAGGCGCAGGGAGTGGGCGAGGGCGCACGCTTCCGCACCTCGGGCACGCGTTCGAGAACTGGCTCGCTGCGTCGTGTCGACCGAATACAAAAGTAATCGAAACAGAATCGAGTGACCGGACACTCGGACGTGCCCACGGACGTCAGGCGCCGCCGCATGCGGCGCGAACACCAGGATTTCTCGCGAAAACCGAGCTCTATGTAACCTGATCATCGATGGCCTCTCAATTGCAAAGCGCCGGTTCGAGACGCTCAGGAGGCCATTGTCATGTTGTGTTCGGAACCTGCATCGAAAGACTTCACGCCGCACCGCCGCACGCGCCGGTTCCTACTCGCAGTCATGAGTTTTCAACTCTGGGCGTGCTCGAGTGAGCTCGCGGTCGTCGACTCCGAGGACGCTGTGCACGACTCGCAATCCACGCGCGCGACTGAGCCGCGCAAATCTAGCGGCGACGCCGACGAGGAAGACGATCTAGCGGGCGTAGTCACGGGCAATGCCGCCGACACGACGCAGCCGAGCGAAACGCGGCCCGAGCGCGAAGGCACCGTTGCGTCGAAAGCGGTGAAGAACGGCGCGCGCGAGGAAGAGGCGAACAAGCGGACGCCGATTGCGGCTGACGCCGCTGACGCACCGATTGAGCCAACGCCCGACGAGAGTCTGCCAACTCCGCCCGCGCCTGATTCGAACGAAAAACCGATTCCCGAGTCCAACACGCCGCGCCGCCCTGCGATCACTTCGACGATCGCGCTGGCACCGCTCGCGGGTCGCATGGCCACGCCCGCAGCCGGTCAAGAAAACATCGGGCTCGCCGGCACCGATCTCGGCTTGAGCTTTGCGCATCGAGGTGCGCTTCACTTCTTGTTCGGCGATAGCTGGGCGAACGAACGGGCGATGCTCATCGATTCTCGCGAAGACGACGTCCAAGGCGTCATCTCACTCGCCGACTTTCCGAACGGTCGCGCCGTCGACGAGTACGTGCGCGCGCACGGGCCAAAGAGCGGGCCCGGGTGGAGCGGCGCCGCACCTCCGATTGCGTTCGTCACCAATCCGCAGGGCCGCGTCTCGTCGATCCATGTTCAAAACAAGGAAGACACGTTGAGCATGGGCCTCGGCAAGACACCGGTCGCCGGGTTCAGCAACGGCACCGACGTCTTCGCGATCTTTCATCGCTGGATACCGGTGCAATGCTCCGGCGGGTCGACTCCCTCGTGCGCCGACGGATACGTGTGCGACACGGACATGGGCGCGTTACTCGGCGCCACCGACGACACGCTGGTGCAGCCTTGCGCGATCGGCGAGCTCGGTTGCACTGCAGTCGCGGGCGCTGGGTTGTGTCAGGATCGCACGAGCTCGATCTACAGCGACGACGCTCGAGGCCGAAAGCAATCTGTGGTGTTGCGCGATGAGTTCGGGAATCTGGACCGCACCGATCCGTCCCGATTTCTCACGCGCAGCTTCACCACTAACAAGTTTCGGAATCCAGCCGTACGGACTGTCGCGAGTTTCGATCCCCTGCGCGCCGGCGGCGAAGGTAACGACTATCGAACTGCGCCGGGCAACGGCGGCGCCGCTGAGAAGGTGTTCATCTGGGGCAGACCGGCGTTCGGTGCATCGGGTCACGTCGGCAGCTCAGCGAAACTCTACTTCAGCTATCTGGACATGCCCGAGTACAGCGAGACGGGCGACGTCGCGATGGCGATGCACTACTTCACCGGGGTGTCGGAGGGCGTGCCGCAGTTTTCGGATCGCGCTGTCGATGCCGCCGCGCTCGACCTTTCGTATCCCGGCGACGACCGCACCACGGAGACTTGGGACATCGTTTCGCAAATGACCGTGACGTGGGTGCCATCGATGAAGAAGTGGGTGATGTTTTACGGTGGCGATCTCGCCTCACGCGCACTTCCGATCATCGTCGGACCGAACGCGAAGGTGAGTCCGGACCCCGAAGGCGCGCTGCATGTGCGCTACGCCGATCAACCGTGGGGCCCGTGGTCGGCACCCGAGCAGATGTTCAAGGCGGTCGACATGAATGACCCGAGTGTGGGTGCTGCAGCGGACGGCGGCATCCTCCGTCGGCCGAGTTGCAAAGGCGAAACGTGTGCGCCGCACGAGCCGGGCTACGACAACGATGCCGAGATCGGTGCGCTGTACTCCCCGGCGTTCATCGAGCCATGGACTAGCGTAGCGGAGAGCGGTGCGGTCGACTTGTACTGGGCCGTCAGCACATGGGATCCGTATCAAGTCATGCTGATGAAGAGTCGGCTCGAGTTGATCGGGTTTTAGGGCCAGCGCCCGCTCGCGGACAGTAGATCGACTCGCGCGCGCCTTGCCGTATCCTCCGCGATCACCGCCAGCGTTTCCGCATCGCGCGCGCGTCGTTCGGCGTCGAGCACCTCGATGTCGGTCGTCGCGCCGGCCTGATAAGCCTGCATCGCCATTTGCAATGCGCGAGTGGCGAGCTCGGCCGCACGCGTCGCTGCTTTCAAGCTTGCGTCGGCGCGCTGAGCGGTCTCGAACGCGACGCGCACCTCCGACTTCGCTTGACGCAATGCCGCTTCGAGCAGCGTCCGGCTCTGGGCTAGGTCGGCCTTGCGCACGTCCTGAGCGCCGTAGCGCGCACCGCCGTCGTAGAACGGCACACTCAGCACGAGCTGCGCTTGCCAGCCAGTGCGAGGCAATGTCGCCGACGGCGGATCGGTCCAGAACGGGCGAAACTCGGCGGACAGAAACGGCATGTAGTCGGCCCAGCTGTCGTCGACCGCGTCTTCGGCAGCGCGCTGCCGTAAGCGATTCGCCTTCACGTCGGTTCGGCGCGTCGTTGCATCTTGCAGCGCTTGCTCGTAGCTCGGTGCCGCTGCCAGCTGCAAGGTGTCGGCCGTGTCGAGCGGCGTCTCCTCACCGAGCAACACGCCTAGCGCTTCTTGGCTCGACACGAGGTCCGCATGTGAGCCTTCCAAGATCGACACGCTGCTTTCGTAGTCTTGAGCCGCGCGCACGTCGTCGAGCTCGTTGCCGATCCCACCTTCGTAGCGCGTGTGAGCGTAGTCGTAGTGGGCTTTTGCGTTCCTCAGCGCGCGCTCGTTGACGTCGATCACACGGTGTTGCGCCATCACGGCGAGATACGTGCTCGCGACCGCCGACGCGACCTGCCGCCGATCCTCGAGCGCATCCGCGCGCGAGATCCGCAGATTGTCCGAAGCACGGCTGGTCTGAGTCCAGGCCGGTGCCGCTACGAGCGGCAAGCTGACCCGCAGGTCGGCCGCCAGCTGATCGCGCGCCGCGACACGGGTGCCGGCACTCTCGCGCTCGTGATCGAGCCGCGTATAGCTGCCGTTGCCCGTCAGCCGCGGAAGCCAGCCAGCGCGTGCTTGGCGCAATAGCCCTTCCGCCCGTTGGACCTCGGCGCGTGCGAGCTCGATCGGCACCGCACGGTGGAGCGCTTGCTCGATCGCAGCCTCCAGCGCGATCCGGCGCGGCCCGGGCTTTTCCACCGGCTCGGCGGTGACCGAGTCGTCAGTCTGCGCATGCACGGCGCCCGCTATCAAACACAGTGACAGCGCGAACGGCGCGACCCAAAGTTTCGATGAGTGTGCTGTCATGGACAGCAGAACATGCACCACATGGCGGGTCGTCCATAGCATCAGTTGATTCGTTCGTGCATCGACTTGAGCTGACAAAACTGTCATCTTAGCGACACTCCAGATGTTTCAGGGACGCTAGTAAGGCGCTATTACGCCTCGCGATCCGGGCTCGCCCGCGCGCCTCACACGGCCCGTCGGATCCTCGCCGCCCTCCGTCACTTTCTAACGACTGAACGTATCCCTGACAGTGGGCAGCCGACCGCGGCGACGCTATGGTTGGCGCTGCCATGTGGCTCGTTCGTATTGCACTGCAGCGCCCATACACGTTCATCGTGATGGCAATGCTTATCGTGATCGTCGGCGTTTTGTCGCTGACGCGCATGCCCACCGATATCTTTCCGGACATTGACATCCCTGTCATCACAGTCGTTTGGAACTACACGGGGCTGCCCCCGGAGGAGATGGAGCGGCGAATCATCACGCAGTACGAGCGCACTCTCACTACGACTGTCAGCGACATCGAGCACATCGAGAGTCAGTCGCTCACCGGCATCGCGACGATCAAGATCTTCTTTCAACCCGGCGCCAGTATCGACGCCGCGACTGCGCAAGTCACAGCAATCTCGCAGACCGTGCTTCGCCAGATGCCGCCCGGTGCGACGCCGCCTTTCATCATTCGGTACAGCGCAGCGAACGTGCCGGTGCTTCAGCTCGCACTCGGCAGTGACGCGCTCAGCGAGCAGCAGCTGTTCGACTTCGGTGTCAACTTCATTCGCGCCGACATCGCGACCGTGCGCGGCGCGCAAGTGCCGTGGCCCTACGGCGGCAAGCAGCGGCAGATCATGGTCGACCTCGATCCACAGCGCTTGTACGCGTGGGGCTTGTCGCCGCGCGACGTGACGGCCGCGCTCGGTCTGCAGAACGTCATCTTGCCGACAGGCTCGGCCAAGATGGGCGCGAGTGAATTTCCAATCGTGTTGAACAGCAGCCCGGAGTTGCTGGAAGAGATCGGCAACCTTCCGATCAAGGCGCAGAACGGCACCGTCGTCTACATCCGCGACATCGCGAGCGTGCGCGACGGGTTTTCTCCGCAGACGAGCATGGTGCACGTCGGCGGCAAACGCTCGGTGCTGATGGTGATCTTGAAGAACGGCGGTGCGAGCACGCTCGACGTCGTTCGCAGCGTGCGCGAAATACTGCCTGCGACGCTCGCACGCTTGCCGAAGGAGCTGAACGTCAAGCCGCTGTTCGATCAGTCGCTGTTCGTGCGTGCAGCCGTCGACGGCGTGATCAAAGAGGCGGCGATCGCGGCCGGCCTCACCGCGCTCATGATCTTGGTGTTCTTGGGCAGTTGGAAGAGCACGTTGATCGTCGTGCTCTCGATCCCACTGTCGATCCTGGTGTCGATCACGGCGCTGTATGCGATCGGCAGCACGCTGAACGTGATGACGTTGGGCGGCCTCGCTCTATCGGTCGGTATCCTCGTCGACGACGCCACGGTCGCGATCGAGAACATCCACCGCAACATGGAGCAGGACAAAACGTTCTTGCGCGCGATCGTCGACGGCGCGCAGGAGATCGCCGTGCCGGCGTTCGTCTCGACTCTGTGCATCTGTATCGTGTTCGTGCCGGTCGCGTTCATCGCCGGCGCTGCGAAGTCGTTGTTCGTGCCGCTCGCGCTCGCGGTCGTGTTCGCGATGCTCATGTCGTACGTGCTGTCGCGAACGCTCGTGCCCACGCTCGTGCGGCTCATGCTGAAGCCGAAGCCGGGCGAAGACGCACACGGTCACAGCGCGGGCAAACGCAATATCTTCGCGCGGTTCGTCGCTGCATTCGATCGCGGGTTCGAGCGGTTCCGCACCAGTTACGGGCGCTGGCTCGCACTCGCACTCACGAATCGCGCCTTGTTCGCGGTCGTGTTTCTCGCGTTCGTCGCCGGTTCTTCGATGTTGTTCCCGCTGATCGGGCGCGACTTCTTTCCGAGCGTGGATGCAGGCTTGATCAAGCTGCACGTACGCGGTCGGCCCGGTACGCGCATCGAGGAAACCGAGCAACGCATCGGGCAGATCATCGATACGATTCACGAGGTCATCCCCGAGGATCAGATCGAAACCTTGATCGACAACATCGGCATTCCTGTCAGCGGCATCAACTTGTCGCTCAGCGAGGGCGCGCTGATCTCGGCGGCGGATGCCGACATCATGATCGCGCTCAAGAAAGACCACTCGCCGACGCCGGACTACGTGCGGGAGCTGCGGAAGAAGCTGCCGACCGAGTACCCCGACACGACGTTCTTTTTCCTCGCACCCGACATCTCGACTCAGGTGTTGAACTTCGGGCTGGCTGCCCCGGTGAACGTGCAGGTCACCGGTGCGCCGGGTAATGACGCCGAAACGTTGAAGGTCGCGCAAGAGATCGCAGCACGTGTGAAGAAGATCGAAGGCGCGGTCGACGTACACTTGGCTCAAGTGACGAACGTGCCGCAGCTGAACATCGACATCGATCGCACGATGGCGCAACAAGCCGGGCTCTCCCAACGCGACGTGGCGAGCGACGTGCTCGTGACGCTCGCGTCGAGCTCGCAGACCGCGCCGACGTACTGGTTGGATCGCAAGCGCGGCATTCAGTACTTGGTGGCAGTTCAAACGCCGCAGTACCGCAACAACTCGATCGACGCGCTCGACGCGATTCCGGTGTCTGCCAAGTCGCCCGAGCCGCAGCGCCTCTCGAACGTGGGCCAAGTGTCGCGTAGCGTCGGGCCCGCGAACATCACGCACTACAACGCCGGGCGTACGTACGACGTTCAGATGAACGTTCAGGACGTGGATCTCGGCTCGGTCGTCGCGGGCGTCGAGAAGGTCGTAAACGACATGACGCCGAAGCTGCCGCGCGGGACCAACTTGCGGGTGCTCGGACAAGCCGACAGCATGCAGAGCTCCTTCCGAGGTCTCGCGTATGGGCTCATCTTCGCGGTCGTGTTGGTGTACTTGTTGATGGTCGTGAACTTCCAGTCGTGGCTGGATCCGTTCGTGATCTTGATGGCGCTGCCGGGCGCCATCGCCGGCATCGCCTGGATGCTGTTTCTGACGGGTACGACTTTGAGCGTGCCGGCGCTGATGGGCTCGATCATGTGCGTCGGTGTGGCGACTGCGAACAGTATTCTCGTCGTTACGTTCGCGAACGGGCAGCGCGACGTCGGCCGCGATGCGACGGAAGCTGCGCTCGCCGCAGGTATGACGCGTTTGCGGCCGGTGCTCATGACCGCGTTCGCGATGATCATCGGTATGGTACCGATGGCGCTCGGTTTGGGTGAAGGCGGTGAGCAAAACGCGCCGCTCGGGCGTGCGGTCGTCGGCGGGCTTCTGCTCGCGACTCTGACCACGCTGTTCTTCGTCCCGGTGATGTACAGCGTGTTGCGGCGGAAGGCCCCAAGCGTCGATAAAGAGCTCGAGGAGTTGTCCTTATGAATCCGGATTCGGCGCACGATCCTGCAGCAAACAAGCGGCAGGACGACCTTGGCTTCTCTCTGCCGCCACCCGCTCGCGTGAGCGCGACGGCTGGAATTGCCCTCGGCATCGCGTGTTTGGCGCTACTCGTCGGGATCTTTCTGCTCGGCTACTTGCCGCGGCGCGACGCGAAGCAAGAGCTCACGAAGAACATGGAAGCGTCGGGCAAAGCAGTTGCCACCGTGGAGGTGGTCGCGCCCAAGTTGCTCGAGAGCACGCGCGAGCTTTCGTTACCGGGCAGCATTCAAGCGGCAGCCGAGACCGTCCTTTACCCGCGTGCGAGCGGTTACATCGAACAGTTCAGCGCCGACATCGGCGACCGTGTGAAGGAAGGGCAACTGCTCGCGGTGATCGAAACGCCGGAGCTCGATCAGCAGCTCGATGCAGCGAGGGCGCAGCTGATAGCTTCGGAAGCATCGCTCGCGCAATCCAAGGCGAACCACGAGTACTCGCTGACGAGCCTCGAGCGCTACAAGCGTTTGCGTCCGGCCGGCGTGGCTTCACAGCAGGAGCTCGATCAGCGTCAGTCCGAAGCGCAGGTCAGCGATGCGAACGTAAATGCGGCTGCGGCTGCGGTGGAAGTGCAGCGCGCTGAGATTCGCCGGCTGACTCGGCTCAAGTCGTTCACGCGCGTGACTGCGCCGTTTGGTGGCATGATCACTCAACGTACGATCGATCGCGGGTCGCTCGTGACTACGGGCAATGCGAGCCCGATGTTCCGGTTGATCGTGACGGATCCGGTGCGCGTGTTCTTGCAGGTGCCGCAAGATGTAGCCCCCGGCGTGCGTGCAAATACGCCGGCGAAGATCAGCATTCGCGAGTACCCGGGGCGCTTTTTCGAGGGCAACGTGTCGCGCGCCTCGTTTTCGCTCGACTCGCAGACGCGCACGATGACGGTCGAGGTACGCGTGCCGAATCCGAAGGGCGAGATCCTCGTCGGGATGTACAGCCAGGTTCTGCTCTCGCTGCCTGTTCCGCATACGACGTACGAGATCCCGTCGACCGCGCTCTACAACGACGCGTCGGGACTGCGGGTTGCCGTCGTACAAGCGGACGACACGTTGCGATTTGCAAAGATCATAATCGAGCGAGACACGGGCGCGACGTTGCAGGTCGCGAGTGGCTTGAACCCGGGCGACCGGGTCGTGCGCTTGGCGAGCGCGTCGTTGCAAGAAGGCGTGCACGTGAAGGTGCGCCAGGTTCAAGCGGCGGCATTTCAAGATCAGGGTAAGCCTGCGGGGCAAGCTCCAGCTGCAGCTCCAGCTG
>Ga0193752_1002594_pt1 | contig 13355 bp, 10 predicted proteins | sample H1c1metaG_FD_144924 | JGI IMG/M metagenome (GOLD analysis project Ga0193752, IMG submission 144924) | Soil microbial communities from a riparian zone of the East river system, Colorado, United States - H1c1 | ecosystem: Environmental > Terrestrial > Soil > Riparian zone | place: USA: East River... | reverse complement strand
CAAATAGATATATCCAAATGCCGCACCAAGGAAGAGTCTCGGAAAAAAACCGAAAAACTGAAGATGTATCGCACTAAAGATAAATGCAGTTATCCAAATGGCCATATGCGGATTCTTAAACATTCTGGTAAATGATCTCTGTATTCCCCCTCTGAACATGAGTTCTTCTCCTATAGCTGGTAATAGTGCAATTACTATAATATTGATCGAAAAGTCAAAAATGTTCTTCGTATTTAATAATAAAATTGTCATTTTCATGGCTTCATCTTCCTTATTTCTCATCCAGTTTTCAAGTGGTTTTAAAAACTCAGGCAGAACCATTTTCTGATTTGCTAAACCCATCCATTCCATGAAAGGCATAGCGCAAAGCATAATCATAAACACTAAAAAAAGGAGTGAAGCCTTCGGTTTTATAAAACCATAAAAATTGCTGATTTTAATTTTTTCCGTCCATGCAAGCATTAAAGGGGGTAAAATAAACATACAGCCCGTTGTTAAAACCTGTGATATTTTAAGCACCGCAGCAGAAACAGAGTCTCCACCGGTTAAAAGGGCAGCATTACTGAGACCTTCGGTCCCATAAACACCCAGTATGACAGCTATACTCAGAACAGAGCCAATAACTAAACCTAATATAGTATAACAGAGAATCATAAGTAGCTGTATATAAGCATCCTTTTCTTCTGCCTCGTTGTAATTGAAATTCATTATTGGGAATAGTTTGTACCTTTGTCTTTTAATTTTGGATTGAAGATAGAAAAATGTCTGTAAAAATAGGAAATATTGACTTGGGAGAGTTCCCTTTATTGCTTGCACCGATGGAAGATGTAAGCGATCCCCCTTTTCGTTTTGTATGTAAGCAAAGCGGAGTGGATATGATGTATACAGAATTTATATGAAAGACCAATTGGTATTCAGATTTTTGGAAGCGAGATATCCACTATGCAGGAAGCTACAGAAATTGCCACCCTTGCAAAACCAGATCTGATTGATATCAATTACGGCTGTCCTGTTAAACAGGTGGCTTGTAAAGGCGCAGGTTCTGCTCTTTTACAGGATATAGATAAAATGGTAAAGATGACTGAGGCTGTAGTAAAAGCTACTCATTTACCCGTTACTGTTAAAACCCGTTTAGGCTGGGATGATAATACTAAAAATGTAGACGAAGTAGCTGAAAGGTTGCAGGATATAGGTATTCAAGCTCTTACCATTCACGGAAGGACAAGATCCCAAATGTATAAAGGTGAAGCTGACTGGCGTATGATCAGGGATATCAAAAGAAATCCAAGGATCAAAATCCCTGTTTTCGGTAATGGAGACGTAGACAGTCCGCAAAAAGCACTGGATTGGCGCAGAGAATTTGAAGTTGATGGAATCATGATCGGCAGAGCCGCTATCGGTTATCCATGGATTTTCAGAGAAATTGCCCATTTCTTTAAAACCGGGGAAAAACTCGCAGGCCCTACAGTTGCAGAAAGAGTTGCAGTCTGTCGCGTACATTTAGACAAATCCATTGCATGGAAAGGTCCAAAAGTAGGCATATTTGAAATGAGACGTCATTATGCAAATTATTTCAAAGGGTTGCCTGATTTCAAAAATTATAGAATGTTATTGGTAAAAGAGGATAATATTGAAATAATTCATGCTATTTTAGACGAAGTGGCAGATAAATATCATCACATGCTTCTGGAAGGAGAAATGGCTTGATTTTTGAAAAACACTTAATAAATATAGATTAGAATTTAGATTATAATGGTCACAGCAATTACACAAGGCGTTAAGATTTCGGTAGATACGGTGTATCAGGAAGAATATTCCAGTCCTGAGAAAGAGCATTTTATGTTTGCTTACCAGATTTCTGTAGAAAATCTGTCAGATTACGCTATACAATTAATGCGTCGTCAATGGTTCATATTTGATTCCAATGGCACACAGCGTGAGGTAGAAGGAGAAGGCGTAATTGGAATTCAACCAGTTATAGAGCCAGGAGAGAGTTATTCTTATGTTTCAGGATGCAATTTAACTACAGATATGGGATCAATGTCAGGAAACTACCTGATGCACCGTATAGTAGATGAAAGCGATTTTACAGTTGACATTCCTGAATTTCAATTGATTGTACCTTACCGCTTAAATTAGTTTTTGTTTCTTTCAAATAACATGGATGCATAATATAGTAAATTAGCTAATGCACCAAGGGCAGCTACCACGTAGGTCATTGCTGCCCACCATAAAGCATCCTTAGCCTGCGAATTCTCTTCTTTGCTATGCATGACCACCTGATTATTTTTGAGCCATATCAAAGCTCTTTTACTCGCATCAAATTCTACAGGGAGTGTAATAACGCTGAAAATGGTAATCAATGCCAATCCAGCTACACCAATTCCCAATACAAAAGGGTTCCCGGTAAATCCAATCAGCAAAATGCCAATAATCAATACCCACTGTAAAAGATTAGACGATATACTTACTACAGGCACCATATTAGTTCGAAACTGTAGCCAGTGATAAGATTTAGCATGCTGAACAGCATGTCCACACTCATGTGCAGCCACAGCAGCTGCGGCAACGCTTCTACCATAATAAACATCAGTACTCAGATTAACAGTTTTGTCAGCTGGATTATAATGATCCGTTAATTGCCCATCTGCATTCATCACCCTCACATCATATATACCATTATCATGAAGCATTTTTTCAGCTACTTCATGTCCTGAAAATCCTGAGTTTAGTTGCATTTCAGCATACTTGGAAAATTTATTTCTGAATTTCCATTGCACAAACATGCTTAGAATCAGCATCGGAATTATAAAGAATAAATAGGTTCCCATCTCTTAATATCTCATTTTACACAAAGACCTAAATCAAAAATTGTTCCTAATAATTCAGCAATTCCATAATTCTTCAATTAAATCTGTATTATAGCCTTAAACTCATTATTTTAATTAAAAAACAATCAAATAATTTAATAAATTAATAATAAATCAATTAATCATCATTAATATCTAAATAAAATAATTAGTTTATTTTCATAAAAAATACTTTATGTCTCCTAAAAACTTCATAAAATCAGTTAATATTAAATAAAATAATACTAAAATACTTGTTAAAATCGTTTATAATATAGATTTTTGATAAAAATATTAGCAAATGAATATCCTGATTATAGTATTACTTGTCGTTGTCATTGTTGCCATTTTTTTTCTCTTATTAAAAAAACCAGGAACGGCTACTAACCAAACTGAACTTTTATTTTTAAAAGAAACTGAACATGAGAAAATTTTATCCTATTACAGACAGGAAAAACAAAATCTGGAAGATGAGCTTATCGATTTACGTACCGGATTTATGGATGAAAGAAGCCGTGCAGTAAAAGCAGAAGAAATGTTTAAAGCTCAATTGGACAAACAATCAGAACAGGAAAAATATATAGCAGAACTACAACAGAAGTTCAAAATGGAATTTGAACATATTGCCAGCAAAATACTAGAAGAAAAAACCTCAAAATTCACAGCGAATAACAAGGCTAATATGGATCTCATTTTAAGTCCTCTAAAGGAAAATATTAAAGCATTCGAAGAAAAGGTCGACCGGGTATACAAAGCGGAGTCAGACGAGCGGAATATACTTAAAGGCGTCATTTCACAGCTCATGGATCAGAGCAGACAAATACAGGAAGATGCAAATAACCTGACCAGGGCCCTCAAAGGAGATAATAAAAAACAAGGCAACTGGGGAGAAGTGATTCTGGAGCGCGTACTGGAGCGCTCAGGATTGGTTAAAGACCAGGAATACAGGATACAATCCAGTTTCAGTACCTCAACGGGCAATAGAGTTCAACCAGATGTAATTATCGATCTTCCGGAAGATAAACACATTGTAGTCGATTCTAAAGTATCCCTGATTGCCTATGAAAAATATGTAACTGCCGAAACAGAAGAAGAAAGAGAAATATTTGTGAAACAACACTTACTCTCTTTAAAAAATCATATTCATGATTTATCAGGGAAGAATTACCAGGCACTTTACCAAATCAACTCACCAGATTTTGTATTGCTGTTTATCCCTATAGAATCTTCTTTCGGTATTGCAGTTCAAAAAGATGCAGATCTTTTCAATTATGCCTGGGAAAGAAAGGTAGTGATTGTAAGCCCTTCTACTTTACTAGCTACGCTACGTACAATTTCAAGCATTTGGAAACAAGAAAGACAAAATAGAAATGTACTGGAAATAGCGCGTTTAAGTGGCAGTATGTATGACAAATTTGTAGGTTTTGTAACTGATATGGAGAGTATTGGAAGAAATATCCGTCAAAGTCAGGATGCTTACGATAAAGCCCTTGGAAAATTATCTACCGGCACAGGAAATCTAGCTAATACAGCAGACAAAATAAAAAAACTGGGTGCAAAAACCACGAAACAAATTGATCGTAAATTTTTAGACCCAGCTTTAATAGATGATGAAATCTTATAATTTAAATGCGTTCCATCCCTGAGCTTTCAGTTCGTGAACAACATTTGATTTAGAAATCATTTTACAACCCGACGGTTTATCTGTGATATGACCAATCACAGTAATATCCACATCATGTTTTAATTTTGTATAATCTTCCTGTTTGATCGTAAATAACAATTCATAATCTTCACCGCCATTTAATGCACAAACAGTTGGATCTAAGCCCAGTTCTCTAGCAGTCTCATAAGTCATCGGATCAATTGGAAACTTATCTTCATACAGCGTACATCCTTTTTCAGATTGCTTACAGATATGCATGATATCAGAAGCTAAACCATCAGATACATCAATCATCGAAGTCGGAACAATTTTCATCTGAGCAAGCAGATCTACAATATCTCTTCTTCCTTCAGGTTTTAGCTGTCTCTCAATAATATAATCTTTTCCTTCCAGATCAGGCTGAATATTAGGGTTTTCCAGAAAAATTTGTTTTTCTCTCTCCAAAATTTGAAGACCTACATAAGCACCACCCAAATCACCGGAAACACAGATTAAATCACCATCATTTGCACCATTTCTGTAGCAAATATCTTCTTTAGCTGCATAACCAATACTGGTTACACTTAATACTAATCCCTGTTTACTCGAAGAAGTATCGCCACCAATCAAATCGATGTTGAATTTATTACAAGCCAGTTCTATTCCTTTGTAAATTTCTTCTACAGCTTCCAATGGAAATTTGCTCGAAACCCCGATAGAAACGGTAATTTGAGTTGCAACTCCATTCATTGCGTAAATATCGCTTAGATTTACCTGAACCGCTTTATATCCCAGGTGCATTAATGGTACATAAGCCAGGTCAAAATGGATTCCTTCCAGCAATAAATCCGTAGAAATTAATACTTCTTTATCACCAGCATGCAATACCGCTGCATCATCACCAATTCCTTTAACACTGCTTTCGTGTCTTATTTTGAAATTATTTGTTAAGTGTTCGATCAGGCCAAATTCACCTAATTCACCTAATTCTGTACGTTCTTTATTCTCAAACATATTTTTTTTATAAATATTAACCGCTGAAATTTTTCTTCGGTTTTTTGTTCCTTTTTTTCACTTTCAAACTTATTAACAAATGTTAAAACTGCCTGAAAATGCTTCGGAATCTATAATCCAAGACTTGCTGATATCTCCAGCATTCTTTCAATCGGCTTTCTTGCCTCTCTTATAATATGCTCTGGTACAGTTACTTCAGGAGATCCGTTTTTTAAACACAGATACAATTTTTCTAAAGTATTCCTTTTCATATACGGGCAATCATTACAAGCACAATTATTATTCGGCGGTGCCGGAATAAAAGTTTTTGTCGGATTAGCCTTTTCCATCTGGTGGATTATACCACTTTCTGTAGCTACTATAAATTCTTTCGCATCACTTTTGATAGAATAATTTAACAAACCTGTCGTAGATCCGATATAATCAGCCATCTGCAATACTGCTTCTTCACATTCCGGATGCGCAATAAACTTTGCATTCGGATGACGCTCTTTTAGCTTGGTTATTTTCTCTCTTGAAAATATTTCATGCACCATACAGGCGCCATTCCATAAAACCAGATCTCTGCCAGTTTTTTTTGCTACCCAAGCCCCAAGATTTTTATCCGGTCCAAAAATAATCTTCTGCTCTTTTGGCAGACTTTCTACAATTTGAACAGCGTTCGTTGAGGTACAAACGATGTCACTCATCGCTTTAAGCTCTGCCGTACAATTTACGTAAGTAATCACCAGGTGATCCGGATATTTTTCTTTAAACTTTTTAAACAAATGTGGCGGACAACTATCTGCTAATGAGCAACCTGCCTTCAAATCTGGCAATAAAACCTTTTTTTCCGGAGAAAGAATTTTAGCTGTTTCTGCCATAAAATGCACTCCTGCAAACACAATCACATCAGCCTCAGTTCTGGCAGCTTCCTGGGAAAGCCCTAAACTGTCCCCGATATAGTCAGCAACGTCCTGAATATCAGGTTCTTGATAGTAATGTGCAAGAATTATCGCATTTTTCACTTTTTTTAATTTTTCAATTTCCGCAAAAAGATCAAGTGTTGGGTCGATACTTTCTTCTACAAATCCTCTTCTGTTCAATTCTTCTAAGGTATCCATTTTCAACGTTTCAATAATTAATAATTATTTAATATAAATAGATTTCTATTGTTTATTAGTGTGTTAGTAATGTTTGTAACTCTGAAAAATTTATTCGTTTTTATAACTTGTTCTATACTTATCCACAAATAAATCACTTTTTTTTATAAAATATCCGCTGATTTACAATTAGATATTTTTCAGATTAAAAACTTATCCATACTCAGATGTTTATTAGTTGTCTGGTAGTAAAAAGTTAATAACTCATGCAAAGTTGCTGAAAAATAACTTAAAATATTGTGTCTAATTCTCATTTTACCTTAGCTTTAAACATTATTAAATAATTACTCTATTTATTTAGACAAGTAATCAACATATTTCTAACGTTGTTAACAACAAGACGGAATTAGAACAATTCAATGAAGAATACAGACTTTTTAGTTATAGGATCGGGGATTGCGGGCTTGAGCTTCGCTTTAAAGGCCGCTAAACATGGTAAAGTTTTGATAATTACAAAATCAAACGAAGATGAATCGAACACAAAATATGCGCAGGGTGGGGTAGCTGTAGTTGTAGATAAAGACGATTCTTTTGAAAAACATATTCACGACACTTTAATTGCTGGTGACGGACTTTGTGATCCGGCAATTGTGGAAATCGTAGTGAAAGAAGGACCTCAGCGCATACAGGAGATCATAGATTACGGAATTAACTTTGACAAGGACCCCGCAGGTGTCTATGATCTGGCGAAGGAAGGAGGCCATTCTGAGCATCGTGTTTTACACTATAAGGACGTTACCGGGTATGAAATTGAGAGTGTTTTATTGAAGCAGATTCATGAAAATCCGAACATCGAGATATTAACACATTACTTTTGTTTGGAGTTAATTACCCAGCATCACCTCGGAGAGTTTGTTGACAAAAGCACTAAAGTTATTAACTGTTTTGGTGTATATACCTTTAACACAGAGCTTAACGATGTGGAAAAAATACTAGCAAAGGTAACTGTGCTTGCTTCCGGAGGAGCAGGTCACGTGTATTCCAGCACTACAAATCCAGTGATTGCAACCGGAGACGGGATGGCAATGGTTTACCGTGCAAAGGGAAAATTGAGAAATATGGAGTTCATTCAGTTTCATCCAACTGCTTTATATAACCCTGGGGAGTATCCATCCTTCTTAATTTCGGAAGCTGTAAGGGGCTTTGGAGGCGTTCTGAAGCGTAAGAACGGGGAAGAATTTATGTACGAATATGATGAAAGAGGTTCCCTTGCACCACGTGATATTGTAGCCAGAGCAATAGATTCTGAGATGAAGAAATCGGGTGAAGATTTCGTTTATCTGGATATAAGACATCGTGCAAAATCTGACATTTTGACACACTTTCCAAATATTTATGCGAAGTGTTTATCTATAGGAATAGACATGACTAAAGATTTAATTCCAGTTACTCCGGCTGCACATTATATGTGTGGTGGAATTTTGGTTGATGAATTTGGAAGGTCTTCTATTCATAATTTATATGCATGTGGAGAATGTTCTTCTACAGGATTACATGGAGCAAACAGGTTAGCTTCAAATTCTTTGCTTGAAGCTCCCGTTTTTGCACACCGTATTTATCTGGATGCAATAGAAAAGTTTAAACAGAGTGTTATTCCTGATAATATTCCTGAGTGGAACGACGATGGAGTAGTTCAATCTGATGAAGATATCCTGGTTACGCATAATTTGCGTGAAACTCAAAAGCTGATGAGTGATTATGTAGGTATTGTACGTTCTGATTTCAGACTGGACAGAGCGATGAGACGGTTGTTTTTACACGAAGAAACCGAAGAATTTTATAAAGCCAATAAAGTATCTGTAAAACTATGCGAATTACGTAATGTTATACAGGTTGCTTTTACTGTGATAAAATCTGCAATGGCAAGGAAAGAAAGCAGAGGTCTGCATTATACAACAGACTATCCTGGCCATGCTGAACAATTAACTGATACTATTTTTTAATAACATTAATAATATGCCTGTTATTTTACCAGTTTTAAATAAGAGCCCCAAATGGGGAGAAAATTGCTTTATTGCACCAAATGCAACGATAGTAGGGGATGTGATGATGGGAACAAATTGTTCTGTATGGTTTAATGCAGTGATCAGGGGTGATGTGAACGCAATTACTATCGGGAATGATAGTAATATCCAGGATGGAGCTGTTATTCATGCAACCTATCTTAAAGCGGCTACAACGATTGGTAACAGGGTCTCTGTAGGACATAATGCGATCGTACATGGCTGTACCCTCAAAGACCATGTTTTAGTTGGTATGGGCGCTATAGTCATGGATAATGCAGTTGTAGAAGAATATTGTATTATAGGTGCAGGATCAGTAGTTCTGGAGAATACGATTTGTGAAACAGGTTTTCTATATGCCGGTACACCTGCAAAAAAAATAAAGCCCATTACTGAAGAGCAACGGGCTTTATTAAATAAGTTACCAGATAACTATATTATGTATGCTGACTGGTTCAGATAATCTACTTTTCTTTCGGTAAAGTTATGATCTCATTTCTGTCCCAGTTTGCCCGTATTGAGAGCTCTTTAGGCTCATTATAAATGGTTTCTGGTTGTATTCTTAGCTTGACATTACCAGTGTCCCAGATGCCATTTTTATTCGTGTCATAGATGATCCTGATAAAATATTTTCCGGCTCTGTAATTAGCAAATTTCACGGTGGTGTCTTTAGATACCACCAAACTATTTACAATAGCTTTTGCCTCATTTGTGACTTCCAGCAAGTATTGTTTATTCGGTTCAGGAACAATTATTTTTACTGATAGTGTTCCATAGTCATCTTTTTTTGCCAGTTGGAATTTTTTAAGAAACTCTTTATTTTTAGTATCAAACAGGCCGATAAAAGAACCTTCACCAAATTTGATTTCATAAATATTATTGGCTTTCCATGGATATAGCAAATGATAGGCAAGGATGTCTGCACTATCCTTTACTACTGTAAAGTTGGTTTTTACCACAGAATCTTCCATCAATGTTATTTTGGATGGATCTATAGTCGCTATTGGCACTCCAAAAGTTAAAGTAAAAGGTTTATTAGGGTTTATTAAATTGGTTTCTATATTATCTGCAGCCACAACGGATCTTTTATAAGTATCTTTTTTCCCCCTGTTAAAATTAACTGTTTGTAATAATTTACCCGCTTCAGTGATACTTATTTTCGTGGAATCGAAGCTTAAATCAGTTAACCACACCTTTACAGAATCACCGGTTTTATTAAATTTAACCAATTTTTTTTGGTCGAGATCCTTAGGCTCAAGAACTATAAGTTCTGGATTTTTTAGCTTCTGATTAAAGTTCATAGATATACTGCCATCAGCATTAAGTCTTCTGTCATTTATTCTGAATACAGTTGCATCTTCTTTGAAGATGACCATATTTACATTTTGTGTATCTTTTTTTAAGACGATGGGGTCTTTAATAAAGCCAATTTCATCAGAAACCTGCTGATAAATCTTATCACTGCTAGCTTCTTTTAGTCCATAAACTCTATAGGTATCTGCCCTTAGATTATTGATTTTATAATTTCCGCTGCTATCAGTTAAGGTATAAATGGAAGCTTTCTTTTTTCCAAAGATACTATCTCTGGATAGGGGGATTACAAAAGCAATGCCTTCTATTAAAGGTTTACCAGTTTGTGATTCTTTAATATTTCCGGAGATACTTAACGAATCAAGTGAAGGGCCTGTTGAAAAAACGTAACTAAAATTCTTGACCACATTTCCTTCATTAACGTCAGCAATTGCTTTACCAAAATTAAGCGTATAAGTTGTGTTCTTTTCTAATGTATCCGCAAAAGTTATTTCGAGTGATTTGTCTTTTATTTTTAAAGTAGGCAAAACATCTACATCCGGAGAAATAGAAAATTGTTTGTATTGATCTACCAATTTGAAATACTCATCAAATTGAATCACAATTTTTTTAGCTGCAAAATTTCTCGTTAAATTTTTTGGGAGCATAGAGAGAGCTTGTGGTGGAGTTTTATCTTTTGGTCCTCCCTGAGGGCCCGGTCCAATGCTCGCGCAACCATAAATCAGGGAAATTCCTGAAAATATATAGAAGAAAATCTGTGGAATCTTTAATAAGCTGTTTTTGGCCATTTATATGCGATATAATGAAATCTCTAACCTTTTTAATAACTATGATTTAAAAAACCTGAAAGCTTCTTATATCGCTTTAAATCAAGCTGCTTTCAGATCTCTTTGTTTATGGTTATAATATACTGATAATCAGTTTATTATGCTTTATTTACTTATATGTACCATCAAAACTGAAATGTCTGAAGGTGAAACCCCCGAAATTCTTGATGCTTGTCCTAAAGTACGGGGTTTTATCTTCAATAGTTTCTCTCTGGCTTCTTTCGACAACGAACCTAACGAAGAATAATCAAAATCAGGATTGATATCTTTGTCCTCCATCTTTTGCATTTTGTTCACAATCTCTTGTTCTTTCAGAAAGTAGCTTTCATATTTAACCTTGATCTCAGCCTGCTCAATAGTTTCCTGATCGAATGGAGTCAGATATTCATCCAGGCTTTTGCTTATCTTTCTGATATCATCAATACCAACCTGTGGTCTGCCAAGCACGCTAACTATTTTAACATTTTGTGCTAAAGGAGTTGAACCTAAAATTTCCAGCATATCATTTGCTTCGGCCATTTCAATTCCCTGCTTACGCGTGAACGCTACAATATTATCTGAGTTAGCAATCTTTTTATGAACGATGTCTAAACGCTCATCACTAATCAATCCTAAGGTATGGCCAATAGGGGAGAGCCTGATATCAGCATTATCCTGACGGAGTAATAATCTGTGTTCGGCTCTTGAAGTAAACATACGATAAGGTTCTTCAGTTCCTTTGGTAACCAGGTCATCAATTAATACACCTATATAAGATTCTGATCTTTTCATAATCAAAGGCGATTTTTCACTAATCTTTAAATGCGCATTAATTCCGGCAATAAAACCTTGACTTGCGGCTTCTTCATATCCTGTAGTTCCATTAATCTGACCTGCGAAGTATAGATTCTCTATTAATTTAGTTTCTAAAGTTAAAGAAAGCTGGGTAGGTGGAAAATAATCATATTCAATTGCATAGCCTGGTCTGAACATTTTTGCGTTTTCAAATCCTGGAATTTGGATTAATGCTCTGTATTGAACATCTTCTGGTAATGAAGTAGAAAATCCATTTACATAAATTTCACAAGTATTCCATCCTTCAGGTTCTACAAAAATCTGATGTCTGTCACGTTCTGCAAACCTATTTATTTTGTCTTCAATAGAAGGACAGTATCTAGGACCAAGCCCTTTGATTCTACCTGTAAACATTGGAGATTTTTCGAAACCTTCTTTTAAGGTTTCATGTACATTACTATTTGTATAAGTAATCCAGCAGCATCTTTTTTCAGTTGGTCTTTCTACATTAGTATAAGAGAATCTTCCAGGATTTTCATCACCCCATTGTTCTTCCATCAGTGAATAATTCAATGATCTTCCATCCACGCGTGGGGGAGTACCAGTCTTCATTCTGCCAGCTTCGAATCCTATTGAAGTTAATTGTTCTGTAATTCCTGTTGCTGCTTTTTCACCAGTTCTGCCACCTCCAAATTTTTTCTCTCCAATATGGATTAAACCATTTAAGAAGGTGCCATTTGTAAGGACAACACTTTTTGCTCTGATCTCAACACCAATCGATGTTTTTACCCCAGTAACTTTATTGTTTTCAATAATCAAACTGCTAACCATATCCTGCCAGAAATCTACGTTTGGAGTACGCTCTAAAGCTAGTCTCCATTCTTCCGCAAATCTTTTTCTGTCATTCTGTGCACGCGGGCTCCACATAGCAGGACCTTTGGATAAATTGAGCATTCTAAACTGTAGCGTAGTCTTATCGCTGATGATTCCAGAGTAACCACCCATAGCATCAATCTCTCTTACAATTTGTCCTTTTGCTACACCGCCCATTGCAGGGTTGCAGCTCATTTGCGCAATTGTCTCCATATTCATGGTGACTAATAAAACGGAAGATCCCATGTTTGCTGCTGCCGCGGCTGCTTCACAACCTGCGTGTCCGGCACCTACAACAATCACATCATATTCTTTAAACATCTTATTCTATATTTATGTTCCACGTGAAACAATTAACTATTTCTTCTCCTGAAGCTCAGGTGTTCCACGTGGAACGTTAATTTTTATTATAGCTCAACGGGCTTGTTCAAGCTCGGCAGTGTCTTAAAAAGACTAATAATGGCAGAAACTATTTCTTTAATTATACGTTTTGTTATTCTTTTCAGATAACTCAACCCAACGTTCCATGGTTTGTTCTAAGCTAGCGTTTAACTTTTCAATTGACTTAGTTACCTCTTGTATTTCCATATAATTAGCACTATCAATAGAAAGAAGTGAGGTGGTTAATTTATCAATCTCATTTTCAGTCTCCGCTATTTTTGCTTCAGAATCATCCAGTTCTTTCTGTTCCTTATAGCTTAATTTGTTAGCGGGGGCTACAGTAGTCCTCTGCTCATTTTTAACAGATTTACTTTCCGTTTTTTCTTTAGGTATATCCAAACTGATTCTATATTCAGAATAATTACCATTGTAGATACTTACGATACCATCGCCTTCCATAATGAATAATTGCTCACTCATTTTATCTAACAGATACCTATCGTGAGAAACCAGGATTAATACGCCTGGGAAATTCT
>Ga0193752_1002593_pt1 | contig 13356 bp, 6 predicted proteins | sample H1c1metaG_FD_144924 | JGI IMG/M metagenome (GOLD analysis project Ga0193752, IMG submission 144924) | Soil microbial communities from a riparian zone of the East river system, Colorado, United States - H1c1 | ecosystem: Environmental > Terrestrial > Soil > Riparian zone | place: USA: East River... | reverse complement strand
CACCTGCTGGCTCCGGCGCAGGATCTTAAAAATAATGCTTCGTCTGGCATGCCAAAAATACCCGTCGGGTATGATGCATACAGGATGTGGGATCAGTGGCCAAATCAACGTCTGGGGGCAAGGGCCTATATGCGCAGTACCTATGACCGTACCGGTGGCAATGAAGGTGCCGATGCCAGCCATTTTTTATTTATGAAAGACGAAGACTACAATGTTTCCCTGGACCTGATCGGCAAGGGGATCGTGTATTTTATCCGTACCAATCACTGGCATGGAAGTCCATGGCATTATGTGATTGATGGAAAGGATAATATCGTTAAGGAAACAGGAACCAGTGATCCGGTACACGCGAAAAAGTCGATCAGTAATTCTGAGTTTATTCCAACAGCCGCCTTTCCCAAACCATTGAACTGGACCTGGGGCACTACAAAGGGAGCCGATCTGGTTTGGACCCCGCTGCCCTTTGAAAAATCCGCGAGACTGGCTTATTCACGTACCAGGTATGGCACCGGGTATTATGTTTTTCACCAGTTTGCCAACCAGGAGCAGTTGTCTCAACCCATAAAATCATGGAACATCAATGATAAACCGGATGCGGATGTCATTGACCTGATCGGCAATGCGGGAACCGACATTGCTCCAAAAAATATCAAAACCAAAAAAGGCCGTGTAAAATCAGGAGGGGAAAATGCGGTGATTGCAAATATAAAAACCAGGGCATCTACGATAAGGGCTTTGAAATTTACACTGCCACTTGACAATGCTCTGGATCTGGAAAAGGTAAGACTTAAAATTACCTGGGATGAGAACAGTGAACCATCCGTGGATGCGCCACTAAGTTTGTTCTTCGGCAGCGGAACATTCTACAACAGGGATAAGAAAGAATACCTGGTTCAGGGATTCCCGATCAATATCCGTTTCAATTACCCGGCTAATAAGGTTGAGCTTGCCTGTTATTACCCAATGCCTTTTTTCAAATCTGCGAAAATTGAACTGGGTGGACTACCTGCGGATGCCGGTACCATTGATTATGAAATAAGATATGAACCCCTTAAAACCGCCGCAGCTTATTCCTCCTATTTTCATGCTACCTATAAGGACATTCCCCAGCCAGAATTGGGAAAAGACCTGGTGTTGTTGGATACCAAAGGAGCCGAAGGACAGGAAGACTGGTCAGGAAATTTCGTTGGCACCTCATTTATTTTCTCACATGATGGATGGCTGGGCACGCTCGAAGGAGACCCAAGGTTTTTCTTTGACGACAGCAAGAGCCCTCAGGCTTATGGCACCGGCACCGAGGAGTGGGGTGGCGGCGGGGATTACTGGGGTGGTCAGAACATGACCCTGCCCTTCGCAGGTCACCCGGTGGGCTGTCCCAAAAAAGATTCGGCCAGGGATCCCAGGGACCTGATCCAGTCTGCCTACCGCTTCCTGTTGGCCGACCTCATGCCATTTGGCAAGCGCGCGGTCATCCAGCTCGAACATGGCGGAGAAAATTTGTCTTCGGAACATTATGAAACCGTCACCTACTGGTACGGTTTGCCCAAAGCCGCGCTGATCAAGACCGATGAAATCGATATTGGCAACCAGGCCAGTGAGCAGCAACATGCATACGGTTCGCCGGAAGCCTCCGATGTAGTATCCATCGAGTCGAGGTATGAACTCGGCATTGACCAGTTTCCGGTCAAGGTCTGGGGCATGGATACCAGTAAGATTAAAAAATATTCATCATTGTCGGGCAAGGACATATATCCTGCACATAAGGAAGACGGACGCCACACCAGGGGTAGTTCAGAGTTTGCCGTGAAGATCGATGCTTCAAATAACGGTGTGCTGTTGCGGCGGACACTGGATTACAGTTTTCCAAATCAGAAAGCAGAAGTTTTGATTGCAGATTCCGCTTCCGGTGGAGAGTGGAAGTCTGCCGGCATCTGGTACCTGGCCGGATCCAACACCTGTGTATATTCAAATCCAAGAGGGGAACTGGATCAGCGGGTGTATAATGTACAGACATCTAACCGCCGGTTTAGGGATGATGAGTTCCTGCTGCCTGCTAGCCTGACAGCGGGTAAATCTTCCATCAAAATAAAACTTAAGCATATTCCTGACGAGACATTGCTCTACCCGGATTACCGTTTTCCGAGAGAAAGCGCCTGGAGTGAATTGAGTTACCAGGTATATAGTTATGTAATGCCGGCTTTCGGTACTGCTAAAAAATAAGCATCCATAACCGACCCATATGAAATTGTCCATCGCCATTGCTGATTCGAAAGCATTGCCGACCGCCTTCGTGGTGTTCAGGGGAATAGAGGAGAGTGTTGCGAAGGCGGCCAAGCTAGGGTTCCAGGGTGTAGAGCTGGCATTGAGGAGAGCGGATGAGATCCATCCTGGAAGATTAAAAAGACTGCTCGATGAGGAGCAAATAGAAGTTTCCTGTATTTCCACCGGACAGGTTTATGCCGATGGCAAGCTGATGCTGACAGACGATGTATTCTCAAGAAGGGAAGAGGCGATCGCCTTGTTCATGGAGTTCATCGAACTGAGCGTTTGCTTTGGGGGCATGGTAAGCATCGGAAGAATCCGGGGGTCAGTGGGATCGCGGAATCGGGGGGAGGTTGAGCAATTGTTTATTTCTGTAGTCAGGGACCTTGCTGATTATGCGCAGCAACGGAATGTAACTCTTTTGTTGGAGCCGATCAACCGTTATGAAACGGACTTCATAAATAATATAGAGGAGTGTGTTGACTTATTGCAAAAAATCGACCGTCCAAACCTGATGCTGATGCCGGACCTTTTTCACATGAATATTGAAGAGGTGGACATGGGTTCTGTGCTGGCCGACAATCTTGATTACATCAAATACATCCATGTGGCAGATTCCAACCGGATGGCGCCGGGATACGGGCATACCGACTTCACCGCAATATTTAATAAACTTGAAGAGGCGGGTTACGACGACTGGCTTTGCGCCGAAATACTTCCACTGCCCTCGGCCGATGCCGCTGCCAGGCAGGCAGCGGGATTTTTACAACAACTCAAAAGCCAAGGGCTAAAGCTAAAAAGTTAAGATTTACGTAAAGACCAACGGCCCTGTCTTGAAGGCAGGCGCAAAGCAAAGACCGTTTTGCGAGAGGCCATTTCCTGCCCTTGAATGGAGAAGCGATCACTCAGACCGACTCAAGGAAGATCCAGGCTTCAATTTTTCTTTTTCAATCCTCAAAATAAAAGTGCGGGTGGAGGGACTCGAACCCCCATGCCTCGCGGCGCCAGATCCTAAGTCTGGTACGTCTACCAATTTCGCCACACCCGCATGCCCATTTTACCGGATGGCAAAAGTAGCAGATTAGCACCAAGAAGCTGCGGCAGATTTTTTCTCCCAAAGGACAAGAAATCAGGGCTTAGAAAATATCCAAACTTTCTCAAAAATTGGCTCCTACACATTGATTTTAAACAGAATATTATATAATTTTTAAAATTATGTTAAAGATTTGATCGTTGGGAACATTAATACCCTACTTTTGAATTGACCACCTAACCACTGATCCAGAAAAAGGCTGCCTTCGTCAGCCTATTTATCCAATCATCCCTACCGCGTACGTTTTTTACTTGCCATGCCATATGGTCGTTACGGTTAACCCAATGATATATCAAAAACAGCTTACGGTCAACCCAATTATATATCAAAAACAAGTGTTATGAGAAAAACAATGCTCTTAAGTCTGATGTGCTTACTTCTGGGGACGGCGTTTGCCCAACAGAGGTTTGCAGTCATCGGCAAGGTGCTCGACAGCAGAGGAGATGCTGTCCCGGGCGCTACCATTACGGAGAAAGGGACATCAAATGCGGTCGCAGCAGATGATGCCGGAAATTTCAGGATCCTCGTAAATCCAGGGGCTACCCTGAATATTGCGGCGATCGGTTTTACTGCTTATGATGTGCCAGCCGCCGCTGCGGTGAAAGTCAGACTGCAGAATTCAAATGCTATGATGGATGAGGTGGTCGTCACCGCCCTGGGTATCCAGCGTAGCAAAAACTCACTTGGTTATGCCTCGCAGGAAATCAAGGGAGATGAAATAAGCAAACTCAGGACCAACAACGCTGCCGCAGCCCTTTCCGGAAAAATTGCAGGTTTGGAAATCAGACAGGGTAATGGTATCGGAGGTTCTACCAACGTGGTTATCCGCGGTTTCAAATCAGTCACCGGGAATAACCAGGCGCTTTTTGTGGTTGATGGGATTCCCATCGACAACACCAATAACAATACTACCGATCAGACAACTGGTCGTGATGGTTATGATTTTGGTAATGCAGCAGCCGACATTAACCCAGATGACATCGCCAGCATCAATGTACTGAAAGGGGCCGCTTCAACAGCTCTTTACGGATCACGCGCTGCAAACGGTGTTATCATGATCACTACAAAACAAGGTAAAAAAGGCCTTGGCGTAACGGTTAATTCCGGCGTTATGTGGAGCAGAATTGACAGAAAAACAATGCCCGACTATCAGAAAGAATATGGTGCAGGGTATTCTGACCCGTATGATGAGGCTGGTTTCTTCGTTGGAGATCCGGATGGAGACGGAGTTGAAGACTACATCGTTCCTACTTCTGAAGATGCTTCTTATGGCGCCAAATTCGATCCGAACCTGATGGTTTACCATTGGGATGCATTCGATGTAGACGGTCCTAACTATTTAAAGAAAAAACCCTGGGTTGCCGCACAGAACGATCCAAGAGATTTTTATGAAACAGGATTGACAGTAAATAACAGCATCTTCATTACAGGTGGCAATGATCGCGCATCTGTAAAGCTGGGCTATACACGCAATGACGACAAGGGATCGCTGCCAAACAGCCGCATCCTGAAGAACATGATCAACTTCGGACTGAACTACAAAATCACCGATAAGCTGACTATCTCTTCAAACATCAACTATTCAAGAATTGACGGAAACGGCAGATATGGAACTGGTTATAGCGGCCAGAACGTGAACCAGAACTTCCGTCAGTGGTACCAAACTAACGTCGACATAAAAGAGCAGAAGGATGCGTTCTTCCGCAACGGACGCAACGTTACCTGGAACTGGGCGGATCCACTTGCTGACCCAAGCGAACTCGGACCAATCTACACCGATAACTATTACTGGATCCGTTACAAGAACTTTGAAACTGACCAGAGAAACAGGATTTTTGGTTACGTAAAAGCTGATTACAAACTAACCGACTGGTTGTCCCTGATGGGAAGAATAACTGTCGATAATTATTCTGAGTTCCAGGACGAAAGAATCGCAATCGGAAGTACTGACATTCCTGAATACAAGAGATTCGACAGAAGTTTTAACGAAACCAACTTCGACCTGCTGGCGACTGTTAATAAAGACCTGAGTACAAAACTCAACTTTAAAGCTCTTGCAGGGGTGAACCTCAGAAAGAGTGCAATCTCTTCCACGAAGATCGGAACATCCGGCGGTCTGGTATTCGATGACTACTATGCGATCTCCAACTCAGTTGGACCACTCAGTCCTCCGATCGAACTGTATCAGCCAAAACGTGTTGACGGATATTTCGCAGGTGCAACTTTTACGTTCGACGAATTCATCACTATTGATGGAACTTTCCGCCGTGACCGTTCTTCAGCACTTCCTGTTGACAACAACGCCTACAATTACTACGGTATATCCGGTAGCTGGTTGTTCTCTCATCACCTCGAAAACCTCGATTGGTTATCTGTAGGTAAACTGAGATTGAACTATGCTACAGTGGCCAACGATGCACCATGGGGTATCGTAAATGACACTTATACTTACCTTGATAATACAGACGCTGTTTCGCTGGCGCTGTTTGGTGGTGGTGCGGTATTCTCTCTGCCCAGCAGAAAGAACAACCAGGTACTTAAACCAGAACAGAGTACAACCCAGGAAGCTGGTCTTGAACTTGCTTTCCTGAAGGGAAGACTGGGACTCGACCTTACGTTTTATAAGGTGAATTCAATTGACCAGATCATTCCGGTAACCACTTCTACCGCTACTGGTTATTCCAGTGCATATAAGAATGCCGGTGAAATGGAGAACAAAGGAATTGAGATCGCTCTTACCGGTAAACCAGTCAGCACACCAAACTTCAGCTGGGATATCAACGTGAACTTCACGAGGAACAGAAATAAACTCATTTCCCTGTTCGATACAGCGAAGAACCTACTCCTCGCTACTACTCAGGGCGGTGTGAGTGTCAACGCTACTGTTGGTCAGCCTTACGGAACGCTGCAGGGTAAAATGGTTGAAACCCTGAACGGACAAAAAGTGGTTGATGCGGATGGTTATTACATTGAAACAACAACAACCACTAATGTACTCGGTAACATCAATCCTGACTGGATGGGTGGTATTTACAATACTTTACGTTTCAAGGACATCTCTTTTGGATTCCTGATCGACATTCGAAAAGGCGGTTCTGTATTTTCACTCGACAGGTATTACGGTGCACAGACAGGCGTTACAGTTGACTGGGCCGGTCTTAACGATCTTGGAAATCCAAAACGTGACGATCCGGCCGATGGTGGTGGTATCATTATGCCAGGTGTAACTGAAGATGGCAAGATAAACACACAGCACGTGGTAAAAGATGCTTATGTAGCATTACCAGTTTCTGAGTTCGTATATGATGCGAGCTATGTGAAACTCCGCGAAGTTGTGTTGACTTACGCCCTGCCAGCGCGCATCATCGAGAAGACAAAAGCTTTCAAATCAATCGAGCTTTCTCTGATTGGTAGAAATCTTTGGATCATTCACAAGAACCTGCCTTACTCAGATCCTGAAGAAAACCTGTCCAGCGGTAACATACAGGGTATACAGAGCGGTGCATATCCAACGAATCGCTACCTCGGGTTCAACTTAAAATTATCACTCTAAATTATTAGATATGAAAAAGATTCTGTGGATCTGCGCGGTGCCGTTACTTGTGCTTTCTTCATGCACCAAGCATATTGAAAAATACAACGACGAAACCAAAAGGCCTGTAGAGGTAACTGGTGGACCTCTTCTTACCAATGCAACAATCAACCTGGTCGACGGATTGGCCAGTGCAAGCGTAAACACCAATGTGTTCCGATTTACTGTTCAGCAGTGGGCGATGACTACTTACCAGGATGAAGTGAATTACGACTTCTTCACCAGAAGAATTCCTGATGCCTGGTGGTCGAGATATTATAAAGATGTACTCGCTGATTTGAAAGCTGCAAAAGCAGCCGTAACCGCTATTCCTGATAAGGACATCCTTCCAGAAGTAAGGGCAAATCAGGCCGCGGTAATTGACATCACAGAGGTATTGTCGTACAGCATTCTTGTCAATTCTTTTGGCAACATTCCATATAGCCAGGCAGTAGACATCGGCAATGTTTTCTTTCCTGAGTATGATGACGCCTCAACGGTTTTTTCTGACCTGTTGACCAGACTGAATGCTGATATTGCTGCCATTACTCCTGCAGCTGAGGGATTTGAGCCTGCGCAGGATCTGCTTGGTGGTGGAGACATGGCAAAATGGTTTATGCTCGCTAATTCCCTTAAGTTAAGAATGGGAATGACCCTTGCAGATATCGACCCTTCAACTGCTAAGACAGCTGTTGAAGAAGCTGCTCCAAACGTGATTTCGTCCAACGATGAAAACGTTTTCCTTTCTTATCTGGAAAGTCCTCCCAACAGTAATCCACTATATGATGACATCGTTCTTGGAAACAGGCGCGAATACATCGCTACGGAGCTGATCATGGAATACCTGCAGGGTTGGAGTGATCCCCGTATAGATCAGTTCTTCGTACCAAATACATCAGCCGGTGAGTTTGCCGGTAGTATCAGTGGAAAAGTAAGTACCAGGTCAAGCTTTTCACTACCTAATGGAAACATCAGCAATCCTACAGCTCCTGCACTGGTTTTCGACTGGACCGAAATGGAATTTCTGAAAGCTGAAGCCATCGAAAGAGGTTTTGCGGTAGAAGGCACTGCTGAAGGACATTATAATGATGGTATCAAGGCATCCATTTTCTGGTGGATGGTTAATATCAATGATTCAGCCGAGATCGATGCTCAGGCTGCTGTCGATGCTTACCTCGCCCAGCCTGGAGTTGCTTATGCAACCGCAGCAGGGGACTGGAAAGAAAAAATCGGCACTCAAAAATGGCTGGGTCTCTACAACCGTCCTTACGAAGCATGGACAGAGCAGAGAAGGCTTGACTATCCTGTATTGAAGGAAGCCTTTGCCCCCATTTCAGGTTACCCTAACAGGTTACCTTATCCCGCTATTGAACAACAGGTGAACGGAGGAAGCTACACCAAAGCCGCCGCGGAAATTGGTGGTGATAAAGTGGAAGTGAAGTTGTTCTGGGACATTAATTAGTGTTTTTCTCTTCTCTTAGACCGTCTCCCGCGTTGGGAGGCGGTTTTTTATTTTCATGAAGGGTCGGGGGAAGAAATCAAAAATGAAAAATTAAAAGTTAAAAATGCTGCGCGATGAAGGCCAATGAGTCCTGTCGTGCTAAGTCTGAAGCACGTACTTACCAGGTTTTTCGATTTTCATTTTTCATTTTTAACTTTTGTAAATTTGCAGGGCATGGATACCATAGCAGCGCTGCCAAAATACAACCTTACCCCCGAACAGGAAAGAAAGCTGATCATCAGGGAATACCGGGCACTGCTGAGATCACTCAAACCCAAATTGAAACCTGGCGACAAGGAATTGCTGCGCCTTGCCTTCGAAATGGCAGCCGATGCACACAAGACCATGCGCAGAAAAAGCGGTGAGCCCTACATCCTGCACCCGCTCGCCGTCGCCCGCATCTGCGTCGAAGAGATTGGCCTTGGCGTGCGCTCCACCATCTGCTGCCTGCTCCACGACACGGTCGAGGACACGGACGTTACCCTTGAAGACATCGAGAAGGTATTTGGCAACGAGATCGCCAGAATAGTGGACGGGCTGACCAAAATATCCAATGTGATCGATGTCACCGCCTCCCAACAGGCGGAGAATTTCAGGAAGATCCTCCTTACCCTCACGGACGACCCGAGGGTGATCCTCATCAAGTTGTCCGACCGGTTACACAACATGCGCACCCTCGACAGCATGAAGCGGGAAAAACAACTAAAGATCGCTTCGGAAACGGTTTACGTCTACGCGCCGCTTTCGCACCGCATGGGTCTCTACACCATCAAAACAGAGATGGAAGACCTCTCCATGAAATACCTGGAACCCGAGGCCTACCGTGAAATCGCCCGCAAACTGGCGGAAACGAAAAGAGAAAGGTCGAGGTACATCAACGAGTTCATCCGGCCCATCCGCGAGAAACTCGAAAAAGGAAATTTCAATTTTGAAATCTTCGGACGACCCAAAAGCATCCATTCCATCTGGAACAAGATCAAAAAAAAAGGCGTAGAGTTCGAAGAAGTCTATGACCTCTTCGCCATACGGGTTATCCTCAACTCACCCCCGGACAAGGAAAAGGAAGACTGCTGGAAAGTTTACTCCTTTATCACAGACGAATACACACCCTCTCCTGAGCGGCTGCGTGACTGGCTCAGCAATCCCAAGGCAAATGGCTACGAAGCGCTGCATACCACCGTAATGGGCCCACAGGGCAAATGGGTGGAAGTTCAGATAAGGACGAAGCGGATGAATGAGATCGCCGAGAAGGGACTGGCCGCCCACTGGAAATACAAGGAAGGCGCCAGCGACGAAAACCGCTTTGATAACTGGTTTCAGCAGATCCGTGAAGTGTTGGGCAGCCAGGATGGCGACTCCGTGGACTTCCTGCAGGATTTCAAGACCAGTTTTCTTACCGAAGAAATATATGTCTATACCCCCAAGGGCGACGTGAAGATGCTCGCCGTCGGGTCTACCGCCCTGGATTTCGCCTTCGCGATTCATAGTGCCGTTGGATCCAAATGTATCGGGGCCAAGGTGAATCATAAGCTGGTCCCCATCAGCCACCCCCTGCGCAGTGGCGACCAGATAGAGATCATCACCTCCGGCAAGCAGAAACCTTCGGAGGACTGGCTGAATATCGTGGTCACTGCCAAGGCGAAGGCCAAGATCAAGGACGCACTGAAGGAAGAGAAGAGAAAAGTGGCAGACGAAGGAAAGTATATGGTGCAGCGCAAACTCGAAAGTATGGGCGCCGCCTACAACCAGCACAATGTGGACGTGCTTGCTGGTTTTTATAAACTCACCTCAGCCCTCGACCTTTTTTATCAGGTGGCCATCAAAAACATCGCCCTGAAAGAAATGCCTGAATTTCAGGTTTTCGGCGACCGGATAGAACCGCCAAAACCGGTGAAGCCTGTCATCGAACCGAAGACCGAGCATGCTGCCGCCCATAAAAAAGACGCAGAGCTGATCATTTTCGGTGAGAGCAGCGACAGGATCGTTTACAACCTTGCCAACTGTTGCAAACCCATACCGGGCGACGATGTATTCGGTTTTGTGACCACGGGCAAAGGGTTGACCATCCACCGCACCAACTGCCCTAACGCCGCCAAGCTCATGGCCAACTATGGCCACCGGGTGGTGAAAACAAAATGGGCAAAAAATAAAGAGATATCCTTCCTTACAGGTCTGAAGATCGTCGGCCTTGACGACGTCGGGGTGATCCATAAGATCACCAACCTTATCTCTGGAGAAATGAAGTTGAATATAAACGCGATGACGATCGAGGCAAAGGAAGGCGTCTTCTATGGCAATGTGCGCATTTATGTACACGACAAGGAAGAACTCGATGACCTTGTGGACCGCCTGAAACGCCTGCCCGGCATAGAAACGGTGGACCGGTATGACACCGAAACAGTTGAGTGATTTTAATGGGATTCGACTACTTTTGCTGCTTTTTCAAAAACACAATACATGGTTGATGTAATCTTGGGTCTTCAATGGGGCGACGAAGGGAAAGGAAAGATCGTCGATTATTTCGCACCCCAGTACGATGTCGTCGCACGTTTTCAGGGCGGACCCAATGCCGGCCACACCTTATACGTTCAGGGTAAAAAAATCGTCCTTCACCAGATCCCTTCAGGGATCTTCCATGAGAACAAGATCAATCTCATCGGGAATGGGGTGGTGCTCGACCCGGTTACGCTCAAAAGAGAGTGCGAATCCGTCAAACCCTATGTTGCCGACTTCCGCAAAAACCTGTTCATCGCTCAGCGTGCCCATGTGATCATACCCACTCATCGCGCCCTCGACAAGGCCTCAGAGCTGTCCAAAGGCCATGACAAGATAGGATCTACCCTTAAAGGCATCGGGCCCGCTTACATGGACAAGACCGGTAGGAACGGCATCAGGGTGGGTGACCTGCTCGACAAAAACTTCACTTCGCATTATATCAAGCTGCGGCTCAAGCACCAGAAACTGCTCGACAGCATGAATTTCAATGAGGACATTCACGAATGGGAGGAAGAATTCCTGGATGGCCTGGACTTCATGCGCCAGTTCAAGATCGTAAACGGAGAATATTTCATCAATGACCAGATCAGCCAGGGTAAGAAGGTGCTGGCCGAAGGCGCACAGGGCACCATGCTGGATGTTGATTTTGGCACTTTCCCCTTCGTCACCTCCTCAAACACCATCTCGGCAGGCGTCTGCTCGGGACTGGGCATAGCCCCGCAGAAGATCAGGGATGTGATGGGCGTGACCAAGGCCTATTGTACCCGTGTTGGCGGTGGCCCCTTTCCCACTGAACTCCATGATGCTACGGGAGAAGAACTCCGAAAGGTTGGCCAGGAGTTCGGCGCCACTACTGGTCGGCCCCGCAGATGCGGCTGGATCGACCTGGTGGCCCTGAAGTTCACCTGCATGATCAATGGCGTAACGAAACTGATCATGACCAAGGCCGACGTCCTGGACGCATTTCAGGAGCTGCAAGTATGCACAGCCTACAATATTAACGGTGAGCCCACCGAACAGGTTCCCTTTCAGATGACCCGGCTGGATATTCAACCTGTTTTAAAAAGTTTTCGCGGCTGGAACAAGGATATTACCTCCATTACCGCCCCGGAAAACCTGCCTGAAGAAATGAAATCCTATGTTGCGTTCATCAACCAGTACCTTGGGGTGGATATCACTTATATCTCCAATGGTCCGGGCAGGGATCAACTGATTACGGTCCGGTAAACAGGCGGGAAAATAAAGTGAAACAAAAGTTTGGAGGTTTAAAAACTTCGCTGAAATTTTACAGCACAATATTACCAGTGTATGGCAAAATCTGATAAAAAGCCCGCGGGAAAAACTGATCCTAAATCTTCGAAGGAAGCCCCTAAAAAACCTGTTACCAAATCCAAGAAGGAATTGGAAGATGATGAGTTAGATGAGGATGACGCTGATGAGCAGGATGCTCCTAAAGCGCCAGCCAAAAAATCCGGATCAAAGACCACTGCCAGCAAGGGTAAGGAGGGTGACGACGAAGACGACGATGATGAATCAGAGACTGATGAGGTAGATGAATGGGACAAGCCGGAAGAGGACGACTCATGGGATCCCGACTTCGAAGAATTTGACCTGCCAAAGTCGAAAACCAAAAAGGCATTGCCGGGCACCGGTAAAAAAGTTGGCAAGGCCGGCGAGGAAGACGATCTCTCCCTGGACCCCGACTTTAAGGACCTCGACCTGTTCAATGATTCAGGCACGGATGATGATGAAGACGATTATTAATCAGGGTTGGCAAAATCAGATTGTCCAGAAATTTTATTTCTTTCCCCATAGCTGACCTTCAGCAAACAAAAACACAGATGTTGAATTGGGTAAACCGGTTCGACGTTTGTGTTTTTCTCGACACCCATCAATACCTTTCAAATACTTCTGATGTTGAATGCCTTGCGGCTGGCGGCGTTCTCCAGTCATTCTCCGCGAAGGCCGGCAACGCTTTCAACAGTGTTGCTGATTTTTACAATCAGCAACAGGACTGGCTATTTGGGCACCTGGCTTATGACCTCAAGAATGAAATAGAAGATCTTGAATCCGGTCACCCCGACAAGATTGGCTTTGACGACATGTTTTTCTTTGTGCCGGAAGTGATCATGAAAATATCCGGCAACGAATTACAGATTGGAGTAAGGGACGGCAGTCACGGGCAGCACTATGATGATCTATTACGTCAAGGCACAACCGAAACCATCGCCGGCTCTTCTGGTAAGATCAGTGTCTACGGTCGTATCGACAGGGACGAATACATCCGAACCATCAATCTCCTGAGGCAACATATCTTACGCGGTGATTGTTATGAACTCAATTTCTGCCAGGAATTTTACGCCACCGTAAAACTCGATCCCCTGCAGCTCTATCAACGCCTGAGCAGGAATTCACCGAATCCTTTTTCTGCAT
>Ga0193752_1002592_pt1 | contig 13357 bp, 13 predicted proteins | sample H1c1metaG_FD_144924 | JGI IMG/M metagenome (GOLD analysis project Ga0193752, IMG submission 144924) | Soil microbial communities from a riparian zone of the East river system, Colorado, United States - H1c1 | ecosystem: Environmental > Terrestrial > Soil > Riparian zone | place: USA: East River... | reverse complement strand
CGGCACTCGGCGGGCCGATTGCCCTCATACGGGACGGCGATCGAATCGCGATTGACGCGGTGAAGCGCACGCTGCAGCACGAAGTGAGCGCGGCCGAGCTGCGCAAGCGTCGCGCGAAGTGGAAGGCACCGAAACCCTATGCGACGAAAGGCGTGCTCGCGAAGTACGCACGGAATGTGTCAAGCGCGTCGCTTGGCGCTGTGACCGACTGAACGACTGAAAGTGAAAGACACACTCACAATCCGCGTACTGTCGAGACTGACTCTCAGAGAGTTGTTGTCAGGCCCGCGTCGTGCGGTTACAGTTCGGCGGCTTTGGACCGGCGCCGAAGCTACAAATGTCGATGTGATTAATTAGAAGGTCATGCTCGCGCACAGGGAGCAGACTTGGGGACGGAACGAACGAACGGTTGCACTGGTCGGAAAGCTTAGTTACTTTCCGCCACCCGTTTCGACGCGCCGATAGTTTCACTCGCGACCACGGGAAAACATGGCCGCTTACGCACAAGACTCGAGCTTCTTCACCCGTCGCGGCATTGTTGTCGTGGCGATCACCGCTCTTCACATCCTCGTAGCCTGGGGATTCGCAACCGGTTTGGCCCAAAAGGTCATCCACCTCGTTGCGCCTCCGATCCAGGCGGACATCGTCGAGGAGATCAAGAAAGAAGACGAACCACCGCCGCCGCCGCCGCCAGAAATGGAGCGTCCGCCGGTAGAAGTGCCGCCACCGGAGGTCTCGATCGACCTTCCGATGGAGACCACCAATACCGCGATTCAGGACGTCACGGACCGTGCGCCGCCGCCGGCACCGCCGCCGCCGCCACGTATTGCGGGTGCTCCCGCGAAAATGGTGCGACCGGTGAATCCCGACGATTACTACCCGCCCGGCTCGATCCGACGCGAAGAGCAGGGCTCACCGGTGGTGCAGGCTTGCGTGGGTCCGAATGGTCGGCTGTTGCGTGAGCCGGTGGTCACGGATACGTCAGGTTTCCCGGATCTCGACGGCGCCGCCGTAAAAGTCGCGAAGGCGACTCGTTACGCGGCCGCCACCGAGGCCGGTACTGCGCTTCCGGAGTCGTGCATTAAATTCAAGGTCAAGTTCGTTCTCAAGAACAACTAGTCATTTACCGTGATGCGGTGCTTCGGGCACCGCTTCGCTTTTTCGTCATCGAGGAAATCATGGAACCTACTGCTGCAGTACCTGAAGTCACCAACCCGTACGGCCTCACAGCTCTTTGGAGAGACGGCGGCCCGATTGCCCAGGCGACATTGATCATTCTCGTGATCATGTCCGCGGTGTCCTGGTACATCATCTTTTCGAAGCTGTGGGATCAGCGCCGGCTCAAGCAGGGTGCCAAGGTCGTCGAGAAGCAATTCTGGAGCTCGGGCTCCCTTAAGGAAGCGGTCGACCGCTTGCCTAAAGACAATGACTTCCGCCTGGTTGCCGAAGACGGCCTGCGCGCCTCGGCCCACCACGAAGGCCGCCTCACGGATCGCATCGATCTGCACGAGTGGGTGACGATGTCGCTGCAGCGCTCGGTTGACTCGGTCAACAGCAGCCTCAGCAACGGCCTCGCGTTCCTCGCGACCGTCGGTTCCACGGCACCGTTCGTCGGTCTGTTCGGCACCGTCGTCGGCATCCTCAAGGCGCTCGTGAACATCGGCGTCAGCGGCCAGGCCTCGATCGACAAGGTCGCCGGCCCCGTCGGTGAAGCGTTGATCATGACCGCCATCGGTCTGTTCGTCGCCGTTCCGGCCGTCATGGGTTACAACTGGCTGCTGCGTCGTAACAAGAGCATCAGCGAGAGCCTGCGCAACTTCGCCTCTGACCTGCATGCGTATCTCGTGGGCGGCGCCCGCGTCGCGCAGGCCGGTGCACCCGTTGCCGGTGGCAAGAAGTAAAACCCGGTACCCCCGGGTATTACGTTTCACCAACTGAGGTAACGCGTCATGGCGATGAGTGTCGGTGCGAGCGAAGACGGCGAAGCAGGGTCGATCGCGGAGATCAATACGACTCCGCTGGTCGACATCATGCTCGTGCTGTTGATCATCTTTCTGATCACGGTCCCCGTGATCAAGAAGATGGCGAATGTCGAGATCCCGAAGGCGGTCAACATTCCGACGCAGACCAAGCCCGAGAACATCACGATTTCGGTGGACAAGGCCGGCACCATTTACTGGAACTCCGGCTCCATCGACAAGAACGTGTTCTTCCAGCGCATCGTGTCCGAAGCCCGCAAGGTGCCGCAGCCGGAGTTCCATATCCGCGGCGACAAGGATGCGCGCTGGGAAGGCGTGGGCCGGGTCATCTTCAATCTGCAGCGCGGCGGCATCGTGAAAGTCGGTTTCATCACCGAGCCCGACAAGGGCAGCATCCGCGTCACTCGCTGAGAACTTCGAGGTAATTTCGTATGGCAATGGCAGTAGGCGGCGCGGAAGGCGCACCGATGATGGAGATCAACACGACTCCGCTCATCGACGTGATGCTCGTGCTCATCATCGTGCTGATCATGTCGATTCCCGTCATGACTCACGCCACCAAGCTCGACATGCCGCAAACCAACAATCCACCGCCGCCGGTACGGCCTGAAGTCATTCAGCTCGATATCGACTTTGACGGCACGATTGTCTGGAACGGCACCGTGGTCAGCGGCATTCCGCAGCTCGAGAGTTTCTTCCGTTCAGAGACCGGCAAGGATCCGCAGCCCGAGATTCACCTGCGTCCCGACCGCCGGTCGCGTTATGAAACCACTGCCCTCGTAATGGCAGCGGCTCAGCGCAACCACATGAAGAAAATGGGCTTCGTGAACACCGCGGAGTTCCGCGACTAGCAAACGCCTGAAACTATTGGGAAACTTTCTGCCGGCATGAACATCAAATTTGCAGGATGTTGTGACGGTGGGTCGATCAAACCGAGCCGCGGCCTCTCAAAGACCGCGGCTCCTTTGTAAGGAGCGTCGGAAGTGCGTGATCGGTTAAACGTGTCGTCGAAACTGGGCACCGCAATCGCCGTCATGGGCTTGTTGGGGATGACGTCCGCGGCCTTTGCGGCAGAGCCTGCAGCTGATCCCACGGACGCTTGTGGCGTCCGCAAGATGTCGAAGAAGCTCGAGAAGCCGTTGTCGAGTGCCCAGGATGCCCGCGGCACCAAGAACTGGCAGCAGATGCTCGACAAGGCGAACGAAGCGGAAGCCGTCGCCGTGCCGAAAACTCCCTACGACGAGTTCTGGATCCACGAATTCCGTGGCATCGCCAACGCCAACCTCAAGCAGTACGCGGAGGCCCTCAAGGACCTCGAAGCCGCCCTTGCTTCGCCCTGCATGACCGAAACCGACAAGCCCGGGCGCACCAAGCTCATCGCGCAGGTCGCCTACCAGGTCAAGGATTACCCGAAGGCCATCGAGTTCGGCAAACGCTCCTACGAGACCAGCGCCGATCCGGACATGGGCATCTACCTGGGTAATTCGTATTACATCCAGAACGATTTCGAGAATGCCGTCAAAGTCCTCAAGGACGTGGTCGTCAAGCTCAAGGCCGCCGGCAAGAGCCCCGACGAACAGACGCTGCGCATCATTCAAAGCGCCTGCTACAACGTCAAGGACAACGATTGCGTCGCCGAGCAGATGGAACAGCTCGTCGTCCATTATCCGAAACCTAACTATTGGCAGGACCTCACCAACTCGTTGCTCCGCGTCAGCAAGAACGACAAGGAGCTGCTCAATATCCTGCGGCTTGCCGATGGCGTCGACGTCATGAACGAGGCCTCCCAGTACACGGAAATGGCGCAGCTCGCGATGGGGCAGGGCCTGCCCGGCGAAGCGCAGTCGATCATCGAAAAGGGCACGACCAAGGGTGTCTTCAAGGAAGCGCGCGAGAAGGGGATCGCCACGCGTCTGCTCAGCGAAGCCAAGACCGCCGTGGAGCTCGACAAGTCCACGCTGCCCAAGCAGGACGCGGCCGCACGTGCCAAGACCACCGGCGACTCCGACGTCAAACTCGGCGCCGCGTACCTGAGCTACGGCGAAAACGACAAGGCGATCGAAGCCCTGCAGCGCGGCATCGGCAAGAGCGGCGTGAAGAATCCGGATGAAGCCGGGCTGCTGCTCGGCATCGCATATATGCGCGCGAACAAGAAAGCGGAAGCCGCGACGGCATTCGGCACTGTCAACAAGGACCCGGCGCTGACGCGAATCGCGAAGCTGTGGCTGTTGAAAGCGGGCGAGGCCTGATGAATACGAGGGTTAACTCTTCAATTACGCGGAGTGTGCGTGTGTCAATTCGTAGAGCAATGATCGCGACCGCGGCGCTTGGATTTTTCGGCGCCGGCTTGACGTCCACCGCACTGGCCCAGGGTGCCGGGTGCACCGGTGGCGGCAAGATCAGCAAGCAGATTGCCAAACCGATGGCGGCCGCGCAGGAGGCGATGAAGGCCAAGCGCTGGCAGGACGTTCTCGCGAAGACGCGTGAAGCCGAGTCGACTCCGGGTGCCAAGACCCAGACGGATCTGTACTGGATGAGCGAATTCCGCGGCTACGCGTACCACTCGCTCAAGCAGGATGGCGAAGCCGTCCGCGAACTCGAGGCCGGTCTCAATTCTCCGTGCATGCCCGAAGCCAAGAAGCTCGATCGCTACAAGAGCATCCTCGGCATCTACTCGGCGCTGCGTAACTATCCCAAGGTCATCGACTACGGCAATCGCGCGCTCAAAGTGTCGCGCGATCCGGACCTGCAGGTTGCCGTGGCGCAGGCCTACTACCAGTCCGGCAACAACAAAGACGCCGTTCGCGTGATGAACGAGATGCTCGCCGACCTCGAGAAGAGCGGCCGCGTTCCGAAGGAGCAACAGCTGCTGCTGGTGCAGGCCGCCTGTGCAAAGGCGGGGAACAACGCCTGCGTCGCCCAGGTATTCGAAAAGCTCGTGGTGCACTACCCGAAGCCCGAGTACTGGCAGAACCTGATGGTGGCCATCAACAAGACCGATACCGATGACGTGCAGAAGCTCAACGTCATGCGCCTCGCGGTCTACGTGAACGTGCTCAACCAGGGTGAGCAGTACAAGGAAATGGCGCAGCTCGCGCTCGAGAACAAACTCGCGGGCGAAGCGCAGTCGGTGCTCGAGCAGGGCTTCACGAAGAATGTCTTCACGGATCAGCGCCTCAAGGACGTGAATACGCGTCTGCTCGCCGCCGCCAAGAAAGAGGCTGCCGCCGACAAGGCCGCATTGCCGCAGAACGAAGCCGCGGCGCGCTCGGCCGCCACGGGCGATGCCGACGTCAAGGTCGGCGCCCAGTACCTGGGGTTCGGTGAGGCCGCGAAGGCCGCCGAAGCGCTGCAGCGCGGCATCAAGAAGGGCAGCCTCGCCAAGGGTGACCCGATGCAGAAGCAGCGCAGCGACGAGGCCAACATGCTGTTGGGCATCGCGTACCTGCGCAGCAACAACAAGGCCGAGGCCGCGAGGGCGTTCAAGGGCGTGAAAGAAGATCCGACTATGGTGCGCATCGCCAAGCTGTGGCTGTTGAACACCTGAAGCCACTCTTCCAGGAGTCTCGAGAAGGCCGGGTATCCCCGGCCTTTTCATTTCCGCTTCAGATCACGCCGCGGGCGCGATAGTCCGCGAGGGTCGCCGCGTCGAGCGCGAGCAAACCGCCAAAGATTTCGTCGTTGTGTTGTCCGAGTCCGGGCGCCGGCGTCCTGATCGAGCTCGGGCTTACGGAAAGCCGCGGCGCGACGTTCTGCATCCGCAGCGTGCCGAACTGCGGGTGCGCCGTTTCGACGATGGCCTGGCGCGCCGCGAAGTGCGGGTCGTCGAGCATGTCCGACGTCCGATAGATGAGGCCGGAGGGAACGCCGCTCTTCTCCAGCAGATCCAGCAGCTCGCGGGTGCCGAGTGTCGCGGTCCACGCCGCAATCACCTCGTCGAGCTCACGCTGATGCTCGCCGCGCGCCGTGTGATCGGCATACCGCGAATCCCGCGCCAGCGCCGGCGAGCCCATCGCCTCGCACAAACGCGCGAAAACCGTGTCCTGGTTCGCGCCGATCATCACGATGCCGTCGCGGGTCGGGTACACGTTGGAGGGCGCGATACGCGGCAGGATCGGGCCGCTGCGTTCGCGCACGTGCCCGAGCTGATCGAACTCCGTGACCAGTGACTCCATCATGTTGAGCACCGACTCGTAGATCGCCGCGTCGACGACCTGGCCGACGCCGCTGCGTTCGCGATGGTGGAGCGCGGCCAACGTACCCATGCAGGCATGCACCGCCGCGAGGGAGTCGCCGATGCTGATGCCCACGCGTGAGGGCGGCCGGTCGGCTTCGCCGACGATGTAGCGCAGACCACCCATGGCCTCACCGATGCCGCCGTAGCCGGCGCGCTGGGAATAGGGTCCGGTCTGCCCGTAGCCCGAAACCCGGACCATGATCAGGCGCGGGTTGATTGCGGCGAGCGTCTCCCAGCCGCAATCCCATTTCTCGAGCGTGCCGGGCCGGAAGTTCTCGATGACTACATCAGATTGCTTCACCAAGTCTTTGAAAACACTCTGTCCTTCGGGCTGCCGAAGATCGAGGGTTACGCCCTTTTTATTGCGCCCGATTACCGGCCACCAAACCGAAGGCTGGCCGCGCTTCTGCGGTCCCCAGTGGCGCATGGGATCGCCCTGGCCGGGCGCCTCGATCTTGATGACCTCGGCCCCCATGTCGCCCAGCAACTGCCCGCAGAACGGTCCTGCGATGAGCGTGCCGAGCTCGAGCACCCGAAGATCGGTGAGCGCGCCGGCCGGCTTTGTTTGCGTGCTGTGCATGGCGCGCGTTTCTACCGGCGCATCCCGAAGGGGTCAAGCTCAACAGAGGATAGAATTCGTGCCATGAATTCGCGCAGCATCGCCGGCGACAGCGCCACCAGTATCGAAATAGTCGAGGTCGGCCCCCGCGACGGTTTGCAGAGCGAATCGCAGGTGCTGCCGACGGCGGTGAAGGTGGAGTTCGTCCAGCGGTTGCTCGGCGCCGGTCTCAAACGGATCGAGATCGCGAGCTTCGTGAATCCGAAACGGGTACCGCAAATGGCGGACGCCGAAGCCATGCTGACGGCGTTGGCAGGCGCGGCGCCGCAGGCAAGGTTCATCGGCCTGGTGCTCAATCGCAAGGGTTTCGAACGCGCCCAGGCCGCCGGGTGCACCGAGGTCGGCATGGCCATCGCGGCCAGCGAAAGCTTCAGCCAGCGCAACCAGGGCATGGGCGTGGACGAGGGCATCGACTCCTGGCTCGACATCGCGCAGCTGGCGCGGGCCGCCGGCATTCGCGCGCAAATAACGATCTCAACCGCCTTCGGTTGTCCGTTCGAAGGGGAAGTGCCCGTCGCGCGCGTCCGCGAAATCGCCGAAAGGCTCGCCGCCGGAGAGCCGGATGAAATCGCCGTAGCCGACACGATCGGCGTCGCGGTGCCGACGCAGGTGACGGAACTCATCGGCGCGTTGCGCGCGGCGTTGCCGCGTGCCCGTCTGCGCGCGCATTTCCACAACACGCGCAATACCGGCCTCGCGAATGCGTACGCCGCCGTGGAAGCCGGCGTGCAGGCGCTCGACGCCAGTTGCGGTGGCATTGGCGGTTGCCCGTTCGCGCCCGCGGCGACCGGCAACATACCCACCGAAGATCTCATCTACATGCTGCATCGGATGGGGGTGCGGACCGGCGTCGATCTGCCGGCGCTGCTCGACACCAGCAAGTGGCTGCAAGTGGCGCTCAATCACGCGGTGCCCGGCATGCTCATCAAGGCGGGAATCTTCCCCGCGCATCCGCGCGGCGTCGAACCCGCGTAGCTTCCCGACTCATCCGGATTGGTCACGCGTCGGCGTGCCAAACATTCACAACAGGAGATTCAAGATGGCGATCAAGGTAGGCGACAAGTTGCCCGCGGGCACTTTCAAGGTGATGACCAAGGATGGCCCGGCGGACCTCACGAGCGACGCGCTCTTCAAGGGCAAGACGGTCGTGTTGTTTTCGGTGCCGGGCGCGTTCACGCCGACCTGCGACGCCAAACATCTGCCCGGATTCATCGAGAAGGCCGGTGACTTCAAGGCGAAGGGCGTCGACACCATCGCCTGCATGGCGGTGAACGATGTATTCGTGATGAACGCGTGGGGCAAACATGCGAGCGTCGGCGACAAGATCACCATGCTGGCCGACGGCAACGGCGAATACGCGAAAGCCCTCGGCCTCGAGATGGACGGCCGCGGATTCGGCATGGGCACGCGCGGCCAGCGCTTCGCCCTCGTGGTGAAGGATGGCGTGGCGACGCACGTCGATATCGAAGCCCCGAAGGAGTTCAAGGTCTCGACGGCGGAGAACGTGCTCTCGCACCTCTGAGTTTCACCCCCTGAATTGCACCCATAGGGGCATTATTTCCGGCTGGCGTCGATCAGCTTTGTAAGCTCCGGAATGATCGTGAAGAGGTCGCCGACGATTCCAATGTCGGCGACCTCGAAGATCGGGGCTTCCGCATCCTTGTTGATCGCAACGATGGTGCGGGCGTCCTTGATGCCGGTCAGATGCTGGATCGCGCCGGAGATGCCGATCGCGATGTAGAGCTCGGGCGCGATGATCTTGCCGGTCTGCCCGACCTGCATGTCGCTCGGCACGTAGCCCGCGTCGACGGCAGCGCGCGAAGCACCGACCGCGGCGCCGATCTTGTCGGCCAATCCATAAATGATCTTGAAGGCGTCGGCGCTGGCCAGCGCGCGGCCGCCCGAGATCACTTTCGATGCGCTCTGCAGATCGGGGCGGTCGCCGCCCGCGGCGGCGAGTTCCACGAACCGCGTGTGCGAGGGCAGGTCGGCCGCGGGCGCAACCGCTTCGATTTTCGCGCTGCCACTGCCGGCCGACGCCTCGAACGATGCGATCCGGATGGTTGCAACGACCTTGGTGCCCGCGGCGACTTCCACCGTGGTGATGGCATTGCCGGCGTAGATAGGCCGGCGGAATATCGTCGCGCTCACGATGCTCATGACATCGGAGAGTTGCGGCGCATCGAGCAGCGCCGCGACCCGCGGCATCAGGTCCTTGCCGAACGTGGTCGAGGGCCCGAACACGTGCGAGAACGGCCCCGCGACCGCGGCCACCTGCGGCGCGAGTGTCGCCGCCAGCGCGTGTTGGTTGACGGCGTGGGCGATGTCGAGCACGCGCGTGACGCCGGCGATCTGCGCCGCCTGCGCCGCGACCGGTGACCCCGGTGCGGCAAGCACCGCGACCGTGATTTCCGCGCCCGCGAGTGAGAGCGCCGCCTTTACGCACTTCGCGGTGGAAGCGTTGAGCTTTCCATTGGCGTGTTCCGCGATGACCAGTACCTGCGTCATACGAGACCCCGCTTGTGAAGTTCGGCGAACAGTTCGGCGGTGTCTTTGACCATGATGCCGCGCTGGCGGCCGGGCGGCGGCTCGGTTTTGGTCACCTTGACGCGCGCAGTACCGGCGCCGCCCACCTCGGACAAAGGAATCGTGGCGAGCGGCTTCGTCTTCGCCTTCATGATGTCGGGCAGTTTCACGAAGCGCGGTTCGTTCAGACGCAGGTCGGTGGTGACGACGGCGGGCAGATCGACCTCCAGCGTCTCCAGGCCGGCGTCGACCTCGCGCGTGACCTTGGCGCTCGTTTCGCCGACTTCGAGCTTGGACGCGAACGTGGCCTGCGGACGATTCCACAACGTCGCCAGCATCTGGCCGGTCTGGTTGTTGTCGTCGTCGATGGCCTGTTTGCCGAGGATCACGAGGAAGGGCTGCTCGCGTTCAACGAGTTTCAACAGCACCCGCGCCACGGCCAGCGGCTCGAGCGCGGTATCGGCGACCACATGCAACGCACGTTGCGCGCCCATCGACAGCGCATTGCGCAGGGTCGGCTGGCAATCGGCCGGTCCGATGGTCGCGACCACGACTTCATCGGCGCGGCCGCGCTCCTTGATGCGCAGCGCTTCCTCGATCGCGATGGCGTCGAAGGGATTGATCGCGAGTTTGACGCCGTCGAGCATCACGCCCGTTCCATCCGGCTTCACGCGGATGCGTACGTTGTAGTCGACGACACGTTTGATTGCGACGAGAATCCGTCGGGGATTTTGAGCGGTTTCCATCACGTCGAGTGTAGCGGGAGTTGTGCGGGTGTTCGAGAGCGGGGCGGAAAGCGGGTGCTGATCTACGCGCTGCGGCGGATAGCCGGCCTCGTGCCCACGTTGTTCGTGTTGTTGACGCTTTCGTTCTTCATCATCCGGCTCGCGCCCGGTGGGCCGTTCGACCAGGAACAGGCCTTGCCGGCGTCGATCCGCGCCAACCTCGACGCCGCCTACGGCCTCGATCAGCCATTGCTGACACAGTACGGCCGTTATCTCGGCGGGGCGATCCGCGGCGATCTCGGGCCCTCGTACCGGTTCAAGGATTTTCGCGTGACGGAACTGATCGCGGCCGGGCTGCCGCTCAGTCTAACTATCGGTTTCGCGGCGACGCTGCTGGCGCTGTTGCTCGGAGTGCCGCTCGGGATCTTCGCGGCCTGGCGTGCGCGCTCGTGGCCGGCGCGCGCCCTCATGAATCTCTCGCTGCTCGGGGTGGTGCTGCCGGGCTTTGTCGTAGGTCCCGTGCTGGCGCTCGTGTTCGGCATCTACTGGCCGCTGTTCCGGGTCGCGGGTTACGAGCCGGGCGACGCGAGCTTCCTGGTGCTGCCGGTGGTCACGCTGGCGCTGCCGGTCATTGCCTACCTGGCGCAGCTCACGCGCAGCAGCATGCAAGAGGTGCTGCAGTCGAACTTCATGCGCACCGCGCGCGCCAAGGGGCTCGATACGCGCACGCTGCTGTTCCGGCATGCGCTGCGGCCCGCGTTGATCCCGGTGGTCAGCTACCTCGGGCCCGCGGTGGCCTTCATCATCACCGGGTCGCTCGTCGTGGAAACCGTGTTCGGGCTGCCCGGCTCCGGCCGGTACCTGGTGCAAGGCGCGCTCAATCGCGATTACACGCTGGTCATGGGGATGATCCTCGTCTACGGCGTGTTCACGCTGCTGTGCAATCTGCTGGCGGACCTGCTGTACGGCTGGCTCGATCCGCGCGTGCGGCTGGCATGAGCGGCCGGACCCGCGCTGCCTTGTGGGTGCTGGCGCTGCTCGCGGGCGTGGCTCTCGCCGCGCCCTGGTTGACGCCGTTCCGCCACGACACCCTCGACTGGCAGCACCTGGCGAGTCCGCCGGCCTGGGACAGCGGCCACTGGCTCGGCACCGATCGGCTCGGGCGCGATCTGTTTGCGCGCGGCATGCAGGCCATGCGGGTCTCGCTGCTGATCGGCGTGCTGGCCGCGCTCGTGAGCGTCTGCATCGGCGTCGCGTGGGGCGCGACCGCCGGCTACCTGGGCGGCCGTATCGATGCGGCGATGATGCGTCTCGTCGACATCGTGTTCGCGCTGCCCTACATCTTCATCGTCATCATTCTCTCGACGCTGTTTCCACGCGGCAGCATCGCGGCCTTGTTCATCGCGATCGGCGCGGTGGGCTGGCTGACCATGGCGCGCATCGTGCGCGGACAGACCCTGAGCCTGCGGCGCCGCGAGTTCGTCGACGCGGCGATCGCCAGTGGCGTGACGACGCCCGCGATCCTGTGGCGCCACATCGTGCCGAACGTCGCAGGCCCGGTGATCGCCTACGCCACGCTCAACATCCCGCAGCTCATCCTGTTCGAGAGTTTCCTGAGTTTCCTCGGCCTGGGAGTGCAGGAGCCGTTTGCCAGCCTCGGCAGCCTCATCAGCGAGGGCGCGCAGGAGATGGAATCGTCGCCGTGGATGCTGCTGGTCCCGGCGGCGCTGCTCACGGTGTTGTTAGTTACCTTCAACCTGCTGGGCGAGGGCCTGCGCGCCGCGCTCGAGTCGCGCGATGAGTGAGACGGCGCTGCTCGCGGTGCAATCGCTTTCGGTCGCCTACGGCGGCCAGCCGGTGGTCGACGGCGCCAGCTTCGAGATCGCACCAAGGCGCTGCCTCGGCGTGATCGGTGAATCCGGCGCGGGCAAGACGCAGGTCTTCATGGCGTTGATGGGGTTGTTGCCGCCGCAGGCGCGCGTGACGGGCGAGGCGCGGCTCGCAGGCGCGACCTTGCTCGAAGACGGCGCGGCCCGGGTTCGCGGTCGCAGCGTGTCGATGATTTTCCAGGACCCCATGACCTCGCTCACCCCGCACCTGCGCATTGGCGACCAGATCGCCGAGCCGTTGGTCGCGCATCGCGGCATGAGCTGGCAATCGGCGCGCGCGCGCGCCGCGTTATTGCTCGAACAGGTGCGCATGAGCGACGTGCCGCGCCGGCTGCGCCAGTATCCGCACGAGCTCTCGGGCGGCATGCGTCAGCGCGCCATGATCGCAATGGCGCTGGCCTGCGATCCGAAGCTGCTGATCGCCGACGAACCGACCACCGCGCTGGACGTATCGGTCCAGGCGCAGTTGTTGAAACTGCTGCGCGATCTCATCCAGGAGCGTGGCATGGCGCTCGCGCTGGTGACCCACGACATGGGCGTGATCGCGGCGCTCGCCGACGACGTACTGGTCATGCGGCAGGGAAGGGTGATCGAACACGGAGCGGTGCAGCCCCTGCTCACGGCACCGTCGCACGAATACACGCGCGCCTTGCTGGCCGCGACGCCACGTCTCGAGGCGCCCGCGCCCGCGCCGCGGGCGTCGTCGCCGGCCGCGCCGCCGTTGATCGCGCGCAACGTCAGCGTCCGGCACCGCCTGGGCGGCGGCTGGCTGGGCCGGACGCGCTGGCTCGCGGCGGTCGACGATGTTTCGTTCGATGTGCGCGCCGGCGAGGCGTTGGGCGTGGTCGGTGAATCCGGCTGCGGAAAATCGACGCTGTCGCGCGCGTTGCTGCGGCTTGGGCCCGCATCGAGCGGAGAAATCGTGTGGTTAGGCCGCGCCGTCCAGGACCTGGCCGCCGGGGAGCTGCGCTCCCTGCGCGACGGAATGCAGGTGGTATTCCAGGACCCGTTCGCGAGCCTCGACCCGCGCATGCGCATCGCGGACATCATCGCCGAGCCGCTGCGTGCCCTGCGACCCGGGTTGACCGCCGCGGCGCGGTCGGAGAAGGCGCTGCGCCTGCTGGAGAGCGTCGGCCTGGGCGCGCAGTATGCCGGCCGGCGGGGCCGCGAGCTTTCGGGCGGCCAGTGCCAGCGCGTGGCGATCGCGCGCGCCATGATCCTCGAACCCAAACTACTGGTGTGCGACGAGGCGGTCAGCGCGCTCGACGTGTCCATCCAGGCGCAGATCCTCGAGCTGCTCGACACCCTGAAGCGCGAACACGGCACCAGCATCGTGTTCGTCAGCCACAATCTCGCGGTGGTCCGCCGCCTGTGTGAGCGGG
>Ga0193752_1002591_pt1 | contig 13358 bp, 12 predicted proteins | sample H1c1metaG_FD_144924 | JGI IMG/M metagenome (GOLD analysis project Ga0193752, IMG submission 144924) | Soil microbial communities from a riparian zone of the East river system, Colorado, United States - H1c1 | ecosystem: Environmental > Terrestrial > Soil > Riparian zone | place: USA: East River... | reverse complement strand
CGTGCGCCATGCTCTCGATGGTCGCCGAACTGCCGCTCTCGTTGAACTTCGATTTCGTCCAGACGTGAACCTCGCCGCTTCCCTTGGTGATCGCGAGCGAGCCGCTCCAGGTCACACTCATCACGACATGCGTGGCCATCGTGTACTGCGTCGGGCAGCCGCCAGCTCCGCCGCTACCAGCTGCGGCCACGCCGCCCGCACCCGCACCACCCGCGCCGGCGAGTGATCCTGCAGCGCCCGCTTGACCGGCCGATCCGCCTGCACCTGCAGGAGCCGCTTGGCCCGCGTTGACGCCACCACCGAGCCCATCTCCGCCGCTACCAGCTGCAGGATCCGCTGGGCTTCCGGCGACATCCATTCCGTCGCCGGAGTGGCCGCCGGCTGGAAATCCAATTTCGGCATCGCTCGTGGCGCACGCGGCGGCTGATACTGACAACGCCAGAGACACGACGCCTCTGACACCCCAACCCACAAACGACTTCATTTAGTAGAGCACTCCCACAGCGCTAAGCGCTAACTCATTTAGCCTAGCGGCAGTGGCTCAGGGTGCAATCAACAGAGGTCAATTCAGTGATCGCGCATCACACGCATACTTACGCGCACTCGCGCGGGATCACGTCGGTGCTTTGAGGAGTGCGTACAGCTCATCCTTCAACAGCAAGCGACGCTTCTTCAGTTCTTCGACATGCTCGTCTGAAAGCGGTTCGACGTCGGTCTCCGCGCGATGCACTTGACGATCGAGCTCGTGATACTCGTCAGCGAGCTTGCGAAAGTGCGCGCTCTCGAGCTTGAGCGAATGGATGCGATCGCGGTACTCGGGAAACTCGTGGCTGAGATCGTGCTGTTCGTTGTGCATGAAGTGGAACCTCGCCCACATACGTACACATGTTGCGCGCATCCGACAAGGCGGGTGCGCCAGCCCGCGGTCCTCAGCTTCGATTTATCGATCGCATCGATCGCATTGATCGCGTCGATCGCAGGCGCCGCCTGAAGACGAGGCCCGCTACGCCGAGCAAGCTCGCAAACAGTGGCTTGGGCAGAGCTGGATTGCGACCGGGAATGTTGCAGCCGCATGCCGAGTCGGAGCTGCCTCCGGAGCTGCCAGCGCTCGAGTCGTCGGAACCATCGCTACCGCTGTAGCTGCCGCTGTCAGCTGCAGCATCGACCTGTTCCTCAGGCGCCGCATCCGGCTGTTCCCCACCTGGCACGAGACCCGCGTCGACGTTCATCTCGGATGTTCCGGAGTCCGTGGCCGGTTCCGGAGTTACGCCGGCATCGACCGCGCTCCCCGGTACCGCTGTCACGGTGACCTTGAAGCTGCGCGTGGTGATGTTGGTTCCATCGCTGACCGAGATCGTAACGTTGCTCTCGCCACCGCCACCCGTGAGAGCCGCGATAGTCAGCGTTCGATTCTCCGCGCTTCCCCCAAACGTGACTCCCGCGTTCGCGATCACGAGCTGGTTCGATGAAGCTGCAGAAAGTGTCAGGCTCCCCGCACTGTCATCGGAGTCGCCGACCGTGAACGTGATGGGTGAGGTCGATCCGCCGGCGGTTACTGTTTGATCCGTGATCGCGCTGATCGAAGGGGCACCGTCGCTATCCGTGACCGTGACCGTGATCGAGCTGGGGGCGCCGAGCGACGTGCCACTCGGGCTGGACAAGCTCGCCGTGAACGTTTCGTCCGACTCCGCGCGCTGATCGTCGAGGACTGACACTTGAAACGTCTTCGCATCACCATCGCCGTTGCTCCACTGGAGCGTGCCACTCGCACTCGTGTAGTCATCCGGCGCGACGGCTGTTCCATTCGCAGTCGCATAGCTGACGGAGATGTCACCATCGGTTCCACCGGTACGGTTGACTGTGACCGTTACGGAACCAGCAGTCTCACCCAAACTGACGGATGCTGCAGAACACTGCAGCGTTCCCGAGTTGCGCTCGACCGCACCGATGTCGATTCGACCATTGACCACACGCTGCCGGCCACGCTGATCGTAAGTCGGCGGCGATGCGATCGCGAGATCGCCGGCGTCGATCGCCGCGCTCGTCGCGGCCGGCAACTTCGTAAACGTCGAACCGCCGTTGTCCTGCAGCGTGCCGAGTTGCGGATCTTGACTGAGGACGTTGCCGCCTCCATTCGTGATCGTCGACGTGGACGGGCTCTCGATCAGGCTGTAGCTCGCCGTGAACATGCCGACGAGGTCTTTGTTGTTCAACGCGGTGTTGTCCGCGACGATCGAATGACTCAACGTGACTAAACCATCCTGGATGAGTAGCGCTCCGTTGCCTGGCGAAGTGTTGCCCGCGATGGTCGAGTTTCGCACCGTCATCGGGTCGCATTGGTAGCAGTAGATCGCGCCTCCGTTGGCCGCTGAATTCCCAGCGAACGTAGAGCTCTCGATGACTGTCGGTGCGTCGGTCGCCTCGATCGCGAGCGCACCACCCAGAGAACTGGAGTTGCCCGATACGCTGCTCGAGCGAATCGTGAGCGTCCCGTCCGTGCCTGGCGTTCCGACGCGAATGCCACCGCCCTCGCCGGACGCAGTATTCGACGATATCGTGGACTGATCGATCGTCACGGGCTTGGCAGGGCTGTCGATGAACATGCCCGCGCCGACGTTGCCGTCGTTCATCGTGATCAGGGACGATTGAATGTCGAGCGGACCACTCAGCGCGCCGACGTAAATACCACCGCCGGCACGCGCTGCATTGCCCTTGATCACCGAGTTGACGATGCTCACTCCCATCGGAGCGTTACTAACCCACAAGCCGCCACCTTGACCTGACGTCAGAGGTGCCGCCGAGTTTCCACTCAACTCGACGTTCTCCAGGGTCAGACGGCCCGCACCGGACTGAATACCGGCACCGTTCGTGTTCACGTTGCCGCCTGTGATCTTCAGGCCGGAGATCGTCACTTCGATGTCGTCGTCTTGCGCGATCAACATCACGCGCGAAGCGTCGTTGCCGGTTACGCTGAGTACAGTCGTGCCCGGTCCTTGAATCGTTAAGGTGTCGTCGATCGGGAGCTCGCCACTGGTCAACGTGATGGTGCCGGTCAGACTCGAGTGAAACGTGATGATGTCTGCGCCCAAAGCGATGTTCGCGGCATCGATCGCAGCTCGAAGCGTTCCGGCGCCATTGTCCGCGGGGGAAGTCACTTCGAACGTCTCAGCGTGGGCTTGAGATGCACTCAAACCCAAACCGATCGCGATCGCCGCTCCGGTCGACATCGACGGATTCGATGCTCGCCCAGCCAACCGTGCGGCGGCGCGGTGCTGCTGGCGGTTGACTGCAGTTCGACACGAGCTCGACATGCGCTGGTTCGCCATGACAGTTCTCTTCCGTCCGCAGTGAGGTGGACTGATGTGGACAGCGACTATGGTTCTGCATCGATAACTTCGAGGTCAACTTACTTCGGACGCTTTTGGTTACGCGCACATGCGCGCCAATCGAGATGGCCATTCGCGGCCTGCAGAGCGTTGGCTAAATTGCTACGGCGCGATCGGGGTCACTGAGCGACATGCGCGCACCCTGCGACGGCCCGACCAAAAAAGGGGCATATGCCCTTGTCAGCAAGTCGCGATGGCCTATTCTCCCGTCGACGCTAGCCGCCGCGATGCCTTCTCCCCCAGCGAACAAAGTCGATCAGAGCCCGTGCACGGCTACGGCGCTCCGCAAAGCGGCCCGCCGACTCGGGCAGCTGTACGACTCGGCGATCGCCCCAACCGGCATCCGCTCCACGCAGTTTGCGATTCTCGCGCAGATCGCGACGAGTGCCGAATCGCCGACGATGGCCGAGCTCGCACGCGGCCTCGTGATGGATCGCTCCGCACTGGGACACAATCTGCGTCCGCTCGAACGCGACGGGCTCGTGACCTGGACCGAGGGCGTCGAGGATCGGCGCAAGCGTCACGTCACGCTGACCCCCGCGGGCCGCACGCGATTTCGCGAGGCGGCACGCGCCTGGAAGCGCGCGCAGGCTCGCTTCGACGAAGTGTTTGGGGAGCGCGAGTCAGAAGCGCTTCGGAAGACGTTGCTCGGCATTGCGTACGATCCGCGGCTCAGCTCGCTCGAAGACTCATAGTCAGATCGTAGTTGGAGGCATTTCACATGACACTTGCAGATGAAGTCGGCGCCGGACTCGATGGGCTCGGACAAATGCGCGCCCTCATGGCATCGGGACGGAAACCGGGCATCATGATTTCGCTTCAGTTCGAACTGGTCCAAGTCGATCTGGGCTTGGCAGTCTTCGAAGGCACGCCGGGCGAACACGCCTATAATCCGATCGGTACGGTGCACGGCGGTTGGGCGGCGACGCTGCTCGACTCGTGCTGCGGCTGCGCTGCGCACACGCGGCTATCAGCGGCCCAGGCGTATACGACGTTGGAGCTGAAGGTCGCTTATCACAAGGCGATTACGCGCGACACCGGTCGGCTGCGGGCGGAGGCGCGGGTGGTTTCGATGGGCCGGCGGGCGGCGTTCAGCGAAGGCACGTTGAAGGACGCGGCCGGCAAGCTTTATGCATCGGCGACCTCGACGCTGTTGGTATTCGATCGTTAGTAGCGATAAGGTTCGCGCATGCAGCTCTACGACGTCGGAATGTCGCCGAATGCGAAGAAGGTTCGCGTCGTTGCGCGCGAACTCGGCATTCCCCTCGAGCGCATCGCTGTGGATCTGCAGAATGGCGATCCGACGTACCGGGAGAAGAATCCGATGGGCAAGGTGCCCACGCTCGACGATGAAGGGTTCATCGTGTGGGAGTCGGGCGCGATCCTCGCGTATCTCGCGACTCGCGAAGAGTCTCCGCTCTTACCCCGAGACGCACGTGGCCAGGCCGACGTGTTGCGTTGGATGTTCTTCGCGGCGACGCACATCCAGCCGTGGATGAGCACGCTCGGGCAGGAGCGCTTGTTCAAGCCGATGCGCGGGCTCGAGTCGAACCAGATCTTGATCGCGCACGCAGAGCGCGAGCTCGCGCGTTTCATTCCCGTTCTCGAAGAAGCGCTGCTCGGGTCTGAGTATCTGACTGCGGAGTTCAGCGTGGCGGATATCTTCGTCGGTTGCGGGTTCGAGGGCGCGGAACGTCGCGGCGTGGATTTGGTGCCATTTGCTGCGGTGAACGCGTGGCGGGACCGCTTGTCGGCGCGCGCATCTTGGGCGGATTGACGCCCGGCATTGAACACCCGGCATGAACGCCCGGCATTGAACGTCCCGCACGTCGGCCGCCATCAGCTGCGGACGAGCTCTCGGTAGCGGCGTACGAGATCGGGCGAATGGCCCGCGGCCTGTTCCAGCTGCTCGAGCAAGCGCGCGTCGTAGCGGTGAATGATCAGCGCGCTGAGTGCGGCCTCCGCGTCGGCTGTCCTGCCCTCGCGCACGATTGAAAGCAGTAACTCGCGGGCTGGCGCTCTTCGACTGAGTCCGAGTGCCTCGATCACCTGTTGACGCTCTGCAGCGAGCGTTCCCTGTTCGAGCTCAGTCGCGAGCAGCTCGATCGCGCGGTCGTCGTTGGCCGTTCCGAGCGCCTGAAGCGTTTGCTCGCGCTGCGACTCGTTCCCCGCGTGAAGCGCGGCTTGCGCGTACCGCAGCGCGTGATCGGGTGCGATCACGAATAGACCGCGCAAGCACTCGATCGCGATTTCGGGCACGTCGTCGCCCGCTTGCAAGCGCAGCAGCAGCAAACCTGCGCCATCACGATGGCCGCGATGCGCGATCGCTTGCGCCGCTGCGAGCCGCAACATCGGATCGCGGTCGCCGAGGGACGCACCGGCGATCGGCATGAAATCGCCGTGCCCGAGCCGAGCGAGTCCGAGCACGCCGCGAGCACGCACGCGCGCGCCGGTGTCTCGCGTTCCACCTTTCATGCGTTCGCGCTGCACGTAGACGGCGGCCTCTGCGAACAGCTCGGCATCCGCGTGGTCGAGCACATCGAGCGCTGCGAGGATCGCTTCCTTGGCAAAACAACCCGCATCGAGATGCGCGCGCTCACCCGTGAACGTGCGGTACGCGTCGCACAGCGACGATGCGCAGCGATTCAGCGTATGCTTTCCGATCAGTTGGGCAGCTTGTGCGACCACCCGCGGGTCGTTTGCCGCCAGTGCTTTGCGCAACGCGTGCTCGCCTGCCTCAGTCTCGAGCGACTGTGGTGTCGATGCGAGCGCTGCGAGCGCAACCAAGTCGGACGCGGCGCTCTTAGCAGAAACCTTGGCCACGAAACCGTGTGTAGCTGACTGTCAGTCCAACGCAAGAGCCGTGGCAAACGCGCTCTCGGCACGTGGCATGCATGATTCCAACACATGCCGAAATATGGATACAAACTCATGAGCGAGGAGCACGGGCCCACGGACCTCGTCCGCAACGCGTCGCGCGCGGAAGAGGCAGGCTTCGACTTCGTCGCAATCTCAGATCATTTTCATCCGTGGTTGTCGAGTCAGGGTCACTCGCCGGCCGCGTGGACAGTGCTCGGTGCGATCGCCGCGCGGACGCAGCGTGTCGGTCTCGTCACAGCCGTGACCTGCCCCAGTATTCGCTACCATCCTGCCACGGTCGCGCAATCCGCCGCCACACTCGCAATCTTGAGTGGTGGCCGATTCACGTTGGGCCTGGGCTCGGGCGAGAACTTGAACGAGCACGTCGTGGGTCAGGGATGGCCATCGCCGCACGAGCGGCAGGACATGTTGTTCGAGGCGGTCGAGCTGATCCAGAAGTTGTGGGAGGGGAAAGAGGTCAACGAAGACAGTCTCCACTTCAGCATCGATCGCGCGAAGTTGTGGGATGTTCCGAAGACGGCGCCGACGATTGCAGTTGCAGCGGGAGGTCCGCGCGCCGCGCGACTTGCCGGCGAAAAGAACCTGGGCCTGTTTGCGACGGAGCCGAAGGGCGAGCTCGTGAAGGAATGGAAGGAAGCGGGCGGCAAGGGTCCGCGCTACGCCGAGGTCGGTCTGTGTTACGCGCGTGACGAAACTGAAGCCGTGCGCATCGCGAAAGAGCGAATGAGCTTTTCGCTACTCGGCTGGAAGGTCATGCCGGAACTACCGACGACGGAGAGCTTCGAAGCTGCCGTGGGCGTCGTTCACGACGAAGACGTCGCGAAGCAGGTTGCGTGCGGTCCGGATCCGGAGAAACACGTCGCGGCGGTGAAGAAGTACGTCGACGCCGGGTTCGATCACATCGTGTTGTTAGGTGCGGGACCGGACCAGGAGAGTTTTCTCAGCTTCTTTCAGAAGGAGCTGAAACCAAGGTTGGACAAGCTCTGAGCCGGGCTGGCGCGTTCGGATTGCACCCCCGCGCGTGAGGGCTGCGCTACCGAGGTTCTTCGAGGCTTTCGCCCCAACGCGTTCCGCTACTGGTGCGCGCGCGCCAGCGATAGCCGTTCTGCGTGCGTTGAGGAACGACTTGCAGATCGATCTGAACGGGGTCTCCCGTGCGCACTTGAAGCGGGCGCTCGAATGGGAAGTGAAAGCTGAGCCAGTGCGTGGCTGCAGAGAACGGACTCGTGCTGAGCAGAACTCCAGGCGAGAGTTGCGCTTCGAACCAACCACACAGCCCGTAGACGACTGCGTCCGCCGGAGGTTCGAACGCGGCCGAGAACGCACGCGGCGTTCCGGTCACAGTCGTCATGTCGAACTCACCGAGGAGGAGCGTTTCCGGAAGTAGATCATCCGGCGACATCCGCAGCATCCCCACATCGTTGAACGGCCAATCACCGATCGCCGAGAAGTCGATGCCGTAGGGGCGCGTGCATAGAAAAGACAGATCATCGAAATAGTCGCTGACGACCACCAGGGCGAGGTGCAGAGAACAACTCGCTGGAATGACGCGTCCGCCTGGTACGAGGTATTTGTCTCGCAGGTGGATCAGCGGCTCGAGCATGCGTTCGGCGAAGAGAAAGTGCCCCATCCACTCGGAGATGATCACGTCGACTTGGCTCGGCAGCTCGACTCGGTCCCCTTCCCCGTAGACCGGCGTAATTCGCGTGCAGCCGTTCTCAGCGAAGATGGTCGTCGCGGACTTGAGCATCGGAGAGCGGTCGACTGCGTACACGGACGCCGCTCCGGCGCGCTCGGCGAAGATCGACAACACGCCGGTGCCACAGCCAAAGTCGAGAACGCGATCGCCAGGTTTGACGATTTCGCGAACGGCGTTCAGGTACGCCTCGGTTCGCACACGATCCTGAAGCATCTCAAGGTGCGATCGAACGCTGTCGTAGCTCATGCTGGACATGCAAAACTCAGTTTCCCTGCCGCGCGCGCGGTCCAGCACTGTACACGCTTTTGTCCCAAAAGGGTGAGAAGGAGTGCCTAGGCGTCGTTTGGCCAGGAGCCGACGGCTGGAGCGGCCGCGCTCTCGCTCAGGGTCGAAAGACCGGCTGCTCCGCGTCCTAGCCGTTCAACTCGACTCGAGACCGACCCTACTAGTTCGCCGCCGTCGCGCCCGTGAGTTGGACCGTGTAGTCCAAGCCGCGCGCCACATCGCCACTGATCTGGAAGGGATCATATTGGATGAGCGCGTCCGGCGTATTGACGACGACCAGACTCGCTTCCTCGCCGCTTTCCAGCATCGCACTGCCCGATCCGTTTTCCAGATCGACGTAGCGCACGGAACCGCTGCTGGAACGAATCGCCAACGTCGCAGTGAACTTCGCGGTGCTCGTGACTTGAGCCATCACGTTGCCCGTACCCGTGAGCGGGATGATGTTCGAGCCGAAGTAGCGAGGTTGGCGCGCCGCTTTGACTTTATAAGTTCCGCTTCCAGTCGAATCGAGATTCGCGAAGTTCAGTCTGCTGCGCCCCGTCATGAACGCTTCCTGAGCTTGTTTGTGTCCGATGTCCACGTACGCCATGCGCGCCCAGTAACGGCCGACGATCTTCTGCACTTTGACTGGCGCCGCAATGCGCTCGAGCACGTGTAGCGGCGTCTCGTTGTTGCCCATGTGCTTGCGAAACATGTCTCGCAACGCAGTCGCGCCCAATCCAGCGTAACCGTCGGGGTTGTTAGTCAGGTAGGTCAGCAACGGCCAGGCCTGATAGTAGTTACCCGATCCCTGCGAACCATCGACGATGACCTGGAACGAGTCCCCGATCACTTTGTTCAGCTCGATGACAGTGCGGCCTTCTGCCTGCCCAAACTTCATCCGGGACGCAGCGCAGAGCGGCGAAGTCATATACGTATCGGCGACGAAGTTCGCGACGGTTTCCCACCACGCACCGGTGCGCGTCTGTTCGACCCAACCTTTCTCGTGGTAGGTGAGCGCGTGACCGTACTCGTGCACTGTTACTTTGGGATCTGTCAGGTAGCTGTTCACGACTTTGAGGTAACTGAAACCAGAAGCGGCGTCAGAAAACATCTGGCCCGCGGCGGAACCCAAGCTACCGGTTCCGTAAATGTTCATCTTGTAATACGGGCCGCTATCCGAAGTGGACTTGAAGGACAGTCCAGACGAGCGCCAGCAAAGTGTCTCGACGAAACAGCTGTACGCAGCTTCAAGTTCCTTGATCGCGGCGTCCGCCTCAGTGTCAGACACGCCGACGATGCGGAAGTGGGGAGAGTCTTTGAACTGGCTTCCGCCTCCGCCAACGCTCGGGTTGGGCATGAATTCAGCCGGCGCCATCGACTCGCACGTGGGCAGAGGTCCGGGTCCAGGCTGCATCGTGCCCGGATTTCCGGCAGCGCCCGTACCGGCCGCACTCATTCCGGCAGCACCCGCGCCGCCAGCACCCATGCCGGCCGCACTCGCGCCGGCTGCGTTCGTACCCGCGGCACCCATACCCGCTAGGCCACCGCCGATCGCGCCCGAGCCTGCCGCGCGCGAGCCCGCACCGCCGGTGCCGGCTCCACCCATCGCGATGGGAGTCGACCCGCCTTGGGGTCCGGTGACTCCAGCTTGACCGCCTGCGGTTGGAACCCCGACGGGTGGTGACCCTGCCATCCCAGTCGCTGGGTTAATCGCCGCCGGGTCCGAATCTCCGCATGCGGCGAACAGAACGGCAAGCACGGAAACCATGCGCCGAGTGCCCGCTGTGAATCCAAGCTTCGCCATTAGTGGGCAGTGTCGCGACACGGTAAGTTCGGGGCATCAAAAGTAGAGTCCGCACGCCCGCGTCTCACCACGACGCGAAGTAGGCGCCCGGAGTTAGTGGGCGTTTCAGAGCAATATCTCAGGTTGTTCATGGACCTGCCGACTATCAGCTGATGTTGCGCGACTCGCTGTCTCGATTGGCGAACCGGTTTGTTCCGACACTGGTCGTTGGATGCCTCGCAGGCGTCGGCGGATGCGGGGACCAGACGATGTCGGTTGCACTTGCCGCCCTCGGAATCACGACACCCGGCGTCGTGGTCGACCTCGGTTCCGGCTTCACGCGAAGCACGAGCGTCACCCTGACCGTGACACCGCCGATCGAGAGCGCGCCGGTGACGATGTGCGTGTCCAACACATCGACGTGCACGTTCATCCCTTTCGCGAGCACCAAACGCTGGCTGCTGACGCCCGGGGACGGAACCAAGACCGTTTCGGTAACGCTCCAGGATCGACTCGGCATCCAAACTCCGTTCCAAGCCAGCGTGGATTTGGACGCGACGGCGCCCGTCGCTGGAACGCTGACCGCAACGCCGAGCGACAGTCTTGTCTCGCTTTCCTGGGATGCCGCGACTGACGCCCTCAGCGGCATCCAAGGCTATCGGTTGTTGATGAGCACGACGACGACGCCGACCTCGTGCAACAACGGTCAGCTGATCTATCAGGGTACTGACACAGCGTTTCAGCACACCAACGTTTGGAACGGTGGCAACTACGGCTATCGCGTTTGTCCGATCGACCTCGCCGGCAACATCGGCGTCGGTGCAACCGCACAAGCGCGCCCCGCGCCGGAGTACGATCCTCCGACCGGTACCGTAGTGATCAACGCGGGCGATCTGCTGACGAGACTCCACACAGTCACGCTCGAGCTCGATGCGGCCGATGCCAGTCCCATCACATCGTTCTGCGTGAGCCAAACGTCGACGTGTACCAGCTGGATGCCGTGGACGACGACGAAGCCGTGGACGTTGCGCGGTCCGAATGGGCTCATCACCATCAACGTTTGGTTCCGAGACAACTTCGGGAACGCGAGTGCAGCACCGACGTCAGCGACCATCACACTGGACACACTGGCGCCCTCGCGTTCGACGATCACGACTATCCCGGGTCGCGACGGCATCGATGTGTCATGGACTGCCGCGACTGACATCAACGGCGTCGCTTCTTACACGCTCGTGTGGATGGCAGGTACGTTGGCACCCGCATCGTGCAGCGTCGGCACCGTGGCGTACATGGGGACTGACCTGACGTACTTCGATCCGGTGGGCCCCTCGGGCTATCGCAGCTATCGACTATGCGCGACGGATGAAGCCGGCAACACCAACGTCGGCGCGGTGAAGACGGTAGTTCAACCGGTGAGCACCGTGGTTCAGCAATCGAACATCTTCAGCATCACGGCCGAGAGCGCTAGGTTATCCGTCGGCGGTGCAGCCAATTCCAGTGCGGCGCGTCACAGGCTGATTTCTTCTGGCGAGCTACCGAGTTGGACCGCTGGGCTGTCGCGCGCCGAGCTCATGCAAGCGTTGCACGAGCATATTCGGCAGACCGTCGGGCGCTCTCGGGATCCGTTGACTGCGTGGGACGTCGTGAACGCCGCGATCGACGACGACACGCTTCAACTGCGCGCTGGCATTCACGCGACGCTGGGCGTGAGCGGTTTAGCTCAAGTGTACAAATGGGTGGAGGAGGCTGATCCCGGCGTCCAGCTCTACTACAGCGACTATGGCGTCGAAGGTTCGAGCGCCAAGGCGGATGCGGTCTATCGGTTGGTCCAAGATCTGATCGAGCAAGGCGCGCGCATCGACGGCATTGGGACGCAAGCCGAGCGCGGCCTCCGCGGACTCTAAGCGCCGAGAAGCCAACGCCGAGGGGCCGGCAGCATGCCGAAAGTTCGGCACCTGCGACCGCAAAACCATTGGGTTTTCGTCCATCAGCGCGCGCATCGGGTGGGTGGCTCGCCCCATGCACTGGACCGGAGCAAACACCTTCTCAGATGAGGTTTGCGATGGAACTTCTGAATCCTGCGGTCGAGATTGCCTACGCTGGGCTGCGCGCGTTGAAGACCGTCGCGATCGTGGATGGAGAGTTGCACGCGCTCGAGCGGCGATTTTTCGAAGCCGTCCAGCGATCGATTCTGAAGACGGATTTCGATGTCGAACAACTCCTGCCGATTGCACCCCAGCAGCTTGCGGCAGCGGTGACGTCGGCGGAGTTTCGCGAACGGATCCTCTCGGCGTGCATCATCATGGCGTTGATCGATGGAGAGGTGTCCTCGGCGGAAGGAAGTCTGCTCGAGCAGTATGCGCAGGCGTTCGAGATGTCGAGTCACGCGTTGACCGATGTGAAACGCCTGATCGATCGCAATCTGACGGTCGCGCGGATCGACATCGCGCGGCGTTCGTTCCTCGGCCAGCGCGGCCGCGCGTATCTCGCCGATCAAGGCGTACGCGGCTTCGCGCGCACGCTGCGTAGCTTGCTCGGGATCGAGAACCGCGCGTTGGCGGCACGTTATTCGGCGCTCGCGGACCTGCCGCGCGGCACGCTCGGGCGCGAGTACTTCGAGTTCGTGCGTGCGAGTGGTTTTGCGCTCCCCGGCGAGAAGAATGGTGCGCCGGAAGTGATCGTGTTCCACGACTGTCTGCATGTGCTCGCTGGCTATCGCACGACGAGTCTCGAGGAAACACAGATCGCATCGTTTCAGTCGGGCGTGCTGCGGAAAGATCCGGTGTTTGGTCTGATGTTCATGCTCGCGCAGTTTCACCTCGGCATTCAAATTACGCCTGTGACCGCGGCAGAGAAGCTGGTGGCGGACCCACAGTTGATGCTCGAGGCGTTCGTGCGCGGGACGAAGGTGAACCGCGATCTGTGCGTCGACTGGGTTCCCCAACAGGACTTCGAGCGTTCGGTCGACGAGTTGCGGCGCGAGTACAATATCGAGCCGCGCGAACTGACAGTCAGCCAGTCCGCCGCGTAGTCAGCTCAGTCCGCAGCGGCCCAGCGCACATCATTGGAACCGCGTTGCCCACACCTCGTATTGGCCCGCGTTCAAAACATCCCAGATTGCGACCGCATTGCCCTTCGCGTCGACGGCTATCTGTGGCGTCGAATTGATCGCGGGGTCCGCCGTGACATCCGACGTCAACTTCACGCCACCGAGAAACCCGACGTCCGCTTGTAGACGCCACACCCAAATCGTTCGCGAGGTTCCCGAGGTCTCGGACCAGAGCACGAAGCCGTCGCCCGACGGATCGATCGCGAGCTGCGGAAACGGTGCAGTCGCAGAGTC
>Ga0193752_1002590_pt1 | contig 13364 bp, 12 predicted proteins | sample H1c1metaG_FD_144924 | JGI IMG/M metagenome (GOLD analysis project Ga0193752, IMG submission 144924) | Soil microbial communities from a riparian zone of the East river system, Colorado, United States - H1c1 | ecosystem: Environmental > Terrestrial > Soil > Riparian zone | place: USA: East River... | reverse complement strand
TACAAGCAAATATCAGCCTGGAGAAATTCATCTTTGTGAGCAGCCTTGCAGCCCTGGGGCCCCTAAAGGATTTATCAGGTCTGATTGAGGATAATTCTCCTGCTCACCCTGTAACCAATTATGGGGCAAGTAAGTTATTGGCGGAACAATACTTAGCAGAGATAAAGGACTTACCGCTTATTGTAATACGTCCTACTGCGGTTTACGGACCCAGAGAAAAAGATATTTTTATTCTGCTGCAAACAATAAACAAAGGATTGGAACCTCATATTGGTAGTTTTAAACAGCAGATCAGTTTCATTTACGTGAAAGATCTGGCAGGAATTATCATAGATGCTCTGTTTTCTGATGTAACAAACAAGCAATATAATGTGTCTGATGGAAGTATCTATGATAGGTACGCATTGGCAGAAGGAGTGAAAAAAGCATTGCATAAACGGACATGGAAATTCCATTTGCCTGTTTCAGCAGTTGCAGCATTGGCGGCATTGATGGAGAGGATTTATAAAAACTCTGCAGCTGCACCTACGCTGAATAAAGAAAAAATGAATGAATTGACTGCCATTAACTGGGCATGCAGCATTGAAAAACTAAAAGTAGACCTTGGCTTTAAACCTGCTTATAATCTGGAAAACGGATTATTGGAAACGGTTAACTGGTACAAGAATAATAAATGGCTATAAATAGCAGAAAGCAATAATTATAAAGGAAAATGTTATTTCATAAAATCACATCAACAAGCCTGGGTATCGGGTATATCGGCAAAGGAGCAGGAACTGCTGCAGCTGTCGCGACCTGCCTGGTTTGGTATGTTGTGCATCCAGATGGATTTAATTTCATTCCTGCTTTAATTGTTACGGTTTTGTTGACTGCGCTGGGAATCTGGTCTGGTAATATCGTTGAGGCGATATGGGGCAAAGATCATAACCGGGTAGTTATTGATGAAGTGGTGGGGATGTGTATCACTCTTTTATGGATTCCGGTTACGCCGGTAAATATTCTGATGGGATTAATCCTTTTTCGCTTTTTCGACATTGTAAAACCACTTTTTATCAGACGCCTGGAGAATTTGCCAGGGGGTTGGGGAGTGATGTTTGATGATATCCTTGCGGGTATATATGCAAATATCCTGTTGCAGGTTATTGTAAGATTTATTATACGTTAAATATGGCGACTTTTGTAAAAGCTCAGGTTGCTTCATTGTCGGCCTCAATTATTGACTTTCTTACCACATTAGTCTGTACGCAGGTGTTTCATGTATGGTATGTCCTTGGAAGTGTGATAGGTACAACGGCAGGTGGAATGGTGAATTTTATGATGGGACGCAACTGGGTGTTCGGTGCAAAGGAAAAAAATATCTTCAGATCTTTAAATATATTATAGTTTGGGGAGGGAATTTGCTGTTAACAACGGCGGGTGTCTACCTGGTTACGCATTACCTGCATGTTAATTACATTTTATCAAAAATCATAGTTTCTTGTACAGTTGGAACTGGTTATAACTTTCTGATGCAAAAGAAGTTTGTATTTATATAATTTTTATGAAAATTCGCATTCAAACAATCATACTCATCTGTGCTTTAGCACTGCCTTTTTTTGCAGTTAAGGCTTTAGCCCAACAACATACTGTAATCAGTGGTGTAGTTACAGATGCCGCGGACAAAGATCCTATACCTTATGTAACCGTTCTTTTTAAAGGAACGAATATTATTACCAAGACTGATGCAGATGGTAAATACAGTATTTCAACTAGTGAAGTACATAACCAATTGCAGTTTAGTTATGTAGGTTATAAAAGTAACTTTGCAACTGTTAAACCTGGAGAAACACAGGTGATCAATATACGTCTGCAGTCTGAATCACAGAGTCTGACAGAGGTAGTTATTAGTTCTAATAAAAGGCCGGCATATAGAAATAAAAACAATCCTGCGGTTGAACTGATTAGAAGGGTTATCGAGAATAAAAATAGAAATCAAAGTAAAAGCTATGATCATGTTGAATATAAACAATATGAACAACTGGTTTTCTCATTGAGTAACCTGTCAGACAAATTCAAGAACAAACGGATATTCAGAAATTATCAGTTTCTTTTTGAGCAGCAGGATTCTACGAAAATAGGTGGTAAGTTATTGTTACCCGTGTTCATGGAAGAAAAGGTTACGCAGAACTATCTGCAAAAAAATCCGGATAAAAAGAAGACCATCGTAGTTGGTGATAAACATGTTAATTATGATAGCAAATTCATAGATACCAAAGGACTGAGCAAGTACTTTGAAAGAATGTATGCGGATATCAATATATATGACAGCAATATTTCTTTAATGAGCAATCAGTTTTTGAGCCCTATTGCAGATGCATCGCCTACATTCTATAAGTTTTTTATTACCGATACGATCAAAACACATACGCCAAATCTGATTGAGCTTTCTTTCATTCCAAGAAATAATACCGACCTTTTATTTGAAGGTAAGATGTACATTACTATGGATGGTAATTTTGCTGTTCAGGATGCCTTTTTGACGGTAAATAAAAACATAAACCTGAATTTTGTCAGAGCCCTGGAGGCTAAACTTGATTTTGCGAAAAATGAAGATGGCAGATATCATTTGTCAAAAACAAACCTGGTTGTTGATTTTGGTATCAATAAAAATAAAGGTGGTGGTTTCACTGGTCAGCGTACTGTTGTGATTAATGATTATCAAATCAATAAACCACAGAGTGATACGACTTATGCTGGTCCGGCTTTGGTCATGTCTCCACAAGCTGATTTGCGTACAGATCAGTTCTGGAATGACCAGAGACAGGATACGACGGTACGTTCAAAACTGGGAATCTATAAAAACATTGATACTTTACAAACAATCCCTTCTTTTAAAAGGACTATGGATCTGGTTACCTTGCTATTTGCAGGATATAAAGATTTCGGGCCATTTGAAGTAGGGCCGGTAAATACATTTTACAGTTTCAATAATGTAGAAGGGTTCCGTCTGCGTTTAGGTGGACGTACAACTCCAGCACTGAGCAAAAGATATTATTTTGAAACTTATGCGGCTTATGGATTTAAGGATGAAAAATGGAAGTATTTCTTAAGCGGAACTTATTCATTGAATAATAAGTCTATCTATGCTTTTCCTCAGAACTATATCAGGGGAAGTTTCCAGAGAGATACCAAAATTCCCGGACAAGAACTTCAGTTCGTTCAGGAAGATAACTTCTTGTTGTCTTTCAAACGAGGCGAGAATGATATGCTTTTATATAACGATTTTTATAAAATTGATTATGTGAAAGAGTTTGAAAATCACTTTTCATACGCGGTATCGTTCCGTAAATGGACACAGCGTCCGGGTGGTACGCTGGCTTTTAATAATACAGAGAACAATACCGTAAATCCGGTTGATCTGATTAATACTTCTGAATTAAGCGTGAATCTGCGTTATGCACCGAATGAGAAGTTTTATCAGGGTAAAATATACAGAGTACCGATTCTGGATAAATATCCGATCTTTAACTTAAGATATACATCTGGTTTAAAAGGCGTATTTGGTGGACAGTTTAATTATCAGAATCTGATGGGAAGTATTGATAAACGTTTTTATCTTTCTCAATTTGGTTATGCAGACGTTACTGTAGAAGGCGGATATATTTTTGGTAAAGTGCCTTTCCCATTGCTGGACATCCACAGAGCCAATCAAACTTATGCTTATCAGCTTAATTCTTATAACTTAATGAACTTCCTGGAGTTTGTGAGTGATCATTATGCAAGTATCAATATTGATCAGAATTTTAATGGATTCTTTTTGAATAAGATACCATTGATCAAGAAGTTGAAGCTTAGAGAGTCCGTATCTTTCAAAGCTTTATGGGGTGGCTTAAGAGATCAGAATAATCCAAATTATGATCCTTCATTATTACAGTTCCCAAGAAATGCAGCAGGTACGGAAACTACTTTTGTATTAGGGAGTCAACCATATATGGAAGGTAGTGTAGGGATTGGTAATATTTTTAAACTATTGCGTGTAGATTTGGTTAAGCGTTTCAATTACTTGGATAACCCGGTAGTTTCAGAGTGGGGAATAAGAGCAAGAGTTAAATTTGATTTTTAAAAAAGAATAAAGAGGTATTTATGCAAGCATTATCATTTCGTGATCGTTTACAGCAAACGATTTATAAGATCATTAACCCATTTGTAAAAGGGTTGATCCGAATGGGGTTAACACCCAACGCTGTGACGACTATTGGCCTTTTACTAAATGTTGGGGTAGCTGTTATCTTTGTTTTCGGTGCAGAACGGAGTAACAGGGGGGACCTTTCATTTGTTGGCTGGAGTGGCGCGCTGGTTCTTTTTGCCGGATTATTTGATATGCTTGACGGTCAGGTAGCCCGTCTTGGAAATATGAGCTCGAGATTTGGAGCGCTTTATGATTCTGTACTGGATCGTTATAGTGAACTGATCATGTTCCTGGGTATTTGTTATTACCTGGTTTCTCATCATTATTTTTTAAGTTCATTGTTTGCATTTATCGCTTTAATTGGCTCTATGATGGTAAGTTATACACGTGCCAGAGCAGAAGGATTAGGTGTTCAAAGTAAGGGTGGATTAATGCAGCGTCCGGAACGTGTGGTTACTATCGGTATTTGTGCAATGGCAGCCGGTATTGCCGGACATTATATAGGCGGGGATTATAAGGTATTTGTACCGGGTATCTCTTTCCATATTTTTGAAACGATCTCCATCTTTACAATTCCAATTACTGTAATGGCCTTTATGACCAATATTACAGCTATAAACAGGTTAAGAGATGCTAAAAAAGCATTAGATGCCCAGGAATTGGAGGAGAAAAAGGAGGAAGCTTTAATTACTAATAAAAACAAACCTTTAACAATTGTTGTAACTGGTTTATTCTTCTTAACTGCTTTATTCAGCTTTGGATCTGCAACTACTGTATATGCACAAACGCGGGATGTGAGTAATCCTTCGCCAATAAAATTCCCTGTTCCAAAGGGAATAACGAATCAGCTTTTTTATGTACAGCGTGATCCAAATACAAACACAATCATTTGTGAATTAAATGTAAACGCAAAAGGACAGGTAGATAAAGATAATCCTGTTCATGTTTACTGGATCCGTTATACGGAAGATGAATCAAGAAAAGAACTGGGATATATTCAAAAGAAATTTGCTTACGGGATAGAATCGAAAGCATTAGCCAGTGATCAGTTTGAATTACGGTTTGTTTCTCATAAGAAATTACCGTTATATTTGACGAAATCTGAAGATGATAAAAAATATCATGTTTATGTGACAGTTAATAATAAGAAAATTCAAGTAGAACGCATATTTTTGCGGATAGAAGGTGGATCGTTCTGGTTGCCTAACGTAAAGTATGTCGAAATTAAAGGTGTGAATACTTCAAACAACACATTAATTACCGAACGGATTAAAATTTAGTATACTCTCATGAAAAAGAATTTTATATCAAACTCCTCTGAATCTATTAGAATGTTCAAAAGTGGATTATTAGAAAAGCTATCAAAAGTAGATTTCTATGTACCGCTTATAGTTTTTGTACCTGCTATTGCCTTTTTGATCTGGAAAGCATTTGTGGATATACAAATGAGTCTCTTAGGTTTTATGGGTTGGTTGGTGGCTGGTTTGTTCATCTGGACTATAACGGAATATATTATGCACCGTTATATTTTTCACTTTTATCCCATTTCGAAAATTGGTAAAAGAATACATTTTATCTTTCATGGTGTTCATCATGATTATCCGAATGATGCGAAAAGATTAGTAATGCCACCATCAGCGAGTATACCAATGGCTCTGGCATTATACTTCGTATTTTTGTATATCCTGCCAGCTGGTACTATTTTTGCTTTCTTTGCGGGATTTCTGATTGGATATCTAGTTTATGATATGGTGCACTATGCTTTACACCACGCGAACTTTAAAAGCCCATTCTGGAAAAAATTAAAACATCATCATATGTTACATCATTATTCTGATTCTACCAAAGGGTATGGCGTGAGCTCTGCAATCTGGGATAAAGTTTTGGGATCGGATTTTATAAAAAAAGTAAATGACAGACCAGATACGGCTGAATAAACCATTTTTCTCTCTTAGGGACATCATCGTAACGACTTCACTGTCTTTTGCTTATTTGCTTCTCTCTTATCTTTTAATCGGATTTAAGAGTCAGCAGGTTTTTCTAGTAGTGCTTTTCAATTCTTTGTATTATGCTTCTCAGGTTACCAGGAAGTTTATTCTCGGGTTTTCTATATTCATAGTTTACTGGATAATTTTCGATTACATGAAGGCATTTCCTAATTATGTCTTCAATACTGTACATATTGAGGGATTGTATAACCTGGAAAAACATATTTTCGGAATTTCTTCTGATGGTACTGTACTAACGCCTAATGAATACTGGAGATTACATGGCAATTCATTTCTGGATGTTATGGGAGGGATATTTTACCTGATGTGGATTCCAGTACCCCTGGTATTTGCGGGTTATCTCTTTTTTGCAAACAGGAAACAGTTCCTTCAATTTTCACTGACTTTTGTTTTAGTGAACCTGATTGGCTTTGTCATCTATTATCTTTATCCTGCTGCACCACCCTGGTATGTTCAATATCATGGATTTGTGTTTGAGGCCCATACTGCTGGAAATACTGCCGGACTGGTTAAGTTTGACCGCTTTTTTAATGCACCGGTATTCAAGTCAATTTATAGCAATGGCTCTAATGTTTTTGCTGCAATGCCTTCTTTACACTCTTCGTACCCGGTCATCGTATTGTACTATGGATTGAAGAATAAATTAGGTATGATGAACGTTTTCTTTGGAATCGTCATGCTTGGAATATGGTTTACTGCCATATATACAAGCCATCATTATGTATTAGATGTATTGTCTGGTATTATTTGTGCAATTGTTGGAATCAATCTTTTCAACTGGCTGGTAAAACATACTGCGCTAAAGGTATTTCTGGAAAAAATGTACGCTGTGTCAGTTAGTTTTTTTTGTATTCCTGATTTGAAGATTGATTCTGCTTCAAAATGTCTAATTTTACTTAAGAGTCTGTATGAAATTTAATAAGTCTCTTATCTAAACATAAGAAATTTTGGCAGCGATACCTTCAATTAAATTATCCGAACTTACCCGTCAGATCCATGATACTATCAATGGTGTCTTTGGGGCCAGAACATTTTGGGTAATTGCTGATATCACTAATTATACTTATAAGCCTCAGAGTAATTTTCATTATTTTGAATTGGTTGAAAAAGATAAATCTTCTGCAAAAATTCTGGCTAAAATAGGAGGAAGGGCGTGGGGAAATGCTTCGGTAAATATTTCAAATTTCGAGAAAGCTACCGGACAGCAATTCAAAAATGATATTAATGTACTGATTCAGGTTGCTGTACAATATAATCCATCATTTGGTTTACAATTAAACCTGCTGGATATTGATACTAGTTTTACGCTGGGCAGATTTGAGCAGCAGCGTAAAGAAACACTGGATAGACTGGTGAGGGATAATCCTTCTTTTATCCGGTTTGCTGAAGGACATTACCATACCAGAAATAATGAATTACTTTTAAACAGGGTATTGCAACGGATAGCAGTAATATCTTCTGATACTTCTGCTGGTTATCACGATTTTAAGCATACACTGGAAAATAATACTTTCGGTTATCATTTTGAGGTTGATGATTATTTCGCTTTGGTACAGGGTGAAGGAAATGCCGGGCAGTTTTTAACGAAACTTATCCAGGTATTTGGCTCGGGCAAGGAATATGATGCGCTGGTTATTATCAGGGGTGGTGGTGCACAGACTGATTTTCTGATTTTTGATAATTATGAGCTGAATCGTGCGATCGCTAAATTTCCTATACCGGTAATTACAGGTATAGGACACCAGAAGAATGAAACTATTGCCGATTTGATGGCGCATACTTCTACAAAAACGCCAACTAAGGCGGCAGAAATGCTGATTGCACATAACAGAAATTTCGAAGAATCTGTTTTATCACTCCAGCAGCATCTGGTCATCAGAACTTTTCAAATGATGAACCAGCATAAGGAGCAAATGACCAGGTTGAACCAGATCATTATTAATTCAGCAAAAAATATGTTGCATGAGAAACACAGGGACATCCTGAATCTTTCGGGTATGGTGCTGACCAATCCTAAAATTATTATTTCCAACAGGGGCAAAGACCTGGGAAATTTATTGGCTAATTTCAAATCTTTTAACCGGATGTATTTTGCAAATCATGCAAGGTATATTGGTCATTTTGAATCGGTAGTCAGAATGATGAGCCCGCAAAATATTCTGAATAAGGGTTTTGCAATTGTTAAAGTGAATGGCTTGATTGTGAGTAATGCCGATGCGATTATCCCTGGAACAGAGCTGACCGTAAGTCTTGCTTCGACAGAAATTAATACAAAAGTTTTATCTAAAATACCCCGCAATGGAAAAGAATTTGAATTATGAGGAAGCTTATAGCGAGCTGACCCAGATCGCTCAGGAAATAGAAACTGAGGCGGTTTCTGTTGATGTACTTGCCGAAAAAGTAAAACGGGCATCTGAATTGATTGCTTTTTGTCAGACAAAATTAAGGTCTACGGAGACCGAAGTCAATAAAATTATTAAGCAGATGGAAAACCAACCCTTATAACTACCTTCGCATACCGTTTAATTTAAAAAAAATCAGCCATGTTAGTTTATAGTCCGGAAGAAGAAGAAGTATTTTTTGATCAGATCGATCAGGTTTATACGCTGACTGAGTCACAAAATTTAGAAGAAGCTGAACAGCTTTTATTGGAGATTGATGAATCCATCCCTCATCCTAAAGAAAATTGCAGTGTTGGCGGCATATTGCTGGATAGCATTTTTTCTTTTTATGAACAGACCGGTCAGGTTGAAAAGGCATTGCCTCATTTTTTAAAAGAAACTGAATATCTTCAGGAAAAGATGAAAACTGAAACTGTGAAAAGTTCTGGTCATTTCATTACCACCGGCAGTATTTACTATACGCTTGGTGATCTGGATAAAGCCAGAGTGTATTTCAAAATCGCTCATAGTTTGGGAAAAAACAGTATTTTCCATGATTTTAATGCTGATTTTCTGCATATGGCAGTAACTTCTGATGTTGAATTCGAAGAGTTTAAAAGTAATTTTGTCCCTGCTGATCATTCAGGGCAGGAAGAACTGACTGATGAGCAGCAGGATTTAATGGAAGAGTACTGTGATCAGGGAAACCTGGAAATGGATGCCGAGCATTTTGAGAAAGCAGCTGAATGGTTTCAGAAAGCACTGGATGTATTGCCTGAGCCTAAGGAAGACTGGGAAGCAGCAGGCTGGGTTTCAGCTTCTTGTGGTGATGCTTATTTCAGTGCAGGTAAGTACAAGGAAGCTCTGGGACATTTGCTTCTGGCACATGATATCTACAGCAGTGAAGAAGAAATTAACCCATTTGTATTGCTTAGGTTAGGAGAGACTTATTTTGAGCTTGGTGACCATGAAAATGCAAACGTACACTTATTAGCTGCTTATCAAATGGAAGGTGCTGACCTTTTTGAAGATGATCAGAAATATCTGAAATATCTGAAAACACAGCATAAGCTTTAAGTGTATATTGAACTTGTTTATAGCTTATTTACAAGATATAACCGCAATTAGAATGATGTTCTATGTGTTTATTTCGCAAAAGTTATATATTTGGTTCTGTATAAACATTAAAACATGGAAAAATTTTCAAAACTAAAAGAATTGCTTGCTTCTGTTGAAGTTGATGCTGAAAAGTTTTATACTGCAGGTAACAGTGCAGCAGGAACAAGAGTACGTAAAGCGATGCAGGATTTAAAAGTTCTTGCTCAGGATATCCGTACTGAAGTAACTGAGAAAAAAAACACAGCTAATTAAAAAAGCACAACCTTACCAGAATAGAGGGCTTATAACCCTCTATTTTACCTTTTTTTTATGCCATATACAGCCAATCCTGAACGTTATACGAAGATGCAGTACCGCCGTTGCGGTAAAAGCGGACTGAAATTGCCAGCCATATCATTAGGCTTATGGCATAATTTCGGATATGTAGACCAATTGGAAAATTCCAGGAATATTCTAAAGCTTGCTTTTGATAGTGGGATCACACATTTTGATCTTGCGAATAACTATGGCCCGCCTCCGGGATCGGCAGAAGAAAACTTCGGCACTATTCTAAAACAGGATTTTTTGGCTTACAGGGATGAAATGATAATTTCCTCGAAAGCAGGGTACACGATGTGGGACGGCCCTTATGGAGACTGGGGTTCTAAAAAATATTTAGTATCCAGCCTTGACCAGAGTTTAAAGCGCATGGGACTTGATTATGTTGATATTTTTTATCATCACCGTCCTGATCCTGAAACTCCTCTGGAAGAGACCATGGCCACACTCGATCTGATGGTCCGTCAGGGAAAAGCTTTGTATGTTGGAATTTCAAATTATCCTGCTCCTGAAGCTGCTGAGGCTTTACGTATTTTAAATGAGCTGGGTACACCCTGTTTAATTCATCAGCCTAAATATTCTATGTTTGAAAGATGGATAGAAGGTGGATTACTTGATTTACTGGGTGAACAGGGAGTTGGTTGTATACCTTTTTCGCCATTGGCACAAGGATTATTGACTAATAAATACCTTCATGGTATTCCTGAGGATTCGAGAGCTGCAAAATCACATGGAGCATTACAGGAAAACCAGATCACTGCAGAACGTCTTGGTCAGTTACGGGAACTAAATGCATTAGCAGTGAAACGTGAGCAGAGCCTGGCACAAATGGCTTTATCCTGGATTTTACGTGATGAGCGAATTACATCTGTACTAGTAGGAGCAAGCAGACCAGAGCAGCTTGCCGATTCGATCAAATGTCTTGACCATTTATCTTTTAGCGAAGATGAATTGAGTTTGATTGAGCATGTTTTATCTAATTCAGATAAAAACTGATTTAGATAACCAATGCAACCTAATTTCAATTATATTTGGGCTGATTAAGTTCTTTACTATTTTTTCTTCATCAACCGGAATTGGTTCTGCTTAACGCAGATTAATAGGGAATCGTGTGCAAATCACGAGCTGTCGCGCAACTGTAAGTAACCAAACAGTTTTTGCCAATAAATACCCACTGTCTTTAGGGATGGGAAGGGTGGCAAAAATGTTACAAGTCAGGAGACCTGCCTCATCCGAATTGACAATGCTTTCGCGAATAGAAGCTTTAGGTCTGGTATGATGCATTTTTTGCCTTTTGAAAACATGGATAAAATGTTTAATGGGTGCTGGTGCGTGTATATTTAATCTCTCTTCTCTTATAAAACATTGTGAACATCTAGCTTAAAAGAGCTTTTAACTGATTTTTTTATCATTTAAAAAGCAATGAAAATGCTAACAAACAATCTTGGCTACCCGCGAATAGGTAGCAGCAGAGAACTCAAAAAAGCCAGTGAACTATACTGGTCGGGCAAAACACCTATTGAAAACCTGTTACAAACAGGCAAAGAAATCCGTGCAAATAACTGGAAACTTCAACAGGAATCAGGAATAGATCTTATTCCGTCAAATGATTTTTCTTTTTATGACCAGGTATTGGACCTTTCTCTGACTGTAGGCGCAATTCCAAAACGCTACCATGAAGTTATTTTAAACAAAGCTAATACTGAGCTGGATCTCTACTTTGCTATGGCAAGGGGTTATCAGAAAGATGGTATTGATATTACCGCGATGGAAATGACCAAGTGGTTTGATACGAATTACCATTATATTGTTCCTGAATTCTATAAAGATCAGACTTTCAGGCTTTTTTCTCAGAAGATCATTAATGAATACAATGAGGCTAAAAGATTAGGAATAAAAACTAAACCGGTGATTATTGGCCCTGTCTCTTACCTGCTTTTAGGTAAAGAGAAACAAGAAGGCTTCCACAGAATTGAATTAATCAAAAATTTATTACCGGTATATCTGGAGATATTAGGAGAATTAGATGCACAGAATGTAGAATGGGTACAATTCGATGAGCCTTTCCTTGTTTTGGATTTAACTCAGCAGGAAAAAGATGCTTATACTTATGTTTATAAGGAAATCAGAAAGCAGTTTCCAAAGCTAAAGGTTCTTTTAACCACTTATTTTGAAGGGTTAAAAGATAATCTGGAGCTTGCAGTGTCTCTCCCGGTTACGGCCTTACATATTGACCTGGTAAGAGCTCCTGAACAATTAGAAAGCGTGTTGGCGGCTATTCCTAATCATTTACAATTGTCTTTAGGGGTAGTTGATGGCAGGAATATCTGGAAAAATGATTTCCAGCAATCGCTTTCGCAGTTAAATCTGGCGATAGAGAAAATAGGAGAGGGAAGGATTTTAGTTTCACCTTCCTGTTCACTGATTCACTCGCCATGTGATTTAGCACTGGAGACTAATGAAAAAACACTGACACCAGAAATCAAACAATGGCTGGCTTTTGCACGTCAGAAAGTTGATGAAATAGTTTATCTGAAACAATTGGCTGGTAAAACGCCTTCAGATAAGGCAATTACTGCTTTACAGGATAATGTCGCTGCTAATCAAAGCCGCAGAACTTCAGCTTTGATTCATAACGATGCAGTGAAAAGCCGTATTGCAAGAGTGACTGAGAGGGATGAAAATAGATTAACTCCTTATTCAAGCCGTAAGGCTGCACAGCAAAAGGCTTTGAATCTGCCTTTATTCCCTACAACTACAATTGGTTCTTTCCCGCAGACTCCTGAAGTCCGCAGCTGGAGAGCTAAATTTAAAAAGGGTGATTTAACGCAAGCTGAATATGATGTGCTCATTGAAAAAGAAACAAAGGAGACTATACGTTTTCAGGAAAATACTGGCATTGACGTACTTGTTCATGGTGAATTTGAGCGTAATGATATGGTTGAGTATTTTGGTGAACAGCTTGCGGGATTTGTATTCACTAAAAATGGCTGGGTACAGAGTTATGGTAGCCGTTGCGTGAAACCTCCAATCATATTTGGTGATGTTCATCGCCCTGCACCAATGACAGTAAGATGGTCGTCTTATGCGCAATCACTGACTAGTAAATGGGTTAAAGGGATGTTAACAGGCCCTGTTACGATTTTACAGTGGTCATTTGTAAGAAATGATCAGCCACGTGCTCTGACCTGTAAACAAATAGCTCTGGCTATCCGTGATGAGGTTTGCGATTTGGAAACTGCTGGTATTAAAATCATTCAGATTGATGAACCAGCAATACGTGAAGGCTTGCCTTTGCGTAAATCAGACTGGCAGGAATATCTGAAATGGGCTGTTCAGGCTTTCAGGATTTCTGCAAGCGGTGTACGT
>Ga0193752_1002589_pt1 | contig 13369 bp, 8 predicted proteins | sample H1c1metaG_FD_144924 | JGI IMG/M metagenome (GOLD analysis project Ga0193752, IMG submission 144924) | Soil microbial communities from a riparian zone of the East river system, Colorado, United States - H1c1 | ecosystem: Environmental > Terrestrial > Soil > Riparian zone | place: USA: East River... | reverse complement strand
CGCCTCTTCGAGCCCTTCGCAACCACCAAGCCCCCCGGCAAAGGCACCGGCCTCGGCCTGGCCGTCTGCCACACCCTCGTAGAAGCCATGGGCGGCCGCATCACCGCAACCAACCAACCCACCGACGGCGCCCGCTTCGAAGTCGAGCTGGGGACGGACTACGGAAATTCGCTTTTGCTGGCTGAGTCAGCTGTGGCTGCACGAGCCAAGAAAAACGAAATTCCGTAGTCCGTCCCCTATTCGAACGCGCGGTCGATGGCGGCGTCTTCGGCGTCGACTTCGGGGGACAGGTCGGTGCCGAGGTGGGCGCGGATGGCTTTGGCTTGGGCGCGGGAAGCGCCGGCGGCGATGAGCTCTTCTTCGGTCGCGGCGCGGACGCCTTTGAGGGAGCCGAGTTGCTTGAGCAGCCGTGAGCGGGTCTTGGCGCCGATGCCGCGGACGGCGTCGAGGTCGCTGTGCAGCGTGCGTTTCTGGCCTTGTTTGACGCGCAGCGCGTTGGCGCTGCGGTGTGCTTCGTCGCGCGCATACGCCAGGATCTGCATCGCCGAGCCGCCCTCGCGCAGCTCGATCGCGTTCTTGCGACCCGGCAGGTACACGCGGTCGACGACATCGTCGCGGCGCGGGTCGGCTTTCTCCTTCGCGAGACCCGCCAAGCTCACGCCGGTGATGCCGAGCTCGTTCAGCGCGCGCTCCGCCATCGCCAGCTGGCCTTTGCCGCCGTCCACCACCAGTAGATCCGGTAGCGACCACTTCGCATCGTCGGTCTGCCCGCGCTTGAAGCGCCGCTCGAGCACCTGGTGGATCGCCGCGTAGTCGTCGCCCGCCGCGACGCCGCGCACGCGAAAGCCGCGGTAGCGCTTCTTGTCCGGCTCGCCGTGCGTGAACGCGACCAGCGCCGCCACGGTGTCGCTGCCGGCGTGGTGCGAGATATCGACGCACTCGATCCGCTCCGGCAGCTTGGGCAGCGACAGCTTCTCTTGGATCTTCTTCAGCTTGCCTGCGATGTCCTCGCGGGCGCGCGCCTTCTCCTTGAACGCGTGGGCGGCGTTCTCCATCGCCATGCGAAGCAACGCCGCGCGGTTGCCGCGTTGCGGCCGCACGATGCTCACCTTGCCGCCGCGCTGCTCGCACAGCACTTCCTCGAGGCCGCTGGCCGCTTCGATCGCGACCGGCACTAGCACCTCGCTCGGCACGAACGTGCTGCGCGTGTAGTACTCGGTCACGAACGACGCCACGAGCTCGGCATCCGGCACGCGCGCATCTTTGATCTCGAACGTGCGCACGGTCACGACACGGCCGCGCCGCACCAGCAGCACCGAAAGCTCGGCTTTATCCTGCAGCCGGAAGATGCCGAACACGTCTTGGTCGATGTCGCTGACCAGCGATACGCGCTGCTTCTCCTGCGTCGACTCCACCGACCGCAGCTGGTCGCGATACAGCGCCGCCAGCTCGTAGCGCAGCTCGGACGCCGCGCCGGTCATCGCGCCCTTTAGGTTCACCACCAACTCGTCGTGCCGGCCCTCGAGGAACAAGCTGACGCCGGTGATCTGCTGGGCGTACTGCTCCTTGGGCACATCGAACACGCACGGCCCCGGGCACCGCCGGATCTGGTACTGCAAGCATGGTCGCGTACGGCTCTCGAGCTCCGAGTCGGTGCACGTTCGCAGCTGGAAGTGGCGGTTCACCAGCCGCAGCGTGCTGCGCGCAGCGGTCGCCGAGTGGTACGGCCCGAAGTACCGCGCGCCGTCTTTCTTCGGCTTGCGCACCGCTTCGAGCCGCGGCCATTTCTGCGTGACGTCCAAGCGCAGCGACAGGAACTCTTTGTCGTCGCGCAGCTTGACGTTGTAGCGAGGCTGCAGCTCCTTGATCAGGCTGTTCTCGAGCAGCGCGGCTTCTTTTTCGCTCGCCGCGACGAACGTCTCGAGGTCGCCAATTTCGCGCTCGAGGTGCTCGATGAAGTATCGGTCATCCGACCCGCCGGCCTGAAAGTAGCTGCGCACGCGGTTCTTCAGGCTCGACGCCTTGCCGACGTACAGCGCCTCGCCCGCGCGATCGCGGAACACATACACGCCGGGCCCCCGCGGCAGGAGCTCGAGCTTCTGCTTGATGTTGTCGTCGGTCACGGCGCTTCAATCCGAAATGCGGAGCACGCGAGCGTCGGTCACCACGATGTGCACCGGCGCGTCGCCGCTCGTGCTCGGCAGCTCGCCGAGCAGCTCGTGGTCGTAGCAAATGCCGACGCGAAGCGCTCGGGGGAGCGTTGGCAGCAGCCGATCGTAGAAACCCTTGCCGTAACCCACGCGAAAGCCGCTGCCGTCGAAGCACAGGCCAGGCACGACGATCACGTCGATGTCAGCAGTCTCGATCCGCGGTGCAGTTTGTAGCGGCTCGGTAATGCCGTAACCGCTCTCCTCGAGCGGCTCGCCGTCCCGATAGCGGTGCAGCGTAAGATTCTCGTCTTCCACCCGCGGCAAGCCCGTGACCACACCGCGTTCATCGAGCGCGCGCAGCGCCAGCGCAAGCCTTGGCTCTTTGCCGAACGCCGCGAAGCCGACGACCGTTTTCGCCGCCGCCACCTCGGGTAGCTCGAGCAGCCGCGCGCACAGCTTGGCCGAGCGCTCGTCGCACGCGTCTTTGTTGAGCACGCGGCGCAGGCTCCGCATCCGGCCACGCAAAACCTCCTTGGCCTGATATCGGAGCCGTTGCTCGGCGATCTCTCTGGGGTCTTGCATGCGAACTGGCCCCCACGTGCGCCTACGCGAGCCTACAGCCCAACGTTAGCGGCTTCAGCCTCAGTCGGTCTGATCGGCTTGGCTCGCCTGCCGCGCTGCATCGGCCGCGAGCTCTTCGTCGATGCGAGCGATCGCGCCGGCGATGGCGGCACGGCTGATGCGATCCGCCTCGCTCAGCTTGTGCTTCGCCGTTCTCAGCTCATCGGCGAGACCGAGCGAAACCAGCGCAAGAAGCTGGGCAGACGAGGCGCTGCGCGCGCCCGCGTCGGTGAGCTTCTGCATCCGCTCGTTGACGATCCCCGCGAGGTCCGCGAGGTGGGTTTGGTCGGCGTCGGAGACGATCTTGAACTTCGCGCCACCGATCTCGAGGGTCATCGTGCGCTTCACAACCACATCTGTAGCGGTCCCACGCTGCGTGCGTCAAGCGCGAGACCGTCTGGTCAGCAGGCCGATCACGACTTTCAAGCTGGCCAATGTGCCGTGATATCCTCGACATCGCTTTGGCCGCACGACGCTCGCGCGATGCGCTTCGGTTAGAGCACGCTTTGCGCGCAGTGCGCACGTTCACAAACGCAAGCATGCGGTCATCAAGTCATGATCAAGGTTGAGTGCGTTTCTTGTAAGGCCCCGTACGAGCTCGACGAGCGGCGCATCCCCGAGAAGGGGATGAAGATGCGCTGCCCGAAGTGCGGCACGAGCTTCAACGTCACCCGCCAAGGCGTCGCCAGCGGTGCTGCTGCATCGCAGGCGATCGCTCCGCCTCTGGCTGCACCGGCGCCGATCGCAGCACCGCCGCCCGCTGCGGCGATCGCGCCTCCGGTCGCGGCGGGCGGGATCCCGAAGGGCACGATGCTCGGTCATCAGATGCCGGCACCGATCGCACCGCCGGTCGCTGCACCGGCGGCCGCCGCCGCGCCGATCGCTGCCACGCCGAAGGCCGCGCGCCCGCCGATGGGCACGATGGTCGGCATCGCGCCGCCGCTGGCTGAGGGCGCCAAGCCGCCAGCCGGCGCGCTGTTCGGCACACCGCAAGCGCCAGCCCCCACCGCGTCTGCGGTCAGCGCGGCCAAAGGTGCCTTTGGCTCGGGCGCTTCGTCACCGAAGCCCGTTGCTGCGTCGCCGCTCGTGCCCTCCAAGAGCTCGACGTTCGACGAGACGGATCTGCCGGCGCCGCGCGCCGCGCAACCGAAGCCGCTCTTGCCGTCGATCGACGTGAGCGACCTCAGCGTGTCGAACATGCGGATCGATCAGCTGCCGATGCCCAAGCGCGAGGTCGACCTGCAGCGGCCGCAGAACAGCATGGCGCCGTCGGGCGCGTTCGACGCCGACTTGCCCGCGCCCAAAGCCAACGTAGATCTGCCTGCGGCCAAGCCCAAGGGCACGATGCTGGGCGCCGCGCCGATCGCCGCGCCGTTTCCTGCCGCACCGATCGCCGCACCGTTCGCTGACTTGCCGGCCGTCAAGAAGGGCGGCGGGACGGATCTGCCTGCGCCCAAGCAGCCGGCGCCGCTTTCGTTCGGTGACCTCGACCTTCCGGCGCCGAAGAAGAGCGCGGTCGTCGACCTTCCGGCGCCGAAGATGAACATGGACCTGCCCGCGTTCAAGCAGGCCGCGGACCTGCCGGCGCCGAAGATGAGCGTGGACCTGCCGGCGCCCAAGCACAGCGTCGACTTGCCGGCGCCGCGCGGCGGCGGCGCGGATCTGCCTGCGCCCAAGGGCCAGGTGGATCTGCCGAGCCCGCGCGCAGGCGGCGCTCGCTTCGGCGAGATCGACCTGCCGACGCCGAAGGGCGGCGCGATCGACCTGCCGACGCCGCGAGGTGGCGCGATCGATCTGCCGACGCCTCGCGGCGGCGCGATCGATCTGCCGGCGCCGGCCAACGACTTGCCCGCGCCACGCGGCGACGACTCGAGCTTCGCCGACTTGATGCTCGATTTGCCCGACTTCGCCGGCGACTCGAAGAAGAAGAAGTCTGACGACGCGTTCGGCGATATCGAGCTGCCGCCGCCCAAGCCGGCCGCGGACATGATCGCGTCGCGCGAGCGCACGATTCAAGGCCCAGCGCGCCGCGCGCCCACGATGCAGCAACAAGCGGCTGCGGCGCAGCAGAACAACGGCCCGGACTCAGAGCTGCCGCCGTCGCTGCTCGGCGGCGACGAGTCGAGCTTCGATGATCTGAACCTGGAAGACGACCTCGGCTTGTCGGAGCCGCCGGTGCCTTCCGCCCGTCCCGTGCCCAAGAAGGCGACGCCGATGCCGGCGAGGTCGCACGCGTCGCACGCCCAAGAGGACGACCTGCTCGGCGACGACCTGGTCGACGAGGAAGAGGAATACGAAGAGGGTGACGACTTCGGCGAGGAAGACTTCGTCGGCGAAGAGGGCGAAGAGGGCGGCGGCGACGACGACGAGGAGATGGAGTTCGGCATCTCCGGCGACGAAGAAGGTCGCGCTTCGCTCGCGCCCGACGCGTTGCGCAGGCAGCGTGGCGAGGACTTCGAGGCGCGTCAGGCCGCGTCGCGCAAGCGCACGGTCACGATCATCGTGCGACTGGCGGCGCTGCTCGTGCTGCTCACCGCCGGCTCGGCGGCGCTCGCGTTCACCGAGTACGGCATCTTTGGCATCTACTACTGGGAGAAGTGGCTGCCCGAGGCGGGCGACCCGGAGTTCGCGCGCAGCGCGATTCAAAAGGCCGAGAAGATGGCGGCGAGCGACACGTACGCCGACGTGCAGCGCTCGCTCAAGGAGCTCGGCGCAGCGCGCGCCAAGGCCGGCATCAACCGCCAGCTGCTCAGCCGCGGCTTGCTGCACGAAGCGCTGTCGATCGTGCGCTTCGGCGAGGATCCGACCAGCGCAGCGCGCGCGGTCGCGATCTTGAAGCGCCTCGACGAACGCTCGGGCAAGGCGCCGGAGATGGACCTGGCGCGCGCGACCGACGCTGCCCGCCGTAAGGCGTGGGCCGATGCCGGCAAGCTGATAGGCCCGCGCGACCCATACGTCGAGCTGCTCGCCGGCGAAGTGGCGCTCGCGCAGAACAAGATGGACGACGCTGAGAAGGCGTTCGCCCAGGCGCTCAAGCTGGGCGGTGCAGCGCGCGCGCAATGGGGGCTCGCTCGCGTCATGCTCACGCGCGACGACAAAGAAGCGCAGAGCGCCGCGGTCAACGAGACGCTCAAGCTGAGCCCGATGCACGTCGATGCGCGCATCGCAGAGGCGCGCATCGTCTGGTCGCAGGGCAAGGAAGAGCGCGGCCTGCACCTGTTGCAGGTGGCGCTCGGCCGCGAGCCGACCGAGGAAGATCGCTACCTGTGGAGCAGCAAGACATCGCAGGCCACGGGCTACAGCGTGCTCGGCTATATGCACGAGGTGCGCGGTCGCCTATCGCCCGCGAAAGACGCGTACGAGAACGCGCTCAGGGCCGATGGCCTTCGTGTCGAGGCGCTGCTCGGCTCGGGTCGCGTGCTATTGCGTAACGATCGTGCACAGGACGCGCTGCCGCGCTTCGAGCAAGCGCTCAAGTCGGCGACCAAGGGCGATTCGAACCCGATCGTGCTCAGCGGCCGGCACGCGGACATGGAAGCCAAGCTCGGTATCGGCCGCGTGCTCTTGGCGCTCGACCGCGCCCCCGAAGCGAAGGCCAAGCTGCTCGAGCTGAGCCAGGCGCTGCCCGCCGATCCCGACGTCGGGCTCGCGCTCGGTCAGGCCGAAGAGGATCTCAATAACCTCGATGCCGCGGAGGCCCAGTTCCGCAAGTCGATCTCGCTCGCGCCGACTCGCTTCGACGGCTACCTCGCGCTGTCGCAGCTGTTCTTCCGGAAGGGCAACGCGGCGAAGGCCTCGGAGGTGCTCAACGACGCGGCCTCGCACGTCGAGGAGACCGCGCACATGCGGCGGATGCTCGGACAGTCCGAGCTGGCTCGTAACAAGCTCGACAGCGCGGCGCATGAGTTCAAGCGCGCGCTGGAGCTCGACCCGTATGACGTCGAGGCCAAGTTCGGCTTGGGTGTCTCGTTGCGCAAGGGCGGTAACCTCGAGGCCGCGGAAGCGGCGTTCGACGACATCTCCAAGCGCGACGCGGGCTTCTCGGGCTTAGCCGAGCAACGCGGCTTGTTGCTCGAAGCGCGCGGCAAGTACACCGACGCGATCGAGGTGTATCGCAAAGCGCTCGAAAAGGATCCGACCAACATCCAGCTGGTGCTGCGGCTCGGCGCGGCGCAGGTGCTCGCCGGTCTGCTCGACGACGCCGAGCAGACCTTGGCCAAGGTGATCCGAGAGATCCCGAACTCGGCGGAGGCCGAATACTTCATCGGCCGCATCTCGTTTGCGCGCGGCCGCACGGCCGACGCGCTCGCGCACTTCGACCGCGCGCTCGGGCTCGACATCTCCAAGGCCGAGTACCACTTGTACGTGGCGCGCTCGACCTGGGAGCTGCAGAACTTCTCGCGCACGATGGAAGAGGCCGACGTCGCGATCAAACGCGACCCGTACTTGGGCGACGCCTACTGGGTGCGCGCGATGGTTCGGTTGCGCGTCGGTCAGGTCAAAGACTCGCTGAAGGACGTCGACAAGGCGCTCCAGCTCAACCCGGCGCGCACCGAGGCTTATGCCGTGCGCGGCGACGCATACGAGCAGCTGCGCCAGCTGCCGGAAGCGATCGCGGCGTATCGTCAGGCCCTGCAGATCGACGAGATGCGCGGTCAGTGGTGGTACCGCCTCGCGGGCTTGCTCGCCGATTCCGGCGAGCACGGGCAAGCGGAAGCCGCGCTGCGCCGCGCCACCGAGGCCGGCGAGAAGAGCGAGCCGCTGCCGCACTGGCTCCCGGATGCGTATCGCCTCGCGGGCGAGAACGCCGAGCGCAGAAACGATCGCCAGGGCGCGATCCGCAGCTACAAGCGCTACATCGAGATCTCGCCGACCAACTCGATCGACTACGGACCGGTCACCAAAAAGCTCCGCAGCTGGGGCGTCGAGCTGAGCGAAGACGAGTAGCTTAATATCGGGGAACGTGCGCCGTTCCGGGCCGCCTCTGCGGGAAAGGCGAGCGTTTCCCGATGTCATCGCAAAGCCCAACGGGGCCCACCCCTTCACGAGGTTCGCTTCGCTCACGCCTAAAACGTGAACCCTGACGGCAGCAGCTCGCGCACCGTGAAGCGCAGCTCGCTGCCGTCGTTGCCGTAGCAGCGGAGCTCGGCGTTCGGCGCGAGCTCAGCGAGCACCTGGCGGCACGCGCCGCACGGCGTGATCGCGGTCGGTCCGCTGCACAGGACGACCACGCCGGCGATCGCGCGGGCGTCCTGCATCACCGCCGTCGCGAGCGCATTGCGCTCCGCGCACACGGTCAGGCCGTAGCTCACGTTCTCGACGTTGACGCCGGTGATGATCCGACCGTCTTCATTCCAGAGCGCGGCGGCGACGTGAAAGCCGGAGTACTTGGCGTACGCGCGCGGCAGCGCGGCCGCCGCAGCGCGCCGCAGCGCGTCGAAATCGACAGCCGTCGTGCTCATCGTTTGCCTTTCTTAGCTTTGCTCCGCTTCGCCGGTGCGCAGCCCGCGATCACGCCGGCGAGCAGCGCGCGAAAGCGCTTCTCCGCGATCTTGGCCGTGGCTTGCACCTCGGCGTGATCGGGCGGCGTATCGGACAAGCCGGCCGCGACGTTGGTCACGCACGAGATACCGAGCACGCGCGCGCCCATGTGCCGCGCGGCGATCGTCTCGAGCACCGTGCTCATGCCGACGGCGTCGGCACCGAGCACGCGCAACATGCGCACCTCGGCCGGCGTCTCGTACGCGGGCCCGAGCAAGCCGGCGTAGATGCCGGACCGCAGCTTGAGCCGCTGCGTCTTCGCGACGCGCTGGGCGAGAGTGCGCAGCTCCGGGTCGTAGGCGTCGCTGAGCGCGGGAAAGCGCGGGCCTATGGCGTCATCGTTCGGACCGGTAAGCGGACTCTGGCCAGTGAGGTTTAGGTGATCCTCGATCATCATCAAATCGCCCGGATCGAGGTCCTTGCGGATCCCGCCGGCCGCATTGGTCAGCACGATGGTCTTGGCGCCCAGCGCGATCATCGCCCGTACGCCGCGCACGACGTCGCTCGGCGCGTGGCCTTCGTAGAGATGCACGCGCCCCTGCATCGCGCACACCGATACGCCCGCTAGGGTCCCCATCACGAAGCGACCGCGATGCCCTGCGACACCGGATTGCGCCATATGAGGCAGCTCTGCGAATCCAGCTGCGCAGCCATCCTCGAGCTCTTCGGCAAATTCACCGAGCCCGGAACCTAAAACGAGCCCGACTGTCGGTCTCACGTTGAGTCCGGCAGCTTGCGCTACCGTTTCAAGCGCGTGAGCCAGCGCATCGATGCGTTGTTTTTCTGTGTGCGCGGCAGTGGTTCTTCGCCCTAGGCGTTTGCTCGGTTGCATGGACGGCGTAGAATTTACTTTATATGGAGCAGCCTATCGACCGCACTTGGCGTTTGCTCCCCTCGGAGCGGTTGCAATGGCGCGGCGGCCCAACCCTCGGCGTGCCGCGTGACCTGCGCTGGTACTTGGTGCCGGGCCTGTTCTTCGCCCTCGCGGTCGTGACCGCGATGTTCGCGGGCCTCCTGTACCTGTCGGGGATCCCGGCGGTTCGCTCGACGGCGTTCACCGCGTTCTACCTGTTGCTCACCGGCGTCTCGATTCGCGTGCTGCCACACCTGCTGCAGGACCCGTGCGAGTACATGGTGACCGACCGCCAGGTCATCTGGAAGCGCGGCTCGTACCGACGCACGATGGATCGCCAAGCGATCACGTATGCGCGCATCCACTGGCATCGCAGCGTGCCGGGCGTTGGTCATCTCGAGCTGGTGCGCGCGGTGCCGTTCGGTCCGCTCGCGCGCCGGCAGCGTTTGTGGCTGCACGACGTGCAGGGCCCGGACGTGCTGTTCGCGCGGATCCGCGCTGCGCTTCCGAATGAGTTTGCCGGCTACGGCGACGTCGCGCTGACCGATCGCTTGGATCAAGGCGAGCGCGTGCTCTGGGGCGCTTCGCCTTCCGGCTTCCGACTCGGCTCGGGCGACTTGCTCACCGCGCTCGTCGGCGTGGTCGTGCTCGGCGTCGGCGCCCTGTATGCGCATCGCACCGGCCAAGTGCTGATCGAGCTCGAGCATCTCGGCTTGCCGGTGCGCTCGCTGACCTGGGTGCTGCTCTTCCTCGCGATCGCGATCTCGGGATCGATCATCGTCGGCGCAGGCGCCGCTTTGCTGTGGCACGGCCTATGGGGTGCACGCGCCGGCGGCTCGAGCACCGAGTACGTCCTGACCAACGAGCGGCTGATCATCCGCCGGGGTCGCACCGAGCTGTCGCTGGACCGGCGCCGGATCGTGGACATCGCCGAGCTGCCCAGCAGCCGGGGCCTGACCAACCTGCACCTGATCCTCGACGCCCCGGACGCCCGCGCCCTCGAGGACAGCGGGGCGCTCGGCATCCTGTCGCCCCCCCGCGCGACCGTTCCTCCGGTGCTTTACGAGGTCCAGGAACCCGAGCTACTGCGGGAGCTGCTATTGAGCCGTCGCGACCGAAAGAGCGGCCCGCTCGACAATGCTGCCTGATTGTTATCGGGTAGATCGCTACCTTCGTACCGGTCGCGTTTGACCCCAACTGGCGAGCGGATTAGCCTGCCCGCCTCTATCTTTGTCAGCCGTCATGCGGGTTTGCGCTCATTGCTATCGGACGTTGGGCGACGCGGAGCGCGCGTGCTCACGCGACGGGGGCCAGCCCATCGAGGCCGCCCCGTTTGCGTTTCCAGCGGAGCTGCAAAGCAAGTTCCAGGGCCTGGAGTCGTTCGCCCAGAGCCCGCATAGCGCGAGCTTTCTCGCCACCCAGCCCAGCAGCGGCTTTCGCGGGCTGCTCAAGATCATCCCGCTGCGCGACCTGGACGCCTCCGAGCGCGGCCGGCTGAAGCGTGAGCTGCGCAAGCAGGTGAAGCTGGCGCACCCGAACCTGCCGCGGATCGTGGATGGCGGGGAGCTGGCGACCGACCTGTGGCTGCTCCGGGATCACGTCGACGGCGAGTCGCTCGGCCAGCGTTTGAGGCGGCAGGGGCCGCTCGAGCTGCCCGACGCGCTGGCGGTGGTGGCTCAGGTCGCGAGCGCGCTCGATGAGCTGCATCGCGCCGGCATCCTGCATCGCGACGTGCGCCCGTCGCGGATCGTGCTGCAGCCGCGCGAGGCGGTGCCGATCGTCAAGCTGCTCGACGCCGGCATCGCGGCGCGCCATCGCACCGGCTCGGTGTTCGACCGGCTGGGCACGCCCGCCTATATGTCCCCCGAGCAGATCGCTGGAAAGCTGGTGAGCTTCCGCAGCGACCTCTACGCGCTCGGCTGCGTCTTCCACGAGATGCTCACCGGCCGCACGCCGTTCGGACACGGCGAGTCGCCCGAGGCGCTGCGCGCGCTGCTCGACGCCCACCAGAACGAAGCGCCGCCCGCGCTGCCGATCGAGCTGCCACCGGCGATCGCAGCGCTGCTCGCTTCGCTGCTCGACAAGGAGCCGCGCAAGCGGCCGTTCTCGGCGCAGCAGGTCCGCCGCACGCTCGAGCCGCATTTGCCCACCGGCATGCCGGTGGTGACGCCGACGCGCAGCAGCGTGGCCGGTGCGCCTTCGCCGGTCCCGTCGAGCGCGAATCCGCGGCGCGGCAGCGTGCCGATGCCGAATCGCCCGAGCACACCACCGCCTGGAGTATTGCCGCCGATGCGCAAGTCGAGCGCGAGCCAAACCGGACCGTCGCGCGATGACCTGACCGAAGAGCTCGATATCCCGCTCGAGGACATCACGACCGCCAACGAGTCGCTCGATCCGCCCGAGACGATGGAGATTCCAAACGAGGAGCTGGCGTCGCTGCGCATCGACCCGAGCTTGGCGCCACCGCCTGCGGAGCCCGTATCCGTTCCCGTCCCGGCCGATGAGCTGGAGGACTCCGCGACCACGCGGCTCGACGCCGATAGTGCCCGCGCGATGCTGGCCGGCCTCGCCGCCGACAAACCCGCCTCCATTGCGCCCGCTGCCCCCGTGCCCGTGCCGGAGAAACCCGCATCGGTCGTGCCGCCCGCCGCCGCCGCGCCGCCCCGCCGCGCGTCGGTCGCGTTCGACGTCGAGTCGCTCTTCAACGATCCGCAAGAAGACTCGCCGCCGCCGGTGGTGACGGCGCCTCAGCCAACCGCCAGCGCAACGCCCGCTGGCTCGCGCGCCGCGCGCGGCGCCGCCGATGACGATGTCGCGCCGACGCTGCTCTATCAAAAGCGCGACGACGCAGCCCACGCCGCCTATCAGCAGGCCGTTCAGCAAGCCGAGGACGACGCCGAAGCGAACAAGGATCGCACGGTCGTCACGCGCATGCCGACCGCACCGAACGGCTTCCGCAACAAGCTGATCGCCGGCGCATCGGTGCTCGCGGCCGTGATCTTGTTGTTCGCGATGTGTCGCGGTGGCGATGAGGACGACGAGGCCCCCGCCGCCGAAGCGCCGCCGGTCGGAACGCGCGGTGATAGCGTGCCCGCGCTCGACAAGACCGGCGAGGGCGCAGCGCAGCGCGCCGGCGCTGCACCGGCCGATTCGCCCGCCAAGCCGGAGCCTGCAGCCGATGACACCGCACCCGCGGCACAAGGCGCCGAAGCGCCGCCCGCAGAACAGGCCGCTGCGCCGGCACCGGCACCGGCACCGGAAGAAACCGCAGTTGCGCCGGCCGCAACCGGCGACACGACGAACACCGCGACCGCTCCCACACCCGACGGCGCAGCTTCACCCGCGCGGCGCAACGCACCCGATGCGGTGATGGGCCAGAAGGCTTCGCGCGCCGAGCGCGTCGCGCGCGCCGAAAAGTACAAGACCGAAGCGCGCGCGCATTTCCAGGCCGGGCGCTTCCGCGAGGCGGCGCGCTCCTACGAGCTGGCGACGCGCGAGACGCCGTCCGATGGCGGCGCGTTCGCGGGCCTCGGCGCATCGCTGCTCTCGGCCAACGATCCCGACGGCGCGATCCGCGCGTATCAGCGCGCGGTGCAGATCGACGGCAAGTCGTCCGGCTTCCACGCCGCGCTCGGCCGCGCGTACTCGATGAAGGGTGATCGCGCGCGCGCCAAGACGGCCTACACGCGCGCGCTGGCGCTCAATCCGAACAACGGCGCGGCCAAGCAGGGCCTCGAGAAGCTGAAGTAAGCGACCCTCGTGAAGGGGTGGGCCCCCGACGGCTTTGCCGGCGGGTCGGGGAGCGGCGCACGCTCCCCGATAACTAGCGATCGCGAGGCGATGCGGGCTTGCGGGCGCGCTCGGGGATCAGCGCTTGGCCGAGACCGTGGGCGTTGTGGCCTACGGCCATTAGCGCGTCGGCGGCTTGCTCGGGCTGGCTCAGCGGAACGGTCAGCTTAATCTGCAGCGAATCGCCGTCGGAGCGCACCTCGATGCTCGCGGCGTCGCACGTCGCTAGCAGCGCCGCTTCGCCGCGCATCCACAGCGCGACCGCCGCCTCCGGCAGCTGCGTGGCCGCCTGACCGCGTTCATACACGGCGCGCTTCAGCAGCTCTTCCGCGCGGGCGCCGCGCAGGCCCACGACGCCTTCGCACAGCGCGTCGAGGCCTTGCACATTGCGGGCGCGCCACAGCCCGAGCAGCAC
>Ga0193752_1002588_pt1 | contig 13369 bp, 10 predicted proteins | sample H1c1metaG_FD_144924 | JGI IMG/M metagenome (GOLD analysis project Ga0193752, IMG submission 144924) | Soil microbial communities from a riparian zone of the East river system, Colorado, United States - H1c1 | ecosystem: Environmental > Terrestrial > Soil > Riparian zone | place: USA: East River... | reverse complement strand
TCGGTGGATGCCGTGTGCCGGGTACCACAGCTGCTGGATGTCCTGCAGCGTCCACGAGATGCCGCCGTAGATGCCTTCCTTCTCCCAGAACCGTTCCTTCATCTGGAAGCCGATCTTGAACAGCTTGCCGCGCGGAATCGCGGTGAAGCCCGCGGCATATTCCTTCGGGAAGTTGTGCTCGATGCCGGCCAGCAGCTGCATCGGGATGCAATTGAGGACGTAGTCCGCCTTGGCGGCAATGTATTCGCCATTGCGGCGATAGGTGACCTCGACGCCTTTCGGCAGCACCTTGATCGCCTGCACCTGCGATTCGAGCTGGACGAGGTGCCCGATCTTGCGCAGGAAACCCGCGGGCACGCGGTCCATGCCGCCGACCGGTTCCATCATCATCGCGGCCTGGTCGTCGGTTTCGCCGAAACTCATGATCTGCATGAACCGCGACTTCAGCAGTTCGCGCCCGTCGAGCGGCGCCTTGAGGAAATCCGGGTTCGTGTAGTCGTGTTTGGCGAGGCCCGCGTTGCTCGAGCCTGCGTACTTGAAGCCCGGATCGAGCGTGCCGAGATACTTGAGGTATTCGCGCAGGCGGTCGTAGTCCTCTTTCGTGATCGGCGCCGCGAATTGATCCGGCTTCATCGACTTGGACATGAGCTCGGCGACGAAGCCGCGCGAGTCGGTCATGTATTCGCGCGCGCGGATCGGCTTGCCGCCGAACATCGCGTCGTCCTGGACCCAGGCGAGGCGGTTGTCGTTGATGAACGGCTCGAGCTCGACATCGAGCTCCTTGCAGTAACCGAGCAGCGCCTCGTGATGGCCGGGAATCCGCGCCGGGCCGCAATTGAAGTAGAGGTCGGGGTCCTTGTCGAAATTGCAGACCTGGGGAAAACCGGTCTCGTCGATGCGGTCGCCGTTGCGGACGGTCATGTTGCGGCCGCCCGCGCGGAACGAGGCTTCGAGGATCTGGACGTCGTAGCCTTTCTTGTTGAGCTCGTAGGCGGCGGTGAGACCGGAGATGCCGCCGCCGAGGATCAGTACCTTTTTGGGTTTGGCGATCGCCGCGATGTCCGGCCGCTCGGCGCGTGCCTGCGACATGAGGCCGAGCGCCATGGCGGCACGATAGACGGCGGTCGAGCCGCCAACCGAGCCTGCAATGTTCAGGAAGTCGCGGCGCGACACGGTTCTATTCATGAATTCCCACCCGCCAGCTGTTTGTTCTTTGAGAGACGGACCACGTGCCGTTGACCGGATATGCGCGACCCGAAGTGTGCGCCACCTCGAGTGAATGCACATTCAAGTTGCGTGCCACCGACGAACCGTGGATCTACAGCGTTGCTTGGCGCGCGGCAGTTGTTGCGGGAAGCACGCTGCACCGCCGCGTAACAAAGGAATGGGGACACTCCCCATTTGCTGGCATGAGGGTCCAGCGCTGCCGGCACCAACAAAAAAGGGGATGCATCGCCTGATGCATCCCCTCACCGAAAATCGGCATGCCCCTTTTAGAGAGCGTCGGAGTTCGACACGAACGCCACGTGTGTCCCATCCGGCGACCACGACGGCACGTTGATGGTGCCCTGGCCGCCGTAGATGTAGGCGATCACTTTCGGTTTCGCGCTGCCATCGGTCGGCATGATGCGCAGCAGGCAGTGCTTGTAATACGGGTGGTTGGTGGGTTCCACGTCGAGCCCGTACGAGATGATCGTGATCCACTTGCCGTCCGGGGAAAAGTGCGGGAACCAGTCGTTCCACTTGTCGTCGTTGGTCACGCGTTCGGCGTTCTTGCCGTCGAGCCCCATGCGCCAGATCTGCATTTTTCCGGTGCGCGTGGAATTGAAATAGATCCACTTGCCGTCCGGGCTCACTTCCGGTCCGTCGTCGAGGCCCGGAGAGTTGGTGAGATTGATCTCCTTGCCGGAGCCGTCGGACGCCGCCTTGTAGATGTCGAATTCGTTGTCCTTCCCGCCCTTCGGAATGCGGCCACCCGTATAGATGAGCCACTTCGCATCCGGCGTCCAGCCGTGCATGTAGCTGGGCGTCAGCGGCGTTATTTTCTTCGGAGCGCCGCCCGCGGTGGGCAGGGTATAGATAGTCGACTGGTTCTTGTCCTGGCTCTGGTCGCTGATCGCGATCTGCTGTCCGTCGAACGACAACACGTGATCGTTGTTGTTGCGGATCGCGAACCCCGTGTCGATCAGCGTCGGCGTGCGCGTGGCGATGTCGAACTTCCACAGGCGGCCGCGCGAGGCAGGGTCGCCACCGCTGGCGTTGTAGATCAGCGCGGAGCCATCCGGCAGCCAGTTCGGCGCTTCGAACGGCACCTTCGAGGAGTAGACGACATTGCGGTGCCCGCTCGTGACGTTGATGATCTCGAGCCGGCTGCCGATGTAGTCGCGGTACGGCGTGAAGCCAACCTTGACCGGCTTGATCACGCGCACGTGGCGGAACACCACCGTTTCCTTGACGTCGACATTGTGCGACGAGAGGAACAGGCCGACGTACGCTTCCTCGGGCACGTTCGGCACGTTCTCCACCTGCGCGATCTCGAACGGCTCACCGAGCCGTGCCGCGGAAAGGATGAACACGCCGCCGCGCCGCTCGAGCTGGATGACCGTCGCGGTTTTCGCCGCGGGCATTTCGATCTGCGCCGTGTCTTCGCCCTTGGCCTTGCGATACTGCAGCGAGACCAATCCATCGCCGTGGACCGCGCCATCGACGTAGGCCGAATCGAAATCGGCGGTCGAGGTGCGCACCATGATTCCGGCCTTGCGGTGCGGATCGACGCCCTGGCCCTGGAATTCCACCTGCGCCTGGACGATGAAGTCGCCCTTCATCTTGCGGTACGCGAACTGGAATTCGTCGCGCTTCGCCCAGATGTTCACGCCTCCTGCGCTGAGCGTGTAGACCTGCGATGCCGCGTTCCAGGCGGAGTAGCCGCCGATTTTGGGCGAGCCGATGTCGCCGTGCGCTTCGAAGTCTCCCAGCGGTCCGCCGTTGGGTGAGGCCGCCGCCAGCATCGAGAACGCCAGCGCCAAAAACAGGAAAGTCCCCTTCATCACGTTTCCCCCCGGGGACTGTCCCCATTTTTAGAAAGACGCTGACGGACAGATTTTCCGTCAGCCTGGAAATCAGAGGGGACTGTCCCCTCTACGTACGCTCACCTCAACAACGCCGTCGCCGACCACAACATCGGCGCCTGTCCGTGCGCGTCCCCGGCGACGCGCGGGCGATCGAGGTAATACTGCAAATCGTCTTTCTTGCCGGTGCCCACGCACACTTCGCGCAGGTCGCCGTCGGGCGTGAGATAGCCGACCAGCGCGATCCAGGCCTTCCGCGCCGCCGGCCCGTACGTCGCCTCGTCCAGCCAGCCATTCTTCACGCCGGTGACGAACGCGTAGGTGAACATGGCCGTGCTCGAGGATTCCTCCCAGCTCTCGGGATGGTCGATGAGCTGCCGCCACATGCCGCTCTGCGCCTGGTGCACGAGCAGCGTCGCCATCATCTTCCGGTACGACGCGAGGATCGGCTTGCGCAGCTTGTGCGCCGCCGGCAATTCCCGCAGCAACTCGGCCATGCCCACCGCGACCCAGCCATCGCCGCGGCCCCAGTAGTGCTTCACATCGGGCGCGTGAAAGAACAGCCCATTGGGCTGCTGCAGTTTCTTCAGATACGCGTCCATCTCGAGCGCGGTGCGTTCGAGATATTTCGCCTCACCGGTCGCGCGATACGCCTGCAGCTGCAGCGCGGTGATCATGTACATGTCGTCTATCCACCAGCGCGTCTGGTTGGTGAGCCCGTCTGCCAACGGCTGATCCCACTGCGCATCGGCGAACGCCAGGCCCATCGTGCGGTACTGGTAACGGCGCTCCTGCAGGTACAGCTCGAGCGGCAACTGGCCGAAGGTCGCCGGATCCACGTGATTCGTGCGCGGAATACGCGGCGCATCGGTCGCGAGGAACGGATCGAATCGTTTCACCAGCCGCTGCTGCAGATCCTTGTCGTCGATGATCTTCGCGAACTGCAGCGCGCCCACCCAGGTATTCACGGCCGCGTAGTGCAGCGCCTGCGGACCATGGGAATTCATCTCCATGTGCGGCGTAGGGATGAACCGCTCGGCCACCCGTTTGCCAACCTCGCGCGGATCCGTGCCCGCGGGCCAGTCACCGAAGTTCTTGTTCTGCGCGACCGCGGCAGCGGTGGCTAACAAACATGCGGCCAGTGCGAACGACCTGGCCCTCATGGACGCGTACTCACGGTGACGGTCAGCGGTTTCGCCACGCCAGCCGCAAAATTGCGCACGTACGTCTCCCACTCGGCGCGGCCCTTGAACTGGCCGCTCTTGTCCCAGCCGGCGCCGGTGAAATAGCGCACCGGCGCGCCGTCGGCGGCTTTCACCAGCAACAGGTGATTGGTGACGCCGCGCTCGTCGGGCCCGTCGCTCACGATGCCGGGCGACTCGGTACCGGGCGCCAGAATCGCCGCGACGCCGACGCCGCCGTCCTTGCTCTCTTCCCAGATGCTGAGCCACCGGCCGTCCGGGTCACGCGTGATCACGGCCGCCGGAAACCCTTCACCCAGCTTGTGCTGCGTGAGGCCGATGCCGATGGTTCCTTCGGCGCCCGGAAAATCGAACACGCTCTCGACCGCATCGAAGTTCACGCCGCAGTCGACGGTGAATTGCTTGGTCTCCGTAACCTGAGCCTGGCCCGCATCGAACGGCGCATAACTCAGTTTGAAGGCCGCGCGCCGCGGCCCATTCGCCAGCACCTGGGCGGTGGCGAAGTTGTCGGACGTCCACAGCTTCTTGCCGTCCCAGACCCCCGTGCCGCCCGCGCCGCGCGCGCCGCCGATGCTGTACAGGTCGAGGCCTTCACCTTCGCCGTCCTTGTGGAACTGGTCATGACCCTTCGCGTACCAGCGATCGACGACGGGAAAGGTGACCTTCTTCGCCCACACGTCGATGCCGCTGCCCCGCAGGCGTTCGCCCACCGCGGCCGCGACTTCGCTGTTCAGCGTCGCGCCGTACATGCGATGCGCGATGCGGTCGTTCTCCCAGGCCATGTCGTCGAGGCGCTCGGGGATGAACCGCGCGTAAGCGCAGGGTTTCTCGGGCGCCGTCGCCGTGGCGACGGACTCCAGCGTGAACACCGCCTGCTTCTGCCCGGCGGCGAAATCGTACGCGAACACCAGGTCGTCGTAACTCGCGCCGCGGTGATCGTGCTGGTAGTTAGTGACCTGCGACGGCAGGACGCGGCCCTGCGGGTCGCGCACCACGACGTGGTACATGCGCAGGCCCGGCGCGGCCGCGTCGATCTGCTTGAAGGGCACCGTGACGATGGCGCCCGGGCGCGCGGCCGCGAGCTCCTGCGTGACGGTGATGGATACGCCGGCGGCGTCCGCAACGGGCGCCATCGACAACACGCCCACGGCCAGGCCCAGACAGAGTCCTTTCAAGATTCCCCCCACCCGGCGCTGGCCGGTCTATAACGCGCTCAACCCCTTCACGAGCAGAGAACGACAAACCGGCCGATTATGCGCGATCAGGGAACCGTGATTGAAGAGTCCACCACCGTCCAGAACGCCCACTTGGGGTTTCCGGCGGTATCGAACAGCAGCGGGCGGTTGGTCCGATTGACCGGCCAGCTGTTGAGCCAGGTGTGGTTGTCCGCGACGCCCCAGAGGCTCACCGAGGTGACGCTCGGGCGGTTGAAGGCGTTGAACAGCGCGCGATACAGCGTGGCCTGCTGCGACAACACCGACTGCGGCGGGCTGGCGCCCAAGTCCGCGAGGCAGGGCGGGATCGTGCGTTGCGTGAAGCAGGTGCCTGGATCGGCGTAGATGGAGACGTCGAGCTCGGTGACGTGGTTGGTGAGCGTGCTGGAGACCGCTTCGACGGCCGCGAAGGCCGCGGTCACCTGCGCCACATCGGCATTGAGGTTGAGATGCAGCTGGTGGCCGACGCCGTCGATCGGCGCACCGGCATTGATCACGTCCTGCACGATCTTGAGAACGTTGGCGCGTTTGCCGGGGATCTCGGTGTTGTAGTCGTTCAACATGAGTTTGAGGCCGGGCTTGTTCATCGCGGCGCGCACCTCGCCTGCAATCATGAAGGCGTCGACCACGTAGTCCTTGCCGTCCAGGCCGCCGTTGGCGTACGCCGCATACCAGAGACTGTCGTGACGATAAGGATCCGCCGCGTTCGGCGTGTCGGTCGCGGCTTCGTTGACCACATCCCAGGCGTAAACGTCTGGAAAGTGATTCATCACCGCCGTGATGTACGTGCGCAGGTGCTGCTGCACCGTCGCCCGGTATCCCATCGTGTCGTTGAGGTCGCCGACCACGAACCAGGTCGGGACTGTCTGATGCCACAGGAGCGTATGGCCGCGCACCTGCATGCTGTTAGTCGCGGCGAAATTCACCAGCGCATCGGCCGGCCCGAAGTTCGGCTGATCCGCGGGCTGCGCGGGCGCGGTGCCGGGCTTGTTCGGCCAGATGGTGTCCGGCTTCATCGCGTTTTCGGCGGTGATGCTGCTGAAGTGCTTCTGCAGGATCGCGGCGTCGGTGCCGCCGGTCGAAGCTACTTCGATCGCCGCGCCGATCGGGAAATTGGCCATGCCGAATTTGGCCGCGAGCGTCGTTTTCAACGCAGGCGCGCTCGCCGGGCTCGGCAGCTGGGGCGTGCCGCCGCCACCAACCGGTGGCGGGAGCGAGCCGCCGCCGTCCCCACCACCGCCACAGGCGGCCAGCGTCGCGCTCAGAATGGCCGCGACCCCCGCGTAAACGAATCTGTTCATTGAATCCTCTCGAAAACTAAAGGGGTTTCGACAACAACTCCGCGAGGATCGCGCGTACTTCCTGCGCGCGTCTTGGAGTGGGCGGGCCTATCAAGCCACGCTGCTCCGGGGTCAGGTGCGCGAGCGCCTGCTCCGGATCCTTGAATACCAGCTCGTCGAACATCGTGCGCCACACCGCGCGTTGATCCGGCGGCAGGTCGCGCAGGCACAGCGCCGCGTGCAGCAACACGCTGTAGGGCGAGCCGTAACTGGTCGCGGAGTTCCACCAGTAGTTGGCCAGCACGTTGAACGGCGTGAGCGATTCGACCTGGTGCCACCAGCCGTACGGGATATAGAGCGCGTCGCCGGGCGTGAGTTCCGCCTGCTGCGCATGTCGCAGCGCCTCGGCGAACCGCGGATACCGGGTGAGGTCGGGCGAATCGAGCGGCACGAGGCTGATGGGCGTGCCAGACGGCGTGAAATCGAGCGGCCCGATGTAGAGGTTTGGCAGCTGATCGGGCGGGAACAGCGTGAATCGCCGCCGGCCGCCGACGACGCAGGCGATGTTGCTCAGCAAGTCGTAGTGCGTCTGCACCTTGACGTCGTTGCCGATCCAGACGCGCGGTGGGATGTCTCCGGGGAGCAGCGGATTGCGATGCGCGGCCGCGAAATCCGGCAGGAAGTCTTCCGTCTTCATCGACTCGAGGAAGATGAGCGGCGGCTGTGGCTGCTGCGCGATCGCGAGCAGCCGCTCGAGCGTCGCGCTGATGGTGCCCTGGGTGCGGATGAAATTGACGCTGCGCAGGTCGTCGCGATAGAAGAGGTGCCCGCGAATCGACGGCGATCCCTCGATCACTTTCGCGACGCGGCCACGGTCGTAACCGCGAATCAGGTCCGCCAGCGCGCGCGGCGATTCGCGCCCGGCACGCACCGCCGGCCAATCCGCGACGAGGTCTTTCATCACCACCGGAACACCGGCGGTCTCGATCTCCTCACGAAACGTCTTGAGATCGACGCCGTGACGGACCAGTATTTGTGCGCGTTCAGACATGAGGGGTGCGTGATGTTACAGCGAATCGCCGTGCGACTGGCATGGGCCGGCCTTGCGGCAACGACCATGAATATGGCGCGCGCCGACGCGCAGCTCCTGGACGCCATGTTTACCGATCACGCCGTCCTGCAACGCGACCGTCCCATCGATGTGTGGGGGCGCGCAAAGGCAGGCGACACCGTCACCGTCACGTTCGGCAACGCGACACAAAATATACAAACGGATGGTCAGGGCCGCTGGGCGTTGAAGTTACCCGCGCAGTCCGCGGGCGGTCCGTTCACGTTGTCGGCGCGCACAGAGAGCGCGGCCCAGAACGCCACCGACGTGATGGTCGGCGACGTGTGGTTGTGCTCGGGCCAGTCGAACATGGAATGGCCGGTACGCAACACGCTCGATGCGGGTTCAGAAGTCGCGTTGTCGGCGAACGAACGCATCCGGCAGGTGACGATCGCGCGCGCCAACAGCGCCGCGCCACTCGCACGCTTCGACGCGCCGCTCGAATGGAAAGTCGCCGGTCCCGCGACGACCGGGGATTTCTCGGCCGCCTGTTACTACTTCGTGCGCGAGCTGCAGAAGACGGTCGATGCGCCGCAGGGGATCATCTCGTCGAACTGGGGCGGCAGCCGCATCGAGCCGTGGATGAGCGGCGCGGGTCTGCGCGCGATCGACGGCTACCAGGCGCCGCTCGAGTTGTTAGGCGAGTACCGCGCCAACCGCCCCGTGGCGTTCTGGCACTGGGGCGAGATCTGGCAGAAGTGGTGGCTGGCGCAGCCGGCCACCAAGGGCAAACAACCCTGGGCCGCCGGCTACGACAAGGCCGGGTGGCAACGCGCGCCGGAACCGCTCAACTACTGGGAAACCTGGGGCGTCCCGGCGCTCGGCCGTTACGACGGCATGATGTGGCTGCGCGCGAACGTGCGCCTGACCCGCGCGCAGGCGCAACAGGCCGCGAAACTCTCGATGGGGCAGATCGACGACGTCGACATGACGTGGATGAACGGCCGCGCGGTGGGCAATTCCTACGGCCTCGATGCGCGCGTGTACGACCTGCCCGCGAAATTGCTCAAGGCCGGCGACAACACGGTCGTCGTCAACGTTCACGATTTCTGGGGCGACGGCGGTTTATATGGGCCGGCCGAACAACGCGCGCTGCTGCTGGCCGATGGCACGCGTATTCCGGTCACGGGCTGGCAGTACCAGGTGGCGCCGCCGAACCTGTGGCCGCCGCACGCGCCGTGGGAATCCCTGAACGGCGTCAATGTGCTCTACAACGCGATGATCGCGCCGCTCGGCAACTACGGGTTGCGCGGCGTAGCGTGGTACCAGGGCGAGGCGAACGCGGGTCTGGACGATGCGCTCAAGTACCAGGCGCTGCTGCAGGGGATGTTCGTCGACTGGCGCCGGCAGTTTCAGGCGCCGCTGCCGTTTCTCGTGGTGCAGCTGGCCAACTTCGGCAAGCTCGCGGATTCGCCGGTAGATAGTGGCTGGGCGCGGCTGCGCGATGCGCAGCGCCGCGCGGTGGCGGCGGATGGGAATGCGGGGCTCGCCATCACGATCGACATCGGCAATCGCGACGACATTCATCCGACCAACAAGCAGGACGTTGGCAAGCGACTGGCGCACGCGGCGCGCCGGGTCGTTTATGGCGAGAAGTCGTCGGCGTCGGGCGCGCAGCCGAAAGCGGCACGGCGAGCCGCTGCGGGTGTCGATGTGGTGCTGGGGGACTTCGACGGCGGACTGCGGGTGATCGGGGCGAAGGATCCGAGCGGGTTCGAGTTGTGCGGCGCCACGCAGGAGACCTGCCGGTTCGTGCGCGCGGAATTGCGTGAAGGCGGGACGGTGCATCTTGAAGAGACCGCGGCGGGCGCGGCCACGCGGGTGCGGTTCTGCTGGGCCGACAGCCCGTTGTGCAACCTGTACGACACGACGGGTTTGCCAGTGGGGCCGTTCGAGGTTGAGGTGGGGAAGTAGAAAGAGGACTTCGTTAGATAGGGCCAGAGAGGGGCGGCTACCGTGGAGAAGCGCAGACTTGGGGACAGTCCCCATTTTCTTGAGCGGAGCCAGGACGCTGCGGGCTCGCGGTGAAAATGGGGACAGTCCCCGCGACGTCGTCTAGGCCAACGACACCGGCCGTCCCTTCTTGATGGACTCGTAGATAGCCGTCAGATACTTCACGTCCTGCAATCCCATCTCGCCCGGCACTTTCGTCGGGCGCTTGTTGATGATGCAGTCCGCGAAGTCTTCGAGTTCCAGCACGAACTGATCGGGTACCGGGAAATTGATCTCCGGCCCGTCGCTGCGTTTGCCGCGGTTACCGGTGTAGAAGTACGCCGGCTCGAGGCCGAATGAGCCACGCGTGGTCGCGGCGCGAAAACCGGTGAGACCGTTGGCCGCGTACGTGCTCGTGCATTGAGTGACCACGCCGCCCGGGAACTTGGTCTGCCAGCTGATGGTTTCGTCGACTTCCTTGAACTTCACCGCGTCGGTCTTGACCTCGCTCGCGCTGATCCAGACGGGCTCCTCGCCGGTCAACATGCGCGTGGTCTGCAGGCAGTAGATGCCGACATCCATCAACGCGCCGCCGCCCGCGAGCTCGCGCTTGAGACGCCACTGCGTCGGGTCGCCGATCGCGAAACCGAAGTTGGCGTCGATCACCTTCACGTCGCCAAGCACTTTCTCGCGCGCCAGGCGCACGCATTCGAGGTGATTGGGATCGAACTGGCAGCGATACCCGACGCCGAGCATCTTGCCGGCCTTCTTGACCGCATCGATCATCTGCTGGCAGCGATCGACGCTGATCTCCATCGGCTTCTCGCAGAACACGTGTTTGCCCGCAGCGGCCGCGGCCAGCGCGTGCTCTAGATGCAGCGCGTTCGGCGTCACCACGTAGACGATGTCGATGTCCTTGTTGTCCGCCATGCGGCTCATCGACTTGTAGTCGTAGATGCTCTTGTCGGACAAACCGTACTTTTGTTTCCACTCGGCAGCCTTCGACGGCGTGCCGGTGACGATGCCCGCGAGCCGGCAGTTGCGCGTCTTCTGCAACGCGGGCGCGATCTGGCCGGCGGACAGACTGCCGAGCCCAACCAGCGCGACGCCGAGCTTGCGTCCGGGCGTCTGTCCCGTGACGACGTGTGGAATCAGCGGAGCAACGGCGGCGAACGCGGCGCTCTTCGCGAGGAACTGACGGCGGGGGATTTTCGGCATGGCTTCGAATCCTTCGGAAGCAGGTGGAGAAAAAGCTGCCGGAGTCTAGCCCAATGTCCGCGGACCTGGCGCGCTCGCTGCTTCTTCATGACCGGCGGAACAATTTCCCGGCTCCGCTCATTGAAGCTGAGAGCCATCAATCCGAGGAGAAATCCATGTCTTTCCTGACTTCAGGACGCGAGCTGGTCCTGCCTTCCCGGCGCGCCTTTCTGGGCGTCACCGGCACCGCGCTTTCCGGCACCGCGATTGCGTTGCTGGCGGGCAACCATGCGCTGGCCGCCGGCGCGGACAAGGCCGCGAATCCGGCCAACGACGTCGCCATTCTCAACAGCGCGTTGTCGGCGGAGCTGGAGGCGATCGCCGCCTACGGCGTCGGTGCGGGCAGCGGCCTTCTCAAGGGCGCGGTGCTCGCGCTCGCCGGCACGTTCCAGGGACATCACAAGCAACACGCCGACGTGTTGTCCGGGGCGATCACGAAGCTCGGTGGCAAACCGAACGCGGCGAAACCGAGTTACAGCTTTCCGGTCGAGACGTTGAAGACGCAGAACGACGTGTTGCGTTTCGCCGCCAATCTGGAGAAGGGCGCGGTGAGTGCGTATCTCGGTGCCGTGCCGAAGTTCCACGATCGCGATCTGTCGAAGGCCGCGGCCAGCATTCTCGGCGACGAAGCCATGCACTGGGCGGTGCTGCGCCAGGCGGTGGGCGAGGAGCCGGTGCCCGCCGCTTTCGTTTCATAAGGTCCGCTTCCCTGCAGACTTAGAAAACCTTGTTTGCCAAGCGTGGGGCCGGCATTGCAGAGTGCCGCCCATGCTTGGCATTCATCACTACGGCTGGTTCCTCGCGACCGCCATCGTCCTGGTCATCACGCCGGGCCAGGACACTTTCTTCATTCTCGGGCGCAGCCTTTCGGGCGGGCGCGCTGCCGGTATCGCCGCGGCGCTGGGCATCAGCGCCGGCAGCGTGATCCATACCTTCGCGGCCGCGCTCGGGCTCTCGGCTCTGCTCGCGACCTCGCCGTACGCGTTCATGGCGGTCAAGTTCGCGGGCGCGGCGTATCTCATCTATATCGGTGTGCGCGCGTTGTTGAGCCGTTCGAGTGGATTGCCGGGCGAGCAGGGCGCGGCGGGCGGCGCCGGCCAATGGACGGCGTTCCGGCAGGGTGTCCTCTCGAATCTGCTCAACCCCAAGGTGGCGTTGTTTTTTCTCGCGCTGATGCCGCAGTTCATCACCGCCGGCAGCAGCAACAAGATCGGTGCCTTCCTCGCGCTCGGACTTTCGTTCGTCGCATTGGGTGTGTTGTGGTGTGTCGTCCTCGCGATTGCCGCGGCGCGTCTGCGCGGCGCGTTCCTGCGGCGGCCGTCGATGGCCAACGTGCTCAACAAGGTCGCGGGCGTCATGTTCATCGCGCTGGGCCTGAGACTCGCGACCGCGCGGCAGTGAACGAGCCGGCCGACGATTTCCCGCAAGCGGGGCGCATGCGGTTGATCCTGCCATCGGCGATCGGCACGATCGGCACGGGGGCGCCCGACATCGAGCCCGAGTTGTTCGAGGCCATGCAACTCGGCGCGGTTTTCATGATGGGTGACAACCCGGCGCTGCCACGCATGCCGGAGAAACCCACGCTGCTCGATTTTTTCCGGCTGCGCTTCGGTTCGATCTCGCGCCGTCATCACTATCTGTCCGCGAAGCTGGCGCTCGAAGCCGGACAGGACGAAAAAGTGATCATCGCGTGCCTGCTGCACGACATCTCCAACGGCGCTCTGGTGCGTTGTGATCACGGCTACTGGAGCGCGCAGCTGATCACCCCGTATGTGAGCGAGGAAGTGGCCTGGGCCGTGCGGTTTCACCAGCCGCTGCGCTATTTCGCGGACGAATCCGTGGGGTATGAGTACCCGGAGGCATATCGCCGCTACTTCGGCGTGGATTACCAGCCGCCCGACTATATTCGCCAGGCGCATGCCGAAGCGCGGGCCCACCGCTGGTACATGACGTCGCGCCTGGTGACGATGTTCGACAAGTACGCCTTCGAACCCGGGCCGGAAATAGACCCCTTCATATTCGCGGACATCATCGGGCGGAACTTCCGGCAGCCGAAAGAAGGGCTGGGGTTCGACGGATCGCCGGTCGCGCACATGTGGCGCTCGATGATCTGGCCTAACAACTTCCTGTAGCGCGTCATGGCGTCGCAGCTCAGGGACCAGTTCGGGGAGAGCGTGCCGCGCGCGATCGCCCGAATGATCGTCGCGGTGCATCCCGAATTTCCGCGGCCGGCGTTCCTGCGCGACGCGCTGGCCGGTTACGGGCCGCTGTCATTGACCGGCCGCGGGTTCCACATCGCGGCCGCGCT
>Ga0193752_1002587_pt1 | contig 13369 bp, 10 predicted proteins | sample H1c1metaG_FD_144924 | JGI IMG/M metagenome (GOLD analysis project Ga0193752, IMG submission 144924) | Soil microbial communities from a riparian zone of the East river system, Colorado, United States - H1c1 | ecosystem: Environmental > Terrestrial > Soil > Riparian zone | place: USA: East River... | reverse complement strand
CAAGTGACGCGGTACTTAGCGCGCGTCACTTGATCCCACGACTTGTCCAGGACGGCGATGGCATGCAAGTGATCGCCGTGCGCGGCCTCGCGGCGCTCGACGAACAGACCGTAGTCGCTTTGCGTCAGCGAGAGCATATCCGCCAATAGATCGGCGAAAATATCATGCGGTTCGCTGTCGCGGATGAAGCGCCCTTGCGCGCGCGCGACAGCTGTGCTGAGGTCGTGTTGGCGCTTGAGTTGATCCTGACTCGTGCGCAGCCGCTGCTCGCGTTCGACGCCTTGTAAGGTCATTCTGATATGGCCGTAGATGTATGCGTGCGCGCGCCGGATCGCGCCGGCGATCACGAACAAATAGCCGATGGCGATGACGCTGATGGCCTGGTCGACATCGCCAGGGTTCATCAGTAAGCGAATGGTGAGTGGGATGACTGCGGGCATGACCACGCCCAGGGCGCAGATCCTGTCGGCGGCGAGCACCGCCGTTGCCGCAGCAGAGACTCCGGTGACGATGAAGATCAGCAGACTCTGCGCCGCCGGTTCGTTCGTCGGGAAGAAGGCGAAACTGAGCACGCCCCACAAAGCTCCATTGACGATGCAGCCGACGCGCAGCCATACCAATTGCCGATCGAGCCACTCTGAGTCTTCCGCCAATTCACGCCGAACGTGCGCGACGTGCACCACCCGGGCGGCCACTGCAATGACCACCGAGCACACCCAAGCAATCAGGGCCGCCGCATTTTCGTACGGCCACAGCGCCCAAGTTGCGAGCGCGGCAACGCCTACGGTCGAGATCAGTGACAGCCCCAGATTGTCGAGCAAGGAACGCACTTGCAGCAGACGGATTTGCGCCAGCATGCGTTGGCTTTGCATGGTCCGCGTCGCCGGTGCCGCCGGATCCAATGCTTCGTGAGGGGAGAACAACCCGAGCACGCCACCGATCCGCAGGATATTTTTTCTAATTTGCGGCCACATCAAGTGCGCGGAAGTCTCGTTGTTGAGTTCGATTCCGGTTCATCGGCCACGGCCGATCGACCGGCTACCGGGTTCGATTCACTACTATGTCGTCTCACGCGTAAGCGTCTTGAGTTGCGCTACTCATCTCCTCGCAACTAGGTGGCTTTTACGGGGCTCGGTTCAGGGATAATCTGATTTGGCGACTGCGTTTGGCTTGAATCCGCCGTCTGTTGGGGGCTTAGAGAAATTTGGGGAAACGGCCATGAGGGTGCGTCCGATACAGGGGAATCTCGTCACGTTGGCGGTGGACGCCATCGTCAATGCCGCGAACGAATCGCTGCTCGGCGGTGGCGGCGTCGATGGCGCAATTCATCGCGCAGCGGGTCCGGAACTGCTGGAAGCCTGCCGCGCACTCCGAGGCTGCAAGACGGGCGATGCCAAGATCACCCCTGGATTTCGGCTGCAAGCCCCGTACGTGATCCACACCGTCGGTCCGATTTGGGGTGGCGGCCAGCACGGCGAGGCTGAGTTATTGGCCTCCTGCTATGGGCGTTCGCTCGAACTGGCGAGCGCGCATCGCCTACAGTCCATCGCGTTTCCCGGTATTAGCACCGGTGTCTATGGGTATCCCAAAGAGGCCGCCGCTCGGATCGCGATTGCCACCGTGATGCAACACGCCGGCGATCTCGATGTCACATTTTGCTGCTTCTCCTCGGCCGACCTGCATTTATATGAGTCGTTGCTACCGGGGAGAATGTAGTCGCGATGTTCTGTTCGGATACCGACCGTTGGCGACCGGCCAACGCCACTGGCGGTGCGGCCGGTTCAGTCTGTCGGGAAGCTACGCAGAACGCGTCCCGTGTCGTACGCTTAGGCTATGACATCTACCACCGCCCGGACTTCGCAAGCCGGATCGATTCCTAAATCCGCCGACAATTCGACGCACGACGCGAGCATTCAGGCGCGTCATATCCACCCGTTGGAAGCGATTCCTTTCTTTCGCCGTTTCGCACCCAGCGTACCGCGAGATCTGCTCTATACCTTCGTGCTGTGCGCCACGATCACAGTCATGTTCAGCTTCGTCGTCAAGATGAACGTGAAGACGCAGGACTTCGGCAATCTGCTCCACGTCAACGGCGTGTTTGCGCTCTGCATCGGGTACTCGCAGTATGTCCTCGGCACGCTTGCTCGACGGTTCGTCACGCAGCGGTTTCCGGATTGGTCCCAGCGCAGATACATCATCGCGGGCTTGTTGTCGTACATGCTTGGCGGTGTGATCGGTTATATCGTCGCCGCACAGCTATTAAACGTCGATTTTCAGCTGTGGTCGGGCATGACGGTGGCTGTGCTATGGATGACGTTGCTGATAGCAGGCATGGTGATCGCCCAGCGCCGACGGATGATGTCGGAGTTGGCCTTCGAGCGCGAACATCGCGCGCGCGTCGACGCGGAGCGCCTCACCATCGCCTCCCGTTTGCAAATGTTGCAGGCGCAAATCGAACCGCATTTTCTCTTCAATACCCTTGCCAACGTGTCCAGCCTCATCGAGTCGGAGCCGAAACAGGCCCGGAAAATGCTCGATGAACTCACGCTGCTATTACGCTCGGCACTGGATTCGACGCGCCGTCCGACCATCTCGCTGAGTAAGGAATTGCAGGTGTTGGAGGCATATCTGGCGGTGCTCAAAGTCCGGATGGAGAAGCGACTCACGTACCGGATCGATTCACCCCCGGAACTCGCGAACATCCAGGTGCCTGCAATGCTGCTACAGCCGATCGTGGAAAACGCCGTGAAGCACGGCATCGAGCCGCGCGTCGAGGGCGGTGAAGTACGCGTGGAAGTGAGCCGCGACGATCGAGGGCTGTGTTTCACAGTGCTCGACAATGGGGTGGGCTTTGCCGTGGATTCCAAAGAGAACATCGGCATGGGCGCGGTACGCGAACGCTTGGGCGTGCAATTCGGCGCCGCCGCGGAGATGCTCACCGAGCGAACGCCGGACCACTGGACGCGGATCGCGATTCGTATTCCAATGCCGGTATGAGTCAAAGCGAGAACAAGGTGCGGGCGATCATTGCCGAAGACGAGGGTCTGCTGGCTCGCGATCTCAACAAGCGCTTGACTGCCGCGTGGCCCGAGCTCGATATCGTCGCCATGGCGCGGAACGGTCCTGAAGCGCTGCAAACGATTTCGGACCTAAAACCCGATATCGTATTTCTCGATATTCAGATGCCTGGCATGACGGGTCTCGAAGTGGCGCAACGGTTGCCCTTCAAACCCCACATCGTGTTCGTGACAGCTTATAGCGAACACGCATTGGCGGCATTCGAGCGTGACGCAGTGGATTACCTATTAAAGCCCGCACAGGACGAACGACTGCAACAGACCATCGATCGATTGAAAGCCCGCGTTTCGAGCAAGGCGCCGGCGCAAGATCTTGAAGCGATGCTGAACGGCTTGCTCAACCGCAAGACGGCGAACTACCTAAAGTGGATACGCGCCGGCGTCGGCAACACAGTGCACAACATCAACGTGGACGACGTGCTGTATTTCGAGGCCGAGGATAAGTACACCCGCGTCATCGCGCGCCAGGTGGAATCGCTGGTGCGCATTGCCATCAGCGAACTCGACGAACAACTCGATCCCGAGCACTTCCAGCGCGTGCATCGCGGCACCATCGTCAATTTGCGGTGCATCAAGGCCATCCACAAGAACGACCTGGGTAATCTAGAACTCAGCATCGAAGGCCGCAGCGAGAAGCTGGCCGTCAGCCGCGCCCATGCTCCTAACTTCAGGCAGATGTGAGACTGAAGAAGGCTACAGGCTACAGGTCGGAATCGGATTTGGATTTGAGCGGAGCGCGTGTTTCGATCTTACCTGTAGCCTGTAGCCTGTAGCCTGTAGCCTGTAGCCTGTAGCCTGTAGCCTGTAGCCTGTAGCCAACCCTTTAAAACCCGATGCTTCACTCTGGCAACTTGGTTGGCTTATCCTGGTTGGGTCCGATAATGAACCAACAGGGGATTCGCCATGAAAGCGAGAGCGATAGCAGTCATTGCCGCGTTACTGAGCGTCAATGCGCACGCAGAGATCAAAGCACCGGGCTACAAGGTGCAGCAACTCGTGGCGCCCTCAGCGTTCCGAGGTATTCACGGACTAGCGTTCGACGCCAACGATCGGTTGTATGCGGGCAGCGTCTTCGGACAGACGCTTTTTCGTGTCGACACGGCCAACGGCAAAGTCGAAACCATCGTGCCGCCGCCCGAGGGCATGGCCGACGACATCGTGTTCCTTGCCGATGGCACCATGGTGTGGACCTCCATCAGTCAAAACACCGTTCGTGCGCGACAGGGCGACGGACCGCTGCGCGTGCTGGCCGAGAAACTCGCCAGCGTCAACTCCATTAACGTCCGCAAGACCGACGGCCGGCTCTTTGTGGGCCAAGTGTTCGGCGGTGACGGTGTGTGGGAACTTGATCCCACCGGCGCAAAACCCCCTCGCAATATTCTAAAAGACCTCGGCGGCTTCAACGGCTTCGACATCGGACCCGACGGTTGGCTATATGGCCCGCTGTGGTTCAAGAAGCAGATCGTCAAAATCAACCCCGATACGAGCGAATTGAAAGTCGTTGCCGACGGCTTCCACACCCCGGCGGCTGCAAATTTCGATTCAAAGTGGAATCTGTACGTGCTCGATACCGCAGTGGGCACTGTGAATCATATCGACATCAAAACCGGCGCAAAGAAAGTCGTCGCACAGCTCGACACGGCGCTCGACAACCTTGCGATCGATTCTAAAGATCGTGTGTATGTGTCCAACATGGCCGACAACGGCATTCAGGAGATTAATGTCGCCACCGGCAAGGCACGCCAAGTCATCAAAGGCCGCTTGTCGAGTCCGGTGAGCATCTCCGCAGCGGCCAATGGCAAGAGCGACACGTTGTATGTTGCCGATACATTCGCTTATCGAAGCGTCGATGGGACGACGGGTAAAGTGACTGACTTGCAGCGCTCGCATTCCGCCACTGCAACAATCGCCTACGCAACCGCGGTCAGTGCTAGTGCGGCTCATGTATTGGTGAGCAGCTCCAATGGCACACTGCAGAAATATCAGCGCAACGACGGCAAGCTGCTCAAAGAATGGAAAGGCTTGCGCGCAACCGGCGCGGTCGAGTTGCCCGGTGGCGATGTGCTGGTGGCACAAGGCGGCTCGTTGATCCGCATCAACAGCAAAGACGAGAAGCAAACCATCGCCGAAGGCGTGGGTCGCGCGCAGTCGCTGGCGTTATCGAAGGGCGGTGTGTACTTCGTCGATGGCGCTTCCGGTCAGATTCAGCATGTTGCTTTCGCCGGAGCAAAGCGAACTGTGACCGCCGAAATCAAGGTACCGCAGGGACTCGCTGTCGATTCGCGCGGTCAGTTGGTCACCGTGGATTTCACGAAGCAACGTCTCGTGCGCATTGACCCGACATCCGGTGCGATCACCGAAATCGCCACGCAGTTGCCCATCGGAGCCCGCGGATTGGAACGCGCCGAATGGCCAGTCAGTTTGACCATTGGACAAGCCGGCGATATCTACGTGACGTCGGATATCGAGAACTCGATCTACAAGATTTCGAAGCAGTAGCGACTGGTCCAGTATGTGATCCCCTCCCCCTGTCGTGCCATCCGCATCGAGTTCTCCGGGTGACTCGCTTGCGGCGATGCCGGTCTGCGTCTTCCTTACCCTCTCCTGGAGGCTGAGGTTTCCCCACTAATGACAGTTCAAGATCAGTCACTTATCCAAAGCCACTCCGTTCACCCCGAGCTCACCATGGATGGTGCACGGGCAATTGCTCGATCGACATGGATGTCGTGAATGGCGGCGTTGCATGGAGCGTTCGCCGGCCCGCATTGCCAGTATTACGCCATCCATGGCGGTCTCAACGCGAACGGAAAAGACGGGGAAAATAGGACTTTTTGAGCGCCTTAGATTTGTGGGGAAACCTCAGCTCCTGGAGAGGAGAGAGTGCGCTAGCGAAGCGACGGGAAAGGGTAGGCGAGCGACAGCGGCGGGAGAGGGCTGCCTCTCCTACTTAATCAATCGCTCTTTCACCAAGTTCTCGACGACACTCGGGTCCGCAAGCGTCGAAATATCGCCCAACTGATCGTGCTCGTTCGCGGCGATCTTGCGCAGGATGCGGCGCATGATCTTGCCCGAGCGCGTCTTCGGTAAGCCTGGCGCCCATTGAATGAAGTCAGGCGTTGCAATCGGACTGATTTCCTTGCGAACAAAATCACGCAGTTCTATCCGCAACGCGTCGCTGGGTTGAACATCGGCATTTAGCGTGACGAAGCAGTAGATGCCTTGACCTTTGATGTCATGCGGACAACCGACCACCGCGGCTTCGGCCACCTTCGAGTGCGCCACCAACGCACTTTCGATTTCGGCAGTGCCCAAGCGATGGCCCGCGACATTGAGCACGTCGTCGACGCGGCCGGTGATCCAGTAATAGCCGTCTGCATCGCGCTTAGCGCCATCGCCGGTGAAATATTTGCCTGGGAATGTCGTGAAATAAGTATCGATGAAGCGCTGGTGATCGCCGTACACGGTGCGCATTTGCCCCGGCCAACTGTCGATGAGTACTAGATTGCCTTCGCAGGCGCCCTCCAGCGTTTTTCCTTCGCCATCGACAATGGCGGGCTGCACACCGAAGAATGGCAGCGTCGCTGAGCCAGGCTTCTGATCAATCGCGCCCGGTAGCGGCGCGATTAACGTGCCGCCCGTTTCGGTTTGCCACCAGGTATCGACGATGGGACACCGCCCATCGCCGACCACGCGGTGATACCACTCCCAGGCTTCAGGATTGATCGGTTCGCCGACGGAGCCGAGCAAGCGAATGGATTGACGCGAGTACTTTTTCACGGGCGCATCGCCTTCGCGCATCAACGCGCGAATTGCAGTGGGCGCCGTGTAGAAAATCGTTACGCCGAGTTTGTCGCACGATTGCCAGAAGCGGCTGAAGTCCGGGTAATTGGGCACACCTTCGAACATGACGGTGGTCGCACCGTTTGCAAGCGGGCCGTACACTACGTACGTGTGCCCGGTGACCCAGCCAACGTCCGCAGTACACCAAAAAATGTCGTCGTCGCGAATGTCGAAGACCGCTTCGTGCGTAAACGCCGCATGGACAAGATAGCCGCCGGTCGAATGCAGTACACCTTTCGGTTTTCCGGTTGAGCCAGATGTGTACAGGATAAACAGCGGATCTTCCGCGTTCATCGCTTCCGGTGCGCACTCCGCGGATTGCTTCGCGATCAAGTCTGCGTACGCAACATCGCGCGGCGCGAACATCGTCGCTTTGCCGCCAGTGCGCTTCACCACCAAGACGTTCTTGACGCATTCGGTGCCGCGCGTTGCGAGGGCGATGTCGACATTCGATTTGAGCGCCACAGTCTTGCCGCCGCGTACGCCTTCGTCCGCAGTAATGACGAGCGTCGATCCGCAATCGGCAATCCGATTGGCGAGCGAGTCGGGCGAGAAGCCGCCGAACACGACGGAATGAATTGCGCCGATGCGCGTGCAGGCCAGCATGGCGACGGCTGCTTCCGGAATCATCGGCAAGTAAATCGTCACGCGATCGCCTTTCTGGACGCCGAGTGATTTGAGGGCGTTGGCACAGCGACAGACTTGCTCGTGCAGCTGGCGATAGGTGATGCGCTCGTTCTGGGTGGGATCGTCGCCTTCCCAAATGATGGCAACCTTGTCGCCGCGCTGGGCGAGATGACGATCGAGGCAGTTGGCGGAGACGTTTAGCTGCCCGTCGTAGAACCAGCGAATGCGAAAGTCCTTCGCGTCGAAGTTCACGTCTTTGATCTGGGTGTAAGGTTTGATCCAGGTCAGGCGTTGGCCTTCGCGCGCCCAGAATGTTTCAGGGTCGGCGATCGATTCGCCGTAGAGTCGTTGGTAATCCGCTTGCTTAATGCGTGCTTTGGACGCGAATGCGGGCGGCACGGGGTAAAGTTTTTGGCTCATAACGTTCGCGCGTGGAAAGACTGGATTTAAGGCTCAATATAGCAGTAGAAATATACCAGCCGAACGCCTGCCTGTGACGAAATCGGCCCGCCGCTACGCATGCGCGCGGCCATTTCTCTGTCATCATGTACGGGTTTGCTGTCGGACAAATAATGACCTTAATCGCCGCACTTTCGCTGCTACTGATCTTTGCCCACCTCTTCGGCCGTATCGCCGAGCGGTTCGGGCAGCCCGCGCTTGCGGGTCAGATGTTAGCAGGCATCGTTCTTGGGCCGTCTATGCTGCAGTGGGTGCAGTCGAGCGCCGCACTGCAGGCTATAGCGGATATCTCGGTGCTCTTCGTCGTGATTACCGCAGGCCTTGAGATGCGCTTTACGCATGTCCTCGATGCTTTTCGCGGTTGGGGCTCACTGGCGTTGATGCTCGGCTTTGTCGTGCCGGCAGCCGCCACGGCGGCGTTTACATTCGCGCTAGATATGAATTTCATTCCGGCGCTCGTCGCTACGCTGTGCGTATCGGTCACAGCCTTGCCGGTTGCGCTCAGGATACTGAGTGAGTTTGGGCTGATGCAGACACGCGTGGCTCGCGTCGCCATCTCAAGTGCATTGATGACCGATATTTTAATTTTTCTGGTTTTGGGTATTGCGATTGCCGTGGCGCAGCCACGCGTCGACAACAGCCTTTTCATCACCGCATCGGTTGCCGTCGCCAAGTTAGGTGCGCTGCTCGTTGTCGTGGGTATCTGTCATTTTGTGTGTCAACGATTGGCGTCGCGCGAGAGTTCGAAAGAGAGTCCGGCACCGCGCAAATTTGCGGATAACGTGTTGGTGCTAACGCTGATCTTCATGATCGCGCTGGGAGCCGCGGCGGAACTTCTCGGGTTTCATTTCGTGATCGGTGTCTTCCTCGCCGCGCTAATGGTGACGCGCGATCTCATTAGCGACACTCGATTTGAGAAACTGGAGCAAACCTGCGAGCTGATGACGGTCAGTGTGTTCGGTCCCCTGTTTCTCGCATTCCAAGGCATTCAGTTTCAGCTCGGCGCGTTGCACAATTGGACGTTGCTGGGTGGGCTCATCGCGATCGCAGTTGCGTCGAAACTAGTTGGCGGCTATGCGACCGGACGTCTGCTGAAGCTATCGAGCCACGAGTCGAAGGGCGTTGGGATCATCATGAATGCGCGCGGTGTGATGGAGATGGTAGTCGCAAGCGTTGCCTATCGGGCGGGCATTGTGGATCAGGAATTGTTTTCCGCGCTGCTGGTACTGGGCATCGTCACGACAATTCTGACGCCGATCTTGCTGAAGCCTTGGATGAAGAGCCCCGATTTGCCGGCGACAATGCGCGCCGGCGGTGCGTGATCCTGCGTCGATCCTAAACAGTCGCCAATGCCGCGCGAACTTTCTCCGCGTGTGCAGCCAACATATTCTTATCCGCCATATCGCGCACGTGCGACTTTAGCGGCACGCCTTCGTAGCACGGCACGATATGAAAGTGAATATGGAACACTGTCTGACCGGCAGCGGGCCGATTGAATTGGATGATGCGCACGCCATCCGGGTTGAACGCCTTGTCGACAGCCCTCGCCACGATCTGCGTCGCTGTCATCAGTGAGGCCAGCGCTTCAGGCGTAATGTCAAAAAAGTTTTCCGCCTCCGACTTTGGGATCACCAACGTGTGACCGTCGGACTGCGGCATCACGTCCATGAACGACAGTGCATGAGCATCTTCGTACACTTTGTACGCGGGAATCTCGCCGCGCAGAATTTTCGCAAAGATGTTGTTGCGGTCGTAAGCCATGGGTGCTCGCTCGGCGGAACTGTCCGCCCCAAATCGCCGTGTAGTGGGTTACCCTTTGCGTCCCTAGATGCCGGCTTTTGCGAGTGCGTCGATCGCTTGACGAAGGGCGGTGCCGGCCGCCGGATGATCGTTCTCGAATCGGATGGCCATCGCTTCCAGCCGGTCGGTGACCGAGGGCTCCGATTCGCTTAGCAACCGTCCGACTTCCGTCTGTAGGTTCGTCAGCAGCGGACGCGTGGCCGAGTCCGCCGTGTTCAGCTGCGCTAACGACGCCGTTAGCGTGCTCAATTGCTGTTGTAACTCAATGCTGCTCATACGATACCTCGTTGCAGCACCCTGACACGATCGCTCGGCGCGATCAATAGGCGGTTGCCTACGTGCTGAATCGGGACGAGTGGCGACAACAATTAGTGGGTTGCTTCGTCTTGCGATGCCTCCGATGTCTCTGCCGTCTCGGGCGTCTTTTTCTTGCGAGGTTGCGGAGTCAGTTTGGTTTTGTATTTTTCCTCGAGCTTCGCGATCGACTCCGCGTCGAGGCGTGTGATCGAGGTGATCGAAGAACGTTGCCCGGCGGCCGATCGGTCCGTCTCGCCAATCGAGTCGCGCCCGTGCCCGCAGAGGCGGCCGTCTCGATCGCCGTCGATGAAGGCGAGCCGGTACTCGTACCTCGCGGAGAACAGCGGGAAGATGAGCTGGACGTGATAGGCCTGCCGATTGTTCGGCGCCCACACGATGAGATTCCTGTCATCGAGCGTGCGCCAGTCATGGACAAAGCGCGAGAAGAAACACGATTCCAAATTCGCCTTTGGCTTATCGGCGGGCGCTTCGCTCTTTGCTTGTTCGTCGATGGCCGCTTGCGCACATTGCGCGCCGGTCATCGCCATGACTGAAATTGCGAACAAGCTGTATCGAATTAGCGTTTGCATACAAGCTCCTTGAGGACCATTCCTGAGGTATCAATTCCTGCTCGAGCATTACTTGGAAACAGGTGCCTTGACTGTGAGTTCCAACCGCGGTCCACAAAGTTCGCCGTTGTCAGGTAACGGCCGGTGTTTTCATCCGTTGACAGGATAGTCCAATTGGATCGATGACGACTAGGGACAAAAGCACCGCACGTGGCTAGTTCTACTCGTTAGGGTCGGCCGAATAGTTGTGCCCAATAGATTCCGAGATCGGTTTTCGGATCCACAACGAAGGCGATGCCCATCTCCTTGAAGTCGGCGTCCATGATGTTGCTGCAGTGCCCCGGGCTCGATAGCCAACCCTCTACCACTTCGGCAGCGCTGAGCTGACCGGCCGCAACATTCTCGCCGACGGATTTCCACGCATAGCCGGCGCGTGTGGCGCGTACGCCGGGGGAACTGCCATCGCTGCCTTCATGCGCAACTTGGTTGTGCACTGCCATGTCCTTCGCATGTGCTGCGGCGGCTCGCGTCAATGTCGTATTTGCGGAGAGCGCGCCTGCGGCGCTGAAGCGTTTGTTGCCGCATCGACGCGCTTGGGCACGCGCCTTGTTGACGAGTTGCAAGACCTCGTTGGCGACCACGGTTGCCGACCCGGTGGCAGGAGGAGCGAACGGTGCGGCGAAGACTATCGACACTTCCTTGCCTTTCGTATAAACGCCGATTTGCGTCAACGCTCGATCAGCGATCGTCGAGCAGTAGTTCTTGGACAGCAGTCGTTTGAGTGATGCGTCGTGAGTGACGCCGCCGATACGAATCACTGACGATTGGTCCGCGCGATAACCGCTACGCTGCATAGCAGCGCGGAGCGAGGTTCTGTTGGCAAGTTGCTTTGCAACATCGTTGAGTTGTGCATTCGCCTGCAAAGCAGGAGAGGCGCTGCTGCAGCCATTGCGTCGCAGATCGTTGATAACGGCCAATGCATCGGCGTGCGCCGCGCGCAGTGACGATCCGAACAGCAGCAGCACGATCAGAATCAGTGTTGCAGTCTTATCGTGGAGCATCGCTTTCATCTGCACTCATTCGTTATAAGCGGTTCGGCCTCGGCTTGGCCCGGGCAGTCGCCTCGGCCTGGAGCGGATCGTCGGGCCAGTAGTGTTTCGGATACCGGCCTTTTAGATCCTTCTTGACGTCATGATATCCCCGCGCCCAAAAACTTTTTAGATCCTGCGTCGTTTGGACGGGGCGGCGGGCGGGGGACAATAATTCGATCAAGATCGCCACCCGGCCGCCGCCTACACGCGGCGTCTCGATCAGGCCGAACATTTCTTGTAGGCGCACCGATAGGGTCGGAGGTGAGTTCGCGTAGTCGATCGGGATGTGCGATCCGCTCGGTACCACAAGATGCGTCGGCGCGAGTTCGTTCAATCGGGTTTGCTGACTCCAATTTAGTCTTGCCTGCAGCACACCCTGCATATCGAGTCGCTGCAAGTGATCGCGACGAGTGATGCCATTCAACCAAGGCGTCAACCAGTGATCGAGCGTCTCGAATAACGCAGCATCGGATACGGCCGGCCACGGCTCCGGAGCCTGTGTATCCACACTGTGGAGAAACTCGATGCGGGTTTGCAATGAGCGTGCTTCTTTTGTCCACGGCAACGCATCGAGACCTAATGTCCGCACGCCAGCCAACATGGCTTGCGCCATTGCATCGGCGTCTGGAGCATCGAGCTTGCGTGCCGACAAGGTGAGCGAGCCCAGCGATTTTTCGCTGCGAGCGACGATCGCGTGCTCGCGATTGTCCCATTCGATGCGTGATTGAGAAGTAATCGTTTCAGCGAAATGGGTCTCCAGTGCTTCGCGTGTCAACGGCGCAGCCAGCCGAATGCGTGCATCGCGATCACTGTCGTCCAGCTCCGCGACCACCAGGAAATCGGCATTGCCGATGCTTTGAGCGTCGGTGAGAATGGCGCCCCGTCCGTTCGACAGCAAATAGCGTCCGCCCGCGCCGCGCGGCTGGGCGATACGATCCGGGAACGCAAAGGCGAGTAAAACGCCGATGTCGGCTTCGCCGTCGGCGCGTTTCGAATGCGATTGTTGGAACTCCGAGCGGCCAAGCTGACGCAGGAAAATTTCAGCGCTCTGCTTCACTCGCTGACGCGCGCCGCGATCCACTTCGACGTCGCGCGGCGCGGAGGTGTCCCGCAATGCATCGAGACGCAAACGGATGTCCACATCGCGTGGCTGACCGGGGCGATACCGAATCAGATCTCTCTCTTCCAGCACCGCTGCCAATCTCGCGGCTGTCTCGGCGTGCCCGATTTGCTGTGCGCAGAGCAACATGTGCGCCAACCTGGGATGCGCGCCGATGCTCGCCATCGCACGACCGGTTGCTGTGATCTTGCCGCCGGCATCCAGTGCTTGTAGCGACTGCAGCAGTTCACGCGCTTGCGACAGTGTGGCGGCGGGCGGCGGATCCAACCAACGCAAAGACGTAGCATCCTGGGAGCCCCATGACGCTAGCTCTAAAGCCAGCGGCGCCAAATCCGCTTCGACAATTTCAGCGGGCGATTGAGCGGCTAGCGAAGCTTGATCCGATTCAGACCAAAGTCGATGGCAGGAGCCGGCTTCTATACGGCCCGCGCGGCCGCGTCGCTGATCGGCGGAGGCGCGCGAAATACGCAGCGTATCGAGGCTGCTCAT
>Ga0193752_1002586_pt1 | contig 13373 bp, 7 predicted proteins | sample H1c1metaG_FD_144924 | JGI IMG/M metagenome (GOLD analysis project Ga0193752, IMG submission 144924) | Soil microbial communities from a riparian zone of the East river system, Colorado, United States - H1c1 | ecosystem: Environmental > Terrestrial > Soil > Riparian zone | place: USA: East River... | reverse complement strand
CGAGAACTTCGCCGACCGCGAGCTCGAGCTCGCCGTGCAAACCTACGAAGCGCGCGCGGGTTCGCTCGTCGCACTCGATCCGACGACGGGCGAAGTTCTCGCGATCTCGAACTACCCGACCTTCAATCCGAACGAACCGACGCGATCGCCGAGCGCATCGCGGCGCAATCGCGCGGTCACTGACAAGTACGAGCCAGGCTCCACGCTCAAGCCGTTCACGCTCGCGGGCGCCTTTGCGGCCGGCGCGATCGGCACGACGAAGACGATCGACTGCGAAAACGGCGTGTGGCGCGTCGGGCCGGACACGATCCGCGACGCGCACCGCTTTCAGATGCTCACGCCGGCCGAGATCCTCGTTCACTCGAGCAACATCGGGACGGCGAAGATCGGGATCGAGCTCGGCCGCCCGGGGCTGCACCGCGCGCTGACACGGTTCGGCTTTGGCGAGCCGACTGGGCTCAACTTGCCCGGGGAAACCACGGGTAGCCTGCGTCACTACAAGCGCTGGTACGACCTCGATGCCGCGACGATCGCGTTCGGCCAGGGTATGAGCGCGAGCACGATGCAGCTGGCGATGGCGCTCGGTGCGATCGCGAATCAGGGCCGCTTGATGGAGCCGATTCTGGTCAAACGGATCGTCGACCCGCAGGGCCAGGTCGTCCAGCAAGCGCTGCCGCAGGTGCGGCGGCAGGTCGTGCCGCAAAGCGTGGCGCGGTTGGTCACGGACATGCTGATCGGCGTGACGGGCGAGGGCGGGACGGGTAAGGAAGCTGCGATCGATGGCTACCTCGTCGCCGGCAAGACCGGCACTGCGCAAAAGGCCGATCCGGTGCGCGGCGGATACAGCAAGGACAAGTGGAGTTCTTCGTTCATCGGCTACGCGCCGGCGAACAAGCCGCGCCTCTTGCTCGCGGTCGTGTTGGACGAGCCGATGATCGCGCATCAAGGCGGCCTCACGGCGGCGCCGGTCTTTCGGCGCGTGATGCAAGCTTCGCTCCGGCACCTCGGTGTGCCGGCGGAGAGCAACAGCACGCTCGCCGAGCAAGTCCGCGCTCGCCAGCGGCCGCTCGCCCAGGTGCCGCCGTCGCTCGCAGCTGCGGAAGGTACCGGCAACGGTTTGCCCTGGCCGCTGCTGGCGGCCGGCCCGATGCAGCCAAAGGCGGCGACGCGGGCGAACGCACCGGCAGCGCCGGGTCGCGGCGAGTCCCTCGTGCCGAACTTGGTCGGGCAAACCGCCCGCGCGGCGCTCACACTCGCGCGCAAGTCGGAGTTCGCGGTGCGCATCGTCGGCAGTGGCGTCGTCGCGCGGCAGGATCCGATCGCACAGAGCCACGTCGTGCGCGGCAGTCAGCTCACCTTGCACTTGCGCCCGCCGTCGGATGTCGAGCCGGGCGATACGGTTCCGTCGTTACCGGCCCCGAAGATCGGGCCCGAGTTCTCCGATGCGAAGAGTGTGCTCTCGCCCACGCCGAGCCCGATTGCGAGTGCGGCGCGTGGAGGGCGTGATGGGTGAGCTTGCGCTCTCCGAGCTCGTGGCGCGCGGCTGGGCCGAGCGCGTGGTCGGCGATGCGTCGATCCACGTGCGCGGCATTCGGCACGACTCGCGCCGTTGCGAGCCAGGAGACCTGTTCGTCGCCGTGGCGGGCGCGAGCAGCGATGGTGCGGATCACATTCGGGATGCGGTGGCGCGCGGTGCGGTCGCGGTGCTCGCCGAGCGGCAGCTGGCAGCGGCGGTGCCGATCGTGCTCACGAAAGACGCACTTCTCGCGCTGGCGAAGATTGCGCGCACGCTTTACGACGATCCGAGCGCGACGTTGAAGACCGTCGGAGTGACGGGCACCAACGGGAAGACGACCTGCACGTACCTCGTCGAAGCGATGTTGCAGGCCGACAGCGCGAAGCCGGCCGTGCTCGGCACCGTGAACTTTCGGGGGCCGGGTGGGATCTTGCCGGCGACGCACACGACTCCGATGGCCGACGACATGATGCGCTTGGTCCGCTGGGCGGTCGAAACCGGGGCAACCCACCTCGTGCTCGAGGTCTCGAGCCATGCGCTCGCGATGCATCGCGCGGACGGCGTGCACTTCGACGTCGCTGCGTTCACGAACCTCACCCAGGATCACTTGGACTACCACGGCGACTTCGCGCACTACGAAGCCGCGAAGCGGCGCCTGTTCACCGACTTGCAGCCGTGGTGTTCGGTGATCAACATCGACGATCCGCGCGGGCGCGCTCTGGCCGATAGCCTGTCGACGAAGGTGTTGCGCTACAGCAAGCGCGCCAACGCCGGCGCGGACATCGCTGCAATCTCGTTCGAGTCGACGCGCAACGGGATCGCGGCCGAAGTGCAGACGCCGATCGGCCTCTTGAGCTTGCAGAGCCCGCTGCTCGGCGAACACAACCTCGAAAACTTGCTGCTCGTGCTCGGCTGCGGCATCGCGCTCGGCCTTTCGCGCGAAGTCATGCTGAGCGCACTCCGCAAGGCGCAGGGCGCGCCGGGTAGGCTCGAGCGCGTCGAGCATCCGGACGATGTCCTCGTGTTCGTCGACTACGCGCACACGCCCGATGCGCTGCGCCGCGTCTTGATGACCGCACGCAAGCTCACGACCGGCAGGCTGATCGTGCTGTTCGGTGCCGGCGGCGATCGCGATCCTGGCAAGCGCCCGCTGATGGGCGCAGCCGGCGCTGAGCTCGCCGACCTTTCGATTCTCACGAGTGACAACCCGCGCACCGAGTCGCCGGACAAGATCTTGCAGATGGTCGAAGCCGGTGCAGTTTCGGCCGGATCGCCGAAGCTCTCCGCAGCACAGCTCGCGAGCGCAACGCGCGGTTACGTCGCGGAAGTCGATCGGCGTGCTGCGATTCGCCTCGCGATCGATGCGGCGCGCCCGGGCGACACGCTCGTTTTGGCCGGCAAGGGCCACGAAAAGTACCAGATCGTCGGCGATCAGCGATTGCCGTTCGATGACGTAGTGGAAGCGCGAACCGCGCTCGGATCGCGAAGTGGTGGCAGCTGATGGCTACGCCGATTCCCAAGAACACAGCACGTTTCACGTTCGGCCAGGTCGCGAAGGCCTGCAGCGGAAAGCTGCAAGGTGCAACCGCGGGCGGACAGGTGCACGGTGTGACGACCGACTCGCGCTCGATCGTGCCGGGTGAGCTGTACGTGGCGCTCAAGGGCGAGCATCACGACGGGCACGGCTACCTCGCGCAAGCGCAAGCCGCTGGCGCGGCAGCGGCGATCGTGAGCGACGCGAGTGCAGGGCCGGAAGGTTTGCCGTTGATCGTCGTCGCGGACACGCGGCGTGCGCTCGGGGATCTGGCGCTGGCGCATCGCCGGCGCTGGGCTGGAAAGCTCGTTGCGATCACGGGCTCGGCCGGTAAGACGACGACAAAAGAGCTCACGGCGGCTGCGCTCGCCGGTACCGGCAAACGCGTACATGCAACGGTCGGCAATTTGAACAACGACATCGGTCTGCCGATGACGTTGCTGGGTCTGACGACGGAGCACGACGTCGCGGTCGTCGAGATCGGCACGAGCGGCCCCGGCGAGATCGCGCGCTTGACCGAGATTTGCGAGCCGAATGCGGGCGTCGTCACGACGGTTGCGCTGGCGCACGTCGAGCGTTTGACCTCGCTCGAAGCCGTCGCGGACGAAAAGTGTGCGCTGTTGCGCGCGTTGCCCGTCGATGGCGTCGCGATCTATGGTCGCGACAGCGCGCCGCTCGAAGCGCGCCGCTCGACGTTCACTGCGGGCCGCGTGCTCGGGTTCGGCGAGACCGACGGGGCAGAGTTTCGGCTCGCGCGTCGCGAGCTGCGGTCGAACATGACGACGCACTGCACGATCGACTTGAGCGATCCGCCGCGCTCGCTCGAGCTCGACTTGAAGCAGTTCGGGATCGGCCCCGCGCTCGACGCCACCGCCGCACTCGCGCTGATTCTCGCCTGGCAACCGGCGGACGAAGTGCAGCCCGCAGCGGCAGCACTGAGCGCGGTCGAGCCGCTTCCGGGTCGGATGCGTCCGGTGCGCGGTCGCGGCGAGAGCTTGATCATCGACGACACTTACAACGCAAACCCGGCCTCGATGCGCAGCTCGATCTCGGCGCTGCGAGAGCTCGCGCGGCTGCGACGCGGTCGTGCGATCGCGGTCCTCGGGGACATGGCGGAGCTCGGCGTGCACTCGCAAGCCGAACACGAGCGCCTGGGTCTCGAGCTCGTCTCGGCCGGCGTCGCAGACGCGTTTTTGTGCGGCCCGATGATGGAGCACGCGGTCCGCACTGCACGGAGTGAAGTCAAAAAGAAGCGCGCGAAGGGTCCACGCGTCGAGCACTGTTCGGATGCGCTCGCTGCGTTGCCGGAGCTGATGCGGTCACTGTCGGCGTCGGATGTCGTGCTCGTCAAAGGTTCACGCTCGATGAAGATGGAAGTGGTCGTGGACGCGTTGCGCTTCGATAAGGCAGGTGGCGGGTGATCTATTACCTGCTCTACCCGCTACACGAGCACCCCTCGCTCTCGTTCTTGAACGTGTTGCGGTACGTCCCGTTTCGCGTGCTCGCGGCGACGATGACCGCGATGATTCTCACGTTCGGCTCGTATCCGTGGTTCATCCGGACCCTGCAGTCGAAGCAGATCGGACAAGTGATCCGCAAAGACGGCCCGGCGACGCACTTCAGCAAGGCCGGCACGCCGACGATGGGCGGCTCGCTCGTGTTGCTCGCGATGATCGGCTCGACCGTGCTCTGGGCCGATCCGCACAACACGATGGTCTGGCTCGTGGCTGCGGTCACGGCAGCCTACGGCGGCATCGGCTACGTCGATGACGCCGCGAAGATTCGCAAGAAGAACAGTGCCGGCCTGTCCGCGCGTCTTCGCTTGGTGCTCGAGTTCGGAATCGCGATCGGCGTGTGCGCGTATCTCTGGTACGGCGACGCTGGCCTGCCGGAGGACTGGCAAGTGTTGCGCGACCGGCTCGCGGTCCCGTTCCTCGCGTTCGAGAAGCACCCGATCATCGTGCCGAGCTGGCTGTACGTCGCGTTTGCCGCGACCTTGATCGTCGGCATGGCGAACGCGGTGAACCTCACCGATGGCTTGGACGGCCTCGCGATCGGCCCAGTGATCATCAATGCCGGTACGTATCTGATCTTCGCGTACCTCGCCGGCGCGACGCTGTTCGACCGCAATATCGCGCGTTACTTGGACATCCCTTCGATCGCGAGCGCGGGTGAGCTCGCGATCTACTGCGGCGCGATGATCGGCGCGGGGGTGGGTTTCCTTTGGTACAACACGTACCCCGCGCAAGTCTTCATGGGTGACGTCGGCGCGCTTGCGCTCGGCGGAGGCCTCGGTTCGCTTGCAGTCGTCACGAAGAACGAGCTCTTGTGTTTGCTGCTCGGCGGCATCTTCGTGATCGAGACCGTCAGTGTCATCGGCCAAGTGTTCGCGTTCAAGACGTTCGGCAAGCGCATCTTCTTGATGGCGCCGATCCATCACCACTTCGAGAAGAAGGGCTGGGCCGAGCCGAAGATCATCGTTCGCTTTTGGATCATCTCCATCATGCTCGCGCTCGCGAGCCTATCCACGTTGAAGCTGAGGTGAACATGGAGCTTCAGGGACAACGTGTGCTCGTGGTGGGACTCGGCAAGAGCGGCTTGTCGGCCGTGCGTGTACTGCGCGGTGCGGGCGCGAACGTGATCGTGAACGACCTGCGCGACGAAACACAGCTCGGAGATGCCGCGCAAGAAGCGAAGCGGCTGGGTGCACGGCTCGAACTCGGCGCACACGACCCGCAGCTCTTCACGTCGGTCGACAAGATCGTGATCTCGCCGGGCGTGCCGCAGCTGCCTGCGCTCGAAGCGGCTGACGCGGCCGACGTGCCGATCTTGAGTGAGGTCGAGCTCGCGGCGTACTTCATCGAGCCGCAAGCCACGGTGATCGGGATCACCGGTACGAACGGGAAGAGCACGGTCACGACGCTCGTGGGCGAGATGTGTCAGGCGAGTGGGCGGCCCACGTTCGTCGGCGGCAACCTCGGCACGCCGTTTTGTGACGTGGCCGGCACGCCTGCCGCTAAGGGCGGCTACGTCGTCGTGGAGCTCTCGAGCTACCAGCTCGAGCGGGTCGAGAGGCTCCGCATCCACGTCGGCGCGTTGTTGAACATCACCGAAGATCACCTCGACCGGTATCCGACGTTCGATGCGTACGTCGCGGCGAAGGCACAGCTGTTTCAGTGCCAGCGCCCCGAAGATGCTTCCGTCGTGCAGCAAGGCGATGCGCTGTGCGAGCGCCTCGCGGCCGCGGGTCCGGCGGTGGTATACGAGTTTGGTGGCGATCGCGGAGCCGTTCGCGTCGAGCAGCACCAGATCGTCGATGACGTCACGGGTCCCGTGCTCGACATCTCCGAGCTTCGCATTCGCGGCGCTCACAACTTGCAGAATGCGTGCTCGGCCGCGCTGTGCGCGCGCCTTGCCGGTGTGAAGTCGGCCGACATCGCGAAGACGCTTCGCGACTTCAACGGCTTGCCCCATCGCATGGCGTACGTCGCGAGCATCGGCGGCGTCTCTTATTACGATGACTCGAAGGCGACCAACGTCGGCGCCACGGTCGCCGCGTTGGATGGCCTCGCCCCCGAGGTGAAACGCATCGTGTTGATCGCCGGCGGTAAAGACAAAGGCGGCGACTACGGCCCGATGCGTGAGCGGTTGTCAGCTTGCGGTCGTGCGGTCGTGTTGATCGGCGAAGCGCGACCGATCATCGAACGCGCGCTCGCCGGCGCCCCGTATCCCGTCGAAGCCGCAGGCTCGATGGAAGACGCCGTGGCACGCGCGCAGCGGTTGGCTGCAGCCGGTGACGCCGTGCTGCTCGCCCCCGCGTGCGCGAGCTTCGACATGTTTCGCTCGTACGCCCATCGCGGCGACGTATTCCAAGCCGCAGTTCGACAACTCGAAGGGGGTGCGTGATGTCGCGCCGCAAAGAACCGCCGCAAAACGTGCGTCAGAGCCGGACGAGCTTGGCGCCGGAGAAGTCGTCGCGTGCGAGCCGGACGGGCTCGCTGCCGGAGAAATCATCGCGTACGACTCGCACGAGCTCGCTGCCGGAGAAATCATCGCGCACGAGTCGCATGAGCTCTCCGGACAAGCCCTCGCGCGCAGCTCGTTCGAGTGGGGTGCCGCAGCGCAACAGTCGAGAGCCGAGCGTGCGCATCAGCACGCCGAGCATCCGGCTGAGCACCCCGAACGCGCGCGTGTCGAAGGCTCCGGAGCCCGTGATCGAGCCGCGATCGATCGTCACCGGGCCGTTCGATCCCGTGCTCTGCGCGATCGTGTGGGCACTCGTGTTTTTCGGGGTCGTGATGGTCTACAGCTCGAGCGCGGTGCTCGCGTCGCAGGGCGCCCATGGCGATGGCACGCGCTACCTGATGCGCCAAGGCTTGTTCGCGCTCGGTGCGCTGCCGCTGATGCACTTCGTCGCGCGCGTGGACTACCACCGCCTGCGAACCCTGAAGTACCCGCTGATGATGATCACGGTCGGGCTCCTCGCCTTTGTCGCGCTCGGTCTCGGCCACACTGCCGGCGGATCCGCACGTTGGATCAAGCTCGGCCCGATCCACGTGCAGCCGGTCGAGATCGCGAAGATCGTCTGGGTGTGTGTGCTCGCGGACTCCTTGTCGCGCAAGACCGCCAGCATCCGCTCGTTTTCGGTCGGCTTTCTACCGCACTTGATCGGCGCCGGTCTGCTCGCGGGTTTGTGCTTGAAACAACCGGACTTCGGCAGCGCCGTCATGATCATCTTGATCACGTTCTGCATGCTGTTCGCGGCAGGTGCGCGCCTCGGGTATCTGCTTCTCGCCGCGCTCGCCGCAGTGCCGGCGGCGCTCGTTCTCGTCCATGGCAGCGAGTACCGCATGCGCCGTTGGGAAGCGTTTTTGAAGCCGTACGAGCATCGGCAAGACATCGGCTACCAGCTCTGGGAGTCGATGATGGGTTTCGGCACCGGCGGCATGAAAGGCGTCGGGCTCGGCTACAGCAGCCGCAAGTTGCTGTTCTTGCCCGAAGCCCACACCGACTTCATCAGCGCGATCATCGGCGAAGAGCTCGGGTTCATCGGCTTTCTGGCGCTCGCGCTCGTGTTCGCATTCCTGCTCGCGCGCGGCTTGCGCGCGGCGTTGCGGAGCGTCGACGAGTTCGGAACTTACATCGCGATCGGGCTCACGCTGCTCGTCGGCATTCAAGCGGCGACGAACCTCGCGGTCGCAGTGGGTCTACTGCCGACCAAAGGTTTGGTGTTGCCGTTCATCTCGTACGGCGGCTCTTCGCTCGTGATGAACTGCGTCGCGATGGGAATCGTGTTGAACGTTTCGAGGCCGCGCATCTCGGTCGCGGATGCCGCTGTCGGCGGCGCTCTCGCGAAGTCGCAGTCCGAAGGTCTCAGCCGGAACAAACTACCGAACGTTGCTGCCGGAGGTGTGTCATGATCGAGCGCGTTGTCGTCGCAGGCGGTGGCACCGGAGGGCATCTGTTCCCGGGGATTGCGGTGGTCGAGGAGCTGCGGCGCCGCAATCCGAAGGTGAAGGTGCGTTTCGTCGGTACCTCGCGCGGGATCGAGGGGCGCGTGCTGCCGAAGCTCGGCGAAGAGCTGTCGGTGATTCAAGTGCGGCCGCTGTTGGGGCGCTCGCCGATCGAGCTCGTGCGCAACGTCTCACTCTTGCCGCTCTCGCTCGGACAAGCCGGGCAACTGCTGCGGCACGAGAAACCCGATCTCGTGCTCGGCCTCGGCGGCTACGCGGCTGGGCCCGTGCTGCTGACGGCGGCGGCGATGCGAATCCCGAGTGCGCTGCTCGAGCAGAATGCGCACGTCGGGCTGACGAACCGGCTGCTCGCGCGAACGGTCGGGCGCGCGTACGTGACGTATCCGGAGACGGCGGCGAAGTTCGGTGCTTCGCGGGCGCGCGTGTTCGGCAATCCGGTGCGGCGTTCGTTCGTCGAGGCGGCCCAGCTCGCGTTGAGCGATCCGGCGGGGGTCGAAGCGCGGGCGCGGCGGATCTTGGTGATCGGTGGATCGCAAGGCGCACGCGGGCTGAACGAGTCGGTTCCGGTGGCGCTCGCGCTCGCGGACGTGTCGGGTCAATCCGTGTCGGTATTGCATCAGACGGGCGAGGCTCAGGTCGACGAGGTTCGCAAGCGCTATCGCGGCCTCGGCGTCAGTGCGGAGGTCGTGCCGTTCATCGACGACATGGCGCGGGCGTACGCCAGTGCGTCGCTCGTGGTCGCGCGCGCAGGTGCGACGACGCTCGCGGAGCTGTGTGCGATCGGGAAGGCTTCGATTCTGATTCCGTACCCGCATGCGGCTGAAGATCATCAGGCGATGAACGCTTCGGCGATGGAGCGCGCCGGCGCTGCGATCGCGATTCGCGAAGACGAGCTGACTGCGGAGTTTTTGGCGGCGAAGGTGCGAGAGCTGCTGCGAGGCAACGCGCAGCGCCGGAACATGGCCGAGGCGGCGCGCAGGTTAGGGCGCCCCGAGGCTGCGGCGGCGATCGTCGACGACTTGTGCGCGTGGTTGGGAATGCCGACGGACGGTGCAGCGTCGGACGACGGCAGTCAGCCGCTGTCGGCGGCAAGCAGCGGCGCCGCAGGCAGCAGCAGCGAGAAGTTCAGTGCGGTCCACGAGGTAGAGGTGCCGCGTGCAGTGGTGCGTCGCCCGAAGGTGCGGCGCGCGCCGCTGCGGGTGAGGCCGATCGAGATCCCGATCGACATCACCGGTTGAGATTCTTCCGGCGTCAAAACTCGATCGACTGCAGACCCTGCTGCCCGAGCGAGAGCAGGAGTGTTCCGTCGTTCAGATCGAACGAATTGGGCCGGCCGGCTAACGGCTGATGATCTTCGGCGCCTTGCCGTCGGACGCGTCGACGACCGCTCCCTCGCCCGGGCCGGCGCTGTACAGGAACGCTTTGTCGCCGTCCGCGATGACGCCGCCCGCAGTCCAAAAGCCTCGCCACGAGTTCTCGTCTCCCGACTCGAACTCGAGCCGGCCGACGTCGAGCTTCCCATCCGCGAAGCCTGACAACACGAGCAGCTGGATCGGCTCGTGCTCCGGTTGGGTGACGCCTGGGCGGCGAAAGACGTTGCGATACGGCACACCGAGCGTCACGAATAGGCGTCCGTCGCCGGCTGCAAACGCGGTCGCCTGCTGGTTTTCTTGGAGGGCGATCGTGTCTTCGAGCACGGCGCCGTCGCTGCGGAGCGAGACCAACTGCAACGATTGCGTAAAGCCCGTGCAGGTACCCTTCGACGACGACGCTTGGTCGTCGTCGACGGTGTAGCTCGCCTGCCCGAACCGCGCGTAGCACGCTTCGGACGTGAGCCCTGGGACCACGATGCCACGCAGCAGAGACGTCACGGCGCGGCCGCTCGCGCGGTCGAAGTACGTGACGACGCCTGGCACGTTCACGCTCCCTACGAGTTTCGGCGCGCTCGGCGTGGAGACGTCGATGCGTTCCGCAAAGAGCTTGATGCGCGACGGCCGGTCGCCAGTGGCCGGCACGTCGTAGCGGGTCGTCAGTAGTTGGTCGCCAGCTGTGATCAGGCCGGTGTAGCTGCGGTTATCGCCGAGGGCGAGTGTGGTCGTCTTGGGCTTCTCGGGATCGCGCAGGTCGACTACGCGCAATCGGGTTCGCGTGGTCGAGCGGTCGCTCCGCGCTACGTAGTCGTACTTCACCTCGAAAAACGAGAGCACGCCGTCGTGCCACGCGTCCCGCGAGCTCGAACCGTAGCCGCCGTAGTAGTCGCCGTAAGACGCGCCCCAGCCGCTGCTGTCGCCACCTTGCGGCTCGACCCAGCTCGTCCGACTCGCGATGCGTGGCGTCGCCGGATTACTCGCGTCGACCGCGATCACGCCCATCTCATTTTCGGAGGTGGCGCGGTCCAGCTGGCGATAGCCGGAGTAGAGCAAGAACAGCGTCGACCCCTCGGCATGAGCGGAATCGATGCTCCACCAGTGGCCGCATGCGTCGCTCGTGTCGAACACGCTGTCGAGGTTCAGCTCCGACAGGCGCGTGTCGACGTTCTCTGCGTCCGCTTTTCGCACGATCTCGACCGACCAGTCCTCGCCGTAGTCGGCGGAAACCAGCCGCGCAACCACGCCGCCGTCGAGCTGGACTGCTTGGTTGACAAGACTCGCGATGATCGTCTTCGAAGCGAGCTCGGGCGCATCGCGATCGGCGATTTCGAACGACTCGATCCGCTGATCGCTGGCGGCCAGCAAATGCTCTCTGTGGATGAGCGCACGCCGCACCTGCATGTCCGAGGGCGCCGCACCTCGCAAGTGCAGTGTGTCGTTCGCGAAGTCGACCAGCTGCACGCCGCCGAGGCTCGCGCCTTTGCAATACTCGTTGTCCTCGTCGCGGCGGTAACCGGTGAACGGAACGAGGATCACGCCGTCTTCCGGCAGCACCCGGAACACTTTGTGGATGCGGTCCTGATCTTCCGGCAAGGCGCCCCAGTCGCCGCCGAAGTTCACGCGGGACAGCAGCTTCGGCGAAGCGAGGTCACTCACGTCGAACAGCGACACCGTGATCGAACCTTCGGGATTGCCTTGATCGAAGCCCAATCCGAGCACGCGATCGCCGCGAGGCTCCATGTGATAGACGAAGCCCGGCATCACGAGCTCCCCGACTTGTTTCGGGTTCGCAGGGTCCGCGAGATCGAGCGTGAACAGGGGGTCTTTTCGCTCGGCAGTGATCACGTAGCCGCGTGGCCCGTCGAAGCGCGCGCTCTGCAAGCTTTCGTTGGCCGGGATTGCGAGGTCGAGCTTCGCGAGCGGCTCGAGCTCGCTCGACGAGATGACCTTGAAGGTCTGCAGCTGCGGTGGGTCCGTGGTGCGCCAAGCCGGTGATTGACTCACGACGCGCAGCACGCCGTCGTACTCGTCCATCTGCCATCGGCTCGAGACCTGGCCGTGCGCTTCGACCGTCGCGCCGGGGACGAGGTCGCCCGCTGGATCCGAGATGTCGATGACTTGGATCGAAGAGCCGACCGGACCCTGCTCTCCGTACTCCGGACCGGCGATGTACAGCCGCTGATTCGTGACGGTGATGCTGCGGCGCCAATAGTACTGGCCATTCGACTCCGCGTAGCGCAGCTGATCGATCTTGCGCATCTCGCGTGGGTTCGCGACGTCGAGCGAGCTCACACTCGTCGTCGGCTTGCTCCTCTCGCAGCTCCAGCAGGACCCGTCTTCGAAGCCGACGACGTAGAGCACGTCGCCGCCGATGCGCGAGTCGCTGATCGTGCCGGGCACGTCGAACGACCCAGAGCAAGACTGCGAGTGAAGTAACGCGAGCGCGGAAGCGAGGACGAGCCATTGCGGATGCTCCTTACGGACAGACCCAGGGCTGATTCAGCAACTCGCGTGCCGTGATTTGCGCGCTGCGCGACCGCGAAAACACGGTCGGGATGTGCAACAGCGTGCCAGCGCCGGAGCAGCCGCAGCTAGTGGCGTCACGGATCTTTCGCCTACAGGTGGGCGCGTGCGCGCCAGCCGCGCGAAGTGTTCGTCCCGTCGTTCGAATACTGCGCGCGCGACCAGCGGATCGCCTTGCTCAGCAGTCGCCGATCGGGAGCCGCGCCACCGCGAGACTCGCCATGCTCTCCAGTTTGTCGGCGCTCGCGCGCGTCGCGGACGGCGCTCACGAACGAATCTGGCGCCGCTCGCGTCGGTGTGTCGCGATCTCGTGCCGCGAACTTCACCTGTCTGCGCGCCCGGCGCTAAGGTTGCGTCACATGTTCCGCGGACGTATTCGCTCGATTCACTTCGTCGGCATCGGCGGCATCGGCATGAGTGGCATCGCCGAGGTCTTGCTGTCGCACGGCTTTGCCGTGAGCGGCAGCGACCAAGCGGACGGCGAGACGACACGCCGGCTTTCTGGACTCGGCGCGAACATTCGGATCGGGCATCAGGCGGAGCATGTGCAGGGCGCGGACGTGGTCGTGTTTTCGGCGGCGATCCGGCACGACAATCCCGAGCTCCGCGAAGCGCGCCGGCTGTTGATCCCGGCGATTCCGCGCGCCGAGATGCTGGCGGAGCTGATGCGTTTGCAGGACGGCATTGCGATCGCGGGTTCGCATGGCAAGACCACCACGACGTCTCTCGCCGCGACCGTGTTGCGAGCGGCCGAGCTGGACCCGACAGTGATCATCGGCGGCAAGCTGAACGTGCTCGGTTCCGGCGCGACGCGCGGGCATGGCGAGTTTCTCATCGCCGAAGCGGATGAATCCGATGGGTCATTTTTGCACTTGTCGCCTGTGATTGCGGTGATCACGAACATCGATCCCGAGCACCTCGACGACTACGGCACGCTCGACCGCGTGAAAGAGGCA
>Ga0193752_1002584_pt1 | contig 13385 bp, 13 predicted proteins | sample H1c1metaG_FD_144924 | JGI IMG/M metagenome (GOLD analysis project Ga0193752, IMG submission 144924) | Soil microbial communities from a riparian zone of the East river system, Colorado, United States - H1c1 | ecosystem: Environmental > Terrestrial > Soil > Riparian zone | place: USA: East River... | reverse complement strand
ACGCGGCGGACGGCGCGCCCCTCTGGGCGAGCAACACGGCGCGCTAGCCCGGCGCAAAGCGGTAGAGTCGTCGCTGCCGGCGGCGATACGACCGATTTTCGGACACAGCTTGACGCACGACGGAAAGAGCCCAAAGCGTCCACCGAATAGCTGGCAACCCCCGCCAAACCGACGTCTGTGTTGCCGACCGCACCGACGCGAGGTTCTACGAGGCGCATTTTTGTCTAAGACAGACTCATGACGCTCGATTCCATTCCCTTGGTCAGCGGCGCGGAACCCGGCATTGGAGGCCACGCGCCATTGTTCGACCGCGATCGGTTCGACTTACTCCACCGCATCACCCGCGAGGTAGAAGATCTCGGACGGGTGCGCTTCCCGACGCGCGACATCGTTTTCGCGAACTCCCCGCGCGCGATTCACGAGTTGTTCGTGGAAAAAGCCAAACACTTTGCGAAGTCACCCTCGGTACGCGGCCCACTCTACCCGCTCGCCGGCGAAGGACTGTTCACGTCCGAGGGCGAGTTGTGGCGCAAGCAACGTCGCATGATGTCGCCCGTATTTCATCGAGCCAAAATCGATGCACTCGCGGATGTCATGGTCGAATGCGCCGAACACGCCTGCGCAAGTTGGAGCGACGGCGGCGTGGTCGACATCGCACACGAAACGACGCGCATCGCGATGAACGTCGCCGGCCGCACCCTGTTCGGCATGGACACGAGCGATGAGGCCGATGAGATTGGCCGAGCGCTGACCGTCTCTCTCGATTGGGCAAACTATGCCCTTCGGGCGACGCCGGTCCTGCTTCAGATGGAAGTGCGGTTAGCGCTACTCCGGGGCGCGGATCGCAGCAATGTATTAGCGCGGCCGCTGAACGCACTCGCGGCGCGCTTGGAGCGGCCGATCATGTGGCCGACGAAACGGAACCGCAAAATGCAATCCGCGATCGCACTTCTCGACGCGCGCGTTCAGCGCATGATCGATCAGCGGCGCGCGAGCAACGCGGCACAGCACGACTTTCTATCGCACCTCTTGCACGCGCGCGATGACGACGGCGGGGCGATGAGCGACAAACAGCTGCGCGACGAGATCCTGACTATCTTCATCGCCGGCCACGAGACCACCGCGACCGGTCTGGCTTGGGCGATGTATTCGCTGGCTCGCAATCCGCCGCTTTATGCGCGAGCGCGGGCAACTGTCGATGCGTTGGGTGGCCGCCCGCCCGTGGTCTCCGATTTGGAGTCACTCGAGTTTCTCGGCTGCGTGTTCAAGGAATCGTTGCGCTTGTATCCACCGGTGTATTTGATGGGTCGGATTGCCACCACCGACACGTCACTCGCGGGTCATGCCATTCCCAAACACACGGTCATCGTCGTTTCGCCGCTGGCGTTGCATCGTCGCGCGGACCTTTGGACTCAGCCGCTGCGTTTCGATCCAGATCGATTTTCGTCCGCGAATGCCGCGCGGCAACCGCAAGACGCGTACATCCCATTCGGGGATGGCCCGAGAATTTGCATCGGAGCGCACTTCGCGCAGCTGGAAGCGCCGCTCGTCTTGGCGAGGTTGTTCCAGCGGGCGGACTTCAAGCTGGCGTCCGATGTACCCATTTTACCGGACAATTCAGCGACACTGCGTCCGCGAAACGGAGTGCCGATGAACATCCGTTTGCGTCCGACGTACGCGCGAGAAGTGAGCTCGTCGCTGACGACTTGAATCGTCTACGAACGAGCGCACGGTCTTGTTGCGCGTGAGCTCATCTCGATGTCACGCCGCTACTTCGCTTCGCGGAGCCGACGCGCGTCTGTATGACATGCGTATGCGCCCCGCAGATATCCTGAACGTCGGTGGATCGGAGTTCGAAGGGCTCGCTCACGTATCCGCAGAACAACCAGAACGAGCCCGTCTGGTGTAGGCCGTTCCACTGCTGCTCGAGCAGAAGTGCGGCCAGCGTGTTTCCGTCTCTCCACAACAAGTCGACCATCTCGCCGTAGATGCGTAGTCGCCCGACTTTTTCGTGAGTGCAGCGAACGATCTGCGGCTCCAGCGTTGCTCGGAACAGGCTCTCATCGGGCATCGAGTCGCGCACGAAACGCGAAAGCGTTTCACGGGCATCCAACGTGACGAGCTGCCCTTCGGCTCGAGCGCCATCGACATCGTGGCCGGTCGCTTGAAGTCGATCGCTGAATGCAGACCAATGTTCTGGCGTGGATACGACCATGAGCGCATCTCCCGCGACGAACCCCGCTGCGAGATAGTCGCTGACTGACGCGCAGAGTTGCTGATCGTCGTCGTAGAACTGAACGCCGTGCCAAGCGTCTCGAATGCCGCCGCCCGCTGCGCGCATAGATTCAGCCCTTCACGTGCGAGAATCGTTCTGCAACCGGCACGCGGTGTTCCGTCGGAACAAACCGCAAGCTGCCCGAAGCATAAGCCGTCCGGTAACACGAACCAACTGGCACGCAGCCATTGGCGGCGCCAGCTAGCTTGCGGAAGTCGCTTTGCTGCTCCGAGCGGCGGCGGGGACACGCACATCTTCTGCCTTACAGCCGAATGTTTCCGCGCGGAATCCGGAGTTCGTCACGGCCTTTGAGCGCCGACCGCGTACCGCACGACGTTCCAACCCCCGAAGGTGCGCGGGCAGTGCTCGTCGCCGCACGATGTCACTCGTGTCCGCGCAACTGGAGAAGCGCGACACGATCCAGCTGGGGCAAGTCGTCCTGGATGTCCGTCCACGGCGCCTTGTGTTCGATCAAGATGTGCCGCTCCGGGCGGAGCTTCGGGTCGTCGTCCAACAATCCAGCCGCGATCTCGAAGACCTCGGACTGGGGATCTGGCTCCGGCACGATGCATCCGCACCTGCCGCAGAATATCCGCGAATAGGCAGGTGGCTCGTCGCGAACCGGCAGCTCATAGCTGCGAACGAGCTCTCGGCCACAGAGGTATCTGAAGCCCTCGCTCCGCACGCTGACAGCTGCCATGAACGCCGAACCCGACGACTTCCGGCAGCGCGAGCAGTGGCACAGCTCGAAAGGCCCGACGACACCCGTCAACTCGAACTGAATACCACCGCAGAGGCACGAGCCACGAACCACGGCCTTTTCCATCGGCACTCCCTCCTGTGATGTCTGACTCCACCTCAGCAAGCGACATGCCGGCGGCGCGGGCAGGTAAAACGCTCGAATTTTTCCTCGGTAGAGCGACATCCTGACACGCGCGCGACTCTCGCCGAAAACGAGCCGACAAAATGGCAAGCCCGCGATGGGCTCGGATTGTGATCCGGCTTGCAGAGGCTGCGTGCTATGCCCGGCGTCGGGCCAAACATGGTTGCGAGAGCGAGGTAGCACAGCTTGTCTTCCGAACTGCACGGCCGGCAGGCAGCCGAGCGCGGAGCGTGGAGTCGACTACGCGCAAGTGTACTGCGCGCCTCGCTCGCGCTCGTTCCGAAAGAGCGTCATCGAGTCTTCGCACTCACGGTCCTACTCGGCGGTGTGTGCGGGCTCGTTGCGGTCTCGTTCCACCTCGCGATCCGAGGCGCAGAACATCTCTTGATCGAAAACGCGATGGACGCGGGCGGCGTGCGTGGCGTGATCTGGACCATCCTCACACCCACTCTCGGCGGATTGCTGGCGGGCTGGCTACTCTACTACGTCGCGCCCCGTGCGCGCGGCAGCGGCATTCCCCAGGTCAAGTACGTCTACGCAGTCAAGAGCGGGCGGCTACGGCTGCGCGACGCGGTCAGCAAGTTCGTGATCGCGACGCTGCAGATAGGCTCAGGGTCCGCACTCGGGCGCGAAGGTCCCACCGTGCACATCTGCGCGGCCGTCGCGAGCTCGTTCGGGCGCCTCTTCGCATTGTCGCCGCAGAATCAACGTCGATTGATTCCAGTCGGCGCCGCGGCTGGGATCGCGGCCGCCTTCAACGCGCCCATCGCAGCAGTCACGTTCGTGATCGAAGAGATCATCGGCGACCTCGATCAAACCGTGCTCTCCGGCGTCGTCATCGCGGCGGCTCTCGCGGCTGTGATCGAGCGCAGTGTGCTCGGCACCCATCCGGTGCTCGGTACACAAGCGGGCTACGGGCTCGAGCATCCGTCGTCGCTGCTCATCTACGCACTGCTGGGTCTGGCCGCCGGCATCGTGTCCTGCGCGTACTACCCTGCACTGCTGCGCTTGCGCGGCTTCGTGAACGCGCGCACCGGTCGCTTCGGCTGGGCTTGGCCTTCCGTCGGCGGTCTCGTGACGGGTCTCATCGCAGCCGGCCTGTTGTTCGGGTTCGGAGCACGCGGAGTCACGAGCGATGGTTACACGACGCTGACGGCTGCACTGCGGGGCGAGCTGCCGGTGGGTTTGATGCTCGGCCTCGTCGCCGCGAAGCTCGTCTGCAGCGTGTTCTCCTACTCCACGGGCGGCGCAGGCGGCATCTTCGCGCCGGTCCTGTTCGTCGGAGCCATGTTGGGCGGCAGCTTCGGTCACGTCGATCGGGTCGTGCTCGACCATCCGAATGCGCAGCTGGGTGCATTCGCGCTGGTCGGAATGGGCGCGTTCTTCGCCGCAGTCATCCGTGCACCCATCACGTCGGTGTTGATCATCTTCGAGATGACAGGTGGCTACGGCCTCGTCCTGCCGCTCATGATCGCGAACACGGTCGCCTACGGCGTCGCACGGCGCTTCGAGCACGTGCCGATCTACGAAGCGCTACTCCATCAGGATCGCCTCTACCTGCCGGACAAACAGCGCGTCACCGATGCGCTGTCCGCGCTGCAGGTACGCGACGCGATGACGACCGAGCTCGTCGTACTTCCCGACGACATGCGCGTGATCGATGGACAACGCGAGGTCGCAGAACGTTCTTTCTCGCAGTATCCAGTCGTCGACTCGAGCGGGCGACTCTGCGGTCTGGTGAGTCAGGCTCGGCTCGATCGGCGCGTCGCGGCGGGTCACGGCGCGCTGACACTCGGCGAGGTCGCCCAGGCACGCGAATGTCTCAGCGCCGATCAGGCGCTGGTCGACGCTGCGGAGCGCATGCAACAACTCGGCGCTCGCCAGTTGATCGTGGTCGCCGAATCGGGAAGCACGGTCGTGGTCGGCATGCTCGCGCTGAGTGACATCATGCGCGTCTACGTCCGCACCGCGAAGCCAGCTGCCGACGCGTAGGGGCCCAGCCGAAACCAGTGGTTACTGACCACCCTGCGCTGCGGCCAACACCGCACATACCGCGAAGGCACGTTGGTCCTGCAGCAGCGCGATTCCGATGCAGTAGTTGTCACACGCGACATAACCGAAGTCGCAGGCAGTTTTGCACGCCCCAACATCACACGTCGCATGACTGCGGCTCTGCGTCGCAGTACAGACCTGGCCGCACGCGCCGCAGTTCAGGGGGTCTTTCAGCGTGTCGACGCATGCCGCTCCGCACGCCGTCTGACCCATGCCGCACTGGAACGAGCAAGCGCCATCCGTACAAACCGCGGTCGCGCCCACAGGCGCGGGGCACACCTGGCCGCAAGCGCCGCAGTGCTGGACGTCGGCCTTTGGATCTACGCAGCTCTGCGCGCATTCCACCGTACCGGCGGGACACGCTCGAACGCATGCACCCCCGGCACATCGCTGCTCGGTCGTACACGCAGTCGCACAAGCACCACAATGGCGCGCGTCCGTATCGAGTCGCACGCACTCGCCACCGCAATCTTGAAAGCCGGCCTTACAGGCCGCCGCGCATCTGCCTTCGACACATGAGACGTCGGCGTTCGGCGCAGTCGGACAGCTAAGTGTGCAGCTGCCGCAGTGCTGGGCGTCGGAGTCCACCCGATAGCAACCATCACCGCAACGCGTATGGCCCTCGTCGCAAAGCAGATCGCATACGCCATCCGTACAGATCGCGTGACCGCGACTAATCCCCGGACAGCGGCGATCGCACCCTCCACAGTGGTTCGGGTCGCTCGACAGAACGGTGCAGGTTCCGGAGCACGCCGTGCCCTCATCGCAGCTCGGAGCGCCGGGCGTCGACGTAGAACCTCCTTCTCCCGCAGCACCGGTTAGAACGGGGATCGACGGGTCGAGCGCTGCATCAGCGAGCGTTCCGCCATCTCCTTCGACCTGTGGTGCGTTCGTCGAAGCGGATTTCTTCACGCAGACTCGGTCCTCCGAGCAGACGTAGCCTGGAAGACACTCTGCCTCGGCCGTGCACTCCTTACGGTCGAGGCTCGTGTTGAGAGACGCGTCACACGCGAGCCCACCAAGTGACGAAACCAAAGCCACGCCCAGTCCTAAGCGGATGATGCGAACGTTGAGTGCGTGCATGCGTCGATGAGTTGATGCCGCGCAAACGACGTTCCGTTGCGCGACAAGTTTATTGAAGACGGTTCGACCAAGATCCGTCGGCTCGTCGTTATGCGGGATCTGTCATCAGTGGTCAACTCAGCGTTAGTAAGCACGGCACTCGCAAGTGGCAACGTGTAGACCACGAGCGCGCTCGCCGCTCATGGCTGCGGTGTAACCGCTTCGCGCGAATGCGATTTTTGACCTCCGAACAGGCGACTCAATCGATGCATGGCGCTGACTCAACAGGCCAGGACCATTCCGACCGAAAGCCCGCGTCCGGCGCGTCGGCGTCTTGCTCGAACCAACGATCCGGACTCGACGTCCAATGCAGCTTCGCCTTGCCGCCGGCGCGGCAGCAAGACGCGCGGCGGAAGCAGCTTGCGGGCCGACCATTGTTGTCGGATTCCTGACAGGTTTTTGCAGAAGTGATGGTCACACACTGCTGAGGTCACTGGCGCAATCGTCAAGGAGCAGTGTGATGCATTTCGACTCACGACTTGCGGCGCGTGTTGCCGGCACCGTGACGCAACTTGCCGGTGACCGAGAACGACCGCGTGCGCGGCCGCTGGTCGCTGCGCTCCTCGGACTCGCGCTGGCGTGCACCGCGTGCAGAAGCGATGCCGCGAAGCCGAACCCTGCGACTACGTCCCCCGACGCCACGACACCCACGGGCACAACGCCCCCGACCACCTCGGGCGGGACAACAGGGACAGCGACTGCCGGTGCACCTGCTTCAGCTTCACCCACCGCGACAGCAGGTAACAACGCGAGCGGCTCAGCAGGGACGATGACGCCACCCTCGCCCAGCGCTGGGTCATCGGGCAGCGGCGGCCCGCCGCCGATGGCTGCAGCGGGCAGCGGCATGGCCGCGGCGAGCGGCGCGCCGGCCATGCCCACGCTGCCGACTATGCCTACGATGCCTGCTGCGGACGCGGGCGCGCCGATGCGTTCCGCCGGCTGCATGGGCGGCACGCTCAAGGTGGGACGTACGATGGGCTCGATTCAGTCGTCGGGCGGCAATCGCACGTACATCCAGTACGTGCCTTCGGGCTACGACGGCACGAAGCCGCTACCCGTCTTGGTCGACCTGCATCCATTCAGTGTCGGCGCTTCGTTCGCTGAAAGCTCGAGCGGCTTTCGACAGCTCGCCGACACGGAGAGCTACATCTATCTCGCGCCGCAAGGCATGGGCAACATGTGGGACTCGGTCGGTGACACCGACGAGAAGTTCATCCGCGATCTCGTGAACGATGTCGCCAAGGACGGCTGCGTCGATCTGCGGCGCGTCTACGCGACCGGCTGCTCGAACGGCGGGGCATTTAGCTTCTTGCTGATGTGCACGGCCGAGGACATTTTCGCAGCCGTCGCTCCGATGTGCGGCACTGCGTTCTTCGACATCGCAACGATGTGTATGCAGGATCGTCCCGTCTCGCTGATGCTGCGCATCGGCAGGCAGGACACGCTCAACTGCTGGGAAGGCGAAGGCATGGTGCTCGACGCACCCAACGTCGCTCCAGGGACGCGCGTGCAGTGCGCGAAGACCATCCAAAAGATGTTCAGCGACAAGTATCACTGCAAGGGTCAGATCAAAATGGAAGGCAAGTGCGAATACCTCGGCGACTGTGACCAAAGCGCCGAGATCGCGATCTGCGAAGAGCCGACCGGCCACGTGGTCTACAGCACGAACACTGCTCGCGATACGTACGCGTTCCTCAAGAAGTTCTACAAGCTTTGAGCAGCGGTCGCCCGTAAGCGGCAGGCTCGAGCGCTTGCAGCTGCACTCGATCTATGTTTTCTCGGTAGGCATAACGCGGCAGCGTGAGTGCCGCGCGGAGGACAACATGCCCGCGGACCGCCTCGATGCCGACTTCGACGCTCTCGCTCCAGAGACGTTCGACTCGACGCATGAGCTCTACGCCGATCTACGCGCGCGCTGCCCAGTCGCACGCAGCGACGCTTGGGGCGGCTTCTGGGCATTTCTGCGCTACGACGACGTGAGTCGCGCAGCCGCCGATTCGAAGACGTTCACGACCACTGTTCAAAACGTCGTGCCTCGAGTCGCGTTCACCGGACGGCGCCCTCCCCTGCACTTCGATCCACCCGAGCACACGCCGTATCGCCGCGCGCTGAATCCACTCTTCAGCGCAGCACGCCTCGCCGCGCTCGAACCTCAGATTCGCGCCGTGACGATCGAGTTGCTCACACCACTGATCGCGCGGGGCCACGGGGACATTTGTCTCGACTTCTCGACGCACTTACCGATCCGCGTGTTTGCGGCGTGGATGGGTCTTCGCGACGAAGATGCGCTCGAGCTCGCGGCGGTCGGGCGCGCCTTCAACGTCGCCGTGCAATCCAACATCGATGAGCTCGTCAAACAAACGAGCTTACAGCTGTACGACATTGCGCGCGGCGTGATCGCGCGGCGCAGAGCACAACCGCTCGATCCGGACATCGATCCCACGTCCGCGCTACTTGCAGCGCGCCACGAGGGTCAGCCGCTTCCCGAGGATCTCTTGATCGGCTGCATTCGACAGGTGTTAGTCGTGGGCATATCGCGCCGACGGTGATGGTTGGCTCGATCGCGGTGCACCTTGCCCGCGAACCTGCGCTGCAGAATCAGCTGCGAACAGCCCCTGCGCTCATCCCTGCTGCGCTCGAAGAGTTTCTACGCCTGTACACGCCGTATCGCGGGTTTGCCCGCACAGCGACCCGGCCGATCGAGTGCGGGGGTCGCACGATCCAGCCGCGCGAGCCGATCGCACTCGTGTATGCGTCGGCCAATCGCGATGAAAGCAAGTTCCCACGTGGAGATCAGTTCGAGCTTCACCGCGACAACATCGACGACCACCTCGCTTTCGGCCGCGGCCCCCACCATTGCCCCGGCGCTCCACTCGGTCGCTTGCAGCTGCGGATCGCGTTGGAAGAATTGCTTGGCCGAACGCGCAGTTTCGAGCTCGCAGGCCCCATCGTTCCGACGCGATGCCCCGAGATCGGTGCGCGCCAAGTGCCACTGCGCTTCGAACCGAAGTAGCTGCGCACTCTCGCACTGCACAGTACGTTGAAGACAATGTGGCTCAGGTCTCACAACCCGCCACGCTAGTGCGCGTGAGTGTGGTCCTTTGCCGCGCATTGCCGCGGGGCCGTTCGCTGCCTAAAACTAGGACGAGGCTACGGCTGCGACCGAGGTTCTATGCTGGAATCGAGCGTCACCAATCCGCACTTTGCTTTCACGTACTTATCGGCGCCGCGCATCCTGGTCTCCTACCAAGGAACGCTGCCACCTGACGAGAACGAAGTGCGAAACTATAACCAGGTGCTCCGGTCGATCGCAGAACAGCCCGACGTGAGATGCCTCTGGTACACGGAAGGCGCGCGGCCGTCACGAGAGCAACAGGAGCGACTAGCTGCCGCAGTTCCGAAGCATCAGTGGCTGGTCGCGCTCCTCTCCCCGTCGCCAGAGATGCGGTTCATCGCGTCAGCGTTTTCGCTCGTGAATCGGAACCTGCGGTACTTCACGGCGCAAGAGCTTCCACTGGCGTTGCGTCACCTTCAGTGCACGCCCGACGAACAATCCGAGGTGCAGCTCGTTCTCGCTGAGTTGCGACACGCGGTCGAACCTCCGCAAGACGATCCTGTCTTGGAACGCCACGCGTGAGACTTGCCCCAGGCATGAAAACGATTCTAATCGTCGACGACTCTGCCACCGTGAGACAACAGGTCGGCCTCGCGCTCAATCAGTCGGGCTACGGCGTCATCGAAGCAGACGACGGCAGGGCAGGATTGCTGATGCTGGCTCGAAGCGGCATCTCGATGGTGATTTGCGACATCAACATGCCGCGTATGACTGGCCTCGAGATGCTCGAAAGTCTGAGACGGAACCCGCGTCACGCGGCGATTCCAGTCCTGATGCTCACATCCGAACGACATCCTGCACTCGTCGAGCGTGCTAGGAACGCCGGCGCGAACGGCTGGATCACCAAACCGTTCAATGCTGAAGCATTGATCTCTGCGGTTGCCAAGCTGGTCGGTGCGTAGGTAGTCAGGCGCCGCGTACGGCGGCGGAGTTCGGCAAGCGCCCACTCAACTCGTGATCGACGCCAGCATCTGTTCGATCGCTTCGTGGCTCGTCGGCCGCACCAGCCGCGCGACCTCTTTGCCATCGACGAGCGCGATCAGTGTCGGCCAGAGCTTGATGCCGAAGCTACGGCCGAGCGGTTGCCCGCGACCGTCCGCGACTTTGATGTGCTGAACGCCGGGATGCGCGTTCAGCGCCTTTGTGATCGCGGGTTGCGCTGCTTGGCAGATGCCGCACCACGCCGCTCCGAACTCGACGACCATCGGACCGTGCGAGCGGTCCAGCTCAGCACGCTGCGGCTCGGTCGGCAGATATGTCTGACTCATTGGCATGTTACTGACTATAGCAAGGCCCTGTCGGTGCGGCTCGTCACCGCATTCGGCTCGTTTCTATTCAGCGATTTGGCGGCGCGTTCCAAGCGATCTCAGGACCGACTGGAACGATCCGCGACGGATTGATGTTGGGGTGACTCATGTAGTAGTGATGCTTGATGTGCGTGAAGTTCACCGTGTCAGCGACGCCCGGCCGCTGGTATAGATCGCGCGTGTACGCAAACAAGTTCGGATAGTCGACCAGCCGGCGCACGTTGCATTTGAAGTGCAAGTAGTACACGGCATCGAAACGAATCAGCGTCGTAAACAATCGCACGTCCGCTTCAGTCGGCTCTTCACCGGTGAGAAAACGCGAGCGTGACAGACGCGCTTCGAGCCAGTCCATCGTCTCGAACAGCGGTCGCACGGCGGCTTCGTAGGCTTCTTGATGTTTTGCGAAGCCGGCACGGTACACACCGTTATTCAGCGTGCGGTACACGCGATCGTTGACCGCGTCGATCTCGGCATGCAGACGCGCGGGATAGTAGTCAGTCGGATCCGCGCCGACTGATTCGAGTGCGCTGTTCAACATGCGTAGGATGTCGGCCGACTCGTTACTGACCAGTGTGTCCTCGCGTTTATCCCAGAGCACGGGCACCGTCACTTTGCCGGTGTAGTGCGAGTCGGCCCGCGTGTAGAGCTCGTGGAGATACGTCGCGTGGTGCAGGGGGTCGGGGACGACGCCCTCCGCCGGCTCGAACGTCCAACCCTGATCGCCCATCAGCCAATGCGTCACCGACAACGTGATGTGGGACTGCAGCTTCTTCCACGCTCGCATGATCAAGGTGCGGCTCGCCCAAGGGCAGGCCAGTGACACGTACAGGTGATAGCGCCCTGCTTCTGCGGCGAAGCCGCCCCGGCCTGTAGGCCCGGGCGAGCCGTTGGCCGTGATCCAGTTACGAAAGCGGGCGTCGTCGCGGACGAAGTGACCGCTCGAATCCGTGCCAGCGACTCTGCCGCTTTGCCATGTTCCGTCGACTAAGCTGCCCACTCGGACCTCCCGGTCGCTAGAGAGATCTATGCACAGGCGGGGTCAGCGCCAGTCCACAGTCACTCGCGACGCCCCAACAGCAACCTGCACCTAAAGCGCGTCCAGCACCACCGGCAGGCCGTCCCACGGAAGCGGAATCGCCCACGACGCGAACGGGCCAAGCGCCTCGAAACCGACGCGCGTCCCGCAGACGGAAACGCCCGAGCGACTCGCTCATCACCGCCTTCGGCTGCATTCGCGCGAAATGCAGACCGATGCAGACGTGGGCGCGCCACCGCCAACCGAATATTACAAATGTGAGTTCAACGTATGCTCGGCACGCGCCGACTCGAGCAGTCGAGGAACCTTGGGATCCATGCCGAGTAGATTTGAGTGCACGGCAGCGAACGCGGGGGCGGATCTCGACCGCGTGGAATGTTCGGCAGGACACGGGTGCCGCTGATGGCTGCTGGCCGCCCAGCGCGCGACGATTAATTGCCTGTGTCGTCTGCGTTCGCGCCCGTCGCGCGTATCGAACGCGCAGAGGCTCGGGTAGCGGAACTCCAGGTTGGCGGTGCAGCTGCGCGTGATTTGTCATGGACTCGCCGGATCAGTCATCCAGCCGGTGAGCCTCGGTTTTTCGTGCGTGTGGTTGGTTGAGGCCACCGTTGCGTTCGCGCGGCTCGGCAATTCCGGACCGTGTCGGTTTGTGCTGCGGCTTACTCAGTTGAGGTGGTTCGGGAGCGGTCGCGTGCGTGGGTTGCGCATGCGTGAGTTGATGTGTTGCTCGAGTGCTCGGCCTCGTCGGTGAGACCCGAGTTCTCGCGGCGCGACTGGTCTGGACGCAGCGTTGGATGTGTTCGCGACTGTAGTCACGCTCGGCCATCAGAGCATTGTGAGCATGACAGAACAGGACGATGTTCTTCTCGGTAGGAGGTCCGCCGAAGCCAAATGCTTGGATGTGATGAAACTCGAGACGACTTCGCGCGCAACACCGTTCACCGGTTGGGCTCAAGAATCGGCATTGGCCTTTGTCGCGTACATAAACGCGACGCTTAATCGTGTTAGGGATATGTCGCGAGTTCGGATTTCGATTCGGCTTCGAAGTCGAGGTAGCGTTCGACGAACGGCGCGGCTTGTCGGTTTGCGCGTAGAGTTGCTTCTTACGTTCGGATACGAGCAGCACCAGCGCGCGTTCGAAGAGCACTTCGATGTCGCCGTTGGGCAGCTGATTGCGAAATAGATCTTGGACCTCCTGCAGCAAATCACGCACGCGTTGGCCAGCGGTGAACCGAATCTTGTAGCGACCTTCGCTGATCGGTATCGCGGGGTCGCGATTCGAAGGGTGTGGTGCCGGCGAAGCGAGCCGCGGGCGTTCGTTCGTTCCCGCGCCTCGATCGACCTCCGATCGCGCGAGGCAGGTCGGCGTCACGGTCGTGGGCTGACCCAGTTCACTTGGACTAAGCAGCGTCTGGACACCCGCGCGTGTTGAATCTGTTGCGGGAGTCGATCCCAATGCAGCGGTTCTGTCATCACGAAGCCTCGCCGCCGCATTCTCGCTGTCGGCGAGTACTGCGACACCGTCCAGCCGTGTCGCAGCGATTCTATCGCCGGGGAGCCTGGCCGCCGCAGTCTCGCCGTTGGCAAGGACCGTG
>Ga0193752_1002581_pt1 | contig 13392 bp, 16 predicted proteins | sample H1c1metaG_FD_144924 | JGI IMG/M metagenome (GOLD analysis project Ga0193752, IMG submission 144924) | Soil microbial communities from a riparian zone of the East river system, Colorado, United States - H1c1 | ecosystem: Environmental > Terrestrial > Soil > Riparian zone | place: USA: East River... | reverse complement strand
CAGCCCCGCCGCCACCAGGATCGGGCAGGTACGGAAGGAGTGCCATGGTCTGGATCGAAGGTCATGACCGCACATTAGCATCCGCATCGTGACGAAACACGGGCACAGGCTGCTACAGTGGCGTGTTTCTTTGTCGAGCAAGCGTGGGAGAGGAATGATGAAGCGAAGATCCCTGTTCGGGTTCGTTGCCGTCCTGGTTGCGGGTGCGTCTCCGGCCATCGCCAGGGCGCAGGCGACTTCGGTGCCCGTCGGTAAATGGCTGGGAGCGATGGAGGGTTTTGGCGATGTCACGCTGACCGTCACGGGCGTCAAGGCCAACGGCAAAGTCGAAGGACAGATGAACTTCTCGGGCCCGAATTACACCTTCGTCTTCGGCGAAGCGGTAAACAGGGACGCCAGCCCGCAAGATCAACTGGCCGAGATGGTCGACGGCCAGTTGATCATCAACGCGCCTCAGGGCGGTGTCTACAAGCTCACGGCCGGCAAGAACCGAATACACGGTTCCTTCTCGCGCGGCCCCCTCACCGGCACGCTTGATCTCGACAAGGCGACCTGAGATTTCGCTGCTAGTGTGACACAGTGCTGCTCAATGAACATGGAGTGGAGGAAATGGCGCTCGATCCCGAATCCCGGCGGCTGCTCGATCTGGCGGCCGCGGCCAACCGGCCGGCCTGGCACACGCTCAGCCCCGAAGCGGCGCGCGAAGCGTATCTGGCGTTGCGCCCGGCCTCGCAGGGGCCGCGTCCCGAGGGCGTCGATGTGCTGGACCGGACCATCCCCGGTCCCGGCGATCCGCTGCCGGTGCGGCTCTATCGGCCGCAATCGGCCGCCACCGATGCCAAGCTGCCGGCCCTGGTGTTCGCCCATGGCGGCGGCTGGGTTTTCGGCAACCTCGACAGCCATGATGTGCTGTGCGCCCAGCTTGCCCTCGAAGCCGGCATCGCCGTCTTTGCCGTCGACTACCGCCTGGCACCGGAAACGCGCTTCCCCGGCGCTTTCGACGATGTCGTGGCGGCGCTGAAATGGGTCGCGGACAACGGACCGTCGGTCGGTATCGATCCCAGCCGTCTGGCCATCGGCGGCGACAGCGCCGGCGGCAATCTCGCCGCCGCCGTGTCCTTGTGGGCGCGCGACCATGATGGTCCCAGGCTGCGGCTGCAGGTGCTGGCTTATCCTGTGACCGACGCCGTGGCGCGCAGCGACTCCTACCGCAGCTACTACGACGGCTTCGGCCTCAATGCCGCGGCAATGGAATGGTTCTTCGACCATTACACGCCCGACAAGGAGAGCCGCGGCGACTGGCGCGCCTCGCCGCTGCGCGCTGCCTCGCTCGCCGGCCTGCCGCCGGCGCTGGTGATTGTGGCGGGTTACGATCCGCTGCGCGACGAAGGCCGCGCCTATGCCCGGCGCCTGCAGCAGGAGGGCACGCTGGCCGACCTCGTCGAGTTCGGCGGCATGTTGCATGGCTTCCTCAGCACGCCGATGTTCCTGCATGGCGCGCGCCGCGGCGTATCCATGGTCGCAGCGGCGCTGCGCGAGGCCCTGGTGCTGCGCGCCGCGTGACGGCGATCGTCTCTGGCGCACCTCCAACCAGCATGGCGCTGCCGGGGCTGGTCATCGCCTTCGGCATGATCGGCGACACGCTGCTCTACGCGGTGTTACCGCTCTACCATCAGCAGTTCGGGCTCAGCCTTGCAATGGTGGGCGTGTTGCTGTCGCTCAACCGTTGGGTCCGCCTGGTCGCCAACTCCGGCGTCGCAGCTCTGGGTGAACGGGTTGGACCGCACGCGCTGATGATCGTCGCCGCGATTGGCGCCGCGGTTTCCACCGCGCTCTACGGGCTGGTCGAGAGCTCGGCCGTACAGGCTGCCGCCCGCATCCTCTGGGGTATCTCCTACGCCGCCCTCAATCTCGCGACGCTCGCCTATGCTGTGAGCGACCGCGCAAATGCCGGCAAGCGCGTCGGGACCAGCCGGGCCATGATCGGGCTCGTGCAGGCGATGTCGCTGGTCGGCGGCGCCTGGATCGTCCTGAACGTGGGCCCGCGGTCGGTCTTCGTGATCTATGGCGGTCTCACGCTGGTCGCGCTCGGCGCGGCCTTGCTGCTGCCCCGGCTGCCGCCCGAGCCGGTGAGCCACAACGGCTTTCGCCTGCCCATCCCCCATCGCCTGGAATTCTGGGGCTTCGTCATGGGCTTTACCGGCGACGGCGTCTTCCTGCTGACGCTCGCCTTCCTGCTGCAGGACTCCATCACCTCGGTGGCGGCGGTGATGGCGACCGCGCTATTGCTGGCGCTGCGCTGGCTGGTCGAGATCACGACCGGACCGCTCGGCGGCTGGATCGGCGACCGCTTCGGTGCGCGCCTGGTCGCGATCGGCAACGGCGTGCTGCTGGTCGGCGGCTTCGTGCTGATCGCCTGCGGCCTCGAAGTGACCGGCGCGCTGCTTATCGTCATGACCCGCGGCATGTTCAACACGCTGATCCCGGTGCTGGTGATCGAGCGCGGCAAGGGCGGCGTGCTGTCCTCGCAGGCGAGCTATTCGACCTGGCGCGATTTCGGCTCCGCCGTCGGACCGCTCACCGCGCCGTGGCTGTTCCTCAACGTGTCGCAGGCGCCGCTCTATGCCGTGCTGGCCGCAGCGCTCGGCCTCGCCGCCTATTTCTGCCTGATCCGCCGCGGGTAGATCATTCGACCTGGATGTTCGCCTCGCGGATCACCCGGCCCCATTTCTCCCGCTCCGACCGGATGAAGTCGGCGGCCTCCTGTGGCGTTCCTCCGACCGGCACGGCGCCGAGCGAGGCCAGGCGTTCGCGGACGGCATCGGAGCGCAGCGTCGCGTTGACCGCCGCGTTGAGCTGAAGGACGATTTCCGGCGGCGTCCGCGCCGGCGCCAGCAGGGCGAACCACCCTTCCACTTCGGCCGCCGCGAAGCCAAGCTCGCGCAGGGTCGGAATGTCGGCCGCCAAGGGCGACCGCTCCGGCGAGGTGATGGCAAGGCCGCGTAGCGCGCCGCGCTGCATCTGCGGCAGCATGATCGCCACGTTCTCGAACATCATCTGGATCCGGCCGGACAGCAGGTCCGACGTGATCGCGCTGCTGCCCTTGTAAGGCACATGCAGGATGTCGATACCGGCGACGCGACGGAAGAGCTCGCCACCCAGATGCTGTCCCGTGCCCATGCCGGATGAGGCGTAGGCCAGCTCGCCCGGCTTGCTCTTGGCCAGTGCCACCAGCTCCGGCAAGGTGCGCACCGGCAGCTCGGGCGGAACGACGAGGATGTACGGTGTTTTTGCCATCAGCGCGACCGGGGCGAAGCTGTCCACCGGATCGAAGGACACCTTGGGGAAGAGCTCGCGCAGCGTGGCATGTGCGCTGGACGCGACGAGGAGCGTGTAGCCATCGGGCGTCGCCTTGGCCACGGCGTCCGTGGCCAGCGTGGCGCTGGCGCCCGGCCGATTCTCGACGATCACTGTGTGGCCGAGACGTTCCGTGAGGGCCTCGGCGATCAACCGCGCCACGACGTCGGTGGTGCCGCCCGGCGGATAGCCGACCACGATCTTCACGAGCTGCGACGGATAGAGCTGTGCCTGCGCCGCCACCGGCAGGAGCACCGGCACGGCGAAAGCAAGCAACAGCACTGACAACAATCGCCTCATGGCGTTCCTCCGCGTGTTCTTGGATTTTCGAGTTCTTGGGTCGGGGTTTCCGGCTAAGCAGCGGCGGCCACTGCCTGCAGCAGCGACTCGCGGTCGGCGACCGTCGGGTTCGCCACCACGCGGCCGACTTCCGCGCCACGCAGCGAGCAGCGCAACATCATGCGGGGCTTGGTCTGATCGAAGTCGGGCAACGCGAGGTGCTGGGTGCAGCGATTGTCCCACATCACCACGTCGCCGACGTTCCAGCGGTGTCGGTAGATGAATTCCGGCGAGGACGCATGGGTATTGAGGAAATCGAGGAGCGCCGCGCTTTCCTCGTCGGTCAGGCCGACGAAGCCGCGTACCCGCTGGCCGAGCAACAGCGACTTGCGTCCGGTTTCCTCGTGGGTGCGGACCACCTGGTGGGCGATGGGCGGGTTGCGCCGCTTGAGATCGGCGACCTGCTCGGGATCGCGCTGCTCGATGCCCTTGATCAACGAGGCATCATGAACAGCCTCGAGCTGTTCGATGAACGCGCGCACCGGAGCGCTCAACGTCTCGTAGGCGAGGTAGAGATTGGCGAACATGGTGTCGCCGCCGACCGGCGGCCGTTCACGGCACAGCAGCAGGGCGCCCTTGGCGGGCGACCGCGTGTAGGTGAGGTCGGTGTGCCAATTGCGCCCGGTGTTGCGGGTGCCCGACGGCTTGCCGCCGATCTGCCGGTTGGTGATCAGCAGGATCTCCCGATGATCGGGGTGAAGATATCCCGGCGGCTGCGAGGTGTGGTCGTCGAGGTCGCCGAAATTCCGAGAGAAGGCGATGTGCCCTTCCGGCGGCAGGTCCTGCTGGCCGGGAAAGACGAGGACGAGATGGCGCAGCCAGGCATCGTTGATCGTCCGCCGGTCGGCCGCCGCGAGCGGCTGCCGCAGGTCAACTCCGCTCACCTCGGCGCCTAACGCATAGCCCAGTGGCTTGATCTCGATCTTGCTCATCGAATTCACCCTTCCCTTTGACAGTTCTAAATCTTTAGTCGATTGTCGATTGTCTGACAATATTGGATTATGGTTTGAAAGTTCCCGGTCCTGCCATGCCCGACGACATCCGCCCGGCCGCCGAACTCCCGCTTGGCAAGACGGCAAAGTCTCTTCCGGAACTCGTCGCCGACCATCTTCTCGCGGAGATCATGGCCGGCCGCATTCCGCACCAGGCGCGCCTCAAGGAGGTGTCCCTCGCCCGCGAGCATGCTGTCAGCCGCGCCACGGTGCGAGAGGCTCTGATCGCTCTCGCCAAGGGAGGCTATGTCGAACGCATCCCACGCTTCGGCGCCCGGGTGAGCAGCATAGCCCGGGATGATATTTTCAATCTGTTCGAGATCCGGGCTGCCCTGCTCGGCGTTGCCGCGCAGCGTTGCGCCAGCGATTCAACTCCGGAATTCCACCGCACCCTGGCCGATCTGGTGGCTGAAATGGAGGTGCTGGCGGCGGACCCAGGCAGCGACCCCCAGGCCTTTTCGGACCGATCGGTCGGGGCACAGACCTTGCTGATGGAGGCTAGCGGCAACCGCCGCCTCCGGGAGTTCTACGAGCAGATCTCGACCATGAGCACGTGGCAGCTCATCCGCGGCAGAGCCACCAGCTTCCTGCGCAACGAGCGCCGCCGCCAATCCGCCGACGATTGGCGGTGCATCGAGACCGCCATCCGCGAAGGCAATGCCGAGGCTGCCGAACAGGCGGCGCGCATCCTTCTCACGCATTCAGCCGCCGGCGTCCGCGCAGAGCTTGAGCAGGCCGCGGCGGTGTCCGACGTTGGCTAGGATCGGAGGTTAGCGGAAGACGTCCTTGCGGTGGCGCACCTCGGCGAAGATGGCAACCGGGTCGCCGCCCGGCATGCCGACGGCGCGCTGCACCGCCGGCACGTCGGCACGCAGGAACGGGTTGGTGGCCTTTTCCTCGCCCAGCAACGACGGCACCGTGGCCTCGCCGCGGGCGCGCGCCGCGTCAATGGAGGCGGAGCGGGCCAGCAATGCCTTGTTGTCGGATTCGACGGTGACGGCAAAGCGGGCGTTCGACTGGGTGTATTCGTGGGCGCAATAGACGCTCATGTCGTCGGGCAGCTCGCGCAGCCGGCCGAGCGACGTCCACATCTGCGCCGGCGTACCTTCGAACAGCCGCCCGCATCCCAGGGCGAACAGCGTATCGCCGCAGAACAGCGCCCGTTCCTTGACGAAGGCGTAGGCTATGTGACCGCTGGTATGGCCGGGCACGAAGAAAACACGGGCCTCGGCCTCGCCGAATTTGTAGCAGTCGCCGTCATCGACCTCGACATCGATACCGGGAATCCGGGCCTTGTCGCGCTTGGGCCCGACGATGACGCAGCCGGTCGCGGCCTTGATCTCGAGATTGCCGCCGACATGGTCGCCATGGTGGTGGGTGTTGAGGATATGGGTGATTTTCCAGCCCCGCCGGCCGGCCTCGGCCAGGACGGGCGCGGCGACAGCCGGGTCCACGACAGCCACCGCGCCGCTCAGCGGTTCGCGCGCCAGCCAGACGTAATTGTCGCTCAGAACAGGGATGCGAACGATTTCCAGGGTATGTGCCATGCACGGAACGCTAGCAGAGCGGGCTCCCCTCAGCCACGTTTTGGCGCTAGGATTTGAGCCATGTGGTGCGATGTCCTCGACCTTGAGGAATTCTACGCCAGCACGCTCGGCCAGATGACCGCGCGCCTGCTGCGCGCCCGGCTGCGCGAAGTGTGGCCCAGCGTTAAAGGCGACACCGTGCTGGGCATGGGTTACGCCACCCCCCTGCTGCGGCCGTTCGTCGACGAGGCCGCGCGAACGATGGCTTTCATGCCGGCGCCGCAGGGTGTCGCCCGCTGGCCGCGCGAGGCCCGCAACCGGGCCTCCCTGGTCGACGAGCTCGACCTGCCGCTGGCCGACCGATCGGTCGACCGCGTGATTTTGGTCCATGCCGTGGAATGCACCGAGCAATTGCGGCCGATGCTGCGCGAGGTTTGGCGAGTGCTGGCCGATGGCGGCAAGCTGATCGCCGTGGCGCCGACCCGCACCGGCCTGTGGTCGCAAATGGAACGCTCGCCTTTCTATCAGGGCCATCCCTACTCGGCCGGGCAGCTTGCGACCCTGTTGCGCGCCAACATGTTTGCGCCATTACGCCGCACCCAGGCTCTTTACATGCCGCCTACGCACTCGCGACTGGCATTGGGTATGGCGCCGGCGGTCGAGCGCTTCGGCCAGCGCTGGCTCGGCCGCTTTGCCGGGGTGAGCCTGATCGAGGCCGGCAAGCAACTCTATGCCGGTGTCGTCGAGCGCCAGGGCGCGCCGGTTCTGGCGACCGTACGGCCCAAGCTGCGCGTCGCCAGCTCACGCGACACCCAGGCGGCGGCGCGCAACGGCGACGATGGCGAAGCGCCCACGTCGTAAATCAGGCGAAAGTTCAGGAATGTCTTTATCTCCGCGCGTCATCGCGCTGATCGGTTTTGGCGAAGCGGGCTCGACGATCGCGCAGGGCCTCGCCGCTGAAGGCGGCTGGCGCGGCGCGTCCAGGCCGGGCGACAACGCCCCCCGCCGCCTGATCGCCATCGACACCGCGCTCGATCGCGATGCCCGTGGCACGGCACTGGGCAAGGCAGCCCGCGCCCTCGATGTCGCCATCGAGGGCAGCTACACCGCGGCACTGAGCGAGGCTGATCTGGTGATTTGCGCCGTGCCCGGCGACAGCGCCGCGGAAGCCGCCGAAGCTGCGGCACCCCTGCTCAAACCCGATGCGCATTATCTCGATCTCTGCACCATCACCGGCAAGATGGCCGACGCCGACCGCGCCTTCATCGAAGCCGGCAAGGGTCGCTACATCGATGTCGCCGTCATGGGCGGCTTCTTCAAGCAGGGCATGAAGGCGCCGATGCTGGTCGCGGGCCAGGATGTCGGCCCGATCGTCGCCTGGATGACCGCGAACGGCTTCGACGCCAAGGCGCTCGGCCCCAGGCCCGGCAGCGCCTCGTCGGTGAAGATGGTGCGCAGTGTCCTGATCAAGGGCGTCGAGGCGCTGGGTGTCGAGGCATTCGTGACGGCGCAGCGCCAGGGTATTCTCGAAGAAGTGCTGGCTTGCCTGGCCGACGCCGACCAGATGCCGTTCCGCGATTTCATCGCCATGCTGGTGCAGACCCACATCGTGCACGCCGGCCGGCGCTGGGAGGAGATGGGGCTGGTGGCGCAAACCTTGCGCGAGACCGGCGTCGAGCCGCTGATGAGCGAGGCAATCGAGCGCAGCCACCGCCGCACCGTCGATGCACAGGTCGCGCCGGCCGACGGCCAGGTGCCGGACCTCGAAGGCGCGCTGGCGATCCTGTCCGAGAAGGTCATCCGTGGCCGGTGAGATTTCCGCCCCCGATGTGCTCGACGGCGATGTGTTCGAGCGCCTGGTCGCGTTGCTGACCGAGGCCAAGGCAAATTTTCGCATCATCGAGCACGCCGCCGAGGGACGCTCCGAGGCGATCAGCGCGATCCGCGGCAACCGCCCCGATCAGGCCGCCAAGGCCATGGTCCTCGATGTGCGCGGCGGTGGCGGCGGCAGGCGCCACGTGCTGGCGATCCTGTCCGGCAGCCGCAAGCTCGACTTCTCGGCCGTCGCTGCGCTGTTCGAAGCGCGCAAATGCGGCTTCGCCAGTCCGGAGACCGCGCAGGCACTGACCGGCTGCGTGATGGGCGCGGTGCCGCCCTTCGCGCTCGACGATGCGCTCGCGCTGGTGGTCGACGAAGATCTGCTCGCCAACGAAACGCTGTTCTTCAACGCCGGCCGCCTCGACCGTTCGATGGAGCTCGACAGCAAGGACTGGCAGGCGATCGCCAAACCGCGCATCGCGAAGATCGCTGCAGGTGCCTGAAGCGTGGCGCTTCGGTCCGGCCAGCGAGGCCGACTTCGAGCCCCTGCTGGCGCTGCGCATCGAGGTGATGCGCGAACACCTCGAACGCGTCGGCCGCTTCACGGCGGAACGCTCGCGCCGGGTCTTTCGCCAGCACTTCGACGCGCCGGGTTTGCGACTCATCCTCGTGGACGACGATGTTGCAGGCTGCGTTGGCCTTCGAACGGGCGACGATTTCTTCACTCTCGATTCGTTCTACCTCGCCGGCCGCTTCCAGAATCGCGGCCTTGGCGCCGTGATCCTCGCGGCGCTGCTGGCCGAGGCCGACGCGCTTGGAAAACCGGTCCGGCTCGAAGTCCTGAAACAAAGCCCCGCCAGCCGCTTCTACGAACGCCACGGCTTCGTCCGGATCGGCGAAAGCGAGCACGACATCCTGTTCGAACGCGCAGCAGGAATTCCGTCCCTTCTTCCCCGAGGATCCGGGCACCGGTTCGTCGTCTACGGCGACGCCTGCTCCGGCATTGCCGGCGCCCAGCACGAGCGCACTTTCGCCAGCGTCAACGCAGCCCTGCGCCGTCTCGCACCGCCGCCCGAGTTCATCCTTTTTCTCGGCGACGAGATCGCGGGCCTTACCGTCGACCCGGACGAGCTTCGGGCGCAGTGGCGGCATTGGCTCGAGCACGAAATGGCCTGGCTCGACAGGCGCGCGACCCCGCTCTGGCACGCCACCAGCAACCACACCACCTACGACCGGATGAGCGAGGCAGTGTTTTGCGAGGTCCTCGACCATCTGCCGCGCAACGGCCCGCCTGGACAGGAAGGCCTCTCTTATTGGGTGCGGCGGGGCGACCTGCTTGTCGTTTTCGTGCACACGCTCTGGACGGGCTTGGGCGGCGAAGGCTGCGTCGAGACCGAGTGGCTGCGCGCCGTGCTGCGCCAGCATGCCGACGCCCGCCATAAGCTGGTGGCCGGCCATCATCCCGTGCATCCCATCAACGGCTTCTCGGGCGCCTACCAGCGCGAGGTCGGGCCGGCGCACGCCACGGCATTCTGGGACGCGCTCGTCGAAGGCGGCGTGCTCGCCTATCTGTGCAGTCACATCCTGGCCTTCGACGTGCAGGTGCATCGCGGCGTTCTTCAGGTGTGCACGGCTGGTGCCGGTACGGCGCATCGAATGCCGGAGGGGATCGAATACCTCCACTGTGTCCAGGCCGCGCTCGATGTCGACGGCTTGCGTTATCAGGTGTTCGATCCAGAGGGCCGCATTCGGGAACGCCTCTCGTGGCCGCTCGTGCTCCCTCCCGCCGAGCAATGGCAGAGGCTGCCATCGGGCGAGAGCAAGGCGCTCATTGAAGGCGGTCCCAACGCAGACTGCATCCTCACCCTGCATTTCACCGGCCAGGCGGCTGTCGAGGGTACCAGCGCGGCGCAGACGCTGCTCTCGGCATTTCGGCCTGGCGCTCAAGCTCCATTGTGGATCGGCATGCGAGGGCCCGACCAGCGGCTGACCGTGATCATCGGCCCGGAGCCGCGCCGCAGCCCGCATTATTGGCTGGGCCCGGCCATTATCCCCGGCGCACCCTTCGATATCCGGCTTCTCATCCACACGGGCATGGGTCCAGGCGGCGTCATGTACCGTCTTGACGGCAACGAAAGCTGGTCATCGCTCGCCGCCGCCTCGCCCTGGGGCGCCGAACGCCTGAACTGGCCGGAGCATTGGAGCATCGGCCACGCGCAAGGCGGTCCGGACGATCGCCCGTTCCAGGGAAGCAGTCTCACGACGTCGGCGGCGGTCTGGTCGCCCCCTTAGGGCAGGCGTGGAACAAGGCACGTAATTAAACTACATTGCGCTGTGGTTAAGCTGCACCAGGAGTAGTCGGTATGATCAACCACTCATCAGTCCTGCGACGGCGCCTCGCCGGCTGGAGTCGCGAACTGAAGTCGATTCTGCTCGCCTTGGGGCTCGTGCTGATCGTGCGAACCGTATTGGCCGAGCCCTATATGGTGCCGTCGCCTTCGATGGTGCCGACGCTGCTGGTCGGCGATGAGTTGATCGCCAACAAATTCGCCTATGGCTACGGCAAATATTCTTCACCGATCGGTCTGATGCCGGATTTCTCCGGCCACCTGTTCGGCAAGGCACCGGAGCGTGGCGATGTCATCGTCTTCCGTCTGCCGCGCGATCCGTCGACATCCTATGTGAAACGTCTCATTGGTCTGCCCGGTGACCGCATTCAGATGCACGCCGGTCGCCTGTACATCAACGGTGTCGTCGTGCCTCGCCGGGAGATCGGCGCGTTCGCCAACGATGTCGGCGGACATGCCGTACCCTCGGTCCGCTATGTCGAGACGCTGCCGAACGGGCGCGAGCACGAACTCGTGGAGATCTCCGATGCCGGCCGGCACGACGACACGCGGGAGTTCGTGGTGCCGCCGAAACACTATTTCATGATGGGCGACAACCGCGACGATTCTCTGGACAGCCGCGTTGCCGCAGCCGATGGCGGCGTCGGCTTCGTGCCGGAGGACAATCTGGTCGGCCGCGTCGATCTGGTGCTGCTGTCGCGCGATCCGGCGGTCGCCTGGCTGGACGTGGCGGAATGGTCGCACGCCTTCCGGCTGGATCGCCTGTTCGGCCGGGTCAACTAGGCTCAGGACCTGTCAAACCGGCTGCGGATATGACGATCAATTGATTCATCGCGGCGCGAGGACGCGCTGCAATGAGTGGTTTGATCTGGTTGTCTGATGCGCAGATGCGGTCGATGACCGGCGGATCGCCAATCATACGAACCAATTAGCATTGACTAATCAATTAGTATGCACTATTGATTTCCCATGGCCGAAGCCGCTTCCATCAACACCGTCATGCGCGCGCTTGCCGACCCCACACGGCGGGCCGTGTTTGAGCAGGTCGTCAGCTCCGACGAGATCACCGTCGTCGATCTGACGCGAGGGAGTGGTGTGACGCAGGGCGCCATTTCTCAACATCTCAAGGCCCTGAAGCAGGCCGGCCTGGTCGCCGAGCGCCCCGAAGGCCGGAAAGTCTATTACCGCGCCCAGCCGGAAGGCCTCGCGCCGCTGGTCGACTGGATGAGCCATTACGGCGTCTTCTGGCGTGAACGCTTTGCAAATCTCAGAACACTGCTGAAGGAAATCGATCCATGAACGAGGCCGCATTGAAGTCCGACACGCAAGAGATAGTGGTCGATGAGGTTTTTCCGCATGCGCCGGAGACGATCTGGAAAACGCTGACCACGGCCAGTTTGATGGGCCGCTGGCTGATGATGCCGGCCGGCTTCGAGCCTGTGGAAGGCAAACACTTCACCTACCAGACCACGCCGGCCGGCGCGTGGGACGGCACCATTCACTGCCAGGTGCTGGAGGTGAAGCCGAACGAACGTTTTGCCTATGCCTGGAAAGGCGGGCTTGAGGGAACCGTCGGATACGGCTCACGGCTCGACACCGTGGTCACGTTCATCCTTTCCAAGGTCGAAACCGGCACACGCCTCCGCCTCGTCCATTCCGGCTTCGTCCTGCCGGAGAACGATACTGCCTTCAAGAACATGAGCAAAGGCTGGAAGAAGGTAGTCCAGAACATTGGCGCTATCGTCAACGGGAAGGACTGACGCGACGGAAATCGCCGTGGCCAATGCAGCGCTTTATTGGGAGAGGGACATGAGCAAGCCTTACGCCGGCGGATGCGCCTGCGGCGCGATCCGCTATGAAATCTCGGCCGAGCCGATCGCAATGAACGACTGCCAGTGCCGCGACTGCCAGAGTACGGGCGGCACCGGACACGGATCCTATTTGACCTTCCCGAGCAAGAAGGCGGTGAAGCTCGAGGGCGAAGCGACGCATTGGGACATGGTCGGCGACAGCGGGAACGTGAAGACGCGCGGCTTCTGCCCCGCCTGCGGATCGCCTGTCTATCTGACCTTCTCGGCCATGCCGGACCTCTTCACCATTCACGCCGCGAGCCTCGACGATCCAGACCGATACGAGCCGCAGATGGTGACGTACACGGTGCGCGGTCATGCCTGGGACCGGCTCGATCCGGCTGTGCTGAAATTCGAGAAGATGCCGCCGATGTGAAGCCAGGACCGGGCAAGCGCTCGTCTACTCGTTCCGCCTGAGCAGAAACACCGCCTGTTCGCCCATCAGGTTGGACAGCAGCGGCGGCAGATGGATCGGCTGGCTGTACCGGTCGAGCACGATGGCGCGCTCGACCTGGACGCCCATCTCCCCGCACAGCGCACGGAAATCGTCGATGCTGCAGAGATGGATGTTGGGCGTGTCGTACCATTTGAACGGCAGCGACGGCGTCTGCGGCATGCGCCCGCCGAACACCATCCGCAACCGCACCTGCCAGTGCGCGAAATTGGGCAGCGAGACGATGGCGCGCTTGCCGACCCGCAGCATCTGGCGCAGCACCTCGCGCGGCTCGCGGGTCGCCTGCAGCGTCTGGCTGAGGATCACATAGTCGAAGGCATCGTCGGGATAGGCGCGCAGATCGGTGTCAGCGTCGCCCTGGATCACCGACAGGCCGCCCGCCACGCAGGCATTCACGCCGGCCTGGCTCAATTCCATGCCGCGCGCATCGACCTGCTTGAAGTTCACCAGGTAGGCCAGCAGCGCGCCGTCGCCGCAGCCGACGTCGAGCGCGCGACCGCCGGGCTCGATCATGTCGGCGATGAGCTGAAGGTCGACGCGGATCGGGGACATGCTCACGATACTTGAGCGAGGCCACGCGCCGCCGCGGCGCCCTTGAGGAAGCCGGCCAGGGTGCGAAACATCTCGGGCTCGTCGAGCAGGAAGGCGTCGTGGCCCTTGTCGCTGTCGATCTCCACGAACGAGACGTTGGCGGCGGCGGCGTTGAGC
>Ga0193752_1002580_pt1 | contig 13399 bp, 18 predicted proteins | sample H1c1metaG_FD_144924 | JGI IMG/M metagenome (GOLD analysis project Ga0193752, IMG submission 144924) | Soil microbial communities from a riparian zone of the East river system, Colorado, United States - H1c1 | ecosystem: Environmental > Terrestrial > Soil > Riparian zone | place: USA: East River... | reverse complement strand
GCATGGATGGCGGCGATGCGTTGGGCGAAACCACTCCCGCTCCGGACACGCAGCGTGCCGGCGGCTGGTGGTGGATTCCGGATGGCTCGGCCGACGCCACGCGCCGCACGGCCGAGTACGTCGACGTCCGCGACGACCGCGTGATGCAGTACTTCAGCCTGCGAGCGGGCGACAGCATCACGTTCCGCACGCGCCTGAACGCCGCGTATCTCGGGCACTACTATCTACCCGGAACGTCGGTCGAGGCGATGTACGACGCCACGCAGCACGCGCGGTTCAAGGGCCAGTGGGTGGACGTGCTGCCCGCGAAGCGCTGACACCATGAAAGGCCTGCGACAGAATCTGCGCACGATGCGCCGCCGGACGCAGGTCCTGGCGGCGCTCGGGGCGTTGTTTGCCGCGACCTTGAGTGTGTGGTTCTGGGCGCTGCTGCCCCGGCCGCTCTTCGCGCAGCCGGAGTCGTACGTACTCGAGGCACGCGACGGCACATTGCTCGGTGCGCGCATCGCGCAGGACGGACAATGGCGCTTCCCGCCGCGCGAGACCGTGCCGGCCAAGTTCAGGATCGCGTTGCTGGCGTTCGAGGACCAGCGGTTCGAGCGGCACCTCGGCGTGGATCCGCTCGCGATCGCGCGCGCGCTGCGGCTCAACGCGCGGGCGGGCCGCGTCGTGAGCGGCGGCAGCACGTTGACGATGCAGCTGGCGCGGCTGTCGCGCGGCGGCAGGCAGGCTCCGGACGAACGGACGCTGCGCGCCAAGCTGATCGAAGCCGCGCTCGCGCTGCGCATCGAAACGGCGTACGACAAGGAACACATCCTGGCGCTGTACGCGGGGCATGCGCCCTTTGGCGGCAATGTGGTCGGCCTCGAAGCCGCCGCCTGGCGTTACTTCGGGCGCGATCCGGACTCGCTGTCGTGGGCCGAGGCGGCGACGCTCGCGGTGCTGCCCAACAACCCGGCGCTGGTGACGCTCAAGCAGCGGCGCGCCAGGCTTAAGTCGAAGCGCAACTTCGTGCTGCGCAAGCTGCATGCGAACCGTATCTTGAGTGACCTCGATCTCGCGCTGGCCTTGAGCGAGCCCTTGACCGCAGCTCCACGCGACCTGCCCGATCTGGCGCCGCATCTGCTCGAAACCCTGCGCGTCCAGAACCCCGCGCAACACCGCTTCATCACCACGCTCGACCCGCGGCTGCAGGTGGAGGCCTCACAACTGTTGCGGGAACATTCGGCGAATCTTTCGCGGCAGCAGGTTCACAACGCCGCCGCGATCGTGATCGACAACGTCACGTTCGAAGTCCTGGCGTATGTCGGCAACAGTAAAGGGGACATTCCGGGTTTCTCGAATTCCTGTCGCGACTGCGCCACGGAATCCGCTGAAACTCGGAATGTCCCCTTTAATCGCGGGTACGCGGTCGACATCATCCGCCGGCCGCGCAGCACGGGCAGCATCCTCAAACCGCTGCTGTACGCCGCGATGCTCCAGGACGGCGCGCTCACGCCGCGCATGCTGCTGCCCGACGTCCCCACGCACTACGAAGGCTTCACGCCCGAGAACTTCGACCGCCAGTACCGCGGCGCCGTGCGCGCCGACGAGGCGCTGGCGCATTCGCTGAACCTCCCCGCGGTTCACATGCTCAAGACTTATGGCCTCGCGCGTTTCGCCGACGTGCTGCGCAACGCCGGAATTACGACGCTCACGCGCCCCGTCGACGACTACGGCCTCACGCTCATCCTGGGCGGCGCCGAGGGCAACCTGTGGGACATCTCGCAGATGTACGCCGGGCTCGTGCACATCGCGCGCGCCGGGGAGGCGGATCCGGCGCCACACTTCCGCGACCTGCACGTGCTCGTCGATCAGGTCGAGCGCGCGCACGCGCCGACCGCAATCACGCCGGGCGCCGCCTGGCTCACGCTCGACGCCTTGCTGGAAGTGCCGCGCCCGGGCGAGGAAGGCAACTGGAAGAAGTTCGCGTCGAGCCGCGCGATCGCGTGGAAGACCGGTACGAGCTGGGGCCTGCGCGACGGCTGGGCCATCGGCAACACGCGCCGCTACACGGTGGGCGTGTGGGTCGGCAACGCAACCGGAGAAGGCCGCCCCGGCCTCACGGGCGCAACGATGGCCGCGCCCTTGATGTTCGCGCTGTTCAACGGCCTGCCGTCGTCACGCTTCATCGACATTCCCACCTGGTCGCTGCGCCGCATCGACACTTGCGCGAACGACGGCTACCTCGCCATCGAAGGTTGTGAGGCCGAACAAAGCTGGGTACCGCGCGACAGCCGCTTCGATGTGCTGAGCCCTCACAACCTGTGGGTCAATCTCGACGCCACCCGTGCCCGCCGCGTCGACGGCGACTGTGAATCCCCGGGCGCCATGACTCACGCGAACTGGTTCGTGTTGCCGCCCGCCGAGGAATATTTCTACCGGCGCCAGCACGCCGAATACCGGCCGCTGCCCGCCTGGCGCGTGGATTGCGCCGCGGCGGCCGCCGCGCGCGGCTCGCTGGCGCTGCTGTATCCCGATGCCAATGCGCGCGTGCTCATCCCGCGCGAACTCGACGGCAGCCGCGGCCGCACGGTGTTCGAGGCGGTGTCGCGCCGCCGGGAGGCCACGATCTACTGGCACCTCGATGATCGATACCTTGGTGAAACGCACACTTTTCACCAGCAGTCGTTGGACATCGACCCGGGCGAGCACATACTGACCCTGGTGGACGAGAAGGGTGAGCGGGTCGCACGGCGCTTCCTGGTACTCGCCACGCGCCAGTAGCTAACAAAGGCTGACAACGAGGGTGTCGTGTTCGATGGATTCAAGCTTGAAACGATAGAAACCGACGAAGTCGCCATCCGCCTGCGGCATGGCGGATCGGGTCCTCCCCTCCTCCTCCTGCACGGCTTTCCCCAGACTCACGCGATGTGGTCGAAGGTCGCCCCGCGCCTGGCGCAACACTTCACGGTTGTTTGTCCGGACCTGCGCGGCTACGGCGGCAGCGGCAAACCGGAATCCAGCGCCAATCACGAAACGTATTCCAAACGCGCGATGGCGCGCGACCAGATCGAAGTGATGAAGAAGCTCGGCTTCGACAAGTTCTCCGTCGCCGGCCACGACCGCGGCGGCCGCTGCGCCTATCGGCTGGCGCTCGACTCGCCCGGCGCGGTCAGCAAACTCGCCGTGCTCGACATCGTTCCGACCGGCGACACCTTGCGTCGCGCCGACTGGCGATTCGGCATGGGCTACTGGCACTGGTTTTTCCTGGCGCAGGCGCACCCGCTGCCGGAGCGAATGATCAGCGCGGATCCGATCGCGTTCCTGTTCCGCCACGGACAGGCCTCATCGGACTTCGAGGCCTACGAGGACTTCCTGCAGAACGCGCGCGACCCGGCGGCGATCCACGCCATGTGCGAGGACTATCGCGCGGCGGTCAGCGTCGACTTCCAGCAGGACCAGGCCGACCGCGGCATTCGCAAGATCGAATGCCCGACGCTCGTGCTCTGGGGCAGCAAGGGCGTGATTCCGAAATGGTACGACCCGGTCGGAACCTGGAAGGACTGGGCCAGCGACGTGCGTGGCGAGGAGATCGACAGCGGTCACATGCTTGCCGAGGAAGCGCCCGACGCGACGTACGAAGCATTACGGCGCTTCTTCAGCTGATCACTTCCGCCCGAGTTGACACTCGGGTGTAAAAAGTACAGGCGGTGAACGTCCACCGCCTGTTGTTAGCGCTACTTTTTCGCGTCCTTTCCGGCCGTGGATGGCTCGACGCGCGGCGCCGATCGTGGCCGCAGGGCCGGGTCTTCACCCTTCGCCCGCTTCTTTCCGGCGGCTTCCGCCGCCTTCATGGCCTCGGCTTCCTGGCTGGTTTCCGGCGCCGCCCGCAGCGCGGCCTTCTCGACGTCGTTGTTGGCGACGTACTCCTCGCTGCGCTTGCGGAAGCGTCTTGCCGCTTCGTAATCGCCCTCGCCCTGAATTTTCTCTTCGTTGGCCATGATTCACCTCTGGTGCGACGTCCTGCCATTAGAGCGTGAATTACGCACGGAATTCGCACGCTGCGGCGCAGTCCTACGACACAATGAGTGGACGCGAAGCTTCGGCGGAACCTCACGGTGGGCACAGTGGTCCCATCGAATCAAGGATGGATTCCCGGAGCTTGCCGCATGGGCCGATCAATGACCGCAGAAGCCGGACGCCTCGCGTTCGGCGAACTCGTCGCCGCGGGCGTGTCGCCTGCGGGCCTCGAGCAGTACAAGCTCGATCGTCTGCACGAGCTGCGTGCCGTGATCGACTCGCTGCGCGCCGAGCACGGTGGCGAACTGATGGCCGACGTGCGCGCCAGCATGGAACGCTCACATCGTTAAATCGTTGCGGCGGGGGCACAGCCTCCCCAAGAACTCATTGAATGCTGCGTCGTAAGCGCGCGACAATACGCGCCCCTCGCGTATCCGCAGGTAGGCTTTGAGCCACATGTCCGCGCATCCGCTCCGTGTATTGATCGCCGAAGACAACGATGACCTGCGCGACTTGCTGGTCACGCTGGTGTCTGCCGAATCCGATATGAAATGCGTGGGTACTGCGTCCAATGTCGACGCGGTCATCGCCAGCACCGCCGAACACATCGCGGATGTGCTGGTGCTCGACCTCGAGCTGCAGGGCCGCTCGAGCATCGACGTGTTGAAGGCCGTGCGCACCGCCGGCCACAAGATCTCGATCATCGTGTTCTCGGGCCACGCGCATCCCGAGATGATCCGCCACACTTTGGCCGCGGGTGCCGATGCCTATGTGCCGAAGAGCGGGGATTTCGAATTGCTGCTCGACGCGATCCGCGACAAGCGCATCTGAATGGGGTCAGGCCCCATTTCCTAGCAAAAGGGGCCGGACCTCGGAAGGTACGGCCCCCGTTCTTCGTTGCTGCCTGATCAGAAGCGCCAGGCCGCGGTCAGCCACAGCGCATCGGCATCATCCAGACCCTGCAGGTCGAACTTCTCATACTCGAAGCGGATGTTGAGTTTCTCGCCGATGTTCGCACCGATGCCGGCGCCGTAGACGAGATCCTCGGATTCCTCGTCGAATTCGACGCGGTTGTCGAGCTCGTCTTCCACGCCCACGTTCGCGTCGTAGAAGTAGTAGCCGAGTCGGCCATAAATCTCGAAGTATGGGCCCAGCGGGAGGGTACCGACCACGTACGGCGCGAAGCCGTCGACCGACGCGTCCACATTGAAGCCCGGCACCACGGCGCCCGACGGCTCGCCCAGGTTGATGTAATCGAGCTCGAACGCCAGGAATCTGTTGAGACGATAACCGGCGAAGAACTTGTATGCAGTGTCGTCGTCGTCCCAGGCGTCCACCGTCTCGTCGACATCGTCGACGTCATCGATGCTGGCGTTGAACTGACCGACGCCACCGCCGACATAGACGCCGGACACTTCGTCCTGGACCTGCGCATGGGCCGCCGGCACCAGAGCTCCGGACAGCAACGCCGCGATCGCCGCAGTTAGTTTCAGATTCATGAGTTACTTCCTTGGGTAGTCGAACTGCGGGCGAAATTACGCGGCGCTAAAGGGCGCAACACTCGGTGGCGGCCACGCATCGGTGTCGGTTCCGGCTGTCGGCGTGGCGCGTGGGGGTTTTCTGTCGGTGTTCGAGAAATTCGTGGTTTGCAGCCAACGAATCGAGCCGCGTCGGCGCTCCGCGACGACGGAAAAGTCTTACCTCAGTCGCTCGCGGCGCGAGTCTGTGTAAAAAGACGCCGCCGCCTTACCATTCCCCATCTAGCTAACAAAGGAGACAAGCCATCGTGTTAGTCGACGTCACCAGCCAGAAATATCCGTTCACTCTCCCCGACCTTCCGTTTGCGTACGATGCGCTGGAACCGCACCTGGATCAGAAAACGCTGCAGCTGCATCACCGCGAGCACCATGCGACCTACGTGAAGAAGCTCAACGAGGCGCTCGCGAAGGAAGATGCGCTGCACCAGCTCACGCTCGCGCAGCTGCTGCGCGACCCCGACAAACTACCGCAGGCGGTGCGCGCCGCGGTGGTCAACAACGGCGGCGGTCATCTGTTGCACGACCTGTTCTGGAGTTCACTCGCGCCCGCCCCGGCGAAGGCCCCGTCGGATGCGTTCGCGCAGGCGTTGAACGCGTCGTTCGGTTCGCTCGAGGAATTCCGCAGGAAGTTCAGCGATGCGGCCACGAAGCATTTCGCCAGCGGCTGGGTGGCCCTCACGGTCGAACACGGCTCGAGAAAACTCGCCATCGAGGACCTCAAGGATCACACCGTACCGCGCCCGGGCGACAAGACCGCCGTGCTCATCCTCGATGTCTGGGAGCACGCGTATTACCTCAAATTCCAGAACCGGCGCCCCGAATTCATCGAAGCCTTCTGGAAACTGGCGAATTGGGCGCATGCGGACGAGGTGTTCGCGAGCGTAAAAGCGGCGGCGTGAAACCCCGTCATTGCGCGCCGCTCCATGACTGTAGGAAACTTCTGACGCACGTACCGCCAGTACGCCGGACAGGCGGGGTGCTTCACAAATGTAGACTTCGGCAATGCACGAGATAAACCAACAAGTTGTGGAGCAGCCCCGGGCCATGAATCGCACCAGAGTCATGATTGTGGATGACCACCAGGTCGTCCGCGCCGGCCTACGAACCCTGATCAACGCCCAGCCCGACCTCGCGGTCGTCGCTGAAGCGACTTCAGGTCGCGATGCGATGGATCAGCTGAGACAGCACACGATCGACGTGTTGCTGCTCGATCTGTCGCTGCCGGACGTGTCCGGCCTCGACGTGCTCAAACACGCTAAGGCGCATTACGAATCGGTGGGTGTGCTCATCCTGAGCGCGTTCCCCGAGGCGCAATACGGCCTGAACGTGCTGCGCGGCGGCGCCAGCGGCTTCGTCGGCAAGGGCACGGAAGAATCCGAGCTGTTCCGCGCGATCCGCACCGTGGCCCGCGGCGGCCGCTACGTGGGACCCGACCTCGCCGACCTGCTGGTCGCCGGCGTTCGCGGCGACCCGAATGCCCCGCTACACAGCATCCTGTCGGAACGGGAGTTCCAGATTTTCTGCAAGCTCGCACAGGGCGAGTCGGTTTCGGAGATCGCCAATCGTCTTTTCCTAAGCGTGAAGACGGTGAGCACCTACCGCAGTCGAATCCTCGAGAAGATGTCGATGAAGAGCAATGCTGACATCACGACGTATGCGCTGCGGAATAACCTCGTTCAATAGCTAGGGCCGCGGGGCCATGGATGGGGTAGTGGAATATCAGCCGTCGACGTCAGGAACTCCGGTCGCAGCGCGCGGACAGAGCGCCGCGAACGCCACGCGCAAGAATGGCGCGCCCGGCAAGCCGCTGCGAATCCTCCTGGTGGAGGATTCCCCGCTGCTGCGTGGGCGCCTCGAGAACATGCTCTCCCAGCATGCCGCCTTCAAAGTGACCGGCCTTGCCGCCGCGGAAGCCGAGGCGGTCGAGAAACTCGATTCGGTGCCCTACGACGCCATCGTGGTCGACGTGGAACTGCGTCCGGGCAGCGGCATCGGCGTCATCCGCCAGGCCCGCGCGCGGAACAAGGCCAGCGGGGATGGCGGCCACGTGTGGATCATCGTGCTGACCAACTACGACCTGCCCACGGTGCGCGAGCGCTGCATGCAGGCCGGCGCCGATCACTTCCTCGACAAGATGCGGGAAATCGACCAGCTCATCCCGATCCTGCTGGGGATAGCGGGACGAAAGCCGTGATCCGGTTGCCCTGACCGGCCACCGCTTCCACTTCGAGCCTTCCGGCGGCCCCCAGCATGCGATGACGCATGCCGTTGAGCGCCCGCATCTGCACGGCGCTCATCGCCGTGCTGTCATCGCCGACGGTCATGAGATAGCCGTTCCCTTCCCGCTCGATCACCAGCTCCACGTGGCGCGCGCCGTTCCGCGCCAGTAGATTGGTCAGCGCCTCCTGCGCGACGCGGAACAGCGTCAGCTGCGCCATCGATTCGAGATCGATGATGTCCTCCGGCAGCGTGACCATGCATTCCACGCCCGCGACACGGCAGGCTTCCTCGAAATGGCTGCGCAGCGCCACCGGGAGCCCGAAGTGATCGAGCAACGACGGCCGCAGCGCTTCGACCACCCGACGCTTGAGCGTCATCGCCTGGTTGAGCATCTGGACGACTGACTTGACCTTTTCCTGGCCCGGCGCGTCGAGCGTGTCGCCCAGGTGCGATTGCAGCCAGGCCATGTCCATCTTGGCCGCCGTGATGAGACCGCCAAGCTCGTCGTGCAGCTCTTTCGCGAGCTCCGCACGTTCGGATTCCATGAGGCGCAGCAATTCCGTGGACAACGACGACAACTCTTCGGTGCGCGCGGCGACGCGTGCATCGAAATCCTGATCGTGCTGAACAGCTGCCGCGCTTGCGCCCGGCTTTTCGGCCATCGTCATTCGTACGCCTCGCGAGCCCCTCAACCCGAGGCCGTCAATCTTTCGGCAAATCCTCCAACAAATCAACGAGGTCTTCGGCGTGTTCTTCTTCCTGCGCCAGGATCGATTCGAGCATCCGCCGCGTGGTCGAATCACGCGTGCCGATGAAATTGACCATCTCGCGATAACTCTCGATGGCGATGCGCTCGGCGAACAGATCCGCCTCGAGCATCTGCCGCAACGAGGTTGCCTCGTCATACTCCGAATGCGCGCGCGACAGCAGTGTAGCCGGATTAAGGTCGGGATCTTCGCCCAGCTGCACGATGCGCTCGGCGATCTTGTCCGCGTGCGCCTGCTCCTCGTTGGCATGTTCGAGAAACTCCGCGGATACGAACTTGGCGCGGATACCGTGCGTGACGAAATAGTGACGCTTGTAACGGAGCACGCACACGATCTCGGTCGCGAGCGCCGTCTGCAGTAGTTCGACGATTGCCAGGCGGTCGGCTTCCGGATAACTCGGCGTCACCGCACCTTTCATCATCTGCTCGCGCGCGCGCTTGCGCAGCGTGTCGAGATCGGAAATGAAAGCTCGGTCGCCCGTGGGGTCGGCTTTCTTCTCTTTCATGTTCGCATTCATGTCTTCTCCTTGTGCGTCTGGCGCCGGTAGAAGTTGATCAGCAGACTGATCCCGGCCAACCACAACGATCGATTCTTGAACAGCGACATGCCCAGCATGCCGAGTTTGAAGGGCTGCAACTTCGACCAGAGCGACTCCCGCGCCGCGCCCTGCAGCTCGCGCAGGTTGAGCTCGAGCCACGCGCGTTGCAGCTGCATTTCGGCGTCGAGCAGACGCGCTCGTTCAAGCGGCGATATCACTGGGCGGGCTCCGTTCGGATTCGGATTCGGGTTGCGGTTCCTGCGGCTGCTGTGCGGTCGGCGATCTTGCCAGGGTGCGCGACAGCACCTCGAGATCGAGTCGCAAGCTGTCGAGGAACCAGGCCAGCGAACCTATCTGCCGGGTCGACGCCTTGCGGTTGGCGATGACGTAACAGGCGACGCCGGCGACGACGAAAGCAATCACCACGGCGGACAAAACCGGCACGCGCAGATTCGGCGGCAGCGCAATCGCGAGCAGCACGATACCGCCCCAGATCGAGATGAATATCGCGGCCGCGGCGAGCAGCTTCAGCTGCAGCCGCGCCATGATCAGCTGGGTCTCCGCCTGCAGGGCGATGCCGGCCGCGTCCATACGCGTCTCGAGCATGCGCAACAGGTGCAGCGACATCTCGCGCGCCGGGTGAGATTCCTCGGCGTCCATGCCGTTCCCCGGCGTTTTCTCGCCGGCGGGTTCCATCATGGACGCTTCAGAGTCTTGGACACGAGCAGCGTGACGACGCTGCCTAACAAGGCGGCAATCGCGATCGACTGCCACGGATTCGCACGCACGTAGCTGTCGGCCCGATCCGCAAGGCTCGCCGCCACTGCTTCGGCGTCGGATGCGGTCGCGGCGAGCTTCGCCTTGGCCTGGTTCAGGGTCTGTGTGACACGCTGGCGGACGGCTTCGGCGGCCTCACCACCTTCCTGGCCGAGAGATCGGAGCAGCGACTCGGCCTGGTCCACGATGCGATTCAATTCTTCGACGGCGGGATCCACGGCGGCGGCAAACTCCGGTTGATTGGCGGGTACGTGCATGGGTTCTTCCTCTTCTATATGCGTCCTATATGCGGTCAGGATGGACCCCCATCGGCGTCCTCACATTCGGATTTGCTGCGCACGCCATGTAGGAATCTGCTTACTTCAAGCCGGCGCTCCATCTTGGAGCGCGGCCGGTGCGAAACGCGGATACTGACTCCCGTCAAGTGGAGTAGTGGAAGAGTGACGCGACGAGCCCCTCCCCTCGAATACATTTCGCGTCATCTGACCACGCAACGTACCGCCCATCGACCCCGATGGGCGGTTTTTTTTGGGTTGTTAGTTGTGGCCGCGCTGCTCGGCGGCTGCCGGGTGATGCCCGAAGTCCGGTTCGCGCGCAGCCTGCCGCTGTCGCGTTCGAGCGCGCCCGTCGATCTCGAGAGCCCCGACGGCATGGTCGGCCGCGCCGCGAGCATCCGGCTCACGCGCAAACTCGCGGCCACCGGCGAAACGTCGCTGCTCGACTATCACCTGGCCGCGATGCGCGACATCGGCGCGCCACCGCTGCTGACCGGCAACGGCGTCGAACTGCTGATCGACGGGCCGCGCACCTACCAGGCGATGTTCGCCGCGATCGAGAGCGCGCATGAATACGTGCTGGTGGAAAGCTTCATCTTCGAGGAAGCGATTCACGGCGACCAGCGCCTGAGCGCCCTGCTCGCGCAGGCCGTGCAGCGTGGCGTGCACGTTTACGTGCTGTACGACGCGGTCGGATCGCTCACCACCGAAGAGAAATTCCTCGGCGGCCTGAGCGATGCGGGCGTCGTGTTGTGCGCGTTCAATCCGCTGAACCCGTTCGATGAGCGCTTCGCCGGACTCAACCAGCGTGATCACCGCAAGATCGTCGTGGTCGACGGTGAGATCGCGTTCGCCGGCGGCGTCAATTTCAGCAATGCCTATCGCATCGCGTCGGGCCAGGCGCGACGCCGGGGACTTTCGCAGCAGAACGCGCTGCACGAGGGATGGCGCGACACACACATCAGATTACGTGGCACGGGCGCGAAACATCTGGAAGAACTGTTCCGCGAAACCTGGACCAAGGCGCAATGCAAGGGCGCGGTGCTGCCCGCGTATCGACCCGACGCGGTCAAAGGCGGCAACACGCTGGTACAGATCGTGGCCAGCACGCCGGATGATGCGACCAACGACATCTACGCGACGCTGTTGTCGGTCGTCACGTATGCGCAGAAAAGCATCGACATCACGATGGCGTATTTCGTGCCCGACGACACGCTCGAGAATGCGCTCATGGCCGCGGCGAAGCGCGGCGTCGAGGTGCGCATCATCCTGCCGTCGTACAGCGATTTCTCCGGCGTGTTCTACGCGGGACGAGCGCACTACCGGGAACTGCTCGATGCCGGCGTGCAACTCTACGAGCTCGAAGACGCCTTCCTGCACTCGAAGAGCATCGTCGTCGACGGCGTCTGGTCGTCGATCGGGTCGACGAACTTCGACTGGCGCAGCTTCGTGCACAACAACGAGATCAGCGTGTGTGTCATCGACTTAGGGTTCGCGCAGCAGATGAACACCGCCTTCGCGGCGGACCTCGCGGATTCGAAGCAGATCACCCTTGCGACCTGGAAAAAGCGCGGCTTGGCGGAACGCCTCAAGGAGCTGCTCTGGCTCCCGATTCAATACTGGCTGTAGGTGGCGGGTGGGAATGGGGACATTCCTCGTTTCCCCGCGCAGCGGGCGAAAGGGACCGCGCCTCTGGAGGCGCGTCCCCTTTTGCTAGGAAACGAGGAATGTCCCCATTCCCACCCGCCACCAACCGGCTAACGTCCGTCGCGGTCCGAATCGCCCGGGATCACCCGCTCGACGCTGTTCCACGCCGACCGCACCGCCTGCTTCGCGTCGACCCAGGCGAGCTTCGACTTGCCCTTGGCGATGTCCCAGCCGGCTTCCAGGCGTGTTTCGACGTCTTCGAAGCGCGAGTGCGGATTCTCTTCGTACGATTTGTACGCATAGCGATACGCGGGGTCGAAGTCTTCCCACTCGTATTTCGAGTTGTAGTACGGCTCATCCTTGAACTTGTTCTGCCAGTGCGTCGTGAAACGCTCGATCCGGTTCGTGAGTGACATGGGGTTCTCCTGATGACGGAAGGGCCGCATCGCGCGGTGTTCTGTCACTGTGCCGCAGCATTCAGGGCTACTGAGTCGGCGGATGGAACCGCGCCGGGTGGGACTTGCGTGAACCGGCGCGTAAGCCGCAACCGGCACCGCCCCAAAAGAAAACGGGGCCGGAGTCATTACTCCGGCCCCGTCTCTTGTGCCTCGCTAAAAGGCTATCGCTCTGTGCTTACTTCTTGACGTCGAGCTCGTTGTCCACGCTCTTGACGTTGTCGACAGCGCGGGCCAGCTCTTCGGCCGTCGACTTCGCTTCCGAAGAATCGACGAAGCCCGACAGCTGCACCTTGCCTTCGCGCGTCTCGACGTTCACCTGGTGCGCCTTGGTGCGCGGATCGCCGGCGAGCGCGGCCTTCACCTTCGCGGTGATGGCGCCATCGTCGACGACTGCTTCACCCGTGCGACCGGTCGCCTTGACCGTCAGGTTGTTGTGAACCGAGGTCACGCCTTTGGTGCTCTTCGCAACCTGCGACGCGCGATCTTTGCTCGCCGCCGTGTCCACGAAGCCGTTCAGCTGAACGGTGCCCTTGAAGGTCTCCACGTCGATCTGATGGGCTTTCGTGACCGGATCCGCGATCAACGCGGCCTTCACGCGGCCCGTGGTCACCGAATCGTCGACCTGCTCACCAGGCGACTTCTGCGTGCGCGTGGAAGCGCAAGCGACCATCGCGAGGGACATGACGAACGCGACTGCACCGACAAAACCTTTTGATTTCTGCATATAAACCTCTTATCTCCGAGCCGTATTGGCAATGAAACTGACTACCGCGAGGATCAGGAAAACGAAGAACAGGATCTTCGCGATACCCGCTGCGCCTGCGGCGATGCCGGCAAAGCCGAACACGGCTGCGATGAGCGCGATTACGAAAAAGATGACTGCGTAGTGAAGCATCGATATCTCCGCACTTGTTAGAACGCACCGGAACTTCGGTGCCGGCGGAGCGCATCATGGACGGTGTGCCGATTCGCCTATGCAGGCTGGCGGGCGCATGGCGCGTAGGCGCACGCCCACATGGCTGTAAGCCACGGGGATTACAAGCGTGGGAAATCGGTAGTTATCCGGCAACAGGGCCGCAACCCGCAAGCCGGGTGGCCGGTTGAAGACTCCGCGCGGCGGAATCTTGTTAGTCGTCGTTGAGCTCGACGACCTCGTCGCATTGTTTGGCGAGCTGCG
>Ga0193752_1002579_pt1 | contig 13399 bp, 10 predicted proteins | sample H1c1metaG_FD_144924 | JGI IMG/M metagenome (GOLD analysis project Ga0193752, IMG submission 144924) | Soil microbial communities from a riparian zone of the East river system, Colorado, United States - H1c1 | ecosystem: Environmental > Terrestrial > Soil > Riparian zone | place: USA: East River... | reverse complement strand
GCAAGTGTCTTCGAAGTTCGAGCGCGGCGAGCAGGGCTTCGCGATTGTCTGCGTCGAACGCGAGCAAGGTGCCTGGCGCGTGCGCGTCACGTTCGATCTCTTGAACAATGAGCGTACGCCAAAGACTTTGCTCTGACCTGTGGACAGAGTCAGCCGGCTGAGTTCGATCCTGCTCAAGGCCCGGCTCGTATACAGCGCGGGCTTGACCGACACGCACAGTTCGACCTTGTCGTTTTCAACTAAACGACCTCTCACTGCTTGGGGCCGCGCACCAACGCATTCGTAACGCCTCTCGATATCTTCTTTGCAGGCGTTCTTGAGGTGCTGGCGGAACTCTTCAAGATCCTCGCTAGTATCGCCAAATCTGCCGTCGCCTAGAGTCAAGTGACAGTTCGCGCGCGACCTCGACTGTCATGCGCGCGACATTTGACTGTCAGATCGTAGGCTCACGAGTGCTGCATTTGTAACAACGACTGCTTATAACGCTCCCGTCACGCGCCGGAAATCACCGCACGACAGATTGCTGGTCGGCTCTGTTACCTCGAGTCCGTGTTGCTGCAGCGACGCGTACGATCGACCAGCGCCAGACATATCCCGTCCCAATTGCGGAGGAAACATCCGATGAGACAGTTGTCTGTCGTTCGTCCTGGTCTGACGCGAGCGCTCGCTCGATACGCGCTGCCGCTACTACTACTCGTCACACAAGCCTGCGAGGAACGTGCGCGCGCCGCAGAAGTCGCGCGCGAAGCGCTGCACGAGAAACCCACCACTGCAAAGTTCGAACTGGTCGAGGCATCGATCGCAGACGTGCATCGCGCGATCGCGCGCGGCGAAGTGACCTGTCAGCAAGTCGTGCAGGGCTACATCGAACGCGCAAAAGCCTACAACGGCACGTGCACGACACTCGTGACCGCAGATGGCGCTCCGATCACACCAGGGCCCGGGCAAATCCGCGCAGGCTCGCCTGTGACCTATCCGACGCAGACCGTTCCGATCGCGGACGTGCTTCCGAACTTCGACAAGTACACCGGCATCCCGATGGATCTCGGTCGCATGGAAACGACCATCTCGGATCCGAGCGTGCAGCAACAAGCCGGCATGCGTGTGGGCATCGCGCACGCGGGTCAAGTGAACGCGCTCGAGACGATCAACATTCGCGGCGAGCGATCGGTCTCATGCAAAGGTGCGTGCGACCTCGCACCGTCGGGGGGCGCTCTTCCCGATAGCTGCCCATCGAAATGCGAGGCGTTTCGCGCGCAGCCAGACGCGCTGGAGCTGGCGGCGCAGATGGACGCCGAGTTCGGGACGAAACCCCAGTTCGGAAACCTTCCGCTGTATTGCGTCCCGTTTGCGTTCAAAGACGTAGTCGACACCAAAGACATACGTTCGACTGCAAACGGCGACGTGAGCTACGAGATGGATGTTCCGCCGTTCGATTCGCCAGTCGTCGCTCGCCTACGCGAAGCCGGCGCGATCATTTACGCGAAAGCGAACGCGCACGAGTACAACGCGGGCCCAGGCGATCCAGGTGGAGCGGCGGAAGCGAAGACCGCGTTTCCATCAGGTGTGCACGCCCTGAGCGCGTGGTCCGGCCAAGCTTGCAACCCGTACGACACCGAGCGCGAGCCGCGCGGATCGAGCTCGGGTTCCGGCGTATCGGTCTCGGCAAACCTCACGATGTGCGCGATCTGCGAGCAAACCGCGGGCTCGTGCAAAGGCCCGGCGTCACGAAACGGGCTCGTCAACGTGCTGATGACGCACGGCGTCGTACCGGGCGCAGGCGGTTGGCCGAATCAGTGGATCGGCGATCGCTTCGGCGTCTTGTGCAAAGGTCTGGACGACGCAATCACCGTGATCGACGCGATCAGCAATCCGGACGGGGACTACTTCGATTCGTCCGACATCTACACCGCGATCCCGAAAGCGATCACGCCGAAGCGACCCTACGCGAGCTTCTTGAATCATGACGTAGACGGCCGGCGCGGCATTAAACCGCTCGCAGGCATTCGGATCGGCCTCGTGCGCGAGCACTGGATCAAAAACTCGCCGAACGACGCTGCGATCGCCGATCAAGTGAATGAAGAGGCGAAACGCGTGTTGCGCGATCAGCTCGGCGCCGAGCTCGTCGAGACGCTCGAGCCGCTCTACCCCGGCGACTCCGACGTGCCGGACGTCCAATACGGCTTCCAAAATGCCTTCGCGGAGATCATGCCGCGGCAGATGCCCGACTACTTCAAGAAGACGTTGACCGACGGATCGCTCGAGTTCGCTGTGCCCGGCTGGGACGTGACTTCGTACGAATACCTGCTCGCTCTCAGTCAGGGCAAAGCGCCGCTGTCGCCTGCGCTCAACATCCGCCGAATCGTGAGCACGCCGAATGCGCTCGTCACGAAGTTCAACGCCGAGCGCTACTTCGCAGCGCGCGGCGACGCGCGCGTCACGGATTGGGCGAGCTTATTCGCCAACGCGCGCTGGCGTGAAGACGCGACGCGCGCCGGCGCCGAGAACTGGCTCAGCGCGAACGGCGATGGCGCTGCTGGGAAAAGCGAAGCCGTGCGCATGCGCGACGTGATGCGGATGGTCGTGCTCAAGACCATGTTCGAAAACAAGATCGACGTGTTCCTCGCGCCGGAAAACACGCTGCCGGCGCGCAAAATCGGTGGCCCGAGCGATCCGACCGTCAATCGTCGAAGCGGTGTCGGCGTCTCGTCGACGTTCACTGCACTCGTCGGCATCCCCGAAGTCACACTGCCCGCCGGCTACGTGAAAGTCGTCTACGAGCCGCACTTCCAGTTGAGCGAAGACGGCACGGAATACGAAGAGGTCTCCGGCACGGAGGCATCGGAATTGCCAGTGCCGATGCCGATCGCACTCACGTTCTGGGGTGGCCCGAGCGATGAGCCGACTTTGTACAAGGTCGCATCCACGTACGAGTCGGCCACGAAGTACCGCATGGCACCGCCGGACTTCGGGCCGCTCTGAACCTGCCGAACTAACAACTCACGAAACCAAGATTCACCCGGCGCAACGCGTGGGGGCGGCCGCGTTGCGCCTTTGGAGGCCTCATGTTCAAGCCACATATTTTGACCCTGACGTTAGTAGCGACTGCAGCCTGCACATCCGAACACACACCCGTAACTGAATCGGCGCCAGCGAGTGCCCAACTCCACGCAGCGACGACGAAGCAGAAACCCGCGGCTCATAAACACGACTGGACGCCCAAGAAGTTTCACCTCGAAGAAGCGACGATCTCGGAGATCCACGGGGCGATTCGACACGGCGAGCTCACCTGTCAGAAGTTGGTGCAGCTCTACGTCGATCGCGCGAAAGCTTACAACGGTGTCTGCAACCAGATCATCTCGCCGGATGGTGCGCCGATCCCGGAAGCGCACGGTCCAGTGCGCGCCGGATCACCACTCGCGTTCCCAACCGAGACGAAAGCGATCACCTCGTTCGTACCGAGCTACGATCAATACACCGGTACACCACTCGAGCTCGGACACATGGAGTCGACGGCGTCCGATCCATCGGTGAAGGGTCAATACGGCATGACGGTCGGCATTCCAAACGCCGGTCAAGTCAACGCACTCGGAACGGTCAATCTTCGCGGAGAACGTTCGGTCACGTGTAAAGCCGAGTGCGATCTTCCGCCCAGCGCAGGGCCACTTCCGGATACCTGCCCGGCCGTGTGCGAAGAGTTCAGAGCACAACCCGATGCGCTCGAACGCGCTGCCGAGCTCGATGCGCAATACGGCTCTGCGCCCGACCTGGATGCGATGCCGATGTACTGCATCCCGTTCTCATTCAAAGACCCGTACGACACGAAAGACATGCGCTCGACTGCGGGTGCCGATGCAGCGTACGACATCGATTTCCCCGCACGCGATCACACGCTCGTCGCGCAGCTCCGCGAAAAAGGCGCGATCATCTACGCGAAGGCCGTGTTGACCGAATACAACGGTCGGGCTGGCGATCCCGGAGGCAAAAACGAGCCGAACGAAGTTTTGCTCTCGACACTTGGTTATCAGCGCAGCACGTGGGGCGGTAACCCGTGCAATCCGTACGACACGACGCGCGCTGCGTCGCTCGGATCGAGCTCGGGCTCCGGCGCTTCCGTGAGCACGAACCTCGTGATGTGCAGCTTGTGTGAAGAGACGCGTGCATCCTGCCGCGGCCCGGCGAACCACAACTCGGTTGCGTTGATCTTGCCGCACAAAGCGCTCTTGTCGTTTCTCGGCGGAGCGATCGGCTCGGACGTGTACAACGATCGCGCCGGCGTTCACTGCCGCACGGTCGGCGATGCGGCGCGCGTCCTCGATGCGCTGCGTGATCCTCAAGAGAACTACTACGACTCGCGCGACGTTTTCACGACCGTCGCGCGCTCGAGCGTGCTGGAACACTACGCAGACGACGCTGCGATGGACGGTCGCGCCGGCTCGCTGCGCGGCATGCGCATCGGCGTGATCCGCGAATCGATGCTGAAGTTCCCGGGTGTCAAAGCGGACGAGCCGATCGTCGATGCCGTCTCGGACGAGATCAAGACCGTGCTCGGCGACTATCTCGGAGCGACGTTAGTCGAGTCGGTCGACCCGCGCTGGGAAGACGACCCCGAGATCGAAAATATGAAGCCGAGCTACACCTCCGCGCTGACACAACTCTTACCGCTCTTGTATCCGGACTTGTTGTTCCGTGTGAACGGAGGCAAGCCGCAGTTTCCCGAGTTTGCAGCAGCGATCACGCCGACCGAATTCGAGCCGGGTATGCTGTTCGGCACGGGCACGAAAGCGCCGGTCGACTACATGCTCGATCTCGCGGAAGGCGCGGTGCCGCCGCCTGCGACGCTGAACATTCGCAGCATTCAAAACCTGTCGGAGTCGCGCACGTTCCGCTTCCACTTCCCGCAGTACGCGCGGCGGCGTGCGGCGGATTGGGCTGCGCGCGGCTATACGGAGACGTTAGTCGACTTCCCGACGCTCAACGCACGTTCGAAGTTCTGGGGCGACGATCAACGTGCGGCGTTCAAGAACTGGGAAGAGGTCACGAACATTCGGGCGCCGCTCGGACAACGCCAGGGCGTCGACGAACGCGTCAAGCTGCGCGAGCTGCTCCGCCGCGTCGAGATGAAGGTGATTCAGGAAAACCACTTGGACGTCGTGGTTCGCTTGCACACATCGCTGCCTCCGGGTCAGATCGGTCTCGCATCCCAGCCGGGTCCGGCCGGCGATACGCGTGGCGAAACTCCGATGGGGCCGAATCAAGGTTTGACTGAAGTCTTGATCCCGGCGGGTTACGTGCGCACTGCGTACGATCCGAGGTTCGCGTTGAGCGAAGACGGACTCGAATACGATCCGGTTCCGAACGACACGGAACCGACGACGATCCCTGCGCCGGGTCTGCCGTTCTCGCTCGTGTTCCGCGCCGAAGAAGGCATGGAAAACCGTATCTTGAAAGCCGCGTCGGCATACGAGGCGGCCTCACATCGGCGCGTCCCACCACCGAGCTTTGGCCCGTTGCCGAACGAACCGTGAACGAAGCGAGCGAAGCCGCCGCGGTTCACGCTGCGGCGGCTTCGGTTCGCGCTTGTCTACCCGGGGCACATACGAAAGAAGCGACTAACCCACACTTCGACTGCCCTGCGTGGAGCCTGGCGGGTGTTCTGCGAACCACTCCGCTATCCCTTTCATCTCGGGTTCGAACACGGCGGGAGAGAAGTTGAGAACCCCTGCTCGTTTCGCGGTTCGGTTTTCGAAGTCGTGTGTCGTTCCGCCCGGCACCAACACGAATGAGCCGGTCGGAGCATCGGTCCAAGTCTCGTCTACGAGAATGCTCATCGTGCCTTCGATGACGAAGAACACGTCATCCTCTGGGTGGGAGTGTGGACCGGGTCCTTGCGTGTCCGGTTCGAGCCACCACTCCGAGATCGAATACGCGTGGCCAGTCTCGAAGGTGTCTGCTTTGAAAATCGCGCTGATCCGGCCCATCGGATACGCGCGGCCGCCGCTCGGGGGCAACACGATCGGCGCTCGGGCACAGGAGTGGCTCGCATCGTAATCGCGATCGGACATGGTTCACTTTTGCTCGCAGAAGGTTTCTGATTTCCGACATAGTTAACGATATAGGAAACCATTGTCAAGCCGCCGCGCGCACGCCCCTCGAGGGCACGTCGGTCATGGGCCCGCGGCCTTGGCTTCCGACTACATCGGCGACGTGCGAAAACGGCTGCGCGCGGTGCGGGACACTAAGAGCTCGTCGTAAGATCTGGGTTGATCTCGGATTCAGGTCGCCGGCACGGTCCGAGAGCGTGAGGTGATCACGCCCTCGGGGCCGGCGCGCATCAACCCGACATGTTGAGCACGAGCACCTCGGTCTCCGCGGTTGCGGTGATTTCAAGCGTGCACGAGCGGCGCACAAGGACACGCTCGTTCGCATCGACCGTGCGTCCGTCCACGCGAATCGGCGCATCGACCGGCATCATGTATGCGATGCGGCCACGTTCGACTGCGTACTCGCGCGACATGCCCGCATCGAACACGCAGCTGCTGAGCGCCGCGTCTTGGTCGATGTAGAGCGCGCCGCTGCCCAAATCGCAGACGCGACCGGACGCGAGCACACGAAACCGCCCGCGGCGCTCCGTACGCGGAATGATGGCCTCCTCGGCGCGCGGCTCGCGGTCGAGCGAGCGCGTCTCGAGCACGATTTGGACGATGCGACACGGTCCGCTCGCATCCGCGAACTCGGCGTGCCGCACGCCGCGACCCGCCGAGGTGACAGCGACCGTGTCGGCAGGGATGAGCGCGTTCGGGCCGAGCGTGTTCTGGTGCGACACAATGCCTTCGAGCACGAGCGTGATGATCTCTCCGTTGCGGTGCTCGTGCATTGGATAGCCGTCGCCGGCTGCGATCGTCTCGGTTGCGAACAGTTTGATGCAGCCGAACTCGAGGCGCCCCGGCATGCTCGCCGGCATGAAGGGCAGCCGGTGGTGCGCGAAGCCGCGCCCTCCGATCGGCGTGACCTGCAAGAGTTGCTCGAGCGACACGACTTCGAGCGCGTAGAGTTCGGGCTGAGAGAACGATGAGATCTGAAGCATTTCCATGAGCGGTGATTCCTTTCGCTCCTGAATCTGGCTCCGTTCCGCTGCGTAGACTAGACGTCCATTTTGCAGCGCATTGTTGCACCACGTGGACAATGCGGCGCGCCGACTTTTACCGTCTCGGCGACCATTGCCATCGCTCGCTCGATGCGCTCCGGCGCGAGACACGGGTACCCCAGGAAGACTGTCGAATCGCTGGCGAGAACACTGCCTTCGGCGTGCACCGGTGCAGCCTCGAGAGAGTAGATGCCGACCCGTTGCTGGAGAGCCAGCTGTTGCACGACACGAGCTGTCGGCGCGCCTTCCGGCAAGCGCCACGCGACGTGCATGCCGCCTTCGATGCCGTCGACCCGGCAAGGCCCGAAGTAGCGTTCGATCTGTCGTAACAAGCAGTCGCGGCGCGACAAGTACTGGTGCCGAAGGCGCCGCAGGTGTCGATCGAACGCTCCGCTCGCGAGGAACTCCGCAACCACGGCTTGGTCGAGCATCGGGTGGCCGTTGTTCATGATCGACTTGGCGGCGACGGCGGCGGCCGCAAGCGACTCGGGAAAGACCGCGTAGCCGAGCCGCAACCCAGCGCCGATCGATTTGGAGAACGTACCCAAGTAGATCACCGAGCTCTGCGAGTCGAGCGCCTGCAAGGCGAGCAGCGGCGAGCCCTCGTAGCGAAAGTCGCTATCGTAGTCGTCCTCGATCACGTAGGCGCCGGTGCGGGAGGCCCAGTCGAGCAACTCGAGCCGTCGCGCCAGCGACAGCGTGAACCCCAGCGGAAACTGGTGCGATGGAGTGACGTAGGCGAGCGTCGCGCGCACGTCCGAGAGCGCGGCGACGCAAACTCCTTCCTCATCCACCGGCGCGGAGATGAGCCGGGCGCCGTGGCTCTCGAAGACAGACGCGGCGCCCTGGTAGCAGGGGTTCTCGACCACCACGTCCATGCCGGGGCTGAGCAGGACGCGAGCGATCAAGTTCAGCCCTTCCTGACAACCCGCCACCACCACGACGCGATCGGGCGAACAGCGGATGCCGCGTGCGCGCCGCAGATGATCCGCGATCGCCACGCGCAGCGCCTCGAGGCCCGCGGGGTCGCCGTAGCGCGCGAGCGGTTCGAGCGTCGCCTCCAGCCGGCGTGCGAAGAGCTGCCGGAAAGAGCGCTCGGGAAACAATGCATCGTCGACCTGACCCAAGCGAAAATCGTAGAGCAACGCGCCGTCGGGCGCTCGCAGCGCGAGCGCGGGCATGCGAACGGGCACTGCTGGTCGCAGGCGCTCCGCCGCGCGCGCCTTCGATGCAACGCCACTCGGCGCCGGCGCGAAGGCCTTCGGCAGGCGCCGGCTGACGCTGGTGCCTCGCGCGGGATGGACCTCGATCAAACCCTCGGCAGTCAACAACTCGTAAGCGATCGCGACCGTGTTGCGCGACACGTCGAGCTGCTCCGCCAGCGCGCGCGTGGACGGAATTCGAGCGCCGGGTGTGAGCACTTCGCGCAAGACGAGTTGCCGGATCTGCTCGACGATCTGTTGTTGCAGCGGCACGGCGGTGCGCCGGCGCAGGGTCAGAGGAAGTTGAGTCGGGTACTGCTGAGCGAGCCGAGGCATGGCGTGGAGCGCGAGCGCTGCGAGGTTACGACGTCGCTCACGATCGGCCGGACTCGACTTCCAGGATGTTGTCGCCGCGTTTCTGCCGCATGACGGGCGCGAGCGAGCCCGGAGTGGCTCCATCGGAACGCGCGCTCTTGGCTCTAAGGGCCCGCGCTGACGCGCGCTAGCGTTGCGCGCATCCGACCTCTGAAAGGTAGTTCCGAGTTATGGCCATCTATCAAAGCATGCAACGCGTTCGCTTCTCGAGCCCGGACGGCTACGAGAAGTTCAAGGTCGTCTTCACCGACGTGCGCAAACATCTGAAGACGCTGCCGGGATTCCTGCACCTCACTTGGTGGACTCACCCGGACGACCCGAGCTGGCACAACGAAGTCAGCTTCTGGACTAACTTCGATGCGCTCAAAGACTGGCACATGAACGTTTACCACAAACACGCCAAGGAATGGGCCGTGCGCACGGGCGCCATCATGGAAGACATCATCACCAACTTCGAGCTCAAAAACACGCGGCTGATCCGCGTCTGCCCGTGTTGCGCGCAGATCACGGACCAAACCTACGACCTCGCGCACGAACTTGATGCGCTCGCCGTGCCCTGCTCGAAGTGCGACTTCCACTTCCCGGTCATGCCCGAGACCGCGAACAGCACCGCACTGTTCAAGAGCCCGACCTGAGTTTTCCGCCGCCTGCAGCCAACAGCTGCTGGACCGGAGCGAGACGATCGCGAGCATGGCTGCTCGTAAAGTTTCCCGTCACGCACGATGCGCCGATTTTCATGGAGCGTGGGCTGCGCCAGGTCGACTTCGAAGAGCAGCGCCGCCGTCAGCGACATGTTGCCGAAGCCCACGTCTGTGATCCATGGCGTGCCCTCTGCCTGAACGCGCAGAAACAAATGGGTACGCGGCATGGTCATGCCGCCTGGTCGTTCGTAGCGTGCGCGTTCGGACGACGGGAATCTACAGGCGCGCGCAGACATGGGAGAGCCAATGCGCGCTTGACGGATTGACTCATGGAACATGGCAATTCGTGAATGGCAGAGACCGCGTCGTTCCTCGAGGATCTCCGTGCGATGGCGATCTTCGCGACGTCATGCGGCATGGAAGCTTTGCGGCAGCCGCGCGCGACTAACTCGACCGCCGCTTGAGCGAGTGAAAGAGACTGTAGTCGCCACATGGCACTCGACCCGGTAAAGCTGAGTATCGGAAAGCACTCTCGCCGGAGATTCAGAGCCATGTTGCCACTGCAGCATAGATACGCGACCGTCATGAGCGCTGACGTAGCGGGTTATTCGCGCCTCATATGGGATGACGCCGGTCATGCGATAGAGTCCCTTTTTGCCTGCCAAGCACAGATCCATCAGCTCATCGCAGATTTCGGCGGTCGGTTGGTCGACTTCACCGGTGACAATCTGCTCGCGGAGTTCAGCTCAGAGATGCCAGCACTTCAATGCGCGTGTGCGGTCCAGCGGGCGCTCGCAGTTTTCAACCGTGGACGTATGCGGTCCAAACAGCTTCGGTTTCGCATCGGACTTCATGCTGGCCGCATATTGACCCACAACGATCGTCTCTACGGGACAACGGTCAACCTGGCCTCCCGTCTCCAGACGGCGGCGCCCATCGGCGGGCTGCTCGTGTCGGGCGCGTTTGCTGAGCGCGCGGGCAACCAGGAGATTTTGACGCGTGGCCACGACCGAACTTTCAAGAACATCCCGACGTTGGTCGAGACCTGGGCCGTGCCCGCGGAGCGGTTCAACGCCGAATAACTAGAGCGGATTGAGGCTTCTGCTCCGTTCCGAAAAGCGGGCCTTCCAGTTGCACTTTTGCTAGGGCGTCTGCTTGAGGGCCGAATGTGCCGACCAATGCCTCCTCATTCATGAGCTCCGTGAAGGCGGCAAGATCGAGTGAGTTTCGTGTGAGCCACGCATTCGTAGATTCCGGTGTCAGGAGTCCGTGCTGCCTACGGAAGTATTCAGATGCGCGCTGGACGTCGCTTGGCTCCGCATTCGCACCTGCACGAGCCGCCAGCACGAGCGCCAACGCGCGACGAAACGAGGCGCGAATCGCATCGTGCTCGCGTTGCCCTGAGAGCTCGCGCGTCGAGGTAGGTGTGTGGTCGGGCGTGGGTTGAGCGTGGCCCTGATCCTCGACAGCTGCGGGTGTTGACTCTGCGCAGTCGATGTTGCGCTGCAACACGTCGAAGAAGTGCGTGTGCTCAAAATGAAGGTCCGGTGAGCTACGGCGTTGGTCGGCATGGGCTAGATCCGCTTCGAGCCGGGCGAACAAAGCATCGCAATCAGTGCGTTTCTGGTCGACCAACCCGTGGACGGAAAGCCACTGCGCCAACTCGCTCGCTTGCGAACCCAGTTGTGTCGAAACTACCGCTACCGCTGCGGTGATCGAGCGTTCGGGATAGAACGCCTCCTTCGCGGCACGCACGATCGCCGACTCCGCAGCTTGGTCGATGACGCCGTCGTTGCACGCTGCGCGTAGCGTCGCTCGGATGTTCACCATCGCATCGGACGTTGCGGCGTACTCGCGGTCCGCGGCTTGGTGGACCACCGCAACCTCATCGTCATCCTCGAGCTCCCCGCTGCTAAACTGACTATAGATAGTTCCAACTCCGACCATTCCGAACGAGTCGAGCTCGGCCGCTCGGAGCGCGCCCATGCTTGCAGCACCGTATACGACCACACCACTCGCGATCGCGAACAACAGTTCCTTGTGCCAGGGCGCGAGGCGGTGGTCGAAGTAGCCGTCGATCAATGCGATCGCTCGCGGACGTAGACGCAGCGCACGGTAGACGTCCCCGCATGTGGCTGGCCCGAATATCACTGCGTCCGGGAACCGCGCGCGTGCCACCTCATATGGGCAGCTTGGCCCGAGAAATACGATCAGCGTCATACGACTGCCTCCGAGCGAGCACTTTTTGCCCTGACCCCAGCCACATAGCCCGGGTCATCCGGAAAACCTTCGAGGCCAGGCACGAGTACTCGAACGACCGACATCGGGCATTCCGCTCGAGAGAGGTCTACGTACAAAACGTCCGCGAGCTCGGCGCGTTCAAGTTTGTCACAAACAAAACGCGTCAGATCTTGAGTCGATGCTTCGTCGAACGCGGGTAAATCGGTGAAACTTCGACGAGCGAAGGATTCCTGCCGGACATGCTCTTGCTGGCGCTCGACTGACCCCGGAGAGCGAATCGCGGCGAGCTCGCTAGGTTGGATGTCATCGCGAGAGCCCGCAATGCGAGTCAGTCGCGACTGCGCTGCTTCGGTGAGAGCGCGACACAGAGCGATCGCACGATCCGGATGGCAACCGTATCCGCGTGCAGTGCCGACCGGCCGCAACGGATCGAAGCTCCGCTCGCCGACCGAACAGAGCCACGCGGGGATGCCAACATCCGAGGTCATGTCCCAAATCGCGATGCCTAGCCCCGCATTTTCCAGCTTGTGGATCAGCGCTGAGCAGCTCGGATCATCGACTGTGTTCAGACGAACGCGGCGTTCCGCATGAGCAGAAGGGCCCCTCTCATAGAACAGCGCCAGTGCGTCGCGCTCGACGAGCTCGAGTAATCCATGAAGAATTGCATCGGCGAGGGTACGGCCTGCACCAAGACCGTTCGAGCCGAGTGGGAAGTAACCGCTGCCCTCGGGCAAGGGTAACGAGAAGTCCAAGTGCACGAGCTCGTATGGCACTGCGACTGACTCGTGCGTCGACAACGAGATCGCTTCGACCCAGGGGATTCGTGCATGAGGATCGAAGGGTCGCGACGTTTTTGGCAATTTCTCGATATCGACGACTGACTGAACGTTCTTCAAGCTCCGATAGCGCGTCAGCCAAATGGGAAGTCGAGGCTCCTCAGCGTGGAAGTGCTCGAGAGCTTCTCCGATCGCGGATAGCTTTGCAGCCAGCAGGCTCGAACCCTTCCCCTGGCTCACGCTAAGCGAGCGCGCATTCGGACGTACTGCTATCGCAACTGGGATGCCTACGTCATCCAGACCCGTGATGTTCGCGACGCGGGTAATGCCGGCAGCGCGCATCCAGGGTCCGAGCGCGATCAAAAGTCTCTCCAACTTACTCATTTCGAAATGTAACTAGATCACTCCCGTTGGTGCATGTCTCCAACGCAAAACTGTTTGCGTCGCACGTGCGCGACGATTCCAACACGATGGATTGACGTGACGCATCAAACGGTCGCCGCGACGCGGCATCGTTGCTTCATAGCATTCATCGGCGGAGGAATGGCTCGATGGGTACAAACGGTCCAATTCCAGCAACTAAGGCGAAGCTTCGGCGCCTTCGCAAGCGGCGCCGTCTTCAGCAGGCGGTCTTCGACGGAAAAAAACCTCTCGAACACCACGACATTCTAATCGTGCCACCAAAAGGCGTCTACGCAGTTGACGAAGTCGTGCGATTCCCGGTGGTCAAGCTCGAGGGCGTCGTCAACCAAGGCGAGATCGACGAGGGAGACGAAGTCAAAGGGACATACGTAGACTCGCCGGAGGTCCTCGATGCTTACGACTACGCGCAGCGTCGGCTCATGGCAGTCAACCGTCCGCAGGACTGGGGCCCAGAAGAGCTTCGCAACGTCGAGCGCGGTCCGGCGTTTGGCACACTCCCGGTGAAGCGAGAGCCTGCAGCGACCTCGTGTGCCGCGTGTTATCTCATCAACGCACAACATCTCGAATATCGAAACGCTTGGATCGCAGAAGAGT
>Ga0193752_1002578_pt1 | contig 13401 bp, 7 predicted proteins | sample H1c1metaG_FD_144924 | JGI IMG/M metagenome (GOLD analysis project Ga0193752, IMG submission 144924) | Soil microbial communities from a riparian zone of the East river system, Colorado, United States - H1c1 | ecosystem: Environmental > Terrestrial > Soil > Riparian zone | place: USA: East River... | reverse complement strand
GTAAGACTCGTCCCGGGAATCCGCAGGGCATGCACTGCGACGTCGCCCTCATCGAGGTTCGGAATGAATTCCGTCCCCAGCCGTGTCGCGAGGAGCCCTGACAGCGCCACGAGCACTGTCGCGGCAACCGCGACCGGGACACGGTGCGCGAGCGACCAGCGCAGCGCAGGCTCGAATCGCTCGTAAACCGCGCGCAGCACGCGATTCTCGTGTTCGGCAATACGCCCTCTCAGAAACAGTGCCAAGCCCGCGGGCACAAACGTGAGTGACAGCAGCATCGCGCTCGTCAACGCGAGCACGACGGTGATGGCCATCGGATGAAACATTTTTCCTTCGATCCCCGTGAGAGCGAAGATCGGCAGGTAGACGGCCGTGATGGTGCCGATGCCGAAGAGGCTCGGGCGGATGACTTCCGCAGTCGCGCGCGCGGCCAACTCGAATCGCTCGTCGCGCAGCAGGACGCGGCCAAGCCGCGCTTGCTCCGCGCCGAAGCGGCGCAGCGCGTTCTCCACGATGATGACCGCGCCATCGACGATCAACCCGAAGTCGAGCGCGCCCAGGCTCATCAGATTGCCCGACACACCTCCGCGCACCATGCCCATGACGGTCATGAGCATCGACAGCGGAATCACCGCGGCGGTGATGAGCGCCGCCCGCAGATTGCCGAGCATCACGAACAACACCACGATGACCAGCAGTGCGCCTTCGACCAGGCTGGTGCGTACCGTAGCGATGGTGCGATCGACGAGGCTGGTGCGGTCGTACACCGCCTCGATCAATACGCCTTTCGGCAGGCTCTTCTGGATGTCCTTGAGTTTCGCGGCCGCGGCCCGTGCCACGGTGCGGCTGTTCTCGCCGATCAACATGAACACCGTGCCCAACACCACTTCCTGCCCGTTCTGCGTCGCGGCGCCGCTGCGCAACTCACTGCCCTCGCGCACTGCGGCAACATCGCGAATCCGGATCGGCACTCCATCGCGGCGATCGAGCACGATGGTCTCGAGAGCCGCCATGTCGTGCGCCTGATTGGGGACGCGAACGAGCAGCTGTTGTCCGCTGCGTTCGATGTAGCCCGCACCGACGTTCTGATTGTTCTCGGCAAGCGCATTGACGACGTCGTCGAGCGTAAATCCATGAGCGAGCAGGCGCGCCGGGTCCGGCGTCACATGGATTTGCCGCACGAATCCGCCGATCGCGCTGACTTCCGTGACGCCACGCGTGTTGCGCAGCTGCGGCCTGACCACCCAATCGTGCAGCGATCGCAGGTCCATCGTGGTCCAGGCTTTGCCATCCGGGCGCCGGGCGGACGCATCCGCCGTGACCGTGTACATGAAGATCTCCCCCATGCCCGTCGCGATCGGACCGAGCTCGGGCTCGAGCCCGGACGGAAGCTGCGACTCGACCTGTGCGATTCGCTCGGCGACTTGCTGTCGCGCGAAGAAGATGTCCGTACCGTCCGCAAAGACGACCGTCACTTGTGAGAGGCCGTACCGCGACATCGAGCGCGTGTATTCGAGTCTCGGGAGGCCCGCGAGCGCGGTCTCGATCGCGAAGGTGACCCGTTGCTCCGTTTCGAGCGGCGAGTATCCGGGCGCCTCGGTGTTGATTTGTACCTGCACGTTCGTGATGTCGGGCGTGGCGTCGATCGGCAGCCGCATGAAGCTCCACGCCCCAACCGCGGTCACCGCAAGCGTCAATGTAAGGACCAGCCAGCGATGCGCGATCGCGAATCGAATCACGCTTTCGAGGCGCGAGCGCTCAATGTTCATGGGCCGCACTCTCTTTCTCGAGGTCCGCCTTGATGAGATAGCTCTGCTCGACGACGATCTCATCGCCCGCGTTCAGACCCTCGAGCACCTCCGCGTTCCGTGCGTCGCGCTCGCCGAGTTTCAGCGGCCGCGGCGCGTACCTGCCCGACTCATGAATGAAGACGACCGTTTCTTCCTCGAAGAGCTGGAGCGCACTGAGTGGTACGACGATCGCCGCCTGGCGCTCGGCTACTGTCACGCGCGCGCGCACGGCGGATCCGGGCCGCCACTGACCATCGGAGTTTTTGATCGTGGCACGCGCGACGGTGCTCTGACTGGCCGTCGCGGTCCCCGGCAGTATGCGATCGAGCGTCGTGATCGCCTGGGCGCCGTCACTCAGGCGAGTGATCTCCACCGGCAGCCCCGGCGTGATGTGCTGCGCGTCGCCGCCGAACAGGTGCAGATCCACCCACAGCGATGACAGATCCGCCAGTTCGAACAACGGATCATCGCCCGCGAGATCGCCGGGGCCCGCCCACACGTCGAGGATCGTTCCGGCGAACGGCGCTTCGATCGCATAAGTGGAGAGGCTGACGTTGCTCTCGACGATAGCGAGTGTTTGTCCACGCCTGACTGCATCGCCCACGCCAACGCGCACGGCCTGCACCGGCCCGGGGAAACGTGCCCGCACGCGCGCGTGTCTTCCTTCGATGGGCGTGAGCAAGCCTTGTACTTCGTGATCATCGCGCACCACGCCGGGGCCCACCCGCGCGGTACGAAGTCCGAGCTCGGCGGCGGTCTTCTCGTCGATAGTGACTTCGTCATGATGCTCGGCGGCTTCGCCATTGGCGTGGCTGGCTTCGTTGTCTTCGCAGCCAGTCAGCATCGAGCCTGCGAGCGCAAGAAGCGCAAACGCACGTAAGAAAGCGCTCATGGCTGCGTCCTCGTGTTTTCGGCGATGAATGGGTTTCCGGTCAGCCGCTGGATTTCGATCAACGCGCGCCGTGCCTCGATCGCCGTGAGCAGTTGCTCGCGGCGCGCGGCCATGACTTCCGTCTGCACCTGCGACCATTCGATGTAAGAGAGTGCGCCCGCGCGAAATGCGCGCTCCGCCGCCCGTTCCGCCAGATCGAGCTTTGGCAGCAGCAGATCGCGCAACGCGACGACTTCAGCGCTGGCGCCGGTCAAGCGCAGATGCGCATCGACCAGAGTGCTTTCCAATGTGAGCACCTGCGCTTCGCGCTCGAGCGACAACGCGGCAAGCTCCGCTTGCGCTGCGCGAATACCGGGCGCCGCTCGGCTCGCACTTCCGAGCGGAACGGAAACACCCACGACGGCCGCCCATGACCCGTCTTCCTCGAGGCGCCGCACCCCGGCGCGCCAATCGATGTCGGTGGTGCGAGCCGAACGCGCGAGCTGTACGCGCGCTTCCCGCACGCGCGTCGCATCCGCGAATTGCCGCAGTTCGGGATTGCGCTCGAGCAGCGAGCGCAGATCATCGAGTGACGGCACTGAAGGAAGTCCGAGCGGGTCTCCGGTGACGCGATCGAAATCCAGCTCGCGATGACCCCAGAGAATGGCGAGGCTGCGCATCGACGCCTCGATCTGAATCCGGTTGCGATCGCGCTGTATTCCGGCGCGGGTGAGAGCAGCCTCCGCGGCCAGGCGTACCGAGTCCGGCGTCGCGCCTGCTCGCACGCGCTGGTTCGCCACCCTCACGGCCGTCTCACGCTGCGCGACATCGAGTGTTGCGAGGTCGGCGAGCGATTGCGCGGTCAGCACGTCGAGGTAGCGCCGGGCAACTTCCGCCAGGAGATCGGCGCGTTCCTGCTCCTGCCGCAGCGTGAGTGCATCGAGATTCGCTGCGGCGACCGCTCGCCGCGCTGCCAATTTCCCACCTCGCTCGAAAACCGACGCCAGACTCAGCGTGGCTTCCGCGCTGTCGAATGATGAGGCCTGCCCGGACCTGGGAGCATTCTCGAGCTCGAGATCGACGCGCAGCGGTGGGTGCTGTGAATCCGCGTCGACCAGCGCGAGCGCGGCGTCGTGCAAGTACCCATAGCGCGCGAGCGCGGGGTGTTTCTCGAGAGTGCGCGTGAATGCCTCATCAAGCGTAACTACCCGAGGTGCCTGCGCCCAGACGAGCCCGCACAACAGGTTGACGGCGGCGATAGTCGCCACACTGCGGAATGCCATGTGAAATCCTCCAAACGAACCGAACGAACACCGGCGATGCCGGCCGCTGTCAGGCGAGGTTGTTTGGAGGCCTGAGGAGCGTCGGAGGCGTCCAGGTCTTGGACGCCGTGGTGGCAAAACCGATTCTTTCGCAGCCAGCGATGGCAAGCGCAATGAGGGTGTCGGCCGGCCGGAAAGTCACGGCGAAGCTGCAGCAGCCGCCGCAATACACGCAGCCGATGCATTGCGCGCACGAATCGTCGCCCGGTGCTTCGTCGGAGGTTGGCGAGGAACTTGCCGAGAGGGCCGACACTGGCGAGTCGGCGGCAATCACTGTTTGCGCCGCGTTATCGAACACGCAGGCGAGAGAATCTTGCGAAACAAGCAGAGCGACGAACACGAGCATCCCGCGCAACGCGGAGTGCCGTCGCAAACGATTGAATAGTGAAGCCGATGTGCCCTGAGCGATCATTCGCGGCGATTATGCATTGGAGGGCGTCAGCGCGCGACCCCCGGCGGATTGTTCTCCGAGAACCGCAGTTGATTCCCGAACGGGTCGATCACCTCGAACTCGCGCGAATCCCACGGCGTGAAGCGGATCTCCGTGGGCGCAAACTTGCCCTTGCGCGCGGCGAGCTCGCGATGCAGCGCGGTGAGACCGGTCATGTCGCGGAACAGCAGCGCGCCGGGTCTGCCGCCCTCGCTGTTCTCGGCGAGATGCAGTTGCACACCGCCGCGCGAGACCTGCGCATACGCCCGCGCTGCCTGCGGCTCGTCATTGCCCCAATCGAACTTGAAACCCAGGAAGTCCACGTAGAACTCTCCGGCGGCCTTGAGTGAAGTGATCCGCAACACGGGTATCGGCGGCTCGAGCGAGACGGGTCCTGTGCCTGCCTCGACCGGCGTCGTCTCGAGGCTTATTTTCCCCGCGAGTATGTTCCAGTCGTGGAAGCCGAATTGCTGCGCGACGATTTCGAGGCACTGGCTGTGGGTGAGTTCGACCCCCAATGCGGCCAGCGATTCGCGCAGCGACTTCGCCATGCCCTTGGATTGTAGATAGGTACGCATCCGATCCTCCGTCCGGACGAACGATTCGATCAGCGCTTGCATTGCCGATCCGTTCGCCAGGTGGTGAGGGATCAGATCGAGTCGACAATGGATGCGTTCACCGTCCCACGAGGGGCGCAAGCAGCAGGCCGCATCACAGGCCTGCCTCGATGCTAGGAGCCCGTCCCGGCGAAGTCAATCGATCGCTATCTACTACTTCAGGTACGCCACGACGTCCACCACCTGCTGCGCGCTGAGCCCGAGCTGATCCGCGCTCAACATCAGCGAACGGCCGAGCCGCTTGCGCTCCTTGATGAGCCCGGCGGGAATCATCTGCGTTACGCCCCCGGTGCTCTGCACGACGAGTGGATTACCGCCGCTCAGCACCATGCCGTGAACCTTGCGGCCGTCCTGCAACGTGAGTTCCGCGCCTTCAAACCCGTGGGCGATGTCGTTGGACGGATCCACTATGGCGGTGATGACGACCTCGCGCGTCTGGCGGCTCGCGAAGCCATCGAGAGCCGGCGCGTAGTCCACGCCCTGTCCCTTGATGCGGTGACACATGAGGCAGGCTCCCGCGGCGACCGCGCCGCGCTTCGCATCGCCGCGGAGCTTCGCGATATCGGCCACGGCCGGTAGCGCGGATTTCTCCGGCGGCGCCGCCACTATCACTTCATTGATGGTCACGGCGTCCGCGTCGTAGAGCCCGCGGCGCTTGAGTTCAGCGTCGACACCCTGCCCCGCCCAGCGCGAGTCCTTGTAGTTGATCAGCCACCACAATGCGGGGTTCTGTTTGATGTCGTTGCCGCCGTGCTGCGCCACATCGAGGAGCGCGCTCGCGGCGTCACCTGCCGGAATGAATCCCAACGCGGTCGTCGCCTTGGCGCGCTCGGAAGCAGGCAGCTCAGCGGCGGCAGCGCGCGCCGCGAACGCGGGCACGGCCGCACGCGGCGTCAGACGCCACACGAGATCGGAATACGACGCGGGCCACTTCGTGGCATCACGCTCGGGTTGTGAGGCGGCCAACGCGGCATAAAGTGCCTCTTCCTTGGCCGAAGCGCCGATGCCCCAGGCCTCGAGATAGCTGCGGTCTTTGCCGTCGTAGCCCGCGGCCAGCGCGAGCAGGATGTCGCGCGAGGTTTCGATCGGCACATCGCGCAGAGACAGCGCAACTTCACGCCGCACGGCAGGAGAAGGATCGCGCGCGAGGCGCGCGGCATGCCGCAGAGCTTGGTTCACAGGCCGCAGCGCGCGATACGCGACGACGCGCGTCATCGGATCCTTATCATCGAGCAACCCTTCGACGCGCACGACGCCTGCGGGCCCGAGACGCGTGAGCAGCCAGACGGCGCGTGCGCGAATGAACGAATTTTCATCGCCCAGCAACTTCTCAACGTCCGGCATGACGGCCGCGCCGCGTGCGGCGAGCGCCGTAAAGCCCGCGGCACGTACGTTGACCGCCGCACTCCTGATCGCCGCGATCTGTCCGTCCGTCGTCGAAAGGTCGAATGATGGAACGACGGATTTGAATCCCTTCGGTGCGATGCGGTAGATAGCACCCGAAGTGGTATCGTCCTTGTCGTCGTGCCCGCCGACGCGTGGATCGAACCAGTCCGCGACGTAGATCGCGCCATCGGTGCCGACCGCCACATCCGACGGACGGAAGAACGTCTGGATCTCGCTATTGACTTTTCCGCCCTTGAAATCCGTGCCCGCGAACTGTTGCGCGGCGTTGCTGGTCAGGAAGTTGGTGCGATCGAGACGGTATCCCGCGCCTTCCGCCTTCGGGAAGTATCCGAAGATTGTGTTGCGCGCGGCTTCGGCGGACAGCAGCAGTCCGCGCCATTTCCTGCCGAGCCCGTCGCCTTCGTTGATGACGATGCCCGTAGGTGCGCCGCCGCCGTACACGTCGCCGGCGGGGATCACGCCGGGATCTTCCTGGCGCCATTCGGCGGTGGGGATCGACTGGCCGGGCCTTCGATCCGCGTTCCAGTAGCGCTGTCCATCGCGCGAGAAGAACCCGAGGTTGCCGTACTCCATCAGGTAGGTAGTCCGGCACGCCGGCGGATCGTCGTTGTCGTTGTGGAAGATGTCGCCGAAGCTGGTGACGGTCTGCTCGTAGCTGTTGCGGAAGTTGAAACCGAGAATCTCGACGCCGGTGCCATCGGCCTGCATGCGCGCGGAAAAGCCGCCTACGTACACGTGCCCGTCATCGCTCTTCGCGCCCGCGTAGCTGGGCGGAATGAACCCGAAAACCGGCTGGGCGCCGCCATCCGGCACCGGGTTGTACGGGCTGCCGATGCGGAACGTCCTGCCGCTGCGATCGGTGAAAAACGCGCCCGCATTCCCCTGGCTGAAATACCAGCGTCCGTCGGGACCGAACGTCACCGAGTGGAGCGCGTGGTCATGATTGCGTCCGTCGAAACCGGTAAGCAGCACTTCGCGCTTGTCGATGGCGGCATTGAAGACGCGATCGCCGTCGACGTCCGTGTAGACGATGAGATCGGGCGCGTTCGAGACGATGACCTGGTTGCCGATGACTGCCATGCCAAGCGGCGCCACTAATGTCGGCTCCTGCACGAAGGTGCTGGACTTGTCGGCGCGCCCGTCGCGGTCGGTGTCTTCGAGAATCATCACGCGATCGCCCTTCGGATCGCGCTCCCGGTGGCGGCGATAATTCACGCCTTCGGTCACCCAGATACGGCCGTGTGCATCGATGTCGATGTTGGTGGGGTTCTTGAGCATCGGCGAGCGCGCCCACAGCGTGACTTCCAGCCCCTCGGGTACCGAAAAGATTTCGAGCGGGACGATACTGGGCGCCGGGACCGGCGTGAGGGGAGCGTCGGCGGCGCCCGCGGTCACGGCCGCCGACATGAGCATGAGCAGCGCCGGCTGCGCCTTTGCAGTCAGAAGTTTCATGCTGGGCTTCCTCAGAACGAATCGGCCGCGACGTACGCGTCGATGAGCGCCTGCTCGCCTTCCTTGCCGGGCTTTGAGTTGCCGTGTTCCATGCCGAACACGCCGTCGTAACCGCGCGCCGCGATGTGGCTGAAGATGTTCCGGTAGTTCATCTCGCCCGTGCCCGGTTCCTTGCGGCCAGGGTTGTCCCCTATCTGGAAGTATGCGATCTCGCTCCAGGCGAGATCGATGTGCTTGATGATGTCGCCCTCGTTCCGCTGCATGTGATACATGTCGTACAGAATCTTGCAGGCCGGGCTATCTACCGCGCGGCAGATGGTATACGCCTGGTCCGAGGTGCGCAGGAACAAATCCGGGTTGTCGGAGAGCGGTTCGAGCACCATCGTTAGGTTGTGAGGCACGAGGATCTCCGCACCCGCGCGCAACGCGTCGATCACGTGACCCGTCTGGATGCCGATCGGCAGCTTGCGTTCGAAATATCCGGGCACGACGGTGGCCCAGCGCGCGTTGACTCGCTTTCCCACCTCGACCGCCGTTCGGCAGGTCTCGAGAAACTTGTCGCGATACTCGGGCAACCCGGTTGTCAGGGACGTCTTCCAGTTGTCACCGCCGTCGATGACGAATACGCCCATGGTCATGCCGAGCCGCGCAAGCGTTTCGCCGATTCGTTGCTGCAATTCCACCGGGCGGCCCATGAGGCCGTTGTCCTCAAGCGCGGTGAAGCCCTGCGCCGCCATGAACTCGAGCTGAGCGATGGGATCCGATCCCGCGTGTTCCTTGAACATGCCGAAGTGCGCGCCATAACGCAGTTTGAACTTCCGGCGCGTTTTCACGGCGCCAGAACGGTCGGCCGCCAGTAATGGCGCCGCGCTGGCGACGAGCGCTGCGCCCACAGCGGTCGTGAGAAATTCACGGCGATCTGTCATTTTGATGCTCCCCTCGAGATGCCCGGCCGCGATCTAAATAGTGACCGCCGGTCGTTGCCGGCGATAGTAGCGCAGCCCTACGCCGCTAACGGCGCTGGTTCCGCCGTTCCTTTCGAAGGTGCCTGACGCGCGAAAAGCTCACGAGCTTCTTGGTCGGCTCGTCCCAAAGCCGGTACTTGAGTGATTTGAAACTCGAGAACAGAGTGATGGGTTTCACCTGCTGAAAGATCGGGTCTGCCTTGTGACAGCGCTCCAGGTTGTAGTTCGGGATGTTGGAGCTCAGGTGGTGAATGTGGTGGAAACCGATGTTGCCGGAGAGCCATTGCAGGATGCGCGGCAACTTGTAATACGAGCTGCCTTGCAGGGCCGCGGCCGTGTAGTCCCACTGTTCATCGCGTTCCCAGTACGCGTCTTCGAACTGGTGCTGGATGTAGAACAGCCAGATGCCCGAGGCGCCGGCTACCATCCAGGCCACCGTTTGCAATAGTAGATAGGTCCAGAATCCGTACAGCCAGCTCATGAGGATCGCGACGATCAACAACGCGACGTTCATCAGCCATACGGAGTACTGCTCCCGCGGACTGGCATCGGAAGAAGCGAACCTCTGCCGGATCAGGAATACGTACAACGGCGCGACCACGAACAGTACCAACGGATTGCGCTGAAAGCGGTAGGAAAACCGCTTCCAGCGCGTGGATTCCAGATACTCCTGCACAGTCATGGTCCAGATGTCGCCCACCCCGCGCTTGTCCAGGTGACCCGATGTGCCGTGATGGATGGCGTGCTGCCAGCGCCAGTGGTAGTACGGAGTGAACGTGAGTACGCCGCAAATGAAGCCGAAGACGGCGTTGGTCCAGTGCGACTTGAAGAACGAACCATGCCCGCAGTCGTGGAAGAAGATGAAGACGCGAACCAGCAGCGCGCCGGCCAGCACCGCGAGCGGAATCGCCAGCCACAGCGAAATCTCCTTCACGTAGTACATCGACACCCACAGCAATACGTAGGGAACGATGGTGTTGAAGAACTGCCAGAGAGCCCGGGTTGTGGAGGGCTTCTGAAATCGGACCAGCACGGACCGCAGCCGTTTACGCTCGTCGCGCTCGAGTGCGCCGTCATCAGAAATAGTGCCCGTCATCGTCAAGGATTCTAGGCCTGGGCCGAGCGACGCACCGTCCGGATTTGTCTGAATTGACCGTCGTCCTTTCCCTCATCCACCCAGACGGCATTTTTGCCGGCTGGGTGGTGTTTCAGCTCACTGATATACGCGGATGTAATCCACATACATGCGCTGCGGGAAGACGCTGCTGCCGGTCGGGTTGCCCGGCCAGTTGCCGCCGACCGCGACATTCAGGATCAGGAACATGGGATGGTCGAACACCCAGTTTCCGAAACTCTGCACCTGCGACTTGTTCACGGTATAGAACAGGTTGCCATCCATGAACCACCGCACGCTGGTCGAGTTCCACTCGATTGCATACACGTGGTAGTTGGCGCTGACAGACTCGTTCAGGTAGTTAGTGCCGGCAAACGGCGTATTGCCTGAGTAGTTCGGGCCGTGCATGGCGCCGTGGGTGATGTTCGGCTCGAAGCCGACGTGCTCCATGATGTCGAGCTCGCCACAGCCGGGCCAGCCCACCGAACCGATGTCGTTTCCCAGCGTCCAGAACGCCGGCCAGATGCCCGGGGTTTGCGGCAGCTTGAGGCGCGCCTCGATGCGTCCGTACTGGAAGGTCCGCTTGCCGGCGGTATTCATGCGCGACGAGGTGTACTCGCAGCGGCCGTACCAGCAGTTGTAGTTCGCCGGGTTATCACGGCGAGCTTCCAAAACCAGCACGTTGCTTCCGGCCTGGGGATCGAACTGGATGAACGCATTCTGGCCGTTGGTGTAGTACTCGCGCTCATTGTTGCCAAAGCCACCGCCGCCGGTCTCATGGCTCCAGGTGCCGGTGTTGATGCTGTTGAACTCATCGCTGAACACCGGCGTCGGCCCCGAGCCGCCGGATACAATTTCGATCCAGTTGAAGTTGTATCCCGCGGTTTGCGCGAACACCCCAAGGCTGTAGTTGCCCGCATTCAGCGTGACGGTGCGGCTCACCGTGGTCCAGGTTTGCCAGCCGCCGGTGGCAGGAATGGCGAAATTGCCGAGCTGGATGCTGCCGGAGTTCAAGTCCACCGAGGCAGTCGCACCGCTCACGCTGGCGACGCGCAACCGAATGGTGTAACTGCCGGTCGTCGGCACATTGAACCCGCTGAAAGCCAGCCATTCCCCCTGGACAATCCACCCGACGTTGCAGCCACCGCCCGTGTCGTTGGTCGTCTGGATATCCACGTTGACGTTGGCATTGTTGGTACACGCGGCGCCCGAATTACCCGCCGTGGTATCGGACGCACTGTTGAAGCTCTCAGCCTGATAGATGACGGCTTGTGCGCTTGCCGAGAACAGCCAGAACGCGGCGCCGCAGCCGAGCAAGAAGCTGCCTGATGTCGATTTCATGATCCCTCACTAAAGTCCATTTCGTGTTTGGGCATTTCCGTGTGCAAAGGGCTAGGGGCCGACGAAAGCGAAGTCGATCCAGTTGAAGTTCCAGCTTCCCGCGGTGGCGTTGAATCGCAGCGTGTGCTCACCAGCCGTGAGCTGGACGGAGCCCGAGATCGTGGTCCAGGTCTGCCAGCCGCCAGTATTGGGAATGGCCTGCGCATCGACGCTGGCTCCATCTACGAGCATTGCGAATCCATCGCTGCCGGTCTGGCTCGCAACGCGGTACTGCACGGCATAGGTGCCTGTGGTCTGCACGTTGATCGTGTATTCGAACCAGTCGCCAGGATCGAGGAAGCCTACGTTGAGGCCCCCGCCCGTGTCCGAGGTGCCCTCGGTCTGCACGCCCGACATCGCGACAAAGCTCTCCGCTTCGATCTTGCCGGGAACGGCAGCGGCGACACCCGGTCGGTTCACCGGTTCGCTCAGGAAACTCTCGTCCTCGGGATCCGTTGCGGACACCACGTAGAAGTACTGCGCGCCGGGCACGGCGCTGTTGTCGGTGTAGGTAGGCGCAGTGAGTCCCGTCGCGATGCGCGCGTAGTTGCCGAGAACGCTCGCGCGATACACGTTGTAGCCCGTGAGATCGGCCTCCTGGTTTGCGGCCCAATCGAGCCGGATGGCAGAACCGACTTCCGAAAGCGTAAGCGCAGACGGTCGCGCGGGCAGCGTGAAGATCGTCGGCGGCGTGCGGCTCGTCAGCCAATGCTGGAGATCTTCATGGAGGTCGTAGTCGATCGTCCCGAACGATCGGAAGAGATTTTCGATCGAGGCGAGATCCGCGGTTTCGAAGTTGATCGTCGGTAACGCTGTACCGGTGATGTCGACTCCGGGCTGCGGCTGGTCGGCAACCAGATAGACCTCGGCCCAGGCCGAGGCCGCGGGGCTGCCGATATCGCGGGAAACGCCGCTGAATGTGTAGCGCTGGCCAGGCACGAGTTGCACTGCCTGGTAGACACCGCCGTTGTTGTCAGCAGGCCCGCTGACGCGCATCGCCGCACCGTTGCCGCCTGTGGGCGTTGCCGCGAGGTACCCATAGTCGTAGGTCTGGACGCCGTTGATGTTCCATTCGGTCCAGCTGCTGCCCGAGCCAAAGTCACCATTGACGATCATTTCCTGACCGGTTGCGTCGTTGACCAGGCTGATGCGGTCATAGACGACATCGAGCGCGCCGCCACAGCACGCGCCGGACTTGATCACGAGGTACATGGTCTTGGTCGGCGTCGTTCCGCCGATGGTCAGCGAATCCGCCCGCGTGTTGCACGCGGTTGCGAACGTGGAATCCCAGTTGTCGCAGTCCCAGGTGTTCGATTTGACCAGCACTTCCTGGGTGCCGACGTTGGTCACCATGCCCCAGGTGCCGGCACCCTGCCCGCCGGCATTCGAAAATACCTTGTAGCTCCAGCTGGTCGCGGCCCACCCGTACTTTGCGTAGGTGTCAAAGGTGGCGCGCGCGATTTTGCCGCCGAGTTCGCCTTGTCCGACCCAGGGTTGCATTTCGCCAATCAGGAACGGCACGTTCACCTTCTTGATCCGCTCGTCCCACTCGCACACCGTCGGGAAATTGGTGGGGCCGCAGCGCAGCCAGTCGCGCTGCACGCCGTAACCGATCTGCCCCCAGCCGAAAATGCCTGGATAGAAATGCATTTCGAAAGCGACATTGGTCATCCCCTGCTGGGCGGGAACTCCGTAGGCGTCAATTCCGGCGCTGTGACCCGGCAGGATGATGACGTGATCGCGATCGACCGCGCGAACCGCCTTGTATGCGGTGCGGATGTACGCGGCGAGCGTCGCGGGATCGGTACCCCACGGTTCGTTGAGCAGACCGTAACCGGCGACCGCGCCATGACCGCGATAGCGTTTCGCAATCTCGCGCCACAGCCACGTGGTGCGTTCCTGGTAGTAGCTAGCCGGTTGCCCGTTGCCGCCGTCCCAGAACCAGTCGCGGCCCGAGCAGCCGCTGTGCTGTTCGCGCCCCTGGCTGCCGGCGGCACCGTGCAGGTCCAGGATCACGTACATGCGGCGCTTTGCGGCCTCCGTGATCGCGTCG
>Ga0193752_1002576_pt1 | contig 13421 bp, 9 predicted proteins | sample H1c1metaG_FD_144924 | JGI IMG/M metagenome (GOLD analysis project Ga0193752, IMG submission 144924) | Soil microbial communities from a riparian zone of the East river system, Colorado, United States - H1c1 | ecosystem: Environmental > Terrestrial > Soil > Riparian zone | place: USA: East River... | reverse complement strand
TTTAATCCACAGGCCGCAGGTGTGGGTACACATACCATCACTTATACCTTTACTTCAACAGCAGCAGGTTGTGTAGACAGTAAGAGTAATACTATAACCGTACTTGATACAGCCCATGCTGCATTCACATTTATATCGCCCAGTTGTGAGCAATTGCCCACTTCATTTACTGATGTTTCGACAGCACCGGCATCAGTTAATATGAATAATACTGTCTGGAATTTTGGAGATGGCTCTCCTGATGAAAATTATTTACCGGGTTCCACGTTCGGGCATTTATTTCCGGGGCCAGGCACTTATACTGTAACCATGTATAATGAATCAAATGCAGGTTGCAGGAGCACTGTTACTACACAGCGGGTTACCATTGATCCGAATCACAGTATTTCATTAACATCCGGTAACGCTATTCAAACCTGGTGTATTAATAACCCAATTGACCCGATCACTTATACCCTGGCTGGAGGTGCAACAGGCGTAACTATTTTCAACCTGCCTCCCGGTGTAACTTATAGCGTATCAGGAAGCACACTTACCATTTTAGGAACTCTAACATCTACACTTAATTCGCCTTATAATTTTACGGTACGAACTATTGGCAATACTTGTTTATTTGCCGAGGTTTTTGGTAAGATAACAGTAGAGCCCGATCATACCATTGGATTCAGTTCGGGCGATAGTACACAATCTGTTTGTCTTAATACACCTATCGACCCCATTGTATATATCCTTGGTGGTGGCGCCAACAATGTTATCATTGGTAATTTGCCTCCCGGCATTGGATATACTTTAACCGGCGATATATTAACTATCAGTGGCTCCCCCACTACAACTGTTGGCGGGCCTTCATTTGATTATACCATACAAACGATCGGTAATAGTTGCGTTAAAGCAACTGCAGGAGGTAAGATACTGGTTAACCCATACCCGGTAGCAAATTTCAGCATTGATAAGCCCGGCTATTGCCTGCCCAATGCTATTGTTAAGTTTATCAATACATCTGCTATGCCCGATGGAAGCACGATGACTTATAAATGGAATTTTGATGAACCGTCAAGCGGATTGAATAATTTTTCAACATCACACCATACATCACATTGGTATTCCACAACAGGGCCGTTTAATGTAAAACTTACGGCAAGAAGTATGGCCATGCTTAACAACAATGTAATTGGTTGTCCGCATGATACTATCATTGCAGTAAACAATATTCATCCTCAACCGATGGCTAATTTTGAGCAAAGCCAGCCCGGTGCATGCCTGGGTGATGTGGTAAGCTTTAAGGACAGATCGCTTCCCCTGGATGGTATTACAACAAACTGGTTCTGGGATATGGGCGATGGAACAACATTTAACATTCCCAATTTTACCTACAGCCATTCAGATACACTTGATTATAACATCAGGTTTTATACTGTTAACAGCCATGGCTGCAACAGCGATACCATCGACAGGCCGTTTAAAGTATATCCCAATCCAACCATTTATGCCGGTGAAGATAAAATGATACTACAGGGAGGAAGAATAATTTTTGCACCTGTTGCAACCGGTGTTGAACTTCAATATTTATGGACCCCTAACCTGTTCCTGCTTAATGATAACAATACTATAAAAAATGCAACAGCTTTTGTAAAGGAAGATATTACCTATAACATCACTGTTACTGCAAGAGGTGGCTGCATACGCAGGGATGATATTTATATTAAAGTATTGAAGCCCCCGGTAATACCCAATACATTCACGCCCAATAATGATGGCATCAATGATAAATGGCTGATCACCTACCTGAACAATTACCCCGATTGCCAGGTAGAAGTATTTACCCGTGCCGGTCAACTGGTATTTAAATCAGTAAAAGGATACCGCATACCATGGGATGGCATGAGGAATGGCAAGCCACTACCGGTTGATACGTACTATTATATTATTGAGCCGGGTTTTGGAAGAGACCCGATCACAGGATATATTACACTTATGAAATAATACTTTTTATTTTATGAAAGATGATGACCTGAACGAACTGCCTCCTTGGGATGATCATGAGTTTGATGATGAAGAAGGTGAAGCATGGAAACCCAATCCCACCAAGGCCGCCTGTAAAGCAATGTATCAGCAATGGAGTACAGTAATGTTTGTTTTGAAAGGTGCATTTGATAGTTTACATGAACCATCTGAAGAAGCATTAATGAGCAAAGAAAGAATGGAAGGCCATGTCGCCATGATAATGGGTGACGCATACGAAGTGGCTGTTAAGATTAAAGCTCAGAAGCCGGGCTTTATACTATACGCATGGAAAATGCCGCTATCATCAGAAAGAATGCGCAGTTCATAAAAATATCTACCAACAGTTTTATGCTGGAAGGTATAATGGAACCCCAGCATCGTCAGATAATACGTGATGAGATAGATAATTTCAAGGAATTATTTAAGGCATGGATAGCCACTTTTAAAAAAGATGAATTTGAAGATGAATGGGGCCTGTTTGTTTAAAGATGTAAACTAAAACTAAGCTATTGGCAAAGCTTTATAGCATCGGTGGTTTTACTGCACATCTGTATCTTATTTATTTTACCTGCAGCATTATAATATAAGATAAGCGTTCCATAGCCCATTTGAAATGCATCCCAGCCGGCATCCTTTAGTTTTGGATGCCCGAGTATACCAAACAGGCTGCTACGGCTGGCTCCCATCAATGCAGGAGTTAATTTGCCTTTGAATTTCTCTCCTATTTCAATGTATTGCCTGCCGGTAAAAAAATTGATATCCCTGTCAGGATAAAAAACCCCTGCACATATTGTCACCGAATCTTTTTCTATAATTGAACTGAAACATGGAAGCTTGGTCTTTACTTCTACAATGGCCGATTTGGGTACAAGGTCATTTACACTGCCAGCCATAATATCTGCAGTAAAAGGCGGACAGACAACTTTAGCAGTTAATTGCGCATTGGTTAATTGTGTTGTAATGCTGAAAGCAAAAACAAGGATAATGGTTTTCATTTGTATTAATTTATCGGGATCAAATTGGTTTTGAACAGGCAAGATACAGCAAATATCCTGCTCACTCCTACTCCACCAGCCTTTTATCCTGCACATAATTATATTGGTTCGCTTTCTGAAGAACAGGTTGAAGCATAGGGCATCATATTACAACAACAGCTTTTACAAGGCTGTTGTTGTAATTATATCCATCACCTGTCTTTTATCAGCACTTTCCCAGCGGTAGCGAACGGTATAACCTTTGGTCTTATCAGTCTTCAGGCGAAAAGGTATCTTAATCGTAGAATTTACATTGCCACCCTCCATAGCTCCGCCGGTTTTCTTTAAAAGTGTTTCTTTTATTTTTATTTCTTTAAAGCTGCTGTCGTATACCCAAAAATAATCTTTGCCCTGCATCATACCGATCACATCGGCGCCGGCAATTTTAGAAATATCCATGTTGAGGTAAGCCATTTTTGATTCGGCTTTCACAGTAGTATCTAAAGAAAAAGCAATGCTTTTAGGTTTAAGATCAGTAGTCATACACATAGAGCCTGGCGGTGCTTTAATTGTTTGGATCGATGTGGTAAAATAGATCATTTCTTTCGGGTATGAGATACTGACCGGGTAATCAAGCCTTAGCTGTTTCGTTCCTTTCAGGTCAAATATCCGTATCCTCACAGTTGCTTTGGAATTGGGTTGTATCACCCCTTCTGCAATACCAAATTTCAGAACCACTTCTTTTAATTCTTTGGGGGCAAACCCTTTGGCTTCGTTTTGAAATAAAAGATTGGGGATGGTCCTCAGCACTTCGCCTTTTGAAGAGACCAGTGAATACTCTGCTCCTATAAAAACATTTTTTTTCTTATCAGGAACAAACCCTGTTGGTTGCTGAAGGGTTATCTCTATTTCCCGGTTCAGTGGTATCCTGTTACCGTACAACTGTTCTCCATTTATTTTAACTGCAATTGAATTAGACCATATGCCCTCGTTATAAAACTGCATACCGGTCAAAGGAAGCATTCCTTTTTTTTGAGCTATACAAAAAGGCATACATAAAAAATAACCAACTGCTGCGAGGAATAGTTGTTTAGACATAGTTTTGGTTGTTTTTCTAAAGATAAGGTAGATTTTTTTAAAACGATTTTAAGTATGGCTCATAAATCAAATAGGTCAATTAGCCTTTAATTTGAAAAATGCACTTTATATTGTAATGAAATTTATCTGCAATAAATATGAGAAAGCGCTGCCTGGTACTATTACTGGCTTTATCCCATTTTACAGTGCAAAAATGCATGGGCCAGATCGTAAATATGGAAAGCAAGCGATACCAGACAGACACCACAGGCTGGGCTGGCACCGTAGGCGGCGATTTTGCATTATCCAATTACGGGCAAAAAGTATTTGCAGTAAATGCCAATGCACACGTGCAATATAAATCGCCTAAAAGCCTTTATCTTTTTTTGGGTGGATATGGCTTTTTAAAAGGTGATAAGCAGTCTTTTGTTGACCATAGTTTTCTTCATTTTCGTTATAATTATAAACTTACAAAAGTTGTGCGGCTGGAGGCATTTACACAGATACAACAGAATGTAGTAACCAGGATACAGTTCAGGTACCTGATTGGTGCCGGGCCAAGATTCAAGATACTGGGTTCAGAAAAATTACGGGTATATGCAGGATCCTTACCGATGTTTGAAATTGAGAAAGAGAAGGGCAGGCAACAAAAAATATATGACTGGCGCCTTAGCAGTTACCTTACACTAACTTATTTACCCAATAAACAAACAGAACTTACCACCACTACCTATTATCAACCGGTGTTGTTTGACATTGGCGATTACCGGCTGCTGAACCAAAGTTCATTAAAGGTACATGCAAGTAAAAAAATAGCGATCGCCATCAACTGGAATTACCAATATGATGCATCACCGGCAGCAGGTATTGTTACCGATACCTATAATTTCAGCACAGGGGTGCAGGTAGGATTGTAAATATAATCAGCCTTAAAAACTTTAATGTACTTAGAAAAAAGAAGCCCCTCCAGGAATGGAAGGGCGTGTGTTTGGGTTCCTCATACCCGCCTCACAATTATTTGATCAGTTTTTTTGTATAAACATCTCCATCAAGATTTACTTTGATGATATAAATTCCTTTGGCAAGTTTATCCAGGTTTTCGATCGTGATATTATTGATACCTTTATTTACAGCTGTAGTATGTTTTACAGCCAGTTTACCTGCATTGTCAAATATTTCAACTTCTGCCCTGGTTGCTTTTTCAGTAGCAACAGTAATATTCACTTTATCAACAAACGGGCTTGGGTAGATCGCTGTTTATATTCCCTTTAATGTTCACATTCACCGTTACGATATTGCTGTATGCAAATTTTCCGTCTTTATCAACCATCTTCAGGCGGTAATAATTTATTCCTGTAACCGGGTGTATATCATTGAAGCTATAGCTGATCTTATTACTGCTGTTACCGGCAGCATTAACTTTACCCAACCTGGTGAAATTTACACCATCTGTACTGCGTTCGATCTCAAAATGACTGCTGTTGTTTTCCTGTGATGTGTTCCATGAAAGATGAGATACACCGCTGCTATAAACTGCCTTAAATTCTGCCATGTTAATGGGCAGTATTAATATCGTTGCACATAAGTTTGCTTCAAACAAGAAAGATTTACCAACCCCATTGTCTGCTGCTACCAATCCGAATAATGTGCCGAATGTATTGCCCAGGTTTAAAAGCCCGATCCCAAAATCCAGTGTACGTGATGGCGATCCGGTAAGGATATAATTAGAATTAGCTACTACTCCACGTATCTTACCTACACCTGCCACACTAAACCCTATCATTGATGTGGCGTTGATACCCAGGAAGGCATCCGCTTCTGCACTCATTGTCCAGTATGGTTGTCCATAATAAGTACCATTTGCTTTGCCGAAATAAACATACGCAGCACCTCCGGCAACATTGGCATTAATGAGTTCTGCGGCTGATGAGGCCGGTTCTCCTACAATGATATCTGCAAAACCATCACAGTTAACGTCTCTCACATTATCGATCGAATAACCAAACAACAAATTGGATTGGATGATGCTCAATATCGCATGACTGTTACGTGGTGAACTCAATATTTGATCCGGTATAACATTTCCGGCAGGGGAAGATGTTTTTTTAATGAACACACTAACTGTTCCTGTCTTTAATTGCAGGCTTAATACATTTATGATCGCACCACCCAATGGAGCACCAACCAGCAAACTGCCATTTCTTACGCCGGCAGTATCCCTTACACCTCTTACAGATGTTCCGAATAAGTTAGCAAGATTGGCAATGGATCCGGTAAGGTTTGTCAGCAATCCTCCCGATGTGGCCGTAAGCACAGCACCGGGATCTCTATCAACACCGGCACCGGTGCCATAGAATACAGTGGCGTTTCCCTGCAAGAGTTTCCCGTTAAGTAAAATACTGATGAGCCCAAGGTCTATGCCTGCAGGTGCTGTGGCTACTACATCAGGATTTCCATCATTATTATAATCGCCCAGGCCATCTACACTATACCCAAACAATAATCCATTTATATTAAGAGATATGATGCCCAGCAAACTGGTTGTAATCGGTTTCAACTTTACAATGCTAAGGTTATTGTTTCCTGCATTGGTAAGAAAAACGAATGCACCACCCGATTGAACATCCAGTAAAGTAGGATTGCCGAAGAGGTCATTCTTTATTCCGGCATAAGTGGGTGCACCTACAATGATATCGTTCTTGTCATCGCCATTAAGATCTTCTGTTACTGCAACAGAAAAACCAAACAGGGCATTTGTAGAAAGGTTGATCCCTTCTCTTATGATTGAATTTCCACTTAACTGTATGCTGAGGAATGGTGTTGTGACCGTTGATAAAGTAGCTCCGTTAAATACATAAACCTTCCCTATTGTACCAGACTGTCCGTTCACGATAATATTATCAAGCGGTGCTCCTACAATAATATCATTGCTGCCATCATTGTTTACATCGCCACCTGCAATACTGTAACCAAAGAGCGCACCAGCTACAGCAGTAGTAGGCTGCAACATAGCATCAGGAACAACAGCCAATCCAGTGTCACTACCAAAGTAAACAAATACAGCCCCCACTCCTGCCAATGATCCTGTTCCTGATATTACATCCACCAATGCCGGAGCACCAATGGCAACATCATCAAAACCATCTGCATTCACATCACCAACACCGACAACACTATAACCATATGCTGCATCTATTGCCAGTTGCCCGACAATTGTAGGCAGAATACCATCCATCGTTCCTGTCCACTCAGGTACCTTGTTCAACGGGTCAATGGTAATAGGGTATTGCGCCAGGCTGTCTTCTACAATAATGGCGATCACATTGTCTTTTCTTAATTCAAACTTTGCATTCAATGGTTTTTTATCGGCATCCCAAACCCTGAGGTCTTCATAAAAAAGTTTAACGGTCTCATTACTGCTGAACTCGATACCGTTATTTTTTACTGAAGGTGTAAGCGGTCCTTTATATTTCAATAATACTTCCAGGTCTTCCGTTCCTTCTAATTTTTTATCTACTATAAAATTCTGGCGCAGGCCTTTTTCATTATTGATATACTGTATTGAAAAGCCAGGGTATTTATAGTTCAGCTCAGTTTTATTTACCTGGTAACTATATTGCTTCGCAGGCGATAATTCTTCTTCTCCTTTGCTGATGCTTAAGAGAGAGATGTTCTCTACCCAGTTATTGTGAACTGATTTTTTATCCAGGAAAACCTCCGGGGATATTTTATAGCCTGATTCATTAATGGAAAAACCCAGCCTTTGTTCCCGGTTGGCAGCATTGAAAACAGGCTTATTTCCATCTTTTTTAAAATAATACTCAAATTCAGCAATGTACTGTTCTGCTTTGGTTTGCCATTGCTGATCAGTTGAAATACTGGCAGCTTTAGCAGGTTTTGCTTTCGCTAAAGCTGTTGAAGAGAGTTGGTTGTTGGTTACCTGGCTAAAGCCAATGGCAGCCACCTGCAGCAGCAGGATAAGGATTAAAAACTTTTTCATAAAACGGTTTTAGATTATTGGTTAAATTTTTCATTGGATATCGTTCTGCAGCACGGCCTCCAGGCTATGCAGTTGCTTTTCTTCATTTTCGCTGAAATTCAGTTCAGTATATTGCCTGATCTTTTTCTCAAGCAATGTGTATCGCTTAAACATGTTATAATAGAGGATAACCTTAATTCCTGGTAAAGCCTCTTTCAATCTTTCTGCTTTTTTATTGATAAAGAATAATCCATAAACTGACCTGATCTCCATGATCACACAATCGGGTAAATAAAAAACCTCTTTGTTTATCAGTTCACGTTCATTTTTATAACAATCCACCAGGCAGTAATACCTCGTTTGTTTCAACAATAATTTCAATCTCCTGCAGCTTTTAGCAGTACTGCCTATAATGGTTATATGGCGTACCGGCTTCAAACTACTGTCAGTATTGTTGCTTGTGTTCATAGGAATGCAATACATTTAGTTACTGTTTTTCTTATTAAATCAGGGCAGTACAAATATGCCCCGGTATATTTTCAGCAGATATAGTAAGCACTGGTGCCTCTGTGTAGTAACTTTATGAAGGCCCGTGGATGAAGCGCTTTTGTAAAATAAAAACCGGGTATATTAAATATACCCGGGAGATTGTTGAACCAATTGTTATTTTGCTGATTGGTTACTACAGAATGATTTTGCTGGTAAGGGGTTGAATACAGGATCTTGTAGTTTTCATAGATACAGGATCTTTGATTTCATAGGTACCGAATCTTTGGTTTCATAGATACAGAATAATAAGACATTTTTCGGGATTGGATTTGAAACGGGACCATTGACATACTGCCGGCAAAAAATTACTTCTCAACAAGCATTGTATGAACTGTGTGATCATACCGCAAAGTAAGTTAAGAGCCTGTTTATTTTTTGTAATGAAGGCCTACGGCTCACTGTCATAAATTTACGATACCGGAAATCAGGGTTTAAAGCCGTTCACTATTCATTTTACAAGTTATTCCCAAATTATACTATTGGATTACAATAAATAATTATAAATTTGTTCTGCTTGAGTTAATACAAAACAAAAACTGTGAAATCTAACGAACCCCTTCCTAAAACTGAAACGAATCTTACCATTTTAATTGCGGAGGATCACAAATTATTGCGCAAGATAAGCAGGCAGATCCTGGTTGATCTTTATCCACTTGCCATTATCCATGAAACAGATAGTGTTGCAGGACTTGTGGAATTGTCAAAAAATCATGTATTTAACCTGATGATCCTGGATGTGCACCTTACAGATGGTAATACACTTATCGTTCTATCAACCATCAAGACATTGCAGCCTGCTGCAGGGATACTATTTTTCACCATGTGCCCGGAGGATATTTACGGCAAGCGCATATTGAATAATGGTGCAGATGGATTCCTGAATAAACGTGCAGATGAACAGGAACTGAAAGAGGCTGTTACAACTATTCTCTCAGGAGAAAAATATATCAGTCGTAAACTGCAACGGCAGATGGCAGAAGAAGTTATCACTAAAAAGATGAGTAACCCATTTGACCGGCTCAGCGACCGAGAATTTGAGATCATGATATTACTCTTACAGGGAAAATCGCTTACAGACATCGGTACCGAGATCTCTATCCAGGTGAGTACAGTAGGTACACATAAAACCAGGTTATTTGATAAACTGAATGTAAGTTCGCTGATGGAACTCAGTAAGGTAGCTGCAGCTTACGAGATCACCTGACAAATCACTTTAAAAAAGGAATATTAAGCTCCATAGCACATCCATTACCAGGACTGCTGTCTATAGTTATTGTTCCATTAAACGATTCTACCCGGTTGATCATATTGGCAATTCCAATCCCTTGCTTCTTCATATCTGAGTCAAACCCTTTACCATCATCTCTTACCTGCACCCGGATACCCTGTGGTGAAGCTTCAACATCAATACTGACATTTTTCGCCATAGCATGTTTGATGATATTATTCAATTGCTCCTGGATGATGCGGTAAATATTAAGCTTAAGGTCATCTTCAATAAATTGATCTGATCCTTTATAAACAAAATTGATCTTAAAGTATACTTTATTAGCCAGCCCATCAACAAGCTGTTGCAATAATTCTTGCAGGTCCACTTTTTTCATAGGGGTTACTTTCGCTTTGCTGAGGGTCCTGATCTCTTCAATAGCACTATCGATCAATCCCATTGATTCGTTGATGATATTTTCCTGTCCTTCTTTTTCTTTGGCCCTTCTTGCCATGCTCAGGTATAATTTGGTACCTGCCAATATCTGGTTGATATTATCGTGTAACTCCTGCCCTATCTTGTTCCTTTCTTTTTCTTCACCTATCAATATTGCCCTGATCACCGCTTTTTGCTCCTGTACCTTTTGATCAAGTATCGCCTGTTCAAGCCTCTTTTTCTCTGTAATGTCAGAAACAGCCACCATCATACCAAACACCAGTTTCTGTGCGTTCGTGATCGGGAACATCCTTACATAATACCAATTGAGTTTCTCATCTGGTTGCGTATAACTTATTTCGTAACTAATATCAGTGCCCTGCATTACTTTTTTCATATTCGTTGCTACCCGGTCACGGCGGTCCTCTGGGAAAAAATCGGAAAAATTGGTGTTCAGGACAAACGGCATTTTAAGTTCCCGCACACTAAAATCATAAGCCTGGTGATTGAAAGCTATCAATTGAAAATTTACATCCAGCAATGCATAAAAGGTATCAGTAGTATCAAAAATGGTATGAAGGTTTGCTTCGGACTTTTGCAGTGCATCAATACCCTCCCGCCGGTTAAAATGGATCTTCAGCATATCTGCCAACATATTAATAAGCTTCCGTTCTTCAGCCAGGAAAGGCCCTTCATCTTCCTGTGGCTGCTCCTGCAGGTACACCACTTCTATTTTACCTTTTGTGCCGCTACTGGTAGTAAATGTTGAGCTCTGGCTGTAAGGCCCCGGCAAATAATTGGGAGTAGCAAATTCCAATTCACCCAGCTTAACACAGGCTGCTGTAATAGGCGGATATTGCCATCCTGCCGGAAGTATGGAAACAAATTCCTGTAATGTGACCAGGACAGATCTTTCTTCCCGTTGTAATATTACGCCGGCACGATACAGGGTAGTGAGTTCTTTTATCCTTTCGTTAAGCTGGTAGTTGGCATGTTCTTTTTCCTGCTCCGCTTTTTTTCTTTCGCTGATATCGATACCAACGCCGAGTATGCAGGGTTTCCCTTCATAAGTAATTGAAATACCATTCACATAAAATGGGATCCGTTTTTTTTCTTTGTTGATCAGTGTTACTTCTACTTCTGCATTACCGGATGCATACATTTTTTCAACTGCCTTTGTAAATTTGATGATATCTTCTTCCTCCACACACATGCCTGCTTTCTTCTTTTTTAATTCCGCTGCGTTGTAGCCGGTAACTGTTTCAAAGTTCTTATTCCAGAGCAGGTGTGTGCGATCCTCGTCAAAAATAAAGAGCACACCCGGCAGGCTGTTAATGATGGATTGAGAAAGATTCTTTTCAAGTATTAATTGTCCTTCGGCTTTCTTTTGCTCGCTGATGTCTATACCAACACCCATTAAACAAGGCTTATCATTGTAAGTAATCAAAATGCCGTTAAAATAAAACGGTATCTTTTTCTTATCCTTGGTTAAAAAGGGGGCTATAAGTTCTGCATAACCTTCCCTAAAAACTTTTTGGATCCTTTCGCTGAGTTCAGGTAATTCAGATTGCTCGAAAAAATCAGAAGGATGTAACCTGGCCATCTCCTCTGCTGTATAGCCGGTTACTGTTTCATGATTTTTATTCCAAAGCTGGTATTGGCCATGCTCATCAAAAATATAAAATACACCAGGCAGGTTATTGATGATGGATTGTGAAAGATCTTTTTCTTTTATCAGCTGTTCTTTGGCAAGTTTCCTGTCGGTAATATCAAGTACAGACCCTATTACAGCATTTTTACCCTGGTACAAAGTAGCTGAACTGTATATCTCCATCCATATCTTTTGCCCGTCCTTCCTCAATCCCCTCGCTTCATAATTGTTAGATTCTATCTCCCCTTCAATTTTCCCCTGAATACTTTTATTGACAAAAGCTATACTTTCCGGGTCAACCAACTGTGTGGTACTGATACTGTTGATCAGTTCTTCCTGTTTATATCCGAACATTTCAGCAAGGCGTGGGTTAACGTAGGCAAATTTCCCATCCTGGATAATGTAAACTCCCACCATTGATTTCTCAACAAGATCTCTGAACTTTAGCTCAGCCTCTCTTAATTCTGTTTCCATTTTCTTCCGCTCCGTAATATCAAGTAATGTTCCGATAATAGTAGGTTTACCTTCATAGTTGGTACGGCGTCCAAATATTTCAAGATTGGCCTCGTTTCCATCTTTTTTTCGTACCTGTAATTCGTAGTGAACATCTTCTACTTCCCCCGTCAACCGCACCCTTAATTTCTCATCAGCGAGGTCGCGTTGATTCTTGGGGATGAGCGGTAAAATATCAAGCCCGGTCATTTCTCCTGTATCATAACCAAATATCTGCTCAAATCTTGGGTTTACATACATGAACTTGTTGTCCTGAACAATATATACACCTACCAATGATGCTTCAACCAGTGTACGGAATTTTATCTCTGCCTGCTGTATGGCAAATGTTCTTTCTTCCACTCTTTTCTCCAGGGTGTTGTTCATTTGCTGCAGTTCAGCAGTTGCGACGTTTACCTTTTCTTTAAGGATACGATTGGCCCTCCGGTAGCTACGCCTGCGCCAATAGGATATCCCAAGCATTACAAGTATGATCCCCAGCAGGGCGGCTAATAAAAATGCTTTTGTCTGGTACCATTTGGGTAAGACCCAGAAGCTGATCGTTTTGTACAGGTAATCGTTTTCTTTTAGCCCTTTCCTTTTCCTAACTACCAGTTGATAATTACCCTGGGATGGAGAGAAGAGATTTATCTTCCCGGATGCATCTACCTTCAGCCATGAAGCATCAGATATAGATCTGCCTTTTTCAATGATCTGGTATTCAAGCTGGTCATTTTCTTTTTCTCCCCAGAATGAACTGGACAAAGAAAAACTGACATTGTTCACTGTATTTGCGACGTCGAATTCATCCTGCTGCAACACCGCTGTACTGTCTAATTGTATATTATCGATCAGGATCGGTGAAGAAGAGAACCTGAAATCAATAACAGCCGGATCAAAGCGCACAAGGCCCTGCATGGAGGCAAGGCTGATTTCGCCATTTGGCAAACGTAAAAATGCAGGCAGGCTACCACCATTGAATTCGTTTGTACGTAAGCCATGTTTTTTAGAGAACCGGTAATAGAAGGGTATTTTGTTACTGTTTTTTGAATA